>Ga0187867_10003777_pt1 | contig 11964 bp, 11 predicted proteins | sample June2016WEW_13_1_FD_132976 | JGI IMG/M metagenome (GOLD analysis project Ga0187867, IMG submission 132976) | Peatland microbial communities from SPRUCE experiment site at the Marcell Experimental Forest, Minnesota, USA - June2016WEW_13_10 | ecosystem: Environmental > Terrestrial > Soil >... | reverse complement strand
TCGATCTATCGTGCGTGAACTCTATTCCTGCCCTGCCGCCCTGGAATCAGGAAAACAGCAGGGAGCGTATCAAAACCTTCTACTTGAATGGCGGAGAATACATAAGACCGCCGTCTTTCCACTGCGCGTTAAGACCTCGTTTTAACTGTAGTTTTGTGCCGGCGCCAACGTTGCGCTCGAAGACCTCGTCATAATTACCGACCTTTTTGACTATGTTGTATGCCCATTTCTCGTCGAGGCCCAGGGCTTTGCCGTTTCCGGGCGTAGCGCCGAGGAAACGCTTAACATCAGGGTTAGGGCTGTTCAGCATCTCATCCACGTTTTTGGACGAAATGCCAAGGTCCTCTGCAGCTATCATAGCAAGAACTGCAAAATCGACAATGTCTCGCCATTGATCGTCCCCGTGCCGTACCGCGGGCGCCAGCGGCTCTTTAGAAATAATCTCCGGCAGAATAACATAGTCATCCGGATTCGGGGCAACGGACCTCGTACCGGCCAACTGGGAGGCGTCCGAGGTCAGGCAGTCGCATCTTCCTGCAAAGAAAGCCTGGTTCAGCTCGGTACCCTGTTCGATAACAACCGGTTTCATCGTCATCTTGTTGCTGCGGAAAAAGTCGGCCACATTCTGTTCGCTAGTAGTGCCCGGCAGCACGCACACGCTGGCGCCGTTGAGCTCTTTTGCGCTCTTTATTCCCAGTTTCTTGGGGACTAGAAATCCCTGGCCGTCGTAGTAGTTGACAGCAACAAAGTTGAGGCCCAACTCAGTCTCGCGCGCGAGTGTCCTCGTGGCATTGCGGCACAGCACATCGACCTCTTTGGACTGGAGTGCGGTAAACCGCGTCTGGGTCGTCAGGGTCACATACTTTATCTTGTCTGGATCTCCAAATATCGCGACGGCTATCGCACGGCCCGTGTCCACGTCCAGTCCTCGCCATACGCCCTTTTCATCAGGCATCGCGAAGCCGTAGAGCCCTCCATTGACCCCGACGATCAGGTATCCCCGGGCCTTTACCGTGTCCAGCGTTTCTCCGGCAAAAACCGCAGGCGGGAGCGACAGTATCGATACAGCCGTCAATAACAAAAAAACTGCTTTCGCGAACCTCATCCTCCTCCTCCTTATCCAGCCATGAGAGCTTGCCCGAAGTGATTGCCCCGAGCGATCATAGGTGTTCGTCCTTTCAAATCAAAAACCATTGTGAGCCTGTTAAAACAGTGATAATGCAATTCCTGCCGCAAATAACCGGCGCGGCAAAAACCAAACTCGCACGCTCCACGGGAAGATGAGCCGTGAAGTGCTGCGGAGAGCTTGCGGGGTAAGTTCGATCGTTCAGATCGATAATGCATGGAGGATTTCGATTAACTTCTACAGGAATGGAATAATTTGGTCAAGGAATGGCTTACGTTCACTGGCAGTAGCGGAAACCGAGGAGCCGAACCACGAAGAAAGCCGTCTCCCCGCTCCCTCTCTATTCGCTTTCTTCGCGGCTTCGCTTGGAAAATAATTGTGGAAGTACTCGTTTTGCCGGATGGGCCTTAGATAAAGCGGAACCGCAAGCAAGGCTTCGAAGATGACGGGCCATAAAAAAGGTGAAAGCCAGGAGGAGGGAGGGGGGCCTGGCTTTCGGGGAATAGGGTACTTATAGAAACCAACTCTTTGGCGATTATAATCTCCAACTTTTCGTGCTCGAAAGCAATCAGGTGGAGACAGTAATCACCGGTAGTATACTACAGTATATTTTTAGATAATGTCTATCAAAATCTACATGATTTTTGCGATTTTGCACTTTTTTCGATAACACTGGATCGCAACCATGAGCGAGGATATTGTAAATGCGATAAGAAACCACCGGCTGATTGCAGCGCATCGGGGAGCTCGTTCGCTGGCCCCGGAAAATACCCTGGCTGCCGCACGCATGGCTCTTGCGGCCGGTGCCGGGATGATGGAGATCGACGTGCGAATGAGCCGGGACGGAGAACTCGTTTTGATACACGATTCCAATCTGCAGCGAACATCAGACGCGCCGGTCAAATTCCCGGACCGGAGCCCCTGGCTTGTGCACGATTTTACTCTTGATGAACTCAGAACCCTGGATTTTGGCTCATGGTTCAACGATACTGATCCCTTCGGGCAAATTGCGGCGGGTAAAATTTCCTCATCGGAGTTGGTCAAATATTCAGGCGAACCTGTGGTTACCCTTGAGGAGGCAATCCTTTTCACCATCCGCAACGATTGGCTGCTGAACATAGAAATCAAGGATTTGTCGGGATCACCCGGCCATGAGTCCATCGTGGAAAAAGTGGTCACCCTGGTGCGCTCCCCGGGCGCAGTTGAAAAGGTCCTCGTTTCCTCTTTCAACCTTCATTATCTCGCGCTCATTAGAAAATTTGACAGGGAAATAAAGGTGGGGGTTCTTGCCGATAGCTTTCAATCCGATCCCGTCCAATTGATGCACGACTTGGACGCTTTCACCTATAATCCCAGGTTGCGGGCGGTGCGGCCCTGGCAGATTCGCAGATTGAAGCAAAAGGGTTTCGGAGTGCTTGTCTGGGTCTTAAACAAACCTTGGCTTGCCGGGGCGCTTTTTTCGATGGGGGCCGACGGGATCTTCACCGATTTTCCCCAGCGGTTTTCAACAGATGCGGGGCAAAGTCTTTCAAACTTTAACCGGGCCTGACACATATATGAAAATCTTGATACTGGCTGCCCTGCCGCAGGAATACTCGCCTATTAAAAAGCTGCTTCCTTCCTGGCGTCTCGTTGGAAAGAGGCCATTAAAGAAGTTCATCTGCGAACTCCCCGGAAAAGAGATCGTCCTGATCGAAAGCGGAATGGGCGCAAGATCGGCCGAAGAGGCGCTTGGAGCTGAATTGACCGGGTTCACGCCGGATCTTCTTATATTCTCCGGTTTCGCTGGAGGTCTTCACCCGGATTTGCCTGTCGGGGCCGTCTGTTTTACAACGAGCGCCCGCGAGATATCTTCCGGACAGGTGTTCCATTTCCGATTTCCGGATAATCTGATCGATTTCATGACTCAAAACGGTATCAGACCGGTTCTGGGACTCAGCGCAGAACAGCCCGGAAACAAGCGGACCCTGTCAGCTCTTGCCGCCGGGCAAACGGCTGTTTTGGACATGGAGACAGCAACCCTGGCCCGGTTGGCTTTTCAAAACAAAATTCCCTTTGTTTGTTTCAGGGCCGTAAGCGACGGTCTCGACGATGATCTCGGATTCGATCTGAGCGATATAGCCGACGAGCGCGGAAGGATAAGTCTCACAGGTGTGCTTGTTGCGGTCATTAGAAAGCCTGCGACGCTGAAAGCCTTTTATCTTTCATGGCGCAGATCCAGGCGAGCTGCAAAAAATCTTTGCAGGTCAGTCGCCGCTTTTCTGGGTATTCCAACCCCTGTGCTGGACGAAATGGCCGGGGAAATAAGGATCGAGCTCAGTTGAGCGAATCTCCCGCCCTTGGCGAATGCTGCAGCAGGTAGCCGTCTACGGCTTCACCGGAGACACTCGAATTCTTATGGATCGTGAAGAAAACCATTGGAACGAGCAGTGCTGAAAGCAGGAGAAGGTCTACCAGCCCAAGCAGCATCTCGCCAATGGAAAAAGTAACAACGATATTGAAAATCAGTACGGAAAAGTAAAGCGCAGGGCCGAGCAGCCTCATCCAGGATAAGCGGTTCGGCAGTTTTGAGTCCAGCAAAGAAATCCGGTCCAGTGCCTGTAGAGACGCCGTCAGGACGGCCCCAACCAGGAACCACCCGGCAAAATTGCTCATCGGGATTCCAAAGTAGAACCCATCATAACGGTATCCGTAAATCTTGCCGAGAAACCACCTTTCTCCAAGAAGGGCCACCGGATCGATAACGACGTCGAGCAGTACGAAAAAAAATGCCCCTAGGATCAGCGTCTGCCAGGATCTCCGTATTCGAGATGTTTCGAGTACAATGAGATTTCCGGACCGATGGGCCAGCGGTGTCATCAGGAAAACCGCCAGCGAATAACTGCAGTAGGAGAGGAAGACATAGGAAAGGGAATCCATGAAAGGGACGCCGAACACCCACAGCTCCCTTTGCGCGGTGCTCTGTATATAGAAATAATCACCGTAGGGAAACCCCCAATGAATTGAGGAAAACTCGGAAATCCATGCAAGGGTGTAGCCCACCGGAATATAGGCCAGAGTTTTCTTCCAGCCGACATGCCTCCAGCCCGCAACAATATAGGCGGCAAGAAAAGCAAAAACATAGGGACGAAGGAGAACGGTTCCCCAGAAGAGTCTTAGCGGCTCATGCATTCAGGTTCCATATGAACATGCGAAAGAGGTCCTTCAAACCCATCTCGCGCACTATGGTGGGTTCGAACCCGCAATGGACCATGCACTGGGAACACCTGGGGTCGAGGCCGGACACGTAATGGTCCCAGTCGGTCCGGTCCATCAGCTCGGCAAAGGTGCGGTAATGGGTATCCGTTATAAGGTAGCAGGGGGATTTCCAGCCCTGCGGGTTGCGGGTTGGATTTCCCCAGGGCGTACACTTAAGAGACCTTTTCCCCGACACAAATTCCAGATAGAGCGGAGTGCTGATTATCGGGAAGTCCCGCCCCCAGGAGCTGATCTCGCGGAATTTTTTTTCGATTTCATTTCTGCTTAGAAAAACGTCGCGCACGACCTCTTCATAGCTGAAACCGGGCGCCACGAGAATTCCGTCAACTCCGGCCTTTGTGAGTTGCTGGAAAAGCCTGGCAACGTCGGTGACCGAAGAGTCGCGGTAAACAGTGGTATTAGTGCTTATGCGAAACCCCTTCGCTTTAGCGGCTCTCACCCCGGCGAGGGCCGTCCGGAACCCTCCGGGCTTTCCGATTATGGCGTCGTGAACGGGCTCGGTCCCATCGAAATGGACGTTCCAGGTGAAGCGCGGGGAAGGCTCGAAATGAGACAACGACTCCTCGAGCAGCAGGCCGTTGGTGCAAAAATAAATATGCCTGCCGCGTGCAAGCGCTTCTCGAACGAGTTGGGGAGCCGAAGAGTAGAGAAGAGGTTCTCCACCCGTAATGGTCACCACAGGTGCGGCTGACTCCTCGATGGACGTGATACAGTCATCGAGGGACATTTCCTGGGAAAGCGTATCATGATACTCTCGAATCCTGCCGCAGCCGGCGCAGGTCAGATTGCAACGGTGAGTCGGCTCGAGCATCAATACAAGTGGAAACCGCTCAACTCCGCGCAGCTTTTTACCCAGAAGGTACCTGGTCATCGAAACATGAAGACTGATTGGAAAACGCATCAAAACCTCGATTCTATTCCTGGATGAGGAAGCGGAGACCGGGGGCATCCGCTTGTTCTATTGCCGTATTACATATCCTTTTTGTCTAAACCAAGCAACTGCGTCGCTTAGGGCCGTTTCGACCGGCGACTGCGGAAACCCCAATTCCCGTATCGCCTTGGAGGAGTCGAAAAACATACGCTTCGCCGCCATTTTTACACCCTCGTAAGGGACCATCGGCTCGCGCCTGGTTACAAACGAGACGACATGAAGAATTCCGGCGAGCCACAATATCGGAGTATAGGGGAGTTTTACCTTGGGAGCTGGAATTTTGGAAATCTTTTCCAGGATTGCAAAAATCTCAGCCAGAGTCAGATTGCGGTTGCCAAGGATGTACTTTTCCCCAATCCTGCCTCTCTCGAAAGCAAGACAGTGCCCTTCCGAAACGTCCCTCACGTCGACCAGGTTGAGGCCCGTGTCAAGATAGGCGGGCATTTTTCTGTTCAAAAAATCCACGATGATCTTGCCTGTCGGCGTTGGTTTGTGATCCCCCGGGCCTACCGGGGTACTTGGGTGGACGAACACTATAGGCAATCCCATGTCGAGGAATCTCTGCGCCTCCCGCTCGGCAAGAAACTTCGACCTCTTGTAGTGTCCGACCATATCTTCGAGACACACGGGCGTATTTTCGTCAGCGGCAGTTCCATCCGGAGCAAGCCCGAGCGCTCCTACGCTGCTTGTGTGTACGACCCGCTTGACTCCGGCCTCCATGGCGGCCTGGAGAACATTGACCGTGCCGGCTACATTGCTCTCATAAATTTCGCGTGGATTCGGCGCCCACAGCCTGTAATCGGCAGCTACGTGAAAAACTGCCTCGGCCCCTGAAATTGCGCTCATTACCTGGCCGAAATTGCGAATGTCGCCAATCTGCCATTCGATACCGGGAAGGTCAATTGATTGTGACGGGGGTTTGCGGCAAAGCGCTCTCAGGCGCCATCCCCTGCGAATCAGGGCCGCGGCGACGTGATGTCCTACGAACCCTGTTGCTCCCGTTATGAAGGCGACAGGCATATTATTCCTCTTATAGTTCCGGTCCTTCGACCCGCTTTCCTATACCAGAACAAAGTGCAATTGGAAACCCCAAGACAAAAATGAGTAGACGCACAGATGCGGTTAAAATAGACGCGGTCAGCTCGTGCTGAGGTCTTGCGATCTGAAGCGGAGTTCCGGGCTGTTAACTGTATAACCGTATAATTCCTCCACATCCGTAGCTTCCAGGCGGTCCAGAATCCCCTCCCACCTGTGCCTTATTCCCCCCTGTTCCGGGGTCCTGTCACTGAACAAAAAGCGTATCTTCGATGAAGGGGCGGATGCAATTTCTTTAATGGCATCGAGCTTATCACTAAGCGCCTCAGCAAATATCGCCACCGCCCACTCTATTATCTGCAGCGGCACGCCACTTTCAAGGGCCTTGTCGAGGTGTGCCCTGAAACGGGTAAGGCATTGCGGAAGCAGAGTCAGCAGCGGGGTTGTCCAGTCGGTGAACGATCCTGTAGTTTCGATTATAATGAGCCGAACGGGTATTGAACGGGAGTTAAACTGTATCAGCTCATCGCCGTCATCGTAGAAAATCTTGCCGGTGCGCGGACTGGCTCTTCCGAGCACAAGAGTGAAGGTAGCGGCGCCGCCGAGCAGGCCGGCGAGACTCATAATAAAATTCGGATTTTTGTAGCAGGAGATTGGAATCTTGTCAGTGACGACTCCAGGAATGTACTGCCGGTCGAAAAAGAAAGTAGGGAGCAGCCCAAGTCCGGGGACATCCTCATCCAGCCTTATCTCGTTGTACGAAAGGATGGGAAAGCCAAGCTGAGTCGCAGCATTCAGTCTGTCTAAAATGTAATCGCGGTATTTGATCGTCTCAGCAATAGCCTGGTCCAGAGGTATGCCCATTCTTATCCGTTGAATGACATCCCATTTCATGAGCCGTATGATACGGATCGAATCCTGTCGGTCTTTGGTGGTAACTACAACCAGATAGACGTCTCTTTCCTCTCCGGAAATATCTCTGGCGGTTTGGGACTCCTCAATGTGGCCAACATTAATTGAGATGAGTCCACCTGATTTCTCCCAGAAATGGGATATCAGGCCCTGGACTCGCCCATGCGCCCGGGGGTCGAACCTGAGCTCATCACCGACAACCGATGCTCCGGGCAGCCATTTCACGTTCAGATGAAATTCGGGGCTAAGGTCCAACGACCATTCTTCCATCTCTTGTTCGTCGATGCCGAACAGACGACAGAACATGGTCGTGCGCCACACATGGTTATGATAATCGTCCACCATAAGTTCGGAGCCGGCCGACTGGGCGAAATCAAAAGCGAAACGGTCGAATGCTCTTTCGACCTGCTCGGTGCTTGTAGAGGCGGAAAAGTCCTCGAGAAGAGAAACAACTTGCCTTAGACCCTTGAAATCGAGTTTTGCGCCGGCCGACAGAAAAAAGCTCAATTCTCGACTGCCCCAGCTATTCACCCGTTCGAGCAGGTTGACTATCTCTTCGAGGCGGGCAAGGGCCTCTTTGCGGTCCTGCCGGAGTAGCGGCCTGATACGGATGAATTCATCGTAAGTGAGGAACCTGCCTCCGGAGGGCGCGCTGTAATAGAGGGTCAACCCGGTGCTCACCTGCACCTTGCTGGCCCGCACGTAACTGGAAATCTCCAGGGCGGACCGAGGGGCCGGAGATACTCGCCAGCTTTCACCTCTGTGCCGCAATTGCCTTCTCACCTCAGGAATATGCAACCCGGTAAACTGAATTCGCTCTTTGGGGCAGAATGACTGCAGTATTTGGTCCGCAACGAAAACTCGTTCCATATCGGCTGGATCGGATCGCACAAGAATCAGCGTGTCGCGAAAGAGGAGCGAGACCGCATCATTGTATAGCTCAAGCTCGAGCTCCCCCTCGTCGATTTCGCCCCGATCTTCCGCATGCGACCTGGTTTTGAGAAGTTCGAGCATAATAGAAATGTGGCACGCATGGATGCCTCTGACATTAATTATGGTGCGGTACTTCGGAAATACGGAAGCAATGGGGCTGAGCAGGTCCCCGTTTTGATCTTTCACGAAAAAATCGGGACCGATAAAGGTGATTCCCTTCTTTTCCCGCGGTTCAAGGGGTCCTTCAAGCACAATATTTTCAGGGGGAAAGGTCATAAGCTGTCGTCTAATCTAAATAATACGGCCCTTTACAATACCTCGACGATGCAAAGTATCACGGAATCCATATATTTTGAATAGCACAAACTCCTAAATCGGGATATTTATCTTGAACGATAACTCTTGATCTTCGTCGACCTTGGCCTCGGATAAGGAAAAAAAGAAATTGCACAGATTCAAAATGTTTTCAGTCGTGACTGTTTTACTGGCTGTGTCCGGATTCTTGAGCGGCCCTGTTCTTGCTCAAAATGATATTAAGATCGGGGTCTATCTGCCGATGACAGGCGGTGTCGCCGCCTACGGGAAAATGGAGTGGTCGGGGATACAGACCGCCAACTCGATGGCCCCTGAAGTTCTGGGGAAAAAGATTGCTCTCACTTTACTGGATACAAGGAGCGAGCAAATCGAATCGTCCAACGCGGTCTCGCTGCTTACCGAAATGAAGGTTGCGGGCATAATAGGTGAAGCCATCAGCGCCAACACTATGGCAGGCAACCCTATCTCCGAGAAGGCTCAAATCCCGAGCATCAGTCCTACCGCAACAAACCCGCTTGTGACACAGGGCAAAAAGTACGCCTTTCGGGCCTGTTTCATCGACCCTTTTCAGGGTGAGGTCGCCGCAAGGTTTGCGATTGAAAAACTGAAAGTCCGGACCGCTTCTATCATAATCGATCATTCCCAAGATTACAGCGTGGGACTCGGGAACTTCTTTGAAAAAGAGTTCCGGAAGCTTGGCGGCAAGATCGTTTCCAAAACGTTCATTCAGACGGGCGATCAGGATTTCTCGGCCCAGCTTTCCTCGATCGCGGCAAATCAACCCGAAATGATCTACGCGCCTATCTATTATACCGAGGTTGCCCTGATGGCTAAACAGGCTCGAGATCTGGGGATAAAGACACCTATAATGACCGGGGATGGCGCACAGGCGGACCAGTTGATCGAAATAGGGGGCACGGCCGTCGAAGGAATGTATCTTACCGGTCATTTTCACAAGGATGCCTCAACCACTGAGCGCGCTAAAGAATTTAGCAAGCTCTATGGGGCTAAATACAAAGAGGACGTAAATGCTTTCACCGCCCTCGGCGCCGATGCCTATTTTCTCCTGGTCGATGCCATAAACAGGGCTGGTTCCGCGGAAGGCGCAAAAGTCCGGGACGCGCTTGCCGGCACTAAGGATTTCATGGGCGTTTCCGGATCTATGACGATGGGGTCCGATGGAAACCCGCTGAAAAGCATGGTTATCAATAAGGTCGAAAACGGAAAATTTGTTTATGTCACTACGGTAACTCACTGAAAATAGGACATGGGTTCAGCCGGAAGCAGACGCAACCGGAGCAAACATATGGCAACAAAGAAGTGGGGAGAGGTTTTGGCAATGGAGCGCAAAGTAAAGGGACTGATGACCGGACTTTCCGAAATAGCTATCCTTGATGAAAATGCAACCCTTTTTGAAGCAGTTCTGGAAATAGGCATAGCAAAGGCCAGGCATCCCGCTGCATCGAGATGTCCTGCTGCTCTTGTGGTGGATTCGGAAAGGAATATGGCCGGTTTTCTTGAAGTCAGAAGTATGGTTAGAGGACTTGAACCGAGGTACGTAGAATTTGCCGAATCCGCGAAGAAAGGGGGATTTTCCCCCGAAAGGATCAGATCTGAACTGCAAAAATATGGACTTTGGGAAGACGCCCTGGAAGGGCTTTGTAAAAAAGCGGGGGAGACTGTAATCAAGTCGCTTATGATCGTGCCTGAAGAGAGTCAGATAATCGATGCCGAGGCTTCCATAAACGAGGCGATTTATCAGATGACTTTTGCCGGGATGGAATATCTGTTCGTCAGGGATGGGCAGACGCTGAGCGGCGTGATCAGTCTTTCGGATATCATGGGCCACATTTGCGATACGGTGAGAGCCTGCCGAGTGTAGCCGGGCTGAGTTTGAGGGCTGGGGGGGCCTCAAACATGATATTGCCGCCCTGATGAACCCGGCTCAGGTGTCCTGCCCGCTACGCCCTCTGCCCGATGGCTATCATGCGGTGATTCATGAAGCCATAATCGCCCTGGTCCATGCGTGTAGAGAAATCCGTGATCGTCCTGATGCCTTTGAATCCAAGCTGGCCGAGCAGTTCAGACATTTTCCCGGGCTCATAGAAGCGAATCGAATAAGTACGGTCTCGGAGAAGGCCACTTTTCTTGCTGAGAACCATCTCACGAACAGATACGGTATCAGCCTTCATTTCACGTCGGCGGCAGACCAGGATGTCATCACCAATCTCGTGCCAGGCGTCAGGTTTGAATTTGCTCCTTACGGCCGATCCGTCGGCGAGGTCAATCAGGAGCCAGCCACCAGCGCGAAGCACCCGTTTGGCTTCGATCAAAATTTGTATGTCAGCCGAAGGGTCCCCTAGATACCCCAGTGAATTGCCCATAATCAGCACATGGTCGAAAACTTCCGAGGAAAGGCCGGTTCTTCGGGCATCGGCCAGGACGCAATCCACAATGTGATTGTGTTCTTGGGCTAATGACCTGGAGCGATTGAGCAGGAATGCCGAAAAATCGACCAGGACACATCTTGAAAAACCTCGCTTGCTGAGTTCTCGGCTGTGACGTCCATGGCCTCCGCAGAGGTCCAGAATCCTGTGGGTGGAACGGATCGGAAGCAATTGGCAGATAAGGTCCACCTCCCGCCCGGTTATCTCGTCATCGCATACGGAACGTGCGTCGGTGAGAAGATAGAACTCATCGAACATCGTTTTCCACCACTCGGGATCGACTTTGATGGTCATCACGACTCCGGACTCGCCCCAAAATCAAAGAGTCCATCTGAGGCAATAATGGCAGGACTGCCACCCCATGGCTGCATTCGAGCGATCTCAAGCTCTTCTTCTTCAATTTTGACAATCCCATCCAGTTCACCGGAAAGCCACATTTTCTCCAACGTCAGGCAGTCAGACCAGAGTGCACTACCATAGTCGCTGAGCGATTCGATCTGAGGGGCGCTGATAACCCGGGGACGGAGCGCGACCTTGATGGGGCCAAGCAGATATGTAAAGCGGTGCTCCACCGCCAACGTTTCCTGCATTTGGACAACCCCCGACAGGTCTTCATACTTTATCGCCAGGATGGCCTCATTGATTCGTTTTACCACGTCCCGTATACTCATCTCCGAGCGAAGTACTGCCAGCGGCTGCACGCCGCCCCCGCTTCCAACGTTTGTCGGCACCCCGCCATAACGGCCGAGAAATCCAAAAAGCCCTCCAGTGCCCACAAGACAACGAAAATCAGTTTGACAGCGCTCCAGAATCACGCGCCTTTGGTCATGGTCCAGGATTGGGATCTCTTCCGCCCACGAGCCGAGGGGAATTTTTTCCTGGACGATGTAGTTCCCCTGACCAAGCGCAAGCTCGATTGCTTCAGAGGCATCCGGGTTCACTACCCCCACACGTACACCCCTGCCGGAATACCCTCTTTCGGGCTTTAGAACCAGGTCGTTCCAATT
>Ga0187867_10003774_pt1 | contig 11968 bp, 9 predicted proteins | sample June2016WEW_13_1_FD_132976 | JGI IMG/M metagenome (GOLD analysis project Ga0187867, IMG submission 132976) | Peatland microbial communities from SPRUCE experiment site at the Marcell Experimental Forest, Minnesota, USA - June2016WEW_13_10 | ecosystem: Environmental > Terrestrial > Soil >... | reverse complement strand
ATGAATTCACAATTCTCGAATGCGCCCAGCACGTAATAAAGGTGACAGGATCGAAAAGCAAGATCGCCTACGAGCCACTCCCGCAAGACGACCCCAAACAGCGCCGTCCCGACATAACCAAAGCCCAAACCCTGCTCGGCTGGGAACCGAAGATTCAGCTGGAAGCCGGCCTGAAAATGTCGTTGGATTATTTTAAGAAGGCCGTTGCAGAAGAAGGCGCGACCAAGAAGTAGCCACCACCGCCGCCGACACCATCGCGCTGAGGATACCCCACTCTTCCGCGTTCTTTGCGGAAGAGTGGGAATCTCCGAACCTGCCTTGTACTTTATAAAGTACGTGAGGCGACGGTCAAGTCCACCTTCGTGGTCAATCGACGTCCTCGAAAGTGGACAGTTTTTCCACAGCCTAACCCCTTGTATCGATTGATTCGCCTCAAGGCGCGCACGAGGAATCAACAACTTAGCCTGTCGATTTTCGCCATTTTGGAATGTTCCGGTTGGAACATTAGGAAGTTGGAACACTAGGAAGAATGGCCGGCAAGAAAGCCGTGCGCGACGACTACTCGCTGCTCTGCGCCGCGGCCGCCACGAAGTCGATCAACTGCTGCACCCCGTCGCGTTCATCCCGCGTACTCAGCAGAAAGGACACACCCATCCCGTAGCCGGGATGCGACGCCCTCACGTCACCACTAACCTTCAACTTCATCTCCTGCGTGCGCACAATGATCTCCACCGCCGTGCCCGCCGGAAAAGCCAGCGACATTTCGAGATAGCATCCGCCCGGGCTCAGATCGCTCAAATGGCAGTAATTCCGTACCGAGCTTCCCCTCTGGTACACCTCGGCTCCCAGACGGCAGGCATATCGGGTTTGTCGACGGTTATCTTTGTCCGGCTTCGATCGCAGCCGGGCTCCAGCTTCGCCGTCATGCGCCGTCGTGTCCTGCTTTGTCTCATGCTGCTTCTCCACCTGCTGCGTCTCCACGGGCTGCTTCTCCACTGGCCTGTCAGCCGCCACCGGATCCGCACTCGGCCGGATGGAGTGTTCCACTTCCGGAGTCTCCGCAGCCAACTCCTGCTTCGGCGCCTCGACGGTGTTCAGCTTCAGCCACTCCTGCAAAACCCGTCGCGACGATTTCGGCACATCCACGAACTGGATCCCAGCGCGCCCGTTCCAATCCTGCCATACCACCTGGCCGGAAAGCCGCACGCTCGCCGTCTGCCCCGGTAACTGAAACTGAAAATAGACTTTGCAGGTCGGCGGCAATTTCTTTCCGAAGTTTACCGCCATGCCGTCTTCTGCCAGATCCACCAGCGTCGCTCTCGCCTGCTCCACGCCGGCATAGTCGATAGTGGCGTGAGTATGCACCGCGGCACGCGACTTGCGGCGCTTATCCCGGTACAGAACGCTTTGTGCCGCGCGTAAGCTGCTCAACGCCCGCTCATAAGATACTGGCTTGTACAGAACAAAGTTCACCCCCAGCGAAAACATCTCGCGAATACTCTCCTGCCCCGACACTACGGCCACCGCCAGGGTTGAATCGTTCAGTCGCGAAGCGCGGCTCTCGCCCAATAAGGCAATCACGTCCGCCTGGGTTTCGCAGTCAAGAATCAGCAGGTCAAAACGTATTTGCGCCAGCCTTACGGCCGCGCGCACGGCATCCGGACACAATTCCACTTGAATACCGAGTTCTTCCAGGACGCGCCTCAGCACTTGCACCGAAGCTTCGTCCGCGCAAACTAGCAGAGATGAGAGAGTCATACCTGCATTCATCCTAGGGTCACCCCGGTTCGTCCGACAAGTTACCGGAGTCACCCCCGCCGCCCCCGGTCTTCCGGTGCAATTCTGTTAACTCCACTGCCGTCAATCATGTGACCTCAGTCACCTTCCCCATTACAAAAGACCAATAGTCTTTCGTTGCACTGTCGTGCTTTGACGCTCTCACCCTGCCTTCATAGGATGAAGACTGTCACACCGTATGCAGTGCCGGTTGGCCTGCTCCCCGAACGGCTGCAGCTTCCCTCTGTGCGGATACGCTCTTGGAAATGCTAGGTATGAGGTTTCGGTTGATCAATACGACCCGACGATACGAGGATTCCCCGCTCCGGAATGAACTTATGGCATCGCGCAACCACAGAGGGTACTCGCTCCTGGAGATGATCATAACGGTGAGCATCGCCCTGATTCTGGCCGGGGTTACCTTCATCTCCTTGGAGCCCATGCTGAATCAGAACCACACCAGTTCGGCCTACGACACCACTCTGATGGCCCTGCGCAACACCCGCAACCTGGCGATTACCCAGAGTCACGAATACTACGTAACTTTCACTCCGTCCGCTGCAGGTGTTCCCGGCACCATCCTGGTCCAGTACCAGCCTCCTGCGGTTGGAGCTGGACTGGCACCCCCGCTGCAGGCAGTGATCAGCTACACCATACCGACGGATGTGAACTTTGCCGTCCAGGCGGGATTCCCCGCCAGTACCCCCGACGGGTTTGGCACCGGTGTCAATGCCATTGACTTCGAATCCACTCCAGGCGTCCCGTTGAACTACGTCGTCTTCTTCCCCGACGGTTCCTCGCAGGACAGCCTCGGCAACTATAGCAGCGGCGTTATCTATCTGACGCGCCCTGGCGACACCATCTATTCTTCGCGAGCTGTCACCCTATGGGGGGCGACCGGCAGAATCCGCGGCTGGCGGCTCAATCAGATCGCGGGCGTTGCCACCTGGGTACAACAATGACACAAGAAAACAAATTCGTGAGAACGCATCCATCGCAGCGCGGCTTTACGCTGATCGAAGTCATGATCGCGGTCGTCATCATGACCATTGGCATTCTCGCCGTGATGGCCACCTTCGCGACGGCCATCTCCGCCACCGCTTCGGCGCAGGAAGATCTGATCGCACGCCATAAGGCACTCGATGCCATGGAAAGCATCTACACCGCGCGCAACAGCCAGCAGCTTCCCTTCGCATCGATCAACAACGTCGCCAACGGCGGAGTCTTCCTGAGCGGGGCCCAGCAACTGCTTTGCGCCGGACCCGATGGCATCGTCGGCACTGCCGATGACGTCGCCTGCACCGCACCGGACACGGGTGCGGCTTGCCCGGGAGGAGTCGAGTGCCTGGTTCTGCCCGGCCCCGATGGGGTACTCGGCACCGCCGATGACGTCACCCAAAGCCTCGGCAACTTCACCCGCACTATCACGTTCAACACGGTCTCGCAGACGGTGAACGGCGTGGTCACCACAAATCAAAATCTCATCGCGGTCACGATTGCGGTGTCTTATACCAAACCCGGCTGGCCCGCCCGCATCTACACCGTGAACGCGCTGATCTCCAGCTACCACTAAACACTGGCTAAAACCATGAAGATGCCCATCACAAAATCGCAACGCGGCTTCAGCCTTCTGGAACTGATGGTCGCCTCCGTCATCGGACTCATCGTGGTTATGGCGATGACCCAGATGTTCCGCATGGGGATGAACGCCACCTTTACCGTCACGCAGCGCGCCGAGACCCAGCAGAACATGCGAGCGGCCATCGAGTTGATGACCAAGGACCTCAGCATGGCGGGCGCCGGCTTGCCCTCCGGTGGCCTGCAGTTGGCCAGCGCCGGGGCAACTCCTTAGTCGCCTGCAACCAAGCCGGCACCTGCTATGTTCCCGCCGACACTTACCCGACCGGCAATTTCATGTACGGCATCCTGCCCGGCTTCGGTAATGGTGTGCAAAACGGTACCGTCATCGCCAGCGCTCCGGCAGCCGTGAACGACAGCATCACCTCGATCTATTGCGATTACAACTTTCCGCTGACCAATTTCACCTTTACGTTCCCCTCTACAACCACGGCTTCCGTGGCCGTAGTGAACGCCGCCGTTACCCCCAATAACATTCTTGCCCCGGGTGGCCTGAACGTGGGCGACCTGCTGCTGTTCCTCGTGACCACCGCGGGCAACGGCAAGACCGCGCAGGGTACCAGTGCCGCTCAAACCGCGGCGGTGGTCGCCGAAATCACCGGCCTGCCTAACAACACCACCATCGATTTTGCCGGGGGCGACGCGCTCAATTTCAACCAGGCCGCCACTGCACCCAACAGCCTGGCCTACACGATTACCAACCTGGGTCCCGCCTTAGGCGCGGGCAACAATGTCACCGTTTGCCGGTTGAATGCCGTCACTTACTTCCTGCAAGTTCCGCCCGCGGGTGGGACCGTTCAAACTCCGCGCCTGATGCGCCAAGTCAACGGACTTAACGCCGTGCCCGTGGCCGATAACATTATCAACGTGCAATTCAGCTATGACGTGATCAATTCCGTGGCCGGCACCATGAGTGCGAATCAATCGAATCCGCTCGGCGCTGGGCTTTCCCCCGCCCTTATTCAGAAAGTCAACATGTGGGTCATGGGTGAAAGTTTGACTCAGGGAGGAAACAAATCCCAGAGCATGTATCTGGCGAGTTCGGTCGCCGCTCGCAACTTGAGTTTCTGCAACTCCTATAGCAGCACCACCACCGTTTGCCAATGATTGGCAAACCTTGAAGTCCGGATTTCTAGAGCTTTTGCTTTGATGTTGGAGGGGGAAAACATGGGGAAGAGTAAACGAGATTCGCGAGGCTTCACGCTCATCGCTGCGCTTCTGTTGACGCTTTTATTGTCGGCCCTGGCCGTAGGCCTTTTGTACATGGTCAACAATGAACAGCGCATGGGAAGCAACGACCTGGAAGGCAACCTCGCCTATTACGGCGCGGAGTCTGGCATCGAGAACCTGACTGCTCAGCTCTCGCAGTTGTACCAGTCCTCGCAGACGCCGGATGCCGCCTCCATTTGTGCCCTCGGCAGCCCTGCCAATTACCCGACCGCGGTTACCGGCTCCAACATCACCAGCATGAATTACAACGTGGGCATTGGCTGGCCGACAAACCAAATCTGTTACAACGGGGCCAACACCGCTACCGCAAACCCGGTCGGCTCGTGGGATATCGTGGGTTCGGGTGCGGACCAGGGAATGGTGGCAACTCTGATCCCCTTCAATCTACAAGTAACGGCCACCCGCGCTACCTCCGGAGGCGAAGTGACCACCAACGCCGGCGTCACTCCCACCGGCGCATCCGTAAACTTGACCCGCACCGTGGAAGTCGCTCTGCTTCCCGCCTTCGAGTTCGGTCTTTTTTGCGATGCCGACTGCGACTACTTCGCCGGTCCTAACTTCAACTTTGGAGGCCGAGTCCACGCCAACGGGAATCTGTTCCTGGCTTCTGGCGCCGCACTCACCTTCACCGACAAGGTAGCTGCCGTGGGCCAGATTATTCTGGATCAACTCGAAAATGGCCACCCTACGGCCAACGGTTACGGCGGCAGCGTCTATGCGCCCAATGCTGCCGGCGGCTGTCCCGCTGCCCCGGGGTCCGGACCAGCCGCGAACTGCCCCCAACTCGCATCCGGCAGTTGGACGGGCGGGTTTTACCCCGTCGCCGGCGCGGTAAACCCCACATGGCCTGCTGCCGTCTCCGTGGGAACGTTCAAGAATTTCGTCATCAATGGAGCGACCGGCGCAACCAACTTGTCGTTGCCCTTCGTGAAGTCGTCGGTAGTTGGCCCGATCGACATCATTCGCAGGAAACAATCTACCGATAGCACGCTCCTGGCCAATTCGCGTCTCTATGGCGAGGCTGAGATCCGGATCCTGCTGGCCGACGACATTACTCAACTCCACCCGGACCGCGGCGCCGGCAGCCTCGACGTCAACGATGTGCAGCTTACCGGCTCCTACGCCACCACGGCCGGAACCATGTACTATGCGATGGCCCAGACCGGTTCCAACAGCTGGACCTTGCCGTCCGTTGCTGGCTGCACCAGCCCGTGGCCTCTGCTCGGGCAGGTCACCATGCCGACGCCTTGCAAAAGTACATGGCTGCGCGTGGAGTATCTCAACAATGCCGGCGCCTGGATCGGCGTCACCCAGGAATGGCTGGGATATGGCTTCGGCCGTGCGTACAATGTCTCACCCAGCGTGCCTTATACGGCTGCGGGAGTCGCGGGAGCAAACCCGATCAGCCCCGCCATCCTCATCCTTCAGCAACTGCAAAGCGGCCTCCTGCCGGCGAACGCAACCGGTGGTGCGGGGACTGCATACAACTGGCTTCCCATCAATTTTTATGATTCGCGCGAAGGCGAACCCCGCGATACTCGGAGTTCCTACGCGACCAACAACTGCAGTACCGCGGGTGTGATGAACGCCGTCGAAGTGGATGTGGGCAACCTCTGGCTCTGGCTGCAGAAAAAGGGTCCCTACTCTGGAGGCAGCGGCGCCCTCGTCAACAACACCAATGAGAATGGCTACATCCTGTATTTCTCCGATCATCGGGGCATGCAGCCCGATCCCGATGCCAACCGGACCGGCTTCTATAACAACTTCGTTGGCATCTCGGGGCTCGAGGATGTGGTGAATTCCGCCTCCGCCGCCGGTGTCCCGGACGGCGCGTTGGAACCAAAAGTGTATTACACCTATTCTCCGGAAGATGCGGATGGGAACGGATTCCTTGACACCTTCGGAGAAAAGTACCTGGGTGCGGGATTTGGTCTTTCGGGCGCGGCGATGTCCCAGCCTTACTACATTCCAGGCGTAACCGCTGGAATCGCTTGCACAACCACCGCCGCGAACAATATGGTGACCGGCCCACGTCACGTACTGCGGTTGGTGGATGGTGGCATGAACGGCGCCGGCGTTAGCTACTTACCTCAACCTATTGCTCCCGCGACCTACGGCAACGGCTTCACCGTCGGTTCCGAAGAGCCGGTATATGTTTGGGGAAACTACAACACCGGCCCCTCGGATCCCTACTGGGCCAGCCTCGGCGCCAACGCTACGACTCCGCACTCGGCGGCCGCGATCATCGCGGACGCGGTCACGCTGCTGTCGCCCGCCTGGTCGGACGCTAACAGTTTTGCGAACCCGGCACTGGCGACCAACCGGAACGCGACCGATAGCTACTATCGCGTAGCCATCGCCGCCGGCAAGAGCGTTCCCTTCCCCCAGCCAGCTTGGGGGGCACAGGACTTTGGCACCGATGGCGGCATGCACAACTTCCTTCGCTATCTCGAAGACCGCAGCGGCACCTCCGTCTACTACACCGGGTCGCAGATCAGCATGTACTATTCGCAATACGCCACGGGCACTTTCAAGTGCTGCACCTCCGTGTACGACGCCCCGACGCGAAACTATTTCTTCGACACGCAGTTCCTGAACCCGAACAACCTGCCTCCGGGAACACCGATGTTCCAGGACGTGGTGAGTTTGGGCTTCCACCAGAACTTCACCCCGCAGTAAATTTCTAAACTTGTCATAACCAGCCCCGGTCCTGATCCACGGACCGGGGCTTTTCATTTTTTGTACTATTCCCTCGGCTCCGCTTTTTCGCTTAGAGTCACGGGCTGGTATGGTTCTAGCATTCCAGACATCATCTATGAGAGTGCCTTCGCCAGCGACGCCCCAGAATCAGCGGACCCAGGAAACGGATCGCCGGGCATCGCGCTGGATCTGGGCGGGGTTCACCGTGTGCGCCATCGCCGCGGTCGGCCTGTTCTTCGTTCCTGCCTTCATCATTCGTCCCTTCCGCTACCAGGCGCCGCACGCGCTCTTAGTGGCCATGGCCCTGCGCCAGCGCGCTCCGCTCGGCACGCTGATCGCGGGTCTCGCCTGTTTCCTTTTCGCCTTCGCACTGTGGAGAACCGTCGGCCTGTGGCGCAAAGCTCTCCTCGCCGTCACGCTGCTCGTCGTCACGTTTTCTTCTGTTATGGCGCGCCTCAATTATTTCGAGTGGATGTTCCACCCCATCGCCGGCGCCCAGTTCATAGCCCAAACCGAGAGCAGGCTCGACCCTAAAGAGATGGTCATGGCGGTGCGCTTCGATAGCGACGCCCGCGCCTACCCCATCAGCCAGATGGCCTACCATCACGTGCTGAACGATGTGGTCGGGCGCGTGCCCATCGCTGTCGCGTATTGAACGCTCTGTCACACCGGTCTGGTGTGGACGCGAACGGTGAACGGCAGAGCCTTGCACTTTTATCTGGCCGGCATCAACAACCAGAACTTCCTCATGCGCGACAAGGAAACCGGAACCTGGTGGCAACAGATCACTGGCAAGGCCATCTATGGTCCGCTGCAAGGCGCCACGCTCGAACTTGTGCTCAGCGACGAACTCACCTTCGGTGAGTGGAGAACCGAATTTCCTTCCGGCCAGGTGCTAGCGCCGGTCGCCAAATACACGAAAGAGTACGACCCCAACTGGGAGCCGGACATAGCCAAGCTGCCGGTAGTCATCAGCTTTCCCGGCACCGAATTGAAGTCGCGCGATGTGGTCATCGGACTCACCATCGACGGAGCCGCCCGGGCCTATCCCTGGGAAACTTTCGCCAGGCAGTCTCCGCTTGTCGATCGCGTGAACGGCACGCCACTGCTTCTAGTCCTAGGCCCCGACGGAAAATCCTTTCGTGTCTTTATCAGCCGCATCGATGGCCACGACGCCGAGTTCTTTCTCCAGGGCGACGCCAAACAGTGGGCGCTGCTTGACACCACCACCGCCAGCCAGTGGAACTTCCAGGGCTGCGCCACCTCCGGGCCGGCACAGGGAAAATGTCTCGGCCGCATCCCCGCGCTCAAGGACTACTGGTTCGACTGGCGCAACTACCATCCCGACACCACGGTCTACAAACGTTAGGACAAGCGATGAGGCCCTTGGTCAGTTGAGTGCGTGCTAAACTTTCGCCTCGGTCGATCTCCGGAGGCCGCATGTTCCGACTCGTGCTGGTATGGGTATCGTCGTTTGCGTTGTTAACCGTCGCCGCGATTGCGCAAAGTCCAGATATTCCTGAGCCCGGCTCCGTCGAGGCCATCGCGGCGGCCACGACCGATCCCCATTTTGTCTCACCCTGGGTCTCGTACATCCCCCAATCAGATACGGTTCCGTCTCCCGAGAAGTTTCTGGGGCGGATCATGGGCGCTCCGGGAGAATTGTTGGGTACGGAGAAAACATACGCCTATGCCCGTGCCCTGGCTGCGGCGAGCCCGCGAGTTCGCGTGTTCACAATCGGGCACAGTGAAGAAGGGCGCGAGATCCTCATGCTGGCAATCGCCGACGAAGCCGGCATCCGCGATCTCGACCGTCTAAAAGCCGCGACTGCAGACTTGGCGGATCCACGCCGAACCAACCCAGCGGCGGCGGACAAGATCATCGCAACCTCGCGTCCTATTTATTACTTCAATGCCGCGCTGCATTCCGACGAAACGGGATCGACCGAAGCCATGCTCGAGCTTGCGTATCGTCTGGCCGTGTCGGAGCAGCCCATGATCCGGCGAATCCGAGAGCGTGTGGTCGTGTTGATCAATCCCATTTCCAATCCCGACGGGCGGGACAAGATGGTCGACTGGTTCTACCGCTATCTCAAAGGCAAGACGAACCGCAACGAATTGCCTCGGCAGTCGCCCCCGTACTGGTCCAAGTACACCTTCGTTGACATCAACCGCGATACGCACCAGCAGACGCACGAAACCACAAAAGCCGTTCACCGCATGTTTCATGAGTGGCATCCCACGGTAGTGCACGACCTGCACGAAGGCACGCCCCTGATGATGACCTGGAACGGCACCGGTCCATATAACCCGAACATTGATCCCATTACTTATACGGAGTTTCTTGAACTCAGCTTCCACGAAGTACAGGCTCTCACCGCGATGGGGATGCCTGGCGTTTCGACGTGGAATTTTGGGGAGGCGTTCGCACACCTTTATCTGGATTCCGTGGCCATGAATCACAACAGCATTGGACGCGGCTACGAGACCTTCGGCAATGGTAGTGCGGAAACCGAGAAGCGAGCAGTTTCCGAATCCTCGGCAACCATGGAGTGGTACCGTCCTCTGCCTGCACCAAGAGAGGTCACCTGGTCGGCTCGCGACAATCTCAACTACCAGGAAACCGGCGCTCTTGCGGCGCTGGACGAAACGGCAAGCCAATCCAAAGAAATGTTGCACAACTTCTACAAGAAGGGATGGGATTCGTGGCAAAAGGGCCTGACCCAGCCACCCTATGCGTTTCTGATTCCAGAAAATCAAGGAGATCCGGCGCGGGTGGCACAAATGATAGAACGGCTCATGGGCCAGCACATCGAAGTGGCCCGCGCGGAGAGCTCAATTCAAGTTAAGGAAGGCAGCTTTCCCGCTGGGACGTACGTGGTTCGCCTCGATCAGCCATACCGCAACTACGCAGTGGATCTGCTAACGCCGCAGCATTACCCAAAGGATGGAGGCGCGCCCTACGACGACGTCTCCTGGGAACTCCCCGCTCACTATCATTTGCAGGCGATCCCCACCACCGACGCGTCGATTCGCAATGCCGCTCTGACTCGATTAAGCGATCCGCCGCATGCTGTTGGACGGGAGGTCGGCTCCGGACCGATTTACTTGCTCGAAGACACTGGACAGGAATCGTTACTTGCCGCTCGTTATCGTCTGTCCGATTTCGAGATTCAAATTGCGGAACGTGAGTTTGAAAATGGAGGAACGAAGTTTCCTGCCGGATCGTGGATTCTTCCCGATCAACATGGATTGCGCGAGGCCATTCTCGCCACCTCCAAGGAACTGGGCCTCGACTTTACCCAGGTTCCCACCGCACCGCAGGTGCCGCAACACAATGCGAAAGCGCCGCGGATTGGCGTTTGGGTGCCGTGGGCTGACACCGACTCGATTGGATGGATCCGTTACTCGCTGGATCAGCGCAAGGTTCCTTACACCTATCTGCGCGACGAAGATATTCGAGCGGGGAATCTGCGCTCGCGCATCGACGTCTTGCTTTACGGACATGTGGATCTGGAACTGGCTGAACAAATTGAAGGTCTGCCGAAGATCTGGTCACCCATGCCTTTCAAGAAGACGGATCGGACTCCCAGTTTCGGCACTCCAGCCGAGTCCGATGACATCACTGGAGGGATCGGCTACGAAGGGCTGGCGCAGATTCAACATTTCATCGCCGATGGCGGGCTGATGGTGACGCTCGGCAGCGGGAGCATGCTGGCGCTGGAAGGCGGACTGGTGCGCTTTGTCCGCCGGTCCTCGGGAGGGGTTCCGCGTAGCACAGCGGGAGGTGGGAGTGCCTCGTCCGCCGCCTCCCAGCACGCGGCTACGCGGACGCCCGGAGCGCACGTCCGGGGCACATTCGATCGTCCCGACCATCCCATTGCATACGGATATCCCGTGCATACTTACGTCTTCCGGCAGAACTTCCCGCTCTACGACGTCCCACGCCGTTGGCTCCGGATGGCCTATTGCACCACGTGTCTCGACGGTCCCGAAGACCGCAGCGGTGTGGTCATGGAATGGGGCGACACCGATGGGAAACCGTTCGTCGAAAGCGGCCAGGCATGGGGAGAAGAGAATCTGATCGGGCGGCCCGCAATCTTAGACATGCCCGTGGGCAAAGGACACGTCGTCTCTTTCAACTTCAATCCGATGCACCGCGATCTGAACCGTGGGGATCAGCGTCTGCTTTGGAACGCTATCCTGAATTGGCAGGCAATCATTGTGGGTCAGCCGAAACCTGCCGCAACCGCGGAGCCGGCGCCGGAGCCGGAAGAGTGAAGGCGCGCAGCATCCCGAATCACCGTTGATCTAAACTCTTGATCGGAAGGAAGCATTGCCTGAATAAGGTGAAAGCAGATTCCTCACCAAAGAGCGGTTCGGAATGACAAAGAGTTGAGAACGGTTCGGAATGACCACCTAATAAAGTGGAATGACAAGATGTAATGGGGGATTCTTACGTGTCTGCCATTCATGCCATCTTCTGGGATGTGGGGGGAGTGCTGCTCACCAACGCCTGGGACCACACCGAGCGCATGGCGGCGCTTGAACAGTTTCATCTAAACGACGAAGAATTTCACTCCCGGCACGAGATGGTGGTCTCGTCGTTTGAGCGGGGCAAGAT
>Ga0187867_10003772_pt1 | contig 11970 bp, 7 predicted proteins | sample June2016WEW_13_1_FD_132976 | JGI IMG/M metagenome (GOLD analysis project Ga0187867, IMG submission 132976) | Peatland microbial communities from SPRUCE experiment site at the Marcell Experimental Forest, Minnesota, USA - June2016WEW_13_10 | ecosystem: Environmental > Terrestrial > Soil >... | reverse complement strand
GTGCGAGCCGTCGGTATCCTGCTCGCCGTACCTGGGATCGCCGATGGCCTGATCAATCTTCACCTTCGACCAATCGGCGTCGAGTTCGTCGGCGACGACCAGAGGCAGCGCCGTGCGGCTGCCGCAACCCATCTCGGAGCGATGCGCAACGATGGTGATGGTGCCGTTACTCGCGATACCGAGGAAGATATCCGGTTGAAAAACGACCGTGCCCGCACTGGACGCGTCGGCCCAAAGCGGTTCGGGGAGAAGGCGTGCGCCGAGCACAAAAGTCCCAGCAGCGAAAGCACGCTTTAGAAATTTGCGACGGCTGAAGTTTTGGATGTTGATCATGCCAACTCCTTCGCAGCCTGGTGAATCGCCGCCCGAATGCGCTGGTAGGTTCCGCAGCGGCAGAGATTGCCGGACATTGCCTGGTCGATCTCCGGGTCGCTGGGATTGTGATTCTGGTTCAGAAAAGCGATGGCCTGCATGATCTGTCCGGTCTGGCAATATCCGCATTGCGGGACCTTGATTTCCATCCAAGCCTTTTGCACGGGGTGCAGTCCTTTATCGGAGATGCCTTCGATGGTGGTGATGCTCGCGCCGTTCACCTCTTTCATCGCGACCGAGCAGGAACGCACTGCATTACCATTCTGGTGCACGGTGCAGGCTCCGCAGAGAGAGATACCGCAGCCAAACTTGGCGCCGGTGAAACCGGCGATATCGCGCAAGTACCACAGCAAGGGCATTTCGGGATCGCCGTCGTAGGTCGTTTCCGTGCCGTTCACTTTGAAGCGGATCATTTCCCCTCCGCGTTTAAGAGCAGATAGAAGTCTTGAGATTGTCCTATCCTAGTCACCCACAGCGCAAGGTTCAACAGTGTAGCAGGCCCGGGGTGTTCACCAGGAGGCTGCGGTTGCAATCCGTCATCCGCCAAGATACTGTGATTCGTTGGATATAGACCTACTCCGAGAAAAGGTGTTCCGGTGATGCGAATCTGCTCCACTTCTTTTCCGAAGTACTCGCTTGTTATTGCCCTTCTAACTTTGTTGGTTGTTGCCTGCTGCTCTGCCGTGGCAAAGGATGGCGGCGCAGTTTCTTCCGATCCAGCGGCGCCGCGGCGACTCATCACGCAGCCGGTCGATGGGGCACGGCTCACGGTTCTCAATGGCAACACGCATCCTTTGGCGCGCGCGGAGTTCGACCAAGGCACAGCGCCCGCCAGCCTGCCGATGCAACGCATGTTATTGGTGCTGAAGCGCAGTCCCGAACAGGAATCCGCTCTTCGCGCGCTGCTCGACAGCCAGCAGGACAAGGCGTCTCCCAACTACCACAAGTGGATTACTCCCGAGGAGTTTGGCAAGCAGTTCGGGCCCGCCGAGAGCGACGTGCAGGCGGTCACGGCGTGGCTGCAGTCGTGCGGGTTCCAAGTCGCTGCTCTCTCGAAAGGGCGAACCGTGGTCGAGTTTTCCGGTTCCGCCGGCCAGGTGCAGCAGGCGTTTCACACTGCGATCCACAAATACGCAGTCAACGGCGAAGAACACTGGGCCAATGCCAACGATCCCTCGATTCCGGCCGCACTCGCGCCGGTAGTGAAGGGCGTGCTCTCCCTGCATAACTTCCCCAGGCGCTCTTACTCCACGATACTGGGGACGCCGATGCGCGCCAAGCCACGCCAAACCGCGCCCTTGCCCCTGTTCACCTTCACGCAGCAGGAGAACACTTACTACGGTCTCGGTCCCACGGACTTTGCGACGATTTACAACGTGCTCCCGCTGTGGAACGCCGGTATCGACGGCACGGGACAAACCATCGCCATCGTAGGCGAGACGAACATCCATCTCACGGACATAGAGGACTTCCGGAGCCTCTTCGGCTTGCCTGCGAACGATCCTCAGATCATCCTGAACGGCCCCGACCCGGGAGTGGACGGAGATGAGACGGAAGCGTTGCTCGACGTCTCCTGGTCGGGCGCAGTGGCCAAGAATGCCACCATCGACCTGGTCGTTTCCGCGTCGACAGAGACGTCGCTTGGCGTCGATCTTTCCGCGCTCTACATTGTGGACAACAACGTTGCGCCGGTCATGAGCGAGAGCTACGGCGAGTGCGAAGCCAACCTGGGCAATGCCGGCAACGCCTTCTACAACGCGCTCTGGCAGCAGGCGGCGGCGCAAGGCATCACGGTGGTGATCTCGGCGGGCGACGGCGGCTCCGCCGGTTGCGACGACTTCGACACCGAATTGGTGGCGGCGGACGGACTAGCAGTCAGCGGATTCGCTTCCACTCCTTATAACGTTGCGTTAGGCGGCACCGATTTCAACCAGACTCCGGCGACTGCCCCTAATTACTGGAACGCGACCAACGACCCCACCACCGGAGCATCGGCCAAGTCTTATATTCCGGAAACGACATGGAACGATTCCTGCGCCGGCTTTGGCGTTGGCCAGTGTGCCGAGAACAGTAACTTCCTCGACATCGTCAGCGGCAGTGGCGGCCCCAGCAGTTGCTCCTCAGTTGACTACAATGCCGGCGCGTGCTCGGGTTACGGCAAGCCCTCGTGGCAAACCGGCGCCGGCGTGCCCAACGACGGAGTGCGCGATTTGCCGGATGTCTCTCTGTTCGCCAGTAACGGCTTCAACGGCAGCTTCTACATCGTTTGCGAGGCCGATGCGGGCTTCTTTGGTACGCAAGAAACTTGCAGCCTTTCGACCGACACCTTTGTAGGGGTGGGTGGAACCTCGGCCTCGGCTCCGACGTTCGCGGGCATCATGGCGCTGGTCAATCAGAAGATGGCAACGCAGGGATCGAGCCCGCGCCAAGGCAACGCCAATTACGTTCTCTACAAGCTCGCGGCACAGAACGGTGCGAGTTGCAATTCTTCGACGGTGGCGCTGACCGGGAATTCCTGCATTTTTTACGACATCACGCAGGGCAACAATTCGGTGCCATGCGATGCCAACACGCCGAATTGCGGCCCGGCTCCCGCGGGCGGCGGCTATGGAATCCTGGTCGATCCCAACAATCCCGGTAACCCTGCGTGGATCACGACCACGGGGTATGACATGGCGACGGGCTTGGGATCGGTGAACGCCGACAATCTGGTCAACCGGTGGAGCAGTGTCAGCTTCACGCCCAGCACGACTATGCTAACCAATCTCTCTCCGACCAGCGCTACGCATGGGCAGCCGGTCAGCATCAGTGCGACGGTGGCTCCGCAGTCTGGAACGGGCACGCCGACGGGAGCGGTTGCGCTCCAGGCTACGCCGACCGGCAAGAATCTCGGGGTTGGCGTTTTTCCTCTTAACAACGGCATTGCCAGCGGCACGACCACTTTGCTTCCTGGCGGGACTTACAAAGTGACGGCGCACTACGCCGGCGATCCTACCTTCGGCGCCAGCGACTCGGCGGCGATTCAGGTAACCGTCGGAAAGGAAAACAGCCTGACGAAGGAGACGCTGACAGCGTTGAACCCCACAACTTATTCATTCCAGCCGATCGGCAGCACCATACCGTACGGCACGATATTCTTCCTGCGCGGCGACGTGAGCAACGCGGCGGGCACTCCCTGCGCGCCCAATCCGCAACAGACGCAGGTTGGCTGTCCCACGGGGAGCGTGAGTTTTACCAATAACGGAAAGACTCTGGATGCCGGAAGCTACGCTCTCAACAGCCAGGGTTATACCGAAGACCAGACGCTTGCCCCGGAGTTCACGGCATTGGGAAGTTACACCCTTCAGGCACAGTACAGCGGCGACAACAGCTACAACTCGAACACAACCACATTGAACGCGACGGTGACGCAGGGAGTGACTGACACTGAGATCAACATTTCCAACCTTAGCCAGATCTATAACGGGACCACTGTGGTTTATGTCGCCGACTCGGGTCAGTCGTTCAATATCGGCGCGGTCGTATACGCGTGGAGCATTCTCCAGGCTCCCACTGGAGCCATTACCATTCTCGAAAACGGCAATCCGTTATCCGGTACGATTTCGTACACTCCGAGGAACGGAAGCATAAGCGGAAACTACTCCACCGGCATCTTTGAATGGGCCTATCTTGCTGGTTACCCCCCTCCTCTTACCATCGACACGCCGGGGAATTACACCTTCACCGCGTCCTACAGTGGAGATGCGTACTACGTGGGAACGCAGAGCACGTACTCGATCCCCGTCATGGTCGTCGACACGACATTCAATATTTCCACGCCGATAGCGAACGTAACCATCACCGCGCCCGGACAATCCGGCACGGCAACCGTCACGTTGGTCGGGACCGATAACTTCTTTGGCCCTATCAACGTTACTTGCGCGCTGCCCACTGCCATGACGGAAGCTACATGCCCAGCGGCGACCGCGAATCTCAATGGCAGTAGCGTCACGGCACCACTCACCATCACCACCACCGCTCCCCATCAAGTCGGAGCGGCCCGGCGCGCCAGCATGGGGCTGCTAGGCTTCGGGATGCTGGCTGGCGTTTTCCTGTGCACGATGCCGGTTTCGAAGTCCGGAATCCGGCGCCGGAGGCTGCCTCTCGCGCTGTTTCTCCTCGGCTGTGTTGCCTTGATCGCCAGTTGTGGCGGTGGGAGCAGTAGTAGTAGTACTCCGCCTCCACAAATCGACCCCGGAACGCCCGCCGGAACTTACACGGTAACTGTGACCGCAACCTCGACGGGAATCACGCGGACGGGCAGCTTCACCGTCACCGTGCAGTGACTTTTGGCGAAGGGCGACGCACACGCATGAAGAACCGTTCCGATTGCGGGAGTTCTTCCGCAGCCTGATAGAAAAGGTTGGGGCGAGGAGTTCAGTGATCTTTATAGCGCAAACGTCATCGTGAATTCCGCGCGCCGCGCTTCTGGTTGAAGCGTCTTACTATTCTGTCGGGGCTGCGGGCTTGGTGGGCGCCGACGATGGCTCGCTGGGAATCTCCAGTCCCGCTTTGCGGAGGCCATCGATATAATGCTCGACGAGTTCCGGATCGTGGTACCTCCGGAGACCTTCGCGGGCCCATGCGGATATGCCCGGCCGCACCCTTAGCAGATCCCGCAGCTCTTTGCCCGCCGCGTCACGTTCCCCGAGCTGCGCGTAGGCAGCCGCCATGAACAAATGGGTGGCGAAAAAATCCGGAATATTGAATTTGAGTCCGACGCTCACCGCGCCGCGGTAGTCGCCATTGCGGTACGCCTTGTGGAAGAGAGGAAACAAGTACCATCCGGGATGGCGCGGATTGAGTTGCATGGCCCGCTCCACCAGGGCGCAGCCGTGGTCCCAGTCGCCCACGTATGCTATCAAGGTGCCCATGGCACAGAGAGTGGTTGCGCTCATAGGGTTTAGTTCGATGGCCAGTTCCGCCGCAGTTCGGAAGGCCTGAAATTCCTTGCGGAAGAACAGAGCCCTGGCCAGGGCTTGGTGCGCAAGGGCATTTAAAGGTGCGGCGTCGACCGCTCGCTGCGCGGCTTGGAGTGCGCGCCCAACAGAATCGGGGAGCACGTTGTATTCCATGCCGTACTCTTCCGCATACAGACCCGACAGCATGGCCCAGCCATCGGCATAACCCGGCGCCTGTTGAACGGCCCGCTCGATGCAGGTCCGCGCCGCGGCATGCTCTTCGGGAGTTACGCGGTACAAGAAATCAATGCTACGCAGAAACGCCTCATAGGGGCTCAGCTGGTCCGAGGCTTTGCTCCGAACCACTTCGCTCATGCTGCGCGGCAGAACACCGTGCATGTCGGCGACGGTCGAGACGATGCGGGGGACGAGGTCATCCAGCAATTCGAAAACCGCCTCCGGGCTGAAAGTTCGTTCGTAGTTCTCAGCCCACAGATGAGCGCCGGAGACTGTGTCCACGAGTTGGACTGCAAGCCGCAACTTGGTTCCTGCCTGGCGCAGGCTGCCTTCGATCACATAGCGAGCGCCCAGTTCCTTGCCCGCGGTACGCACATCAACCGCCTGATTGGCATAGTGCAGCGTCGAGCCGCGTGCAATCACCCGCAGATAAGAGAAGCGCGACAAGCCAGTCACGACGTCTTCAGACAGTCCGTCGGCCAACGCGGTGAGCTCAGCGTTCCCGCCGCTGTATTTGAAGGGCAGCACGGCCACCCAAAATCCTTCCTCGGCGCGAACCGCGCCCGAGTCTTTGTGATCAACTCGCATGCTGCTGGAATCTGTTGCTTCACCTGGCAGAGCAGTAGGGTCGCTTCTCAGTTTGGGCTCGATCTCCGTCGCCGCAGAATCCGCCGAGCCATACTTCAGGCCGGCCTTCTGCAATCCCTGCAAGAACTGTTCCACCTCATCTTTGTCCGGATCCCACATCCCAATATCCTCACGGACATTTTCAAGGATGAGAAAAGTTGGGCTGTATTTGCGCAGAGACTCAATGGCCGTGCGAGCCTCCTCAAGGCGCCCCAGCATGCCGCACGCGGCGGCAGTCATCAGGTGCATCCAATGGAACTCCGGCATGTTGATCTTCTTGGCGGCTTGCAAGGCTGCTTCATATTCGCGTTTGCGATAGTGATGGTGAAATAAGATGTTGTGATACCAGCCGGGATGATGTTGATTGAGTTCAATCGCTCTTTGCGCCAGAGCCACGCCGCGCTCCCAATCGCCGGAGAACGCAATCATGAGCGCCATAAAAGCCAGCGTGGTGCCGTCCCGCGGGTTGAGCGACATGGCGCGCTCCGCGGTCTCGCGAAAGGCCGTGAAATCGCGACTAAAGAAGTGCACAGCCGCGAGTTCTTTCCAGCCCATCTGGCAGGCCGGATCCATCTTAAGGGCCCGCCAGGCAGCCTCACGCGCGCGCTCCAACGGTTTCTCCCGTGGATTGAACCGATCGAAATACTCCAATTGGTACAGGTTAGAAAGACAGGCCCAGGCCGTGGCGTGGTTGGGCTCGCGTTCCAGCGCCCGTTCCAAGCCGGCGCGGAGCACGGCATGCTCCTGGGGACTGATTTGCTGCATGAAGGCGTAGTAGCGCAAGACAAGTTCGGACGCGCTGAGTTCCTCCACCTTTCGATCTCGCGTGGGGGCGGCCATGGAGCGAACCAGAACTCCATACCCATCCGCGACGGTGGTCACGATGTGGTCGGTGAGGTCGTCCTGAACCTGGAATGTGCCCGCGTCGCTGATTTCGCGGTCATACGCTTCCGCCCAAAGCTGCGTGCCGCTCACGGCGTCCATCAGTTGCGCGCTGAGGCGAATGGCGCGGCCTCTTTTGCGTATGCTCCCCTCGATCACATAGCGCGCGCCTAGTTCACGGCCCACCGTGCGGATGTCAGCTGCGCGCCCTTTGTAAGCCATCGCCGAATTGTGGGCGATGACTTGAAGATACGGAAATCGCGAAAGCCCTGTGGTGACCTCTTCGGCCAGGCCGTCGGCCAGAGCTTCGAGGTCCGCATCGCCGCTCGCCCCCCTGAACGGCAGCACGGCGACCCAGAAACCTTCGCCAGCGCGAACTGCTCCCGAGTCAGCAGTGGGCGCGGCGCGCGATACCGGGGGCGTTGCCGGAGCCAACTTCTGAGACGCCTGTCGTGCCAGATCGCGAAACTCGTTGCTGACGTCGCGCGCCGTCTGCACCCGGTGTCGCGGATCCTTCTCCAGACAGCGGCGGATGATGCGCGCCAGATCGCTGGGCAGATCGGGGCGAAGGTCGGTGACGGACGGTGGAGTATCCCGCAGAATTGCGGAGACCAACTCGGCGGAAGAACTGCCCTCGAAGGGCCGTCGCCCCGTCGCCATCTCGTGGAGCACGATGCCCAGGGAGAAAATGTCGGTGCGATGGTCGAGGGGGCGACCCGAAGTCTGTTCGGGAGACATGTAGGCTGGAGTCCCCATGACCACGCCCACTTGGGTTTGGCTGGCCGAGGTCAGCGTGGCATCGCCGGGATTGGCTGCGCGAACATCTTTTGCCAATCCAAAGTCCAGCACTTTGACGCGGCCTTCGTTCGAGACCATGACATTGGCGGGCTTCAAGTCGCGATGTACGATGCCTTTCTCATGGGCGGCCGCGAGCGCGTCGGCGAGCGCGCTGGCAATTTCGACGATCTGCTCGAGGGGAAGGCCACTAGCGGGGATCAGGCGGTCGAGTGGCTGCCCTTCGACCAACTGCATGGTCAGGAAGTGGACGCCGTCAGATTCCTCCACCGAGTGGATGGTGACGATGTTGGGATGGTCGAGTTGGGCGAGAGCTTTGGCCTCACGACGAAAGCGCGCGAGTCTCTCGGGATCGTGCGCCATTTCGGGGGGCAGCACCTTGAGGGCTATGTCGCGACCGAGTTTCGTGTCGGTGGCGCGATAGACTTCGCCCATGCCACCCGCGCCCAACGGCGACTGGATTTCATACGGTCCGAGCTTTGTACCGGGAGCGAGGGCCATGAGCGGCTGTAATTATAACGTTGGGGCCGTCCGATCCTTTGAGATGGTGATCTTCGATCCGGTTGCCGGGCCATTTCTGGAAAAACCAGGCGGAGGCGGCTGCGCGTCGTTTGAATGTGGTGGCGGCGGTTGGACTCGAACCAACGACCTACGGATTATGAGACCGTCGCTCTAACCACCTGAGCTACACCGCCACGGTGTGTTTACGACAACTTACTAGGATGTGACCGTCGCGCCAGTGCATCCTCATCGCATAGTACGATAGCGCAGACCTGTCGGAGGTCGCATGAGTCGCTATCAGACCGGTCACATTCTTGGGGCGTTCACGTTTGATTCTATCAAACCGAGTCGCGTGACGGACAAGCCAGGCGCGTGTGGCGCGCCGGCTGCGCGCTGAGGATCCGAAGCTGTACTCGGAGAAATCTACGCCGTGAGCCTGAGTGAGGTCCGGTTGGACGGTTTTCAACGAAGCGCTGGGGCTCGCTTGCCCGAGAAACTTAGCCCGGCAGGATCTCCTTAAGCGCCCACTCGATCCTATCGACTTCTTCGCGGATCACTCGGATCGATTGTTGGTTCTTCAAGGGGTGCGCCACCGTAGTGATTCCTTCCACAGCGCCTCGTATTTGGTGATTCCGCGCCCAAATGAAGTTGAGTCTTGCGCTTCTCTCCTTGCGATTCTTGTAAACGCCGCTCACGAACTTAGTGGCCAGCCAGGCAAAAATCAAGCCAAACAGCACCTCAACCGGAATGCGATCGGTGGCGCCGTCAAACTCTGAAAATAACAGTCGATAGACCGCCTCACCCATCCCAAACGCTGCGAACAATACAGTCACCCCGAACAAATATATTTTCAGGCGCTCCATGGGTTGCAAGCGTATGGAGTCGTCGCTTCCGTCACGTGTCTGTACAAAGTTGATGGCCATCCTTCCCCCCTTGCTTTTCATGTTCCGTGTTCACAATCGGCGGTACCAGCGCCAGCCTGTCTGAAATAATAACTTGAAATTCGAGTCATGGGCAGGATTCTCTTTAGCCGACGGCCGCAAACCAGTGCCCCCAGAGCCAAATGCGGAACTTCCCCGCGGGTGTTGTGGATTCCATGCACGGGGGGCGCGCTGATTGAGCCCGGCAGGTGCGGGCCAAAACAAGTGATCCTGGTCACAGAAAACGGAGGTCGCATAGCAGAACATTGAGATTGCGGCGTCGGACGCTCAGAAAAGTGCGAACGGCTTAGTGTGCGCTGCGCCAATCCGCTGCGCGGAGAGGCAGGGAGTACGAGGTGCGTCTCAAGCCGACACGGTTGCGCTGGCTTTCGCAGATTATCTTCTTCTCACTGTTCCTGTTCCTTCTGCTAGGCACGGAGTTCCGCGGATCGCTGCACGCTGGCGGGAGTGAGATCCGGCTACCTTATCCAGTGCAGTTGGTTTTTCAAGTTGATCCGCTGGTGATGCTGTCGAATGCGCTCTCCAGTCGCGCCCTGTACCACGGCCTGTTGTGGAGTTTGGTAGTTCTGATTCCGACGATGTTGCTCGGACGCTTCTTTTGCGGATGGATTTGTCCTCTGGGCTCAATCCACCAGTTCTTCAGCAGCCTGAGATCCGAGCGCAAACGTGGGAAACAACTGGTTGAATCGAACCGGTACAAGCGCTGGCAGACGACGAAGTACTATCTCTTAATTGCGGCCTTAATCGCCGCGGTACTGGGCACAGGGATCGTCGGATGGCTGGACCCTTTCTCGTTTCTGGTGCGCTCGGTCGGCCTATCCATTTTGCCGGGAACGAACTATGCCCTGAACGCCGTGCTGCACGCGATGGAACACAGCAGATCTGCACCGGTGCAGGGGGCGGGCAGCGGGTTGCATTTCGTCTTCGGCTGGCTGCTGCTCAGTTTCAAACAGCCATACTTTCGGCAAGGGGTTTGGCTCGGCCTCGTCTTCATCTTTTTTCTGGCGCTGAATTTTCGCGTGACCCGCTTCTGGTGCCGGGCACTTTGCCCACTGGGCGCTCTGCTCGGGGTCGCATCGCGCTGGTCGATTCTTGGACTGGTCAAGACCCCGGAGAGCTGCGAGGACTGCAATCGCTGCCTGCTGCGCTGCCAGGGCGGCGACGATCCGATCGGCGGAGTTCCGTGGCGTCAACCGGAGTGTCATCTCTGTTTGAACTGTATTGATGAGTGTCCGGAGCACGGCCTGCAGTTCAAGTTTTTTCCCGCCCAAAAGACCATCGGTGTGAGCCTGCAGAGGCGCAAGGTGCTGACCGGATTGGCGGCGGGGGCAGCCGTGGTTCCTCTATTGCGAAGCACGCCCGGATTCGCGGTTGAGCGGCATGAGCGGTTGCTGCGTCCTCCGGGCGCACTAGACGAAGGGTACTTCCTGTCGCGCTGCATACGGTGCGGCGAATGCATGAAGGTCTGCCCCAACAACGCGCTGCAGCCCGCGTTGACCGAAGCGGGTTTGGAAGGTCTCTGGACACCGGTCATGGTGCCGCGGATTGGCTACTGCGAGTCGAGTTGCGTGCTGTGCTCGGAGGTTTGTCCTACCGGCGCAATCTGGGAGATTACGGCAAAAGAAAAGGGCTGGGAGGCGCGGGTCACGAGCGACGCAAAGCCCATCAGTCTTGGGACCGCGTTTTTAGATCGCGGGCGCTGTTTGCCTTGGGCGATGGCAACGCCGTGCATTGTCTGCGAGGAGTGGTGCCTGACCTCGCCCAAGGCGATCTACTTGCAGCCCGCCGAAGTTGCGGATGCGGAAGGCCATCTGCAGCAGGTAAAACAACCGTTGGTTGATCCTCATCTTTGCGTGGGCTGTGGGGCGTGCGAATACGCCTGCCCGGTTCAGGATCGCCCGGCAGTTTACGTGACCAGCATCGGCGAGAGCCGATCGCGAACCAACCAAGTCCTGCTGACGCGAGGCAAGGAGAGGCCGAGGTGAAAGCCCGTGGAGTGCTGCTGGTCATTCTCGGTGTGGCGCTGCTCCTGGACGCCAGTTGCAAACGTCAAGCGGGTACTGAGCAATCATTATTTCCTGTATCCAATCAGGTTGCGGGCTGGGCGAAGACTGGAGAGACGCGGACCTTCGAGGCTGCGGACCTGTGGAAGTACATCGACGGCGAGGCGGAACGGTACTTGAAGGCTGGTGCGCAGAGAGTGTCTACGGCTGACTACAAGTTCGAGAACAAGGTCGACGCGGTAGTAGACATCTACACCATGGGGAACGCGTCGGGCGCCGAGAAGATTTTCAAATCGGAGCCGGCGGTCGATGTGAGACCGATCCAACTGGCAGACGAGGCACGCTTGTCCAGCCAGAGCCTGGTCTTCCGCAAGGGAACTTTCCTGGTGCGAATCGTCGCCTTTGACGAATCGGCGGAAACACAGCAGGCACTTTTGCAACTAGGGCAAGGGATCGAGCTGCGGCTTGCCAGGCGATGATCGCCAGAAGTGCTGTTGGTCACTGAAAAGTCACACGGATTGCGGTATAGGTGGTCTGAGGATTTTCGAATCTGGTCTGGGTTCACCGGGGAACCCTTATGAGCGTTATGCGTAGCACCAGCCGGCGGGATTTTTTGAAGAAGTGCGTCACTGGCGCTGCGGTTCTCGGCGCCAGCGGCAGGGTGGGACTGCT
>Ga0187867_10003771_pt1 | contig 11970 bp, 6 predicted proteins | sample June2016WEW_13_1_FD_132976 | JGI IMG/M metagenome (GOLD analysis project Ga0187867, IMG submission 132976) | Peatland microbial communities from SPRUCE experiment site at the Marcell Experimental Forest, Minnesota, USA - June2016WEW_13_10 | ecosystem: Environmental > Terrestrial > Soil >... | reverse complement strand
GGCCAAACCCGGTGCTCCGGGCGGAGTTGAGGGCCACGCTCGCGGCGAGGGGCGTCGGTCTTCATCGTTTTCCTCTTTGCCCAAGGCCCGTCCGTCACCGGGATGCTGGCCGGCGCTACGAAGAGATGAGCCATGCAGCGCTCTCGGGCGCGCCGGGCCGTCAATGGGACGTCTCTTAAGTGCGGGTCGTCTTCATCGGAGCCGGAAGCATGGTCTTCACGAGGAACCTGACGCGGGACCTCCTTACCTTCCCAGAGCTCAAAGACAGCGAGATCGTGCTCATGGACATCGACGCCGACCGGCTTTCGCGTGCTCTGAAGCTCGTGAGTCGCATCGCCGAGACGGCGGCGTCGCCGGTTCGGGTCCTCGCCACGACAAACCGCCGCCAGGCCCTGAAAGAGGCCGACTACGTGGTCGTCACGATCCAGGTGGGTGGAAACGCCCAGTGGGAAGCCGACATAGCCATCCCGGAACGCTACGGGGTGGGCCAGTGCGTGGGTGACACCATCGGTCCTGGCGGTATCTTCCGCGGCCTGCGCCACCTGGCGGTCTTCGACGGGCTCATAGAGGACATGACGGAGCTGTGCCCGAGGGCGTTGGTCTTGCAGTACTCCAACCCGATGGCCATCTTGACATGGCGCACAGCCCTTTCTGGTCTCAGGGTCGTGGGTCTTTGCCACTCCGTCCAGGGAACGGCGCGGCTACTGGCCGGGTACTGCGAGGTCCCTTACGAGGAGCTCAACTACTGGGTGGCCGGGATCAACCACCAGGCCTGGTTCCTCACCCTCGAGCACCACAGCCAAGACCTCTACCCGTGCCTGCGTTCGCAACTCGACAACCCCGCGACGCTCGCCCTCGAGCCCGTGCGTTTCGAGCTCATGCGCCGCTTCGGCTACTTCGTGACCGAGTCGAGCGGGCACGCGTCCGAGTACCTGCCCTATTTCCGCAAGCGGCCCGACCTCCTCACCTCCCTTGTCGAGACCTTCGAGTCGGCCGGGTCCGACTACTCGGCGTGGCTCGGCTATGGCAGGACGGGCGGCTGCGCCGCCAGCATGCGACTTAGCGAGTCTGCCTACGAGCAAGAGGTTGACCGCCAGGTCGCCGGCGTGGAGCCAATTGTGTTCCGCCGTTCGGATGAGTACGGCGTCCGGATCATTCATTCGGCGGAGACGGGTACCTTTCTTCGCATCAACGGCAACGTGCCCAATGACGACCTCATTACCAACCTCCCCACTGGGGCGTGCGTCGAGGTTCCTTGTCTAGTGGACCGTGCAGGTGTTCACCCTTGCGCGGTGGGAGCCCTCCCGCCTCAGCTGGCCGCATTGAACCGGAGCAACATCGCCGTGCAAGAGCTTGTCGTTAAGGGGCATCTCGAACGGGACCGGGACGCCATCTACCAGGCGATGGCCCTCGATCCGCTGACTGGCGCGGTTTGTTCCTTAGAGGAGATATGGAAATTGACCGACGACATGTTCGCGGCGAACGACAGCTGGTTAACCCAGTTCGCTTAGGCGTTGCCGATCGTCTGCGAGCGTGTTCGAATGGAGGCAGGGCCCTCGTTCGCCGTACCTTCCTGCCCGCGCCATGTGCTCGGCGGGCTCAGGGCCAGTGCGCTTAAAGACTGAAATAAGGCGACAACATCCAGAAAGGCACAAGAATGCTCGACGACACCGGAGCAACGCTTGAGTACTCCTCGGGCCATGAGCGCTTGCGCTTGGAGGCTTGGGGCGAAGACTCGATCAGGGTGCGCGCCAGCCAAGCGCTGGTAGCCGAGGAGCTCCCTGGCGCGCTCATCGAGCCTCGCCCGGCCCCGACAGCTGGCGCGAAAAGCGACGGGGTTACCCTCGTCAACGGGAAGCTCACGGCTCGGCTCTCCCCAGACGGGCTAGTCAGCTTTTGGCGCTCCGACGACGGCCGCGAACTGCTTTCCGAGCAGAAGGCGCACTTTTGGTGGCCGGGCCAGCGGCTGTTCGTGGCGAACGGCAATGGGCACTACCGCATAGAGCAGCGGTTCAAAGCCTACGACGGAGAGAGGCTTTACGGTCTTGGCCAGCATCTCCACGGCCTGTTCGATCAGAAGGGCCTCGTCATGGACCTGGTCCAACGAAATGCGGAGATTTCTGTACCCTTCATGGTCTCGAGCAGGGGATATGGGTTCCTATGGAACTCTCCAGCAGTAGGGCGCGTTGAGCTCGCCAACAACGGGACGCGCTGGGTCGCCGATAGCGCGCGCCGAATCGACTACTGGGTGACCACCGGCGACAAGCCCGCGGAGATCCTCTCGCATTACGCTGACGCCACAGGGCACACACCCGAGCTGCCTTCTTGGGCAAGCGGCTTCTGGCAGAGCAAACTTCGCTACCGGACCCAGGAGGAGCTCCTGGCAGTAGCCCGCGAGTACCATCGCCGAGGAGTCCCGCTGGCAGTGATCGTGAGCGACTTCTTCCACTGGGAGTACTTGGGCGACTGGGCTTTTTATGCCGACGAATGGCCCGACCCGGCTGCAATGGTGAGCGAGCTCAAGTCCATGGGCACCGAGCTCATGGTTTCAATCTGGCCCTCTGTTAGCCCGCTTTCGGCCAACTATAAACCTATGTTGGATCGTGGCCTGTTGATTTCGAGCGAGCAGAGCCCTCCGGTGCTCGCGACTTGGCCTGAACGGGGCGTGAAGTCCTGGATCGGGGTTGCTTTTTACGACTCCACTAATCCTGCAGCCCGGGACTATATCTGGGAGCAGGTCGAGAAGAACTATCACAGGGCGGGGATCCGGGTGTTCTGGCTCGACGCCTGCGAACCGGAGATACAGCCATACCATCCTGCGAGCTTGAACTTCGCGGCCGGGGCCGGTCTCGAGGTTGCAAACCTCTACCCCCGCGAGCATGCTCGCGGGTTCTACGAAGGTATGGTCGGGTGCGGAGAGGAAGAAGTGCTCCTGCTGTGCCGGTCTGCTTGGGCAGGCAGCCAGCGTTATGGCGCGGCAGTCTGGTCGGGTGACATACCGTCGACGTTCGAGTCGCTGCGGGTGCAGGTCCGCGCAGGGCTCAATATGGCCATGAGCGGCATTCCATGGTGGACGACCGATATCGGTGGCTTCTTCAAGGGCGACCCGGACGACCCGGCTTACAGGGAACTTCTCGTGCGTTGGTTCGAGTACGGGGCGTTCTGCCCGCTGTTCCGCCTTCACGGCGACCGCCTGCCCAATGCTGCGCTGAGCGCGGACATGACAGGTGGCCCCAATGAGATCTGGTCTTTTGGCGAGCAGGCTTACTCGGTCCTGAGGGACTACATCTTCCTTCGCGAACGCCTGCGGCCTTACCTGCACTCCGTGGCAAGAGAAACGAGCAAGACGGGTGTGCCCATCATGCGGCCGTTGCTCCTCGAGTTCTCAGACGATGAGGCGTGCTGGGACATCGACGACCAGTTCATGTTCGGCCCAGAGCTACTGGTGGCTCCCGTGCTGGAACAAGGAGCGGGGGATCGGTCCGTGTATCTACCCGCCGGAGCGAAATGGACAGACGCCTGGACTGGAGCCAGTGTGTCGGGCGGCACTGTAGTGACTGCCGACGCTCCTTTGGAAAGGATCCCGATCTTCCTCCGCGACGGGGCGCGCCTAGATATCGGGGTCTTCACGAACCAAGATTGAGCTCGGTTAGTTCTTCCACATCCCACTAGATGGCGCCGGGGCTTCGGCTCGGTCCCGTCACCGGCTCTTCTGCCGGACAAAGACAAGGAGTTGCGCGTGGGCGTTGGCGACCTCTAGGTCGGGGTCGATCACAACAACGTTCCCGAGAACGTCATCAAGAAAGGATTAGCCTTGTATTGCCTCGGCACAGCTCGACACCGACGCGACGCTTCGCGTCGGTGATGGTAGCTACTGCCAAGTCATCGATGTCGTTGATCAGGTCATCGAGCTCGTCACCGACCTGTTCCGCAAGGACCCCTTGGCATGTTGACACTGCCCTCCACAAACCAACCCACAGGCGGTCGGCGCAAATGGCCAACAGCAAGGAAAAAAGTCCCTGGGGGCCTGAGGGGGAAGGTGGACGGATGGGCAGTTATGTGCTGGGTTTCCAGGAGATCGACCAGACACAGGTTGCGGTCGTTGGCGGCAAGGGCGCGCACTTAGGCGAGCTTTCGCGGATCGAAGGCATTCGGGTGCCGGCAGGCTTCTGCGTGACGGCAGATGCCTTCCGGCGGATCATGGCGGACACGCGGGCGGTCGAGGGACGGGTCGATCGGCTGTCGCACCTGAGTCCGGACGACCGTCAGGCGGTCCGAACCATCAGCGCGGAGATCCGGCGGAGTATCGAAGGGACCGCCATCCCCCACGATCTGGCGGCGGCGATAACCCGCTCGGTCGCGCGGCTCGGTGAGAAATCTGCCTATGCGGTCCGATCCAGCGCGACGGCGGAGGACTCGCCGACGGCTTCCTTTGCCGGCCAGCTGGACACATACCTGAACGTCGTGGGGCCGGAGGCGATCCTCCAACACGTCAGCCGGTGCTGGGCCTCGCTGTTCACCGAGCGGGCCGTGACCTACCGCCTGCGGAACGGCTTCGACCACAGGCTGGTCTACGTGGCCGTGGTCGTGCAGCAGATGGTCTTCCCGCAAGCCGCCGGCATCCTGTTCACGGCCGACCCCGTCACCTCAAACCGTAAGGTCGCCTACGTGGAGGCTAGCTTCGGCCTCGGCGAGGCTCTCGTCTCCGGCCTGGTGAATGCGGACGTCTACAAGGTGCGGGACAGTGAAGTCGTCGCCAAGACAGTCGCCACCAAGCACTTCGCCGTCTATGCCTCGCCGGCAGGCGGAACCCAGGAAGTGGCGCTCGAGCCAGAGTGCCAGGCACTGCCAGCACTGACCGATGCGCAGATCGCACGGCTCGCGCAGCTGGGTCGACGGATCGAAGCGCACTTCGGCCACCCCCAGGACATCGAATGGTGCCTGGTCGACGATGGGTTCCAGATCGTCCAGAGCCGGCCGATCACCACGCTGTTCCCCATTCCCACGGCCAGCGACGGAAAGAACCACGTCTATGTCTCCGTCGGTCATCAGCAGATGATGACCGACCCCATGAAGCCCCTCGGTCTCTCCTTCTGGCAACTGACTGCCCTCCGGCCCATGTACCAGGCCGGAGGGAGACTGTTCGTCGACGTTGCCCAAGGCCTGGCTTCGCCAGAGAGCCGCACCAGCCTCCTGGAGGCTTTGGGGAGATCCGATCCGCTGATCGCCGACGCCCTGCAGACCATCGTCGATCGCGGCGACTTCATCGCCTCGCTCCCGGACGAAGGTTCCCCCGGGCGGCCAGCTGGTGGCGGCCAAGCCCCAATCGAGACCGACTCGGCCATAGTCGTAAAGCTGATCGAGCGCAACCAAGCCTCACTCGCCAAGTTGAAGGGCGAGATCCAGACGAAGTCGGGAACGGCACTGCTCGACTTCATCCTGGGGGACATCCAGGAGCTGAAGCGGATCCTGTTCGATCCGCAAAGCCATCAGGTGTACATGAGCGCAATGGAAGCCACGTGGTGGCTCAACGAGCAGCTGCAGACGTGGTTGGGCGAGAAGAACGCCGCCGACGCGCTCACCCAGTCCGTCCCCCACAACGTCACGTCGGATATGGGGCTGGCGCTCTTGGACGTCGCGGACGTGGTCCGCCCGCACCCGGAGGTGGTGGCCTTCCTGCAACATGTCGAGGACGACGGCTTCTTGGACGAGCTGTCCACGCTCGAAGGCGGGCTCGAAGCCCGCGACGCCATTCAGAGCTTCCTCGACAAGTACGGCATGCGCTGCGTCGGTGAGATCGACATCACGCGGCCGCGTTGGAGCGAACGCCCGACAACGATCGTGCCCATGGTCCTCGGCAACATCCAGAACTTCGAACCGGGTGCCGGCGAGCGGCGCTTCGAGCAAGGCCGCCAGGAGGCCTGGAAGAAGGAACAGGAGCTGTTGACGCGCTTGCGGGACTTGCCGGACGGGGAGTTCAAGGCCGGTCAAGCCAAACGGATGATCGATCGGGTTCGGACCTTCATCGGGTATCGGGAGTATCCGAAGTACGGCATGGTCAGCCGCTATTTCGTCTACAAAAAGGCCCTCTTGGAAGAGGCCGAGAGGCTCGTACAAGCCCACGTGCTCCGCGAGAAAGAGGACATCTTCTACCTCACGTTCCAAGAGCTCCACGACCTAGCGCGCACCAACCAGTTGGATGACCACCTCATCGACCTCCGTGAGAACGCGTTCAGGTCGTATCAAGCGCTCACACCGCCCCGGGTGCTCACCTCGGATGGCGAGGTCGTCGACGGGACGTACGGACGCGTCGACGTCCCGGGCGGCGCTCTGGTCGGTTTACCCGTTTCCGCAGGGACCGTCGAGGGGCGGGCTCGCGTGATCCTGGACATGGCGCAAGCTGATCTCGAAGCGGGTGACGTCTTGGTCACCGCCTACACCGACCCCAGCTGGACGCCCGTGCTCGTTGCGATCAGGGGCCTGGTGACGGAGGTAGGGGGCCTGATGACCCATGGGGCGGTGATCGCCCGGGAGTACGGCTTGCCGGCCGTCGTGGGTGTAGAACAAGCCACCCGGCTGATCCGCGACGGGCAGCGGATTCGTGTCAATGGAACGGACGGGTACGTCGAGATCCTGCCCTAGGAGTTTCGGAACAACCGAGGTGACAAGGCTCGCGTTTCGGTCGAGACAAAAGGGCCGGCGGGCATGACCGGGTTAGTTGGTTCCTGAGGTTCGCTGAACGCGCGCCGAACCCGGGTCAACGGCGACGTGCGCGTAGAACGACGTCGGCAATATGCGGGTTATCGGGCGGCGGGTCGATGCGTGGCTCGACCGAGTGCAGCTCGACTGTGAAGTCGTCGCTGATCAGCTGGACGAGGTCGTCCGCACCGACGTAGTCCGCCGGGTCGGTACCCCGCGCTTTCATGTGCTCGCGTTTGTCGTCGTCAAGGTCGTGGTAGACGGCGAGCAGCAAACCTCCGGGTCGCACCGTGTCGAGCAATGCCCGCACGGCAGCCTCGCCGGCTGCTTTGGGCAGCGCCGGGTACTGCATCGACACGAGGTCGAACGAGCAAGCGGGGAACGGTGTGTGCAGGGCGTCACCGCAGACCCACGTGACCGCGGCGCGGGCCCGTTCTGCTGCCTCCCGCGCCCGGCTCAGCGCGACATCGGAGATGTCGATTGCGGTGACCGTCCAGCCACTGCGAGCGAGCCAGATCGCGTCGGCACCCTCGCCACAACCGACGTCGAGTGCCCGGCCCGGGACAAGTCCGTCGATCTCGAGGAGGAGCCGCCCATTCGGGCGCCCGCTCCACTTCGAGCCTTCGCACTCGCTGTACTTCGCGTTCCACTCAGCAGCTTGCGCCGCCGCGTCGAGACGCTCCTCGCCGTGTTCGTCCTCATGCATGTTCCGCAGGGTAGACCGCCTTCGCAACGAGCAGGCGCCGTGCCGCGCTCGGTAACCACTCGTGCAAGATCCCCGATTTTGCGGGGGTGGGTCAAGGAAAGAGAGCGGTACTGCCAACTACCGAGGGACGCCATGGTCGAGCGCGAGCGGCTCGCTTCCGGGAAGCGACCTTCCGACTCCGTGACGCGACACTGCGCTCATTACGCACCCGCGCCTTCGACCGCACGAAACCAGAGGGATCTGGAGGGGCCAGCTGGCGAAGGGCCGCGACCGTCGGTCAGCCTGGCTTCCTACCCCAGGCCGACACCATGGGCGAGATCGTCAAGTCGAGCTGACCTGCGGCGACGTTGGATAGGTGCTCTTCGATCTCCTCCTCAGTCGCCAGCTGTGCGGCGACCAGGCGCTCCCGAATCTGTTCCACGGTCGCACGCTCCAGGCGATCTACCACCGGGCCGCCTATCGGAAAGCAAGCATCCGACTGGACGTCCACAAGTCCGGCAGCTCTGAGCAGTCTTGGAAGCTTGCGACCGAATGACAGATCCACACCTCGCTCGGCCATCAGGGCACGAAACGCCAGCTTCAGCTTGTTGGCGAGTTCCTCCGCTGCGCCGTGGTTGTCGGGACATGCGAGAGGCTGCAGACCCGGGTCAGCGTCCTCGACAAGAAGCCATCCACCAGCTTTGAGAGCCTCGACCATCGTGGCTAGGGCTTCGGACCGATGCGGGACGTGGACGAGGACGAGTCGAGCATGGACGAGGTCGAATGAATCGTCCGGTGCCGGTTCGGCTCCGATATCGTGGCGCTTCACTGCAAAGCCGTCATGTTCGGCTTCCAGCCAGGTGGTGTCGATGTCTGTGGCCAACACGTAGCCCTTGGTCTGTTCGGCAATCCAGGCAGGCACGCTGGCACCTCCGGCTCCTACCTCCCAGACCCGCCACCCGAGTGAAAGACCTATCGACTCCATATGCCGGAATGTCGACGGGTTGAACAACTGCCCGAGAGCATCAAGGCGCTGGCCCGCCTCGCACTGGCCATTGTCGAGCAAGTAGTTCTCACGCGCCATTTCAAAGATCCTAAGACGTCGCTCGACGAAGGAACGCCGATCGCGGCCGTGGATCGTCTTGCGCGAGCACGGCCTTTGCCTCGCCCCTCTTTGGGCCCGGAGGCCGCTCGTTGTGGCGGTGACCGCTCTTTGGATCAAGCACCTGACCGAGTCTCCCGGCGACGAGGGTCCCGCGACATCGCCCGCCGAGACGAGTGGCACTCACACCAGGCGATGCTGAGCCACCGAGTGTGAAGACGGCGAGAGAGCCAACAGGCCAGGAGCGGTGAGCTGGAGACCGCCGGCGTTGACGACGGCTTGCAGAGGGCTCGCGCCTTCGGGAATGTCGATATCGCCGCTGATTTTTACTGGCCCCGCGAGTCGTGCCTGTGCCACCACTTGCGGTGGCGAGAGGTTCCTTTCGTCCTTCTGAGCGCCTCTACTGGGGAGGCCCGGACGTCAGACGAATTCTGACGCTCCGGCGTACGCCCGAACTCGAGAGATAAACCAGCGAGACAGAGGCGCCGGGCTTCTCGCTCTGCAGGATCGTTATCAAGTCGTTCGGTGAGCTGACTGGACGCCCCGTACAAGAGGTGATCGTGTCTCCCTCGCTCAGCCCGGCCTTGGCGGCGGGCGAACCCGACGCTACGGACTCAATCACGGCGCCGGTGGTGCCGCCTGAGCCGGAGGATGCGACTCCCACGCCCAAAAACGCCGTCGGCCCGACGTGTACCGTCGGGGAAGAGCTCCCTCGGGTAATCGCTGCCGCGATCTTGAGTGCCGTATCGATGGGGATCGAGAAACCTTGGGTTGCCGCGCTCCCCAGTCCGAACGAAAAGCCGGCTGAGGCGGCCGTGTCCATACCGATGACCTTTCCGCTGCTGTTTACGAGCGGGCCGCCGGAGTCCCCGGGCTGGATGTCGGCGTTGGTTTCGATCAGACCGGTCAACTGCTCGGAGGTACCGTCAGCCGCGTCGCTTGCTGTGATGGACTGATCGAGCCCAGTCACGCTTCCGCCGGCGAAGCTCGGGGTGCCACCGGCCCCTTCGGCGTTGCCGATACCGACGACTCCTTGCCCTTTACGGACACTCGAGGAGTTGCCGAGAGGGACCGTTTGCAGACCGGAGGCGTGCTCGAGCTGCAACACAGCTACGTCAGCGGTTCGGTCATAGCCGACGACGGTGGCGCTATAGGTCTTCCCGTTGCCCACGTCGACAACTCGGATCGGGCTTCCGCCTTCGATGACATGGTTGTTCGTGAGGATCTCGCCCTTGGAGGTGAGCACCATCCCGGTTCCTTCTGCCTCGTCGTCTTGGTAGCTCAGTGTGCTGTCGACATCCACGAGACCCCGGTCGACCTCATTCGCAATTGCCGCGGCGTTCGCGGGGCCGCCCGGAGCGCTGGAACTGGCCGGACCTGAGCCCAACACTCCAGTCTCGGTCAGCCCTTCGCTCGCCTGGCCGATCACTTGGATGGGCTGGCGCGAACGTATCGGCGGCACGATGGCTACAGCCATGTCGCCTGCGACCATCGTGATCGAGTTGTAGGTGCCTGCCGGTAGGAGCACGCCGAGGGCGCTCCTGTCCGAAGGCTGCGTGACGACATAGCCGGCTTTGACCTGTACGACTGTGGTCGCGAAGACCGGGAACGTGACGAGTGCTCCGCCGTTAGCGAGTCGGTAGGACGGATACGGACACGCAGGCGACGGCGCCCCTGCGGCTGCGGCAGCCGGCGTCACTGTTGAGAATCTCATCGTCGCCTTGCCGACATTGGCGTAGGAAGCCGCGACGGAGTGAGGGTTGGCCACGTTCTTGGGCCCAAACTGCGCCGAGACCCCTGCAGGTAGTTTCCCGGTGGCGGCTTCGGAGGTGAACGCCTTCGCCACGAGCGCGGCCACCTTGTCGGGTGAACTCACAAGGCCATCGGTTGTCGCGCCGTCGAGACTGGAGACATAGCCCTGACCGTCCGTCGCGGCGGCGGGTACCGCCACGCCGGCGGCGGTTGGACCGAGGATCTCGCTGCTCAAGTCCAGCTTCCAATGCGCGTCAGGAGAGGTCTTCACGTAGGTGAGGAGGTTGTTGGTCACCGGCTCAGAAGCGGCACGGTCGTCGGCCAGCACGCTGAAAAAGGCAGGGTAGGTGGTCTCGTAGGGGACGAAGGTGCGGCCAGGAACCTGGTCGAAAGATCCGCCCAGCGTGTTGGACCCAACGGCCAGGTCGCCGCGGTAGGTAGCGTCGTCGAGGATCTGCTGCACACACGACTCGTGGCTGTTCTGGAGCGACAACGAGAGGGACGAGTTGGCCCGATTGTTGATCGTCGTGTCCGATGCGACGATCGAGGGGACCTCGCCAGGTGTGACAACCGGCCTGGCTGAGGGTCGAAGTGTGCTTCCACCGGCCAAGTTAGGGCCTGCACAAACACTTAGCAGGAGCGCAGCGACGCTCGCAGCAGCTCCGCGGGCAAGGCATGTGCGCAAGGAGTAGCGGCTACCGAGCGACTGTCGGACGAACGAGCTCGCCATGGGACATCACCTCTGGAGTCGTCATAGATGAACAGTAGTTGCGGCTTGCAAACAGCTGGCGAGAAGATTGCAAGCAGCTCCGGCCCAGATGAGGCTCAGCTGAATTCTGAGGCCGGATTGCTGTGGTAATCCTTGGAATCTGCTTCAAGCCCTCTTAAAGGACATCCCCAATCCGCGAAGGTTTGACACAGACCGCTACCAGACCGAGGCGTTGTTGGGAGCTCCGCATGGCGGTTACCGTATTCCGAGGGTCGTGCGCGACGCCGATCCGGGCACTGCGACCACTGGCGGAGCTCATGGCAAAAGCTGTCGTTGACAACCTAAATCGATTCGTGATGCCTTGGCGTGGCCGCACCGCACGGTTGGTGCCGCTCGTGGGGCCCTAGCGACCACGACCAGAGCATGGGTCTTCGCTCCGGAGTCGAGCGCCGGCATCTGAAGGCCCAGAAGGGACGAGACGGTGAGTGGCGGGTGTTGGTGGCGCCGCACTTGGGCGTGGAGCGCGCCGAGCGGGACGTAAAGTACGAGTAGTTTTCCGCTGTGGGCTATATCTTCCGTAAGCTCCTCGCAGTCCTACGGCAACGACGGGAACGGCGCAACAGGGCACGCGGTCGCTGAACCGAAGGGGGACCGTGTGAGGCCTCTGTTCGCCTTGGCCGCAACCTCGTCCCCCGTATCGTCCGGGCAGTGACCGAGTCGCCCATCGTCGTGAGGGGGCTGTCGTTCGGCGCCGTCGCCGACACCTACGACCGTTACCGCCCAGCCCCACCGAGCGAGGCGGTCGACTGGGTGTTGCCGCCGAACGCAGTCGACGTCCTCGACCTCGGCGCCGGTACCGGCGCTGTCACCCGTCTTCTTCGCGAGCGGGTGCCCGGCAAGGTAGTTGGCGCCGAGCCCGATGCCAGGATGCGGGCGGTCCTCGTCCGCCGCAGCCTGGAGGTGCTGGCCGTCGGGGCCCGCGCTGAGGCGCTCCCGTTCGCCAGTGACACCTTCGACGCGGTC
>Ga0187867_10003770_pt1 | contig 11972 bp, 9 predicted proteins | sample June2016WEW_13_1_FD_132976 | JGI IMG/M metagenome (GOLD analysis project Ga0187867, IMG submission 132976) | Peatland microbial communities from SPRUCE experiment site at the Marcell Experimental Forest, Minnesota, USA - June2016WEW_13_10 | ecosystem: Environmental > Terrestrial > Soil >... | reverse complement strand
AGGTGCTGAGGCAAATCCCCAAGTTGAAGTTAAAGGCCTGAATCGCAGATTCAATCGCGCGGCGGCGCGACGTCGGGCGAAGGCCCGGCCGTGTTAGCCGCGGGCGTGGGCAAGCCCGGATCGACGCTCGGCACGGGGGGCATCGTGATCTGGCGAGCCTGCGGCTGCTGATGGGCTAGCAAGCCCGGACCCGGCTCCATGCCGATTCGCCGAAGCGCGTTGTTGACCTGATCGTCGCTCTGATTCAGCCGATAGGCGTCGCGAAGAACCTGTCCCGCTTCTTGGTTTTGCGTGAGTTGTTCCAGATAAAGCCCCAACTCGCGCTGAGCCGCGAAGTTTTCCGGTTCGATTTGCACGCCGCGGCGATAGTTCTCCAATGCACTGTCGGCGTCGCCGCGGAAGCGCAACACACGGCCGAGAAGGCGGAAATCCTCGCTCAAATGGCTCTGCGCGGCCGTTTGGGCAACCAGATCGGTCTCGCTGCCGGTGGGATCGTGGCTGGCGATGATGTGGGCCAGGCGATCAAATGCGCTGTCGTGCATGCCGATGCTGTAGTGAACGGTCCCCGGCGGAGGCATCAGCTGAAGGAACGTTTTGTAAGCATCGATCGCTTCGTGCCAGGATTGAGTTTGCTCGTAGCACAGGCCGAGCCAATATTCGCTGTCAGGGTCCTGCGGATTCTGGCGGATGGCATTTCGAAAAGCGCCGGCGGCCTCCGCATAACGGCCGTCGTTGTATTGCTGAATGCCTTCGCGTTTGGCGTCTTGGGACCAGGTGAGCACGTTCTGGCTGTCCATGCCGCAGCCGGTCGCGAAAACAAGTGCAACTCCCGCGATTCCAATCGCCAGGATGCCGCTGAACATTCGATTGCCGCAAGAGTTCATGAGCTACCTCCTTGTAGCACGTCGTGTGAGGATTCCTAAATGATAGAGTACCGATTTGCCGCCAGGATGCAAGAGCTGCGCCTCGGTGGATTGGAGATTTTGCCGGGCTATGCAAATTGCGGTTCAGAATGGGGGCGCCTTGTCCGCCACAAGGGGGGGAAGGTAGTTGCCCGTGGATAGGATGACCTTGAACGCTTCTTCCGTGGTCATCTGAATGAACTGACAGCGTTCGGCCCGGATGAAATAAAGCCTTCCCGTGATGGGGTTGGGCGAGGAGGGAATGAAGACGCAATAGCACGGCTCCAGGGCCTGAACCAGTCGGCCGCTGCTGAAGCCCATGAGCTTCATCGTGCCGGTTTCGTCGGGAATCAGAACCACGCGGGAGAACGTCCCCTCGGTCCCGCCCGGCGTGAGGGCGATCTGCTTCCAACCCTGGTAAAGCAGACGGATGCCCGGCAGGCGCATGATGACGGCATCGAGGATTTTCAGCAGGTATTTTCCCAGCAGGCTGTTGGTGACCATTCCAACGGCGTAAATTGCCGCCAGGGTCAGCAGAACGCCCAGGAAATGAATCCGCTTGTGAAAGAGCCAGTCGGTGAGATTGACGGTCTTGTCGTCCACCCACCAGAGGATGAACGCCGTCACCGCCAGGGGCAGGAACGCGAAGATGCCGGCGATGAACGTCCGGCGAACGTTTGAATAGCCGTGAACGTTTGAACGGCCGTGGGCTTTCTCAGGATCGTTTGCCATATCGCTCCGGGGCCTATCATGCGCGGATCGGCTTGAAAATGCGACCTTATTTGGATGAATCCCGGGTTGTTGTTTGGGAATTCAATTGGCGGCGAAGCTCGCCGATGGCGGCCAGCCGTTCGGCCGGTGATTGACCGAGATTGCATTCGACCTTCCTCCCCAGCAGGCGATCCAGATGAACCAGCGTCGCGGCACGGAGCGCGGGGTCGTCGCTGCTGAGGCAATCCAGAAGAAAATTCACGTCCTGCCCCAGTTTTTTGGCCTGATCGTCGGTGAGCGGAAAGAATTCGCCGAGGAACTTGTTGACGCGGGAATTTTGCTCGGCGGTCCAATCCCGACGGTCGGCCGAACGGAGCATCAGCGCCGCCGGCTCACCGAGCCGCCGCAACGATTCCTGCGCCGACTGCCGCTGCGCGAATTCGTTGGAATTGAGTTGCGCGACCAGAGACTTGAGGCGCGCCGCCAGGTCCGGCGGCGGCCGCCACTCATCGGACATCACCTGCCAGGCGATTTTGTCCTCAACGGCGAAGATCGCTTCATCCTGTCGAAACTGGCGAAACAGGGGACGCAGATATTTCTCGAACTCGTAGGGATGCTCGCGCCGCAGGTCTGGGAGCGTCGCGGCCGACATCGCCAGGCTGAGTTCGGGCTGCGTGCCCTGTATGACCTGGACGCGCAAGGTGACCGGCGGGGAATCGGACCCATCCAACGTCTCGATTAGTGAAATCGCCTCGAAGCGGTCAACGCTCTCGATGTCCTGCACGACCTGGAGATGCGTCATGTTATTGACGATTTGCAGATGCCGGCAAACGGCGGCCGGGGCGAAGGGTTTGCCCTCGCGGGCGGAGGGCTTGCCCTCGCTCTGAGATAGTTCGTAATACTCGAACATTGGGGAAAACAGGCCCAGGCGACGGCTGACGATGCACTTGATGCACGCATGGCCGGGAAGGTCGGTCAAGGAGACACGGCCCTGAAGCGGGCCATTGTGCAGGATCGGCCAATCGGCGGTAAGAATCCCCTGCACCTCGCCAAAGCGCACGACCTGGTTGATCGGGCAGGCGGGCAATTGGGGCAGGGCGTCCCATTGCGCGATCGCACGCTGGGTGCCGGCGATGAGTTGGGCGGTATCGGAATCCGGCGAAGTAGTCGGGCGGGTCACGGGAGCGCTCGCCGGGGCGGCCGCCCCACCGCCGGCCCAGACCAACCCAAGCATTACCGCGATTGTCAGGCTCTTTGTGGTCAACCGAAGCATCCACCTGCCATTATAGAGCATCAGCCCGTTTCCACGATGCAACTTCCGATAGCCCCCTCCGTCCAAGGGCAGTTGGGCGCCGGCTCGCTTTTGGCTTGTTGCATCCAATGGCCGGCGTACAATTGTTGTATCGTTGAGGGATTCCCATGAACCGGCTGGATAATCACATCCTGACGATCCGAAACAAACTGGCGCTGGGCGTTTTCCTTGACGCGGCGGCGTGGGCCGGGACGGTCTTGGCCGTGGCAATAGCGATCGCGATTATCGGCCAGCGGGTGCTGGACCGCTCGCTTCCGCATGCACTCATGCTGCTGGGGATCGGCTTTATCGCCGGCGTGATCGGCGCGTTGGTTTACAGCCTCATCCGCCGCCCGTCGCCCCAGACAGCTGCGATACAGATCGACCAGGTGATGGGCTTGAAGGAGAAGTTCAGCACGGCGCTCTATGCGCGGCAGTTGAGCGATCCATTCGCGGCGGCGGCGGTCCTCGATGCCGAGCGGGCGGCGAACCACGTCAGCCTTTACAAGCGCTTCCCGCTGAAACTCCCGCGGCAGGCGATGACGGCGGCAGCGATGTTTCTGTTGGCGTTTCTGCTCGCTCTGTTCATGCCGACGTTGCACCTGTTTTCCAAGCCGGCACAAGCGCAGAACCGTCCATCCGGCGATACGGTTCAGCCGCACCATGATGAATACGTGAAGCAGGCCCTGCCGACGATCCTGGCGCCCGCGACCATGCCCAGCGCCAGCGAACAGATTCGCCGCGCCACCGACGACCTCAACAAGGCGATCCACACCGATGAAGGCGATGAGTTGCGGAACCATCGCAGCGTGCTTTCAGCCCTCCAGGATTACAACAAGACGATGGTCGAGGAGATGAAGAGCAACGAGAAGTTCCAGACCGCGATGGACGAACGGAATGAGATGTCGGCGATTTCCAGCGCCAAGGACGACTCCACGCCGATGGGCAAGGCGCAGAATGAGTTGAAGGCGGGCAATCTCGACGCGGCGATGAACGACGTTTCCTCGGCCGTGGATAAGTTCGGCAAGATGAGCGCGGCCGACCAGCAGAAGATCGTCAACCAGGCGAAGGACCTGGCAAACGAATTGGCCAAGGCGGCGAATGATCCGAAGGTCGGACAGAAGATCGCGCAACAATTGATGCAGATGGGCGCGACGCAATCGCAGGCGCAGCAGATGTCGGCGACGATGCAGCAGGCGGCGCAAGGGAACAAGCAGGCGCAGCAGCAGTTGCAGCAGATGGCCAAACGGATGGCGCAACAGATGAACAACGGCCAGGGTCCGACGCAACAGCAGCAACAGCAGATTCAATCGATGATGAGCAAGACGCAGGCGCTGGCGAACAGCCAGACTCAGGCGCAGGCATTGTCCAACGCGGCGCAGCAATTGAGTCTTGCGATGGTCCAGGCGCGGGAGGCATCACAACAACAATCCTCGCCAGGACAGCAGGCAACTCGCGGTCCGCCACAGTCGGGAGGACAGCCCGGACCGTCGACGAATCAGGCAATGGCGCAGGCGCAGCAGCAGATGCAGCAACAGATGCAGCAGATGCAGGCGAACGCCAAGGACGCGCAGGCGATGCAGGCGGCGGCGAATGCCGCGGCCCAGGCGGCGGCGGATGCGGCGGCGGGGCTGAACGGACCCGGCGGCGGCGGGGATTCTGAAGGGCAGGACGTCAACGGCGGAAACGGGAAGAATCAACCCCCAACCAATGGTCAGCCGGGCGCCGTGAATCCCGGCTGGGGCCCTGTTCCCGGCAAAGGCGGCGCCAGGATGGGCATTGCCATGTCGCCGGCGACGTTCAAGCAGGAACTCGATCCCTCCAAGGACAACGAGCACGGCCGGATTTTGGCCAGCCGATACGTCAAAGCGGGGATCGATCCGGGCAAATCGACGGCCGGCCTGCGCGACGTCGCCGCCAGCGCCCAGAACGACGCGCCGGACGAGATCGATCAGGACCACGTTCCCCGCGAGGCCCAGGAAGCCGAGAAGGAATATTTCAGCGCGATGCAGCAGCAGGATGGGCAGTAAAAGTTTCTTGTAATTCGATTGCGGGAAGGTGAAATGAAATTCGAAATTCGAAATTCGAATGACGAATCAAATTCGAATGACGAAATTCGAAACAGTGAGCGATTCTTCGTTTCGAATTTTGAATTTGATTCGTCATTCGAATTTCGAATTTCGAATTTTCCGCGGTAACCCCCCAAATGATCCTCTCCACCCTTCCACTCGCCTACGTCACGTTGCGGCTGGATCAGTTCTCGCCATGGACCGCACTCGGGCTATTCGCGGGTTTGGGGGCAATCGTTGTTCTTCTGGGAATCCGCTCGCTGGCCGGGCTGGGGCCGGTGCGGAAATGGGTCGCCATCGGCGTCCGCCTGGCCGTGCTGCTGTTGCTGATCCTGATCCTGGGCGACGTCAAATTGGTCCGCAAGAACACGGACGTTGAGCTGATGATCGTGCGCGACATCAGCCAATCCACGGGCCTGGTCAGCGATTTTCCGGGGAAATTCCTGCAATCTTCGCTGGACGATTATCTCCTGACGGCGACGAAGAAGGAGAATAGCCCGTCGCGCCGCGACGGCGACCGGGTCGGTGAGATCAGCTTCAACGAACATGCGTTCATCGACGCGATCCCCAGCCCCAATTTGTCGCTGGAGGCGCGGGCGGTGCGCGGCGCGGGAACCGGCACGGACGCCGCCGGGGCGCTCCAGCTTGGACTGGCGTCCCTCAGCAACAGTTCGCTGCATCGGATGCTTTTGATTTGGGACGGCAACGCGACGGCCGGCGATCTGGGCGCCGCTCTGGCCAACGCCTCCAGCCAGCACGTTCCCATTGACGTCATGCCGCTTCAATACAACGTCCAGCATGAAGTGATGATGGACAAATTCATCGCCCCCACCCGCCGCCAGGAGGGGCAACCGTTCAGCATCGACGTGTACATCAACAACAAAAACGATCAGAACGTGCAAGGCGACATGTCGGTGACGGACAACGGCAAGCTGATCCCGCTGCGCGACGGCCAGACGACGCAGCGGATCGCCCTGAAACCCGGGCCGAACGTCGAACGCATTCGGCTTCCTGCGCAGAGCGTCGGCGTACATCAGTTCCACGCGACGATCGCCAATATCGACAACGTCAGCGCCGCGGTAAGTAACGATTCGGCGCCCGTGGCGTCGCAACTCGACAACAAATCCGCCGATTCCTTCACGTTTGTCCAGGGCAAGGGCCGGGTATTGCTCGTGGATAACACCGATCCGAGCCATTCCGTGGATTCGGCGAGATATCTCCGCGAGGCGCTGGCCAACCAGAAGATCAACCTCGTCTCGATCACGCCGGAGCAGTTCCCGAACAATCCGATCGAGCTTCAGGCGTATGATGCGGTGATTCTGGCGAACGTGCCGCGGGGAGTCGGGGGGCTGAACGACGTGCAGGAGTCGATCCTGGCTGAATACGTGCACGACACCGGCGGTGGGCTGGTGATGATCGGCGGTCCCGAGACGTTCGGGGCAGGCGGCTGGGAAGGCTCACGCCTCGAGCAGGAATTGCCCGTAAACATGGAAGTGCCGGCGCAACGCCAGATTCCCAAGGGCGCCCTGGTGCTGATCATGGACCCCGCCGAAGCGCCCGACGGCAATTATTGGGGCGAACAGTGCGCGATCAAGGCGATGGAAGCGCTGTCGTCGCAGGATGAAGTGGGCGTTATCACGTTTGCGTATTCGACCGGCCCGGGATGCCGATGGGACGCGCCGCTGGCGGTCAAGGGCGACGGCAGCAAGGTGATGGCGGCGATTAAGAACTGGGAACTGGGCGATATGCCCAGCTTCGAGGAATCGATTTCGCTGGCGCTGGATGGAAAGGATGCCAATCCCGGCCTGCTGGCGTCGAACGCGCGGGCCAAACACATCGTCATCATCACCGACGACGATCCGCAGATGCCGACCAGCGGCACGATCCAGCGTTTGGTCGACAACAAGATCAGCGTTTCGACGATCACGGTTTATCCGCATCAGCCGGGAAACGTCGCGCCGGGAATACGGGAACTGGCAAAGACGACCGGGGGAAAGTCGTACGGCCCGTTCGAGGGCAACCTCGCCCCCCTGCCGCAGATATTCATTAAAGAAGCCACGGTGGTGAAGCGCAGCATCGTGCAGGAAGACCCTCAAGGCATATCGGTGGCTCTGGCCGCGACCGCCAGCGACCTGGTCAAAGGCATCACGCCAGGCCCCATGCCGCCGTTGTATGGATATGACCTGACCGGCCGGAAAGACAATCCGCTGATCGAGGTTCCGATGACCGCCGGGCCGAAACGCGATCCGGTGCTTGCCGCCTGGCAGGCCGGCCTGGGGAAATCGGCGGTATACATGGGCGACGCGTTTAACCGTTGGGATGCCAATTGGGTCGGCAGCGACTTGTACGAGAAATTCTGGTCGCAGGTGGTGCGCGGCGTTTCCCGCTCGCCGTTTTCAAGCGATTTTGAAACGGAAATGACCACCGACGGAGACCGCGGCCACATCGTCATCCGGGCGACGAAGGAAGGAAACGCGTTCAACAACTTCCTGAACATTGCCGGCACGCTGGCCGGCGGGACGGATTTGACGCCGCATCCTATCCGTCCCCTGCAAACCGGGCCGGGAACCTACGAGGCCGATTTCGACGCCGGCGCGCCGGGCAGCTATATCTGTTATCTCAGCTACGCCGCGCAGGATGGCAAGACGGGATCGCTGCTGGCCGGCACAACCGTCAACAGCTCGCCGGAGATGCGCGACCTGCAAAGCAACGATGCTCTGCTGAAGCAGATCGCCGAACGCACCGGCGGAAGATGGCTCAAGCCGTTTGACGTGGCCTCGGCGGATTTGTTCACGCGCGATGGCCTGACCGTCACCGACTCTCCCCAATCCATCTGGGATTTGCTCGTGCCCTGGCTGCTGGGGCTGATCCTGGTGGACGTGGCGATCCGTCGCATCGCCTGGGATTGGCCGGCGACCAAACGCATGGCGCTGGCGGTGGCGGATTACGTGCGCACCTTCACCATGACCTACCGCAAGGTGGACAGTCCGCGGATGCTGGAAAGTCTCAAGCGCGTGCGCGAGGAACTCGCCGAGCAGAAACTCAAGGGCGCCGACGAAGCCTCTCGGCCGGTTCTCCAGTCCAGGCCCGATCCGAGGGCGAAATTCGAGGCCGGCGACGGCGTGGATGGAGAGCTGACGGCGGTCGTCGGCGGCGCGGTGGACAAGCCGATTCCCACCGCTCCCAAAGAAATCCATCCCAAGGGCGCGGTTGGGCTCGGGGATCATACGGGCGGTTTGCTTGAGGCAAAACGCCGGGCGCAGCAAAAAATTAGACAAAAACAGGAAGAATGATGCAAAGCCAAATCGGAAATTCGAAATTCGAAATTCGAAACGAAGGACATGATGACGCGCTCTTTAGTTTCGAATTTTGGTCATTCGAATTTGATTCGTCATTCGAATTTCGAATTTCGAATTTTTTCACCTTCCACTCATAAGGAATCCCCATGTCCCTAACCCCTCCCATCCCCGGCGTTGACCCGCAAATCCAGGCCGCCTGCGAGCAATTTCGCCAGGACTACCGCGCCGTCCAGGCCCAGATCGCCAAGGTCATCGTCGGCCATCAGGAAATCGTGGACGGCGTGCTGACTTGCCTCTTCGTGGGCGGACACGCGCTGCTCGAGGGCGTCCCCGGTCTGGGCAAAACCGCGCTGATCCGAACCCTGGCCGAAGCGCTGGATTTGAAGTTCAGCCGAATCCAGTTCACGCCCGACCTGATGCCGGCCGACGTCATCGGCACCAACGTCATCATGGAAAACGAGGCCGGACGTCGAGGCTTCACGTTCATGCCCGGGCCGATTTTCTCGCAAATCGTCTTGGCCGACGAAATCAATCGCGCCACGCCCAAGACCCAGTCCGCACTCCTGGAAGCCATGCAGGAAAGACAGGTGACCGCCGGGGGCCAGATTCGCAAGCTCGAGGAGCCGTTCTTGGTCATGGCCACGCAAAATCCCCTCGAGCAGGAAGGCACCTATCCCTTGCCCGAAGCGCAACTCGACCGATTTTTCTACAAGCTGATCGTGCAATACAGCGGCCGGGATGAACTGAAGGAAATCCTTAACCGCACCACCACGGCCTACAAGGCGCAGGTGCAAGCCGTGCTGAACGGGCCGAGGATCCTCCAACATCAACAACTGGTCAAACGCGTCATCATCGCTCCGCACGTGCAGGATTATGCGATCCGCGTCGTGCTGGCGACCCATCCCCAAGGAATTTTCGCGGTAGGAATGACCAACCAGTTTCTGCGCGTCGGCGCCAGCCCGCGCGCGGCCCAGGCCATCGCCCTGGGCAGCAAAGTCCGAGCCCTGCTCGACGGCCGCTTCCACGTCAGCTTCAAGGACATCAAGGAGGTCGCGATTCCAGCCATGCGGCATCGGCTGATCCTCAACTTCGAGGGCGAGGCCGAGGGAATCACCACGGACATGGTGCTGGAGAAGGTTATCGCGGATACGCCGAATACGGTCGAGGAGGATGTGGCGGTGGCTAGGAAATAGATGCGAACGAAAGGGCGGTCACTGCACATGCAACCCAGCGATTTCAATCATCTGATGACTGGTCCTTCGTGGTTCGTCGGAGCAGTGGTCGTCGGCACGGCGCTGGTGATCCTTTGGCTCATCCGCCGGGAACATCGGCGGTTGCGGGCCAAGGAGAGATATGAAATGCGGCAATGCGTGAGCTGCGGCTACGACCTGCGCGCCAGCGACGATCGGTGTCCCGAATGTGGGTTTTCGATCCAGGCACCGGACTTGCCTCTAACCTTGCGGCTGGATTTGTCGGCAATGAGGAACGATTGGCCGTCCACACCACGGGAGGCGCGCAAGCCGCTCGCTGATGAGTGTCGCGTCGAGGTGTATGCCGCCGAGGCGTACGTTTCAGGCGAAATAACGTCCGTTGATGTGCTGGCCAGCCAATTGGAGGCTCGCGGCATATCCACCAGCGTTTCTGCCAGCCATTCTAAGACTCTCGACCCAATCACGATGATGACGAACGAACATTGGGGCAAGAAGATCTCAGTCTGGTCGGGCGACGTCGAGCGGGCGACCGAGATCATCCAGGGCTTCGGCGAGATTTCGGTCGCCCGCCGATTGAAAGACGCCGCCAGCCCGCGGGACAAGACCGCGAGAACGGCAGCGGAATCATGACCACTACCGCGACATCAGGCCGACAGGACTTACTGCTCTCACCCGCGTTCATGTCCCGCCTGGATCAATTGGACATCCTCTCGCGCAAGCTTCTGGCGGGGAAACTGAAGGGCGAGCGGCGATCCAAACGCCGCGGGCAATCCGTCGAATTCGCGGACTACCGCAATTACGTCGTCGGCGACGATCTTCGCTTCATCGACTGGAACATTTACGCCCGCCTCGACAGACTCTTCCTCAAGCTCTTTCTGGAAGAAGAGGACCTCTCGCTGTTCATTCTGGTCGACGTGAGCAAGAGCTGCGACTACGGCACGCCGAACAAGGCGCAATACATCAAGCAGGTGGCGGCGGCGCTCGGGTACGTGGGGCTGGTGAATTACAACCGCGTTCACGTCGTCGCGGTGTCGGATGGAATCGCGGCGGAAACCGGCGCGCTGCGCGGCCGGCGACGCGTCGGACAAATGATCGACTTCATCGGCAAGCTGAAACCTGAGGGACCGAGCCATTTCGCCGAGGCCTGCCGGAAATTCGCGCTGACCCATCGGCAAAAGGGCGTCTGCGTCGTGTTGTCCGATTTCTTCGTCAAGGAAGGTTTCGAGCAGGGCCTGCGCTACGTCGCCGGCGGAAAATACGATTTGTTCTGCGTTCAGCTCCTTTCGCCGCAGGAGATCGATCCGGATTTGACGGGCGATTTGAAGCTCAAGGACCTGGAAGACGACGACATGGCCGAGGTGTCGATCACGCAGCCGCTGCTGGCGCAATACAAAAAGAATTTGAACGCGTATTGTTTGAGCCTGAAGGACTATCTGCGCCGCCGGGGCGGAACGTATTTGTTCAGCAGTACCGCGGTGCCGTTTGATACGCTGGTGTTGAATTATTTGAGGGAGAGAGGGCTGCTCGGGTAGGCCCGAAACTCGAAATTCAAAATTCGAATGACGAATCAAATTCGAAATCTGAAGGTCAAAACGGCAGCCGTGGCCGCGGCGGCGACGGAGCCGGCTTTTGACTTGGAGGAACGCACGGCGTTGTTCGGAGAAAGCGTTATCCATCTGGCCAGGGTCGTGAAGACGAACTCTGTGACGGGTCCGCTCATTAGCCAACTCGTTCGCGCCGGAACGAGCGTCGGAGCAAACTATTGCGAGGCGAACGACGCCGAATCCAAGAAAGACTTTCGCCACAAAATGGGTCTTTGCAGAAAGGAATCGCATGAAACGAAGTATTGGCTACGCATGTTGGCCGCAGCCGAGCCTACCATCGCGGAAAAGGCGCGCCCCATATGGAAGGAAGCAAAGGAGCTGAACCTCATTTTTGGAGCGATCTGCCGACGAACCTCAACATGAACCTTGGGTCATTCGAATTTCGAATTTGATTCGTCATTCGAATTTCGAGTTTCGAATTTACCTCCATGTCTTCCTTCCCACATTTTCTCAACGCCTGGACCGGCGCGATCGCCGCGTCGATCGTCATTCCTTCGCTTCTGCTGCTCTATTTCCTAAAGCTCCGCCGCCGCGAAATCCCCGTCCCCTCGACTCTTCTGTGGCGCAAATCCGTTCAGGACCTCCAGGTCAACGCGCCGTTCCAGCGTCTGCGGAAGAATCTACTGCTGTTTCTACAGCTTCTGCTTTTGGCGGCGCTGCTGCTCGCGCTGGCCAGGCCGATCGTGAATTACACCCCGGGCGCGGGGCCGCGGACCATCATCCTGATCGATCGGTCGGCGTCGATGTCGGCGGATGACATGCCCCATGGAAGGACGCGCCTGGACGAAGCCAAGCGGCAGGCCGACGAACTCGTCTCCACGCTGGGGCGAAACGGCGCGGCCATGGTGATCGCGTTCGACAACTGGGCCGAGACGTTGACGCCGT
>Ga0187867_10003766_pt1 | contig 11976 bp, 9 predicted proteins | sample June2016WEW_13_1_FD_132976 | JGI IMG/M metagenome (GOLD analysis project Ga0187867, IMG submission 132976) | Peatland microbial communities from SPRUCE experiment site at the Marcell Experimental Forest, Minnesota, USA - June2016WEW_13_10 | ecosystem: Environmental > Terrestrial > Soil >... | reverse complement strand
GATTGAAGGTCTGCCAAGTCACAAAGACCCGCCGCGGACGCTGCTGGTTTCGGCGGCCTTGCTCTGGTTCACTAACATGCTGGTATTCGCTCTGTGGTACTGGAAGCTGGATGCGGGCGGTCCAATAGGCCGGGCGCAGCCGGACGCCAGGAGCGCGTTCCTGTTTCCCCAGATGATGGGACACCCGGAGGAAGACCCATCGTGGTCCCCAATGTTTCTGGATTATCTTTTCCTGGCTTTCAACACCAGCACCGCGTTTTCGCCGACGGACACAGCGGTCCTGGCGCGCTGGGCCAAGGTGCTGATGATGCTGCAGTCTGTGATATCGCTAACCACCATCGCACTGCTGGCGGCACGGGCGGTCAACATCCTGTGAGCTGAGAGTTTTTTTGTGCGGAAGACGGCGCACATTCCTGGCCGGCAGCGCCGCATCTGGACTGGTACCGTGCTACTCCGACCGCAGCGCCTGCATGGGGTCGAGCTTCGCCGCGCGGCGCGCCGGCACGTAGCACGCCAGCAGCGCGACCACGCACAACAGCATTGGAACAGACGCAAATGTAATCACATCGGTGGGCTTCACGCCGAACAGCATCGCCGACATCAACCGCGTCAATCCCAGTGCGACCACCAGGCCGATTCCCACGCCCGGGAGGGTCATCTCGGCTCCGTCGCGCAGGACCGCCCATACCACATCGCCTTTCTGCGCGCCCAGGGCCATGCGAATGCCGACCTCGCGTGTGCGCTGTCCTACGATGTAGGACAGTACGCCATAGATGCCGAGGGCTGCCAACAGCAGCGCAACGCCCGCGAAGATCGCAAATAGCATCATGGCGAAACGCTGCCGCGCAATGGAATCGGCGACCGCCTGCTGCATCGGTTGCATGCCGTCAACCACCATCTCGCTGTCGAGCTGCCGCAAGGCGCGCCGTATGCCGGGAAAAACGGATTCCGGAGCGCCTCCTTCGCGCACGCGCACGTAAGCGTTCGTGCCCCGGCCGACCACCGGCATCATCCGGTCCAGAAGCTGGTGAAAAGGCTCATAGACCTCGGCTTCCACGTTGTTGGATTTGTCCGGGGCCAGACCGAACTGTTTTACGTGCCCCACCACGCCCACAATTTCATCGGTGCGCTCGCCGTCCGTGCTCTCCGGCGGGAAGTAAATATGCTTGCCGATAGGGTCCTGTCCGGGGAAGTAGTGTTGCGCGAAGCTTTCGTCGATCACAACTACGCGCGACGTGTGTTCGTTGTCCGCCTCGCTGAAGAAGCGTCCCTCCAGCAGCGGTATACGCATCAGTTTCAGGTAGTCGGGATTCACCGCGTACCGCAAGGCCATTGGGGCGTTGGCCACATGTTCCGGCCGGGTCATGCCATCGGTCCAGAACGACTCCTCGTCGTCGCTCTGCATCGGGACGGCGCCCCAGTCGAACGAGGCGCTCTCTACCCCCGGCACGGAGCGCAAGGTCGTTTGGAACTGGCGGTAGGCGGCACGAACCGCGTCGGGTGACTGGCGCGAGAGCGCGATGGAGGGGGCCATGTTGAAGTAGATCACGCCGCTGGGCTGGAAGCCGGGATCCACGTTCCACAGCCGCACCAGGGTGCGGACCATCAGTCCCGCGCCCACCAGCAGAATGAGCGCCATCGCCATCTCGAGAGTGACAAAGGCGGCCTGCGCGCGGGCGCGGGTACCCACCAGCGAGCGTCCACTTTGATTCAGTGTTTCGTTTACGTCCGTGCGAGAGGTCCGAAGCGCCGGCGCTAAACCAAAAATGACTCCCGCGAGTACCGAGACCATGAGCGTGAAGAACAAAACGCGGCCATCCAATCCGACATTCTCCGCGCGCGGCAGCATGTCAGGGATGGCCGCTACCGCAGCCTTGCTTCCCCAGAAGGCCAGCAGCAAGCCAAATGCGCCGCCCACCAAGGAAAGCGCCAGACTTTCAGTCAGCATCTGACGAACCAGCCGGCTCTGGCGCGCCCCCAGCGCCACCCGCACCGCGAACTCGCGCTGCCGTGCGGTCGCTCGGGCCAGTTGCAGATTGGCAACATTGACGCACGAGATGAGCAGCACGAAGAGTACCGCGCCCATCAGCACCAGCAGCACCGGACGCACATCGCCTACAATCTCGTCTTTCATGGGAACGATCGTGGTCTGGATCCCGGTGTCAACATCGGGATAAGCGGCTGCCAATCCGCGGTTCACGCGCGCCATGTCCTGCGCCGCCTGCGCCAGTGTCACCCCCGGCTTCAGGCGCGCGATGGCGTCCATGCCCCATGCTGCCTGGCGATCGCGAAAGTGCGGGTCGCGGTATTCGCCCACCGGAGTGTAGATATCACTGGTGTGGAAGTTCCATTGGCGCAATTGAAAGCCTGCAGGAATGACGCCGACGATCGTGCGCGGCACTCCATCGAGAACGATTGCTTGTCCCACAATGTTGGGATTGGAGGCGAACTTACGCTTCCACAGTCCCTCCGAGATCATCACCGCGGGATTTGCGCCCAACTGGTCTTCGTCCGCCGTGAAGGTGCGCCCCAGCAACGGTTTCACCCCAAGCATTTCGAAGAAGCCAGCCGACATCATGTGCCCGTCGAGGTTCTCGGGCTCGCCTGATCCGGTGAGCTTTGCATCGCCATTGCGATAGGCCACCATGGCCTCGAAGCTGCGATTGTCGCGCCGCCAATCGAGAAAGTTCGGATAGGAGATGGAGCCCTTGGTGAAGTTCTGCTTGTTGTGGAACAGAACGACCAGGCGACCGGAGTCGGGATACGGCAGCGGATTGAGGAGCACGCCGTTGACGACGGAGAAGATCGTAGTGTTGGCTCCAATGCCCAACGCCAGCGTCAAAATGGCGATGACAGCGAAGCCGGGCGACTTCCGCATCTGCCGGACGGCGTATTGAAGGTCATGAAGCAAGCTGCGCATCGTATCCTCTGTAAGCCTCAAGTTACTGGATGCAATCCACCGGCCGTGAGGTCAGCATATAACCTGCTTAAATTCCAGCAGCTTACGATTAGATGGGCGGTCGGCGCGATCCTTCCCTTGTTCGTCACCGGACGACGGCGTTCGCCGGCGGACAACCGGGATCGAGACAAGCAGCACGCCCGAGAAATCCTTGGCAGGCCGGACTTTCCTATGGTTATGGCTATGGCCATGTTATTATGTCCATATGAAAGAGATGGCAGCGGGCAAATTCAAGAACCAGTGTCTGGCGGTAATGGATACCGTGCAGCGGACCGGAGAACCCGTTCTCATTACGAAACACGGAAGAGCGGTAGCCAAGGTGGTTGCGGTCAACGACGGCGATGATGACTTTTTTGATTCCATGGCCGGGCGGGCTAAGGCAATTGGCGATATTGTCTACGACACGGTTCCCGCGGAAGATTGGGAGTGCCACTAGTGCTGGTGCTCGATACGCATGCTCTCTTCTGGCTTTTCACTGACTCGAAACGGCTTTCGGGACCGGCGAAGCAGGCGATCACGGACGCTCGAATGAGCGAGGGTATCGCCATTTCTGACATATCGCTCTGGGAACTGGCGTCGCTTGCCGAACGGAGGCGGATCCAGATATCGGGGAGTGTGGAGAGGTTCATTCGCGACATCAGTGCGGGTGTTGCTGTCAAACCAATAACGCCGGAGATTGCTGCAGTGGCAGCGCGGCTGCCTGCCGACTATCCGCGAGATCCAGCCGACCGGCTGATTGGTTCGACGGCCGTCGTCGAAGGGGCGTATCTGGTTACCGCCGATCAGCGCATTCGCGATTCTCAGGTCATCCCGACCATTTGGTAGCTCGCTTGGCGCAGATCATCACAACGGCCCGCTGGGAGCGCGCCATTTCTGATACCCTGCTGGATTGCAATTCTCTCTTCGCCTGGAGTCCCGCCTGATGCTAGACCAAAATCTACGTATTTCCGTCATGCTGATAATCAGCTTTGTTCTTCCACTCGCCGCCGCCGACAAATCGAAAACTGCCTCGGCGAATGGCGACCAACCGTCCTTTGACCAGCCTCAGCCGCGGGTCGAGACGCTGGACCTCAACATGTATCAGCGTATCCGCCTCGAAGGCCTGAATCACTCGCACGCGATGGAATACGCGTCTGCGCTGTTCGACGACATTGGGCCGCGCCTGACCGGCTCGCAAAATCTGAAGCATGCCAATGAGTGGACGCGCGATCAACTCACCGCCATGGGCTGCAGCAATGCGCACCTGGAAGACTGGGGCGAGTTCGGCATGGGCTGGCAGCAGCTCAATACCTGGATCCGCATGACCTCGCCTGATATGGCGGTGTTCATTGCGCAGGCAGGGCCGTGGTCGCCGGCGACCAACGGCGCAATTAACGCTTCGGCAATTTGGATCGATGTGAGCGACGAGAAGGACTTCGACAAGTACAAAGGCAAGCTCGCGGGAAAGATCGTGCTCTATGGCGCGATGCGCGAGGTGCCTCCGGTCGACAAGCCGCTGTGGAAACGTTACGACGACAAGGAACTCGAGAAGCTGACCGAGTGGCCCATCAAGCTGAACGACCGTGAGGACCAGATTCAGAAGTACATGAAGCGTCTGGAACTGCGCCAGAAAGTTGGAAAGTTTCTGGCCGACGAGCACGCGCTGGCGGTCATCACCCCCAGTAGGGACGGTCGCGACGGAGGCGGTTCCGGCGGCACCATCTTCGACGACGGCAGCGTCGGTTTTGGCTGGGAGGCCTACAAACGCGAGAACGCCAATCCCCTTCCCGTCGTGGTGATGGCCATCGAAAACTATGGACGCGTTTACCGGCTGCTGAAGGCCAACGTACCGGTCACGATGGAGATGAACGTTGACACCAAATTTACTGGCGATCACGAGCACGGCTACGACACGATCGCCGAGATTCCCGGCACCGATCCCAAACTGAAGGATGAAGTCGTGATGGTCGGCGGCCATCTTGATTCGTGGGCTTCCGGCACGGGAGCGACTGACAACGGCGCGGGCACGGTCGTCGCCCTGGAAGTGATGCGCATTCTCAACACGCTGCAAGTGAAGCCGCGACGCACCATTCGCGTCGCCTTATGGACGGGAGAAGAAGAAGGCGAGTTTGGCTCGTACGGTTATGTGCGGCAGCATTTTGGTTCGGTGCCGACCTCGACCGCGCCAGACCAGCTCAAGCTGCCGGACTGGATACGCAAACCCGGCGCCCCGGTGCAACTCAAACCGGAGTCCCAGAAGATCTCCGGATATTTCAACCTCGATAACGGCAGCGGAAAGGTCCGAGGCATTTACCTGCAAGAGAACGCCGCGATGGCGCCCGTCTTCGGGCAGTGGATTGAACCGCTGAAGGACTTGGGCGTCACCACCATCACGTTGCGTAATACGGGCGGCACCGATCACGAAGCGTTCGATGCCATCGGCATTCCCGGATTCCAGTTCATCCAGGACCCGCTCGATTACGGGTCGCGCACGCACCACTCCAACATGGACGTTTACGAGGAGTTGGCGCCGGAGGACTTGGCGCAGGCTGCCGTGGTGGAAGCGACGTTCGTCTACAACACCGCCATGCGCGACCAGATGCTGCCGCGCAAGCCGCTACCCCGTCCGGAATTGGAGGAGCAGCTTAAGGCACCGCTGAGGAACATCATGCCCGGCGCTGAGGCGGGAGAAGGACACTAAAGAGAATGCGCATCAACGTAACCGCAGCCACCGTGGAGGGTACTTCAACCTCTATTGGCTGTCGGCTGCTCCGCCGGGTTGAGTGGGGCTGTCTACGCCCAGCTCATGCGGTGACGGGATGTTCGCGGTCTCTGGGTTCAGCAAGCCCTTATGATCAGGACCGAGTCCGAGCTTGATGAGGGCGCGCGAATCCGGAGTAATTTTTGTCTGCCAGCCGTTGGCGGCCTGGTAGCGGAGCATGGCATCTTTAGAAGCTTGGTCCCAAACACCGGAAGGCTCGCCAGTCAGGTAATGCTCGTGAATCAGGGCGCTCTGAATGGCAGCCGTCCGCTCCTCATCGATGCCGTGCTGTCCGTGAGAGTGCGTTGCAGCCGTTGTCACACGCTTGGTGGAATGATGGCCTGTAGAACTATGATGCGTGCTGGAAAGGTGCTTCGCTGTTGTCTTGCTTGTCGTGCTCGCCGAAGTCCATCCGGCCAACCCGAACAATGCAAGAATCACACCGGCGATTTGTAATGATCGATTTCCGATAGGCAACGACCACCTCTTCGCTAATTTTATGACTGCATGAATAATTCCCCTCATTGTAATGAAGCTTTAGCAAAAAGGGGAACAACAAAATGAACCGGGTTCCCAAAATGAAACTAGCCGGCGCTGGGCATCGCTTGTCTGTGACGCACCAGCGCCCTTGCTGGGATTGCTGATCAGATAATAGTCTTCGAGGAAACCGACGTACCTATCTAGTTACGGCAGCGTGCCTCCCATAAAGACCGTCGAGTTGTCCTTGGTGCCGCGCGGGCGCACCAGGAAGACCACATCCTGACCGCCCTTGACCTGCGATTCGATGCGGTGGAAATCTTCCTCACTGTTCACTGGCTGTTTGTTGATCTCGAGGACGATGTCTCCGCGACTCAGTCCCGCGGTATCGCCGAAGCTGTCGGGCTTCACCTCCTGCACGATCACTCCTTTGGTATTTGGCAATTGATAACGGTTTGCCAAATCCTGGGTAATGCCGCGGACAGTGACGCCGAACTTGCTCTCCTGCGGCTGGCCTTCCTCACCTTCTTCCCGTTCGCCTCCCAGACGATTGGCGAACAGCTTGGCGCGGTCGGCGATGGTGACTTCCACAGTTGCCTCTTTGCCATTCCGAACGTAGCCGATCTTGGCGGTCGATCCTGGCTTGATCGCGGAAATGTTGGCGACCAGTTCGTCGCCGTTCTTCACCGGCTTCCCGTTCACCGAGATGATGGTGTCGCCGGTCTGGAGGCCTGCCTTCTGCGCTGGTCCGTTCGGAGTAATACTGGCGATGGTCACACCGGTGTTGACACCGTACACGCGGGCCACGGCGGGATTCGGTATGGCATTGAAGGAGACCCCGATGGAACCGCGCGAAACTTTGTGCTCCGGACTGATCAGTTGGTTGTAGACGCCAGCGACGGTGTTGGACGGCATGGCAAACCCGACACCCTGGTAGCCACCGCCGCTGGTATAGATGGCGGTGTTAATGCCAATGACTTCGCCATTCATATTGACCAGCGGACCACCCGAATTACCCGGATTGATGGCGGCATCGGTCTGGATGAATGATTCGAACTGGCGGCCGGGAACGATATTGCGGCCGATGGCCGACACGATGCCGGCAGTAACCGTCTCATTCAAGCCGAAAGGACTGCCGATGGCCAAGACCCAGTCACCAACGTTCATGGCCTCGGAGTTACCCAGTTTGGCCGCAGGCAGCGGTTTCTTGGCGTCGATCTTGATCACCGCCAGGTCGGTTTCCGAATCGGTGCCGATCACAGTAGCGGTATAGGTTACGGTCTCGGGATCGCCCATCAGGTTGACGCGAATCTTGTCAGCCTTCTCTACCACGTGATTGTTGGTAACAATGTAGCCCTTGGGGTCGACGATCACGCCCGAGCCAAGAGAGCGCTCATGCATATCGGAGCCGCCCTGACCCCGGCCGCCTTGACCGCCCTGCCCCGGCTGTCCACCGAAGAAGCGGTTAAAGAAATCCTGGAAGGGATTGTCTTCATCGCCGCCGCCGCCCGCGCCCGGGCCTTCGTCTTGCGGATTCCCCGGCATCATGCGCTGGTGCGGGCTCTTGATGGTGGTCTCGGTACTGATATTGACCACGGACGGTTCGAGCTCGCGGGCGATGGTGGAAAACTGATTGGACATCTGAACGGGATTGGGAACCTTCAGCGGCGTAGCGTCGGCCGATGAGTTCTGCTGATTGCCCTTGACGGCCCCAGAAACGACCGTGCCAATCAGGATGCCTAGCGTAAGCGTCGCCAGGATAACCAATGTTGAGGCAAGGCGATTGGCCTTAAACCTTTGCCCAAAACCTGATGCTTGCGAATCCATTCCCTGTCCTCCAGCTAACGAGCCAAATGGAAATTATACAGTCGCCGCGACTTGACTGCGGTTGTGAGGGGAATCACTCGGGGTTCTCAGGCCATTAGACGGCGATTGAACACGATTGGTCACCAACATGCCAAAGCTGAACCTGCGCCGCTCAGAACTATCGTTGGGCAGCTTACCTACCGGCTTCATAGACTGTTTTTCCTCCCACAACCGTACGCAAGACTTGCGTCTTCAAGATCTCGGGCGGATCAACTTTAGTCGGGTCGCGATCCAGAACAACAAAGTCAGCCAACATGCCAGGGGCGAGAGCTCCCTTCTCTTTTTCCGCGAACTGAGCGTAGGCTGCGCCGGTGGTGTAGGCGGCGAGTGCCTGCTCGATTGTTACCTTCTGCTCCGGAAAATACTCCTTCGTGCCGGCTTCATTCTTGCGCGTCACGGCAGCATAGACTCCGCGAAAGGGGTTGATCGGCTCGACCGGATAATCTGTTCCGAAAGCCAGTCGCACGCCGTTGTCGAGGAATTCCTTCCAGGGATACGAAGTCTTCGCCCGTTGCGGCCCAATGCGTTCCATCGCCCAATGCATGTCGGTTAGCAAATGACTGGGCTGGACGGAAGCGATGACGCCGAGTTTGCGGAACTGAGCGAACTGATCGGGCGCGATGACTTGGTCGTGCTCGATGCGAAAGCGGAAGTCGCGTGAGCGATTATTCTCGCGGGCGTCGCGTTCGGCCTCGGCAAAGGCGTCCAGCGCCATCTGCGCGGCGCGATCGCCGATAGCGTGAAATCCCAACTGGAATCCGGCAGCGGAGCGCTCGACCGCCATGCGATTCAGCGTGGCCTGATCGTACTGCGGTAAACCGGAATTGCCGGGATCGTCGGAATACGGGGCCAGCAGCGCAGCAGTGCGTGAGCCCAGCGAGCCGTCCATAAAGCCCTTGAGCATCGCCGTGTGCAGCATGGGATCGTCGGGGGGATGTTGCGCGCGGTGCTTTTGCAGCAGGTCGAGCGAATCGTTGAACGCAATCCATTCGCTGATGCGAAGCGTCAGCTTCCCTTCCCGCTCCAAATCTTCGTAGACAAGGAAATCTTCCCAATCCGAATAATCCTGGACGGAGGTCACGCCCCGGCGAGCGCCCTCGGCGAGCGCCAACTCGATTCCGCGGCGACGCAGCGACAGCGAGGGACGAGGAGCTTTGGCAATCAACATCGCGCGCGCCGTTTCGCGGACGATGCCGGTAGCATCGCCGTTGCTCTCACGATCAATTTTGCCGCCGGGAGGATCGGGGATTTTCGCAAACATTCCCGCAGCCTTGAGGGCGGCGGTGTTGGCGACGGCAATGTGGCCATCAACCCGGGAAAACACGGCCGGATGGTCGCCGGTGACAACGTCGATGTCCTGCCGCGTCGGCAGTTTTTCGCCGGCCCAAAGCGTATGGTCCCAGCCGCCGCCAACGATCCAGTCAGCGGACGTCATCGTTTTGGCAGGTTCGGCGATGCGCTGCTGCATCTCGGCGAGAGACTTCACGCCGATGAGATCGACCTGCAACATCTCCCGGCCGCCGTAGGCCAGATGCACGTGCGCATCGTTGAAGCCGGGCATGACGAACTGCCCGCCGAGATCGACTACCTGCGTGTGTTCGCCCTTCAGCTTGCGAATGTCGTCATTCGAGCCGACCGAGATGATGCGACCCTCGCGAATCGCCATGGCTTGGGCTTGGGCAGGATTTGACTGTGAGTAGATGTCGCCGTTGAGGAAGATGATGTCGGGCGGCATTCCTGTCTCGGAATTGACCGTTACCGGTTTGCCTGACGTGACCAGGGACAAGATCATCGCTGCTGTTAACAGACTCCTCATGACGTTGGTTGCGGGTTCAAACAGTAAAGCCTGTTCTCCGTTAAGACCCAGCCGCGGAGCGGCGGCAGGGTTTTCGCGCACGCTCTCCTCTGCTGCCGCTGACAACCGACAACTGCCCCACCCCCTCCCTCACCTGGTTTTCAGCATCAAGGCGCGTAATGAGTAAAGACAAGGTCGCTCGCTTTCGCCTTCTCGTGGCAGGGGAAACAGGTTTTCATAAACGCCGCGTCGCCAGGTTTGCCGTCGGCGAAGTGACCGAACCCCTAGCCGCCGGTTGCGGCATATTTTTTTGAGTCCTTGACCATAAATTGAATGTTTGTGGGAGGCCCGGGAACAAAAGATTGGGCTTGGCCAAAGACTTTGTTGTTTTCCGCTGATGGGACGTTACGGTAATGCAACGCAACAATGATTGTGCCGTCCGGGTACGGAAGCTTCCCTTCCCGGAAGGCCTTGAACGCTACATCGTTGCCTAGGACGGCACCTAAACTGTTGAGGTTGCCTGCTTCATGGGCTGAGGAGATCCACTTCCAGTCGCGGTAGCCCTGAGGGATTTCACTAAGGAAGATCGGCGAGGGTTGCCCATCCGCGCGTCCTGATGCAGGGGCAATGAGGGCAGCAAGGCCGGCTATTGTTGCAACGGCAACCAGGAAAAATGTGAAGTGTTTCATAAAGACTCCTCCATTCGGCACGCATTTTACCTCGAAATCCAATATGTGTGGCAGGAATGACTGGGGAATTGTTGGTTGTTGGCGGGTTGATGGTTAGTCGGCGACTCCGCTGAGCGCCAGCGTGAGCAGCAGAATGCGCTTTAGCCCCAGATCGCGGCCGGTGGGATCGTACCACTCGTGAATGGTGTGGGCTCCGCCGCCGCTGCCGCCAGCTCCAATGGCGACGGCTTCTCTTCCCAACGAAAGCGGGATGTTGGCATCGGTGGAAGCGCGCTGAATCCGGGCAGTGTTGCCGAGTTGAGCGTCCACCGCGCGAATCACTTTCAGCAGTTGTGACTCGGTTGGCAGGTCCGCTGCCGGTCGATTGCCGATAACGCGGACCTCCGCCGTCAGCAGTTCCTGCTTCTTGCGAGCGGTAACGTCGGGAATGACGTGGTCGACGGCTTCGTGCAGGGCGCGCTCCAGCCGGTCAAGCTCCTCCACTGACGCCGAACGCGTGTCCACGCGCATGGTTGCCGACTCCGGGATGGAGTTCACCGAAGTTCCACCGTCGATGATCCCGATATTGTAGGTGGTCTTGGGCGAGACCGGAACCGGCGTGCGACTGAAGCGGTCAATGACGCGAGCCAGAGCGACAATCGGGTTGGCTACGCCAAAGTCGCTCCAGGAGTGACCACCTAGTCCGCGGACAGTGACCTCATAGCGGCGGCTGCCCAGCCCCTCGGCAATGATGGTATCGGTACCCGCGCCGTCCAGCACCAGCAGAGATGCGATGGTCGCCGACCATCTCGGCTGCTGGTAGATGTGCCTGATTCCGCGCAGGTCGCCCTCACCTTCCTCGCCGACGTCTCCAATGAACAGGATGGGCGCGACGTTCGCAATTTCCGCGGCTTGCAGCGCACCGGCTATGGCCAGCAAAGCGACCACACCCGATGAGTTGTCGGAGATGCCGGGACCGTAAAGCTTGTCTCCGTCGCGGCGCACCTCGATGGGCGTGCCCGCGGGAAAAACTGTATCGATGTGAGCGCTGAGCGCGATGAACGGAGCGCCAGGATCACTGCCCGGACGGATGCCCAGGACATTACCCAATTCGTCACGGTGGACATCCGCCAACCGCAGTTCGGCGAAACGCTCAGCCAGCCATTGGCCGCGCGCGGCTTCGCCCCACGGAGGCGCGGGAATCGAAGTTACTTTGAGCTGCAACTCTTCGAGCTCACGAGCATGCCCGCGAAACCAGGCAAAGGCCTCATGCACGCGGCGAAGCTCGGCCATTTGCGCAACCTGTTGCTGCGCCGAGCGCGAACCTCGCGATTCACTTGGCGAGAATGCGTCTCCGAAAGAAACACGCACTGGAGGAGGGGGGCCCATGAGGATGTTCCATGGTAATACGGCGGGAGGGTGGAGAGAAGAGCGGGGGCAAAACGGATTTCAGAGGACAAGCACAAAATCG
>Ga0187867_10003764_pt1 | contig 11980 bp, 10 predicted proteins | sample June2016WEW_13_1_FD_132976 | JGI IMG/M metagenome (GOLD analysis project Ga0187867, IMG submission 132976) | Peatland microbial communities from SPRUCE experiment site at the Marcell Experimental Forest, Minnesota, USA - June2016WEW_13_10 | ecosystem: Environmental > Terrestrial > Soil >... | reverse complement strand
TAAATCTCCATCATTCCGGTTTGGCTTCAGTGATGGAATGTCTTCCAGCTGCAATTAATGGTTTTGAAGGTAAAATGCAAAAACTAGAGAAGTAATTATAAATTTTCATTCACTTATATTTTATTTTAAATTCTATTTAATTTTTTTTTGAATAACCTAAATCAGGGATTAGTTTATTCATTTGAGTGATTATATTTATTCTTCTAAATTAAAATTTCTTAAATGCTCTTAATTATGGCTGATGGTATGTATAAATGATTTTATATATTAAAATTTTTTTATAATTTATTAGACTTCGTAAAGTTTAAATATGAATTGTGTGATATATCTGATAATATGAATTATATGATTTAAATGTTTAATTTAAATCTTATATTTAAGTATGATTTATATGATAAATAATGGGAAGAAAATATTCATCTTAAGTAATTTGATTTGTAAAATTTAAGCCACAATTCTAAACAAGTCATTATTAACTAAATAACAACATTTCTTGGCTATAACTATTTTATTTATTTTTTTAAAAAAATATAGGTAATTTTTTGATGGCACCTGTTTAAAACTCGTAATAAAAAAAAAATTGGGGAATATTTTTTTTATGCTGGAGTTCATTAAATTTAAAGATAGTATAGGTGAATTAATCCAAAAGATTAAAAATTCTTTACCATAATATTTAAAGATGAAAATTACTAGATCAGAACATGGCTAGCAATTAAGAATATGTTTAAGAAATTATAAATCATATAAACAGGATAGAGGTGGGAGCCGAGGCTATTATAATATGAGAATGAAATTTTTATCAATTTTATAACATCAATTATCCTAAATTTTTAATAGTTATGATCAAGATTTAAAATAATGAGTTCAAAAAATGTGAAAACAGGTTTTGAGAATTAATACATGGAATTAATTAGAAAAATTAATTAATTCCTTTTTTAAAGTAAAAGATATATTCATTTAATAAATGGTGATTTTCATGATTTTAAAGAAGACCAAAAGTCTATGTCCGGAGTGTCTTGATATTGTCGATGCTGAAGTTTATGAAGACCAAGATAAGATTATGATAAGAAAGGAATGTAAAGTGCATGGGAAGTTTGAGAATACTTATTGGAGTAGTAGTGAGAAGTATTATATTGCTTCTGATTATGATTATACTGGTAAGGGTGTGGATAATCCTCGTACTTCTGTTACGGGTGATTGTCCATCGAATTGTGGATTGTGCAGTGAACATGAAAGTCACACTATTCTTGGCTTGATTGATGTTACTAATCGTTGCAATCTTCGTTGTCCGGTTTGTTTTGCTAATGCAGCAGTAAGTAAAAAACTTTATGAACCTTCCTATGAAGAGATAAGGCAGATGCTTCGGAATTTAAGGAATAATAAACCGGTTCCTACGCCGGCTGTTCAGTATGCTGGTGGTGAGCCGACGATGCGTAAAGATTTAGTGGATTTGGTGAAGCTTGCCACGGATGAGGGTTTTACTCATGTTCAGATAGCTACTAATGGTCTTAAATTAGCTTCTAATCCGGAATTCCCGGGTGAATTGAAGGGGGCTGGTTTAAATACGGTTTATCTTCAATTTGATGGTGTAACGGAGGAGCCTTATCTTAAAATTAGGAATCGTGATCTTCTTGCAATTAAATTAAAAGCTATTGAGAATTGTCGTAATGGTGGGATGGGTATTGTATTGGTCCCTACTTTGATTAAGGGCATTAATGATGATCAGGTGGGGGATATTATCCGTTTTGCAGCTGATAATATTGATGTTATACGGGGAGTGGTTTTCCAGCCGGTGGCTTTTGCGGGTAGAACGCCTAGTGATGAAGTGGAGAAGCAACGTATTACTGTACCAGATTTTGAGGAATTAGTGGAGGAGCAAACGGATTCTCAAATTAAAGTAGAAGATTTTTATCCAGCGTCTTCGGTGTTTCCGGTTACGGAGTTTATTGAGGCGTTGGATGGTGAGGCTAAAGTGGATTTCACTTGTCATCCGCATTGTGGTTCTGCAACCTATGTTTTTGTTGAAGGTGATGATTTAATTCCTATTTCACAATTTATTGATGTAGATCGGTTCTTTAATCTTTTAGCTAATAGTACTGATGATATTAATAGTCGTGGTTTCACGGCTAAGCCTAGGGTTTTAGCGAGGGCTATTTTGGAGTTGCCTAAGACTATTAGTTTATCTAAGACTCCGGCATCATTGGATATTAAGAATATGTTGATTAAGGTTTTCCGGGAGCGTTCTTATGGTGCTTTGGGTGATTTTCATCATAAAAGTTTATTAATATCCTGTATGCACTTTATGGATGCTTGGAATTTTGATCATGACCGGGTGAAAAAGTGTGTTATTCATTATGCGGTGCCTGATGGAAGAATCATACCATTTTGTGCTATGAACTCTCTTTACCGGCAGGATATTGAGAATAAATTCGCAAAACCATTTAAAAAAAGTGATTAAAAAAAAAATAATTAATTAGAAATTCAAATTTTAAAGTTAAAAAATTGAATTACTCTTGAATTTATTTTTTTTCTAATATTGCTTGCATTAATTGTTTTTTAATATTTTGGAATTTCTAGATAAAATAATAGTAATGAATATTCATCAATCATGAAGGTCATCCATCAGCAAATTAATGGTTTCAGGTAAAATTGTAAAAAGAGAAATTTACTTGCTGAAGAGTCAAAAATTAGCGTTAATGTAATCTTCAGCTTCTTGGGGTGATTTAGAGGCGAATTTATATCTTTTATGAACTTCTATAATCTCTTTTAATGTTTCATCTACAATTTTTTGGTTCTCCCAATTTTTTAAAGCTGTAATTACTTTATCGAGGCAGCCTTTTTTATAACTTATCTGCCCTAAAACGTGTATAATGGTTTTTCTAACTCTTTTATTCTCTTCATTCTGCAGTTCTTCTAAAAAGGGGATGACTTCTTTTGGATGGGTTCTTCCTCTAAGTTCTATACCGTGAACCATTTCTCTTCGAACTTCAGGGTTAGAATGGTGTAAATTTTTCTGGACGAACTTCAAGGTTGGCTCTGGATTTTTAAGACCCATTTGCTTTAGCGAACCAATCACTGCATTTCTTACTGAACTATTTTCATCTTCCAATGCTTTTTTGAAAATATTTAATATTCTATCTGCATCAATCTTTCCTAATTCACCCAAAGCATAAACTGCTGTTTGTCTTATCTTCGCATTTTCCATCTTGATCATTTCATCAAGTAAATGGAGGATTACATCCCTTAAATCCTCATGATTCTGGTAAATTCTGTATAGAGCTAGATAAGCATTTTTCCAGATATAAGTGTCAGAATCAGAGCTATATTTATAAATATTCCCATATTCCTCATTTTCCAGGTTTCGTGTAATGTCTGTTTCCATCTTTGTTACAAGTACTTCCCGTTCTTCTTTAGGTAAATCATAGAAACTCATAAAACTATTATTCTCCCAACTGTCTAGTAAAATTTAATAACTCAATAAAGCCTATTGATGCATTTTAAGGTTTGGTAATTGTTTTACTGCTATTACTGTGGCTGTCCAGAAGTTATCCATAAACTTCAGACATAGGATTCCTAAGATTCCAAAGGATAAATTAGCTATACCCACTTCAAATTGGAATGGACTTCCTGCCGGCCATCCAATGCTTGCAGCAACCATATTTGCAGAGAAAACATGACCAATAAACGCCCATATTGAACCAAATCCAATAAGTATTAAAAAAATCCATAAAAAGAAAATCTCTATTATTCTATTTTTCGTTTTTGGAGTTTTAGTTAAAAAGATCTGTAAAATAGCGCCGATTATAGTTAGTATAAAGAAAATATAAATTTAAATCCATAGTTTATAATCTCTCCCCTTTTTATCTGATTATTAGTTTATTGAAATATAATTAATTATATAAGGTAATAATTAATATTTATCTAATAATATTTGAACTTCCTCCTCTAATTCTAAATTTCTTAATGCTTTAAATTCTGCTTTTTTAATTTCAATATAAGCCTTTGATAATTCAGTACCCATTGCAGTTAAAAGTACTTCATCTTTTTGCAGTTCTATAATCGCATTGTCTAATTCTGTAGGTAATCGATTAATTTTATATTTCTTTAGATTTTCTACTGTAATTGTAGCTGGATCTTCTTGAATTGATTTTGGAAGTTCCATTTCCTTTTTGATTCCGTCAAGTCCCGCAGCTATGACGCTGCCGAATACTAAGTATGGATTTGATGAAGCATCTACTGTTTTTAATTCAAAATCTCTAATTATTTCATTATGATCTGTGACTATTCTGAGTGCAGCTTCTCTATTATCAATTCCCCAACATTGGAAGGCTCCTGTCCAAGCATTGGGTTTAATTCTTTTATAAGAATTAGTAATGGGTGTAGTTATAGCCATAAGTGCTGGTAAATGAGTAAAAATACCTGCTATAAATTGTCTTCCCATTTCAGAAATTCCATATTCACTTTGAGGATCTGATAGAAGGTTTTTATCATTATTCCATATACTACAATGGAGATGACATCCATTTCCGGGTTTATCTGCAAATATTTTTGGAAGAAATGATGCTATAGTATCATTTTTATATGCAATTGCCTTCACTGTTTCTCTAAATACTATTTGATTATTACATGCATTTAGAGCATCCGTATATTTGATTGTTATCTCCTGCTGTCCTGGTCCAGATTCAGGATAATATTGTTCTACTTGTAGTCCCTGTAAATTAAGTGCTTTGATAATATCCTCAATAATCTTATTATTTATATCCATTGAATAGGTTGATGCAAATGGTGTATTATCAGATGGGATGATTACTTCATCGATTTTCTTTAATAAATAAAATTCATTTTCAAATGCTCCTTTAACTGAAATATTATTTTCAGTGGCTTGTTTAATCATTTTTTTTAGAAATCCACGTGGACAATAATTCCAACTTCTCCCGTTTTTGATCATGTCTGCCATAACCCGTCCTTGGCCTGGAGCGTAGGGAATGCTTGTAAAAGTTGAAAGGTCAGCTTTAAGTTGAACTTCTCCTACTGGAGTAAGTCCACTTTCAGCTACAACTGCATCATAAATGGAAGGGATGCCTTGTTGAGCTTCAGAAATACCTATACTATAATTAGAATCAGTTAAAGAATCTTTATGCACGGCTTTTGCACGGATAATATTTGCATTATCACACCATGTTATCCGTATAAAGTCTATATCCTCTGAATTAATAATATTTTCATTGATGTTCAATTAAATAACTCCATATTTTATGATATTAAACATATAATATATATTAATATTTATTATATAATAAATACAAAAAAAAATAGTTTTTTTTTTTAAGCTAGAAAAGTTTGAATTTATTTTTCCATTCATATTCGTAATTATATAATTTGAAATAAAATTTTTATTTTTAGCTTTTTTTTTATGGTTCGATAATTCCTACTTCGTTAAACATCTCTATAACGAAGTTAAATCCTATTTTTTGGTAATATTAAAGCATATTTTAATCATAACAATATTATATGCTCAAAACACCCGATCTTAAGCTAATTGGGCTATATGTAAAAATGAATTTTTGATGGTTTTGTAATAAATTTAAATTAGACTTAAAAATTTTTTTTCAGTTAAATTATTATGGATCTATTATAAAATTATTTTCCAATGTTAATAATTCCATGATGATAAATAATTAAAAAAAAATGATGATAAAAGTAAACTCAATTTATCTGAACAAATTATTATTTTAAATAATTTTTTTTAAGAATCTGATATGTTAATTTAATTTAATAATTAGAATAAAATATTATTAATTATAATACTATAATAAGGTACAAATTTTATTTAAATTGGAGGTTAAGCTCATGTTAATTTTAACTACACCAACGATTGAAGGGAAGAAAATAATTGAATATTATGGTTTAGTAACTGGAGATTCTTTATTGGGAGCGAGCATGTATAAAGACATGTTCTCTGGTGTAAGGGATGTTGTAGAGGGAAGAACTTCTAAATATGAAGAGGAGTTAACTAATGCTAGAAATTTGGCTTTAAAGAGTATGGAAGATAAAGCTGAGAAGAAAGGTGCTAATGCTGTTATAGGGATTCGTGTGGCTTATCATAACTTGGGTGGTACCATGGGAAATACTATAATGGTCACAGTATTTGGAACTGCAGTTTCGTACCAGGAATGAAATTATTTAGGATTTAATAAAATTGGATTAAAATCAAAATTTTTTTTAAAAGGGTGATTGTTTTTGATTGCATCTAGAAAAAAATTTCTAATTGAAAAACGCTGGGCATTTACAGCTATAATTATAGGATTTTTAGTGGGTTTCAGTTCCGCAGTTGCTTGTGTATATTTTCATTTAATTATTTTCGGATTCAATATCATGTATATATTATCTCCTTTAAGCGCGGGAGTAGTGGAAACTGTAATAGCTCGTAGAAAATATGGTAGAAGTACAGGTGCTATTAGTGCTCTTTTAACATTTATTGTAATTAATATTTATGGTTGGTTTTTCCCTAAAGATCCAATTACACTCAGTTTAATTACTTTAATTGCCATAGGATTGACTATTGATGCTGCATTCCCTACATTTACCCGGTATGTTCTTTTTGTAGTTGTGATGGGTTCATTCATTAGATTTATAAATTTCTTAGTGAATTTACCTTCTATACTTGTGGGAAATCCTCCAATGGTTGAAAGTGATGAGGTTATATCGGAATCTGCATCTGATGATTTTTTCAGTGATGATTTAACATTACCATTAGTATCAGTCCCCCATATGGATGGAGGAGTAATTAAGAAATTTGTGGGTTTAGTTGTTGGAGAAGCAGTTGTAAAAGAAAAAAATTCTGAGGGGGGACGGTTTTCGAATCTTTTAAAGACTCTTCAACCTAAAAAATTGGATGATATGAATTTAGATGAGGCCCGGAAGTTGGCGGTATCTCGAATGTTGGAGAATGCTCAATCTATGGGGGGAAATATGGTAGTGGAAGTTTTAATTAATTATGTTAGTGTGGGTGGTTTCCAAGGTAATGCATTTATTGTATCTGCTTATGGGACTGCCGTTATATATGAATAAAAAAAAATATTGATAAAATATATTAATTCCCCCATTTTTTTTGAAGGGTGATATTTTATTTTTATTCTGGTACATCCATAACGATATTTTCATCATATCTTAGTTTACCACCGCAATTGCAGGTTTCAAAAGTCATCAGGTGATTCACCCGATTGTATATTTATAATAACCTAAACAATTATCAGCAAATTAAATAACCATTATTCTTATTTTTAATATCCCATTATGTCGTAATTTCTTTCAAAACTTTAAATTATTATATAATTACTATTTTTCCATTAAATTTAAAATTCTGAAATAATATATAAAATAAATAATGAGTAAAAAAAAATTGGGGAGGGTATTTTTTTTATGTTAACACTTTTTGATGAGACTAAAATTTCTAAAATGAACCTTAAAAACAGGTTTATTTGTTCTGCAATATATGAAGGGTGGGCTGTTGAAAAAGGACATGTAACGGATGAATTAATCAATCATTATGAAAATTTGGCTAAAGGAGGTGTAAGCACCATCATTACTGGTTTTGCTAAAATTATGAAGTTTGATCAACCTGCACCTAATATGAATGTAATATATGATGACATTTTTATTGATGAATATCAAGAATTAACTAATAAAATTCATGAACATGACACAAATATTATCATGCAGATTGTACATGGGGGTCCAAAATGGGGTCCTTCAGCAGTTGAACATTTAGTAACTAAAACTATTCCTAAAGAAATGAGTAAAGAGGATATTAAAGAAGTAATTCAAGCTTTTGCAGATGCTGCACTTCGTGTAAAGAAAGCGGGTTTTGATGGTGTACAAATTCATGCAGCACATGGATTTTTATTAAGCATGTTTTTAAATCCTTATTATAATAAAAGAACAGATGAATATGGTGGTTCAATAGAAAATAGGGGTAGGATAATATTTGAATCTTATGAGGCCATTAGGGAAATTGTAGGTGATGATTTCCCGGTTTTGGTGAAGGTTAATTGTGAAGATTTCATGGATGAAGGATTAAATTTTTCGGATAGTCTTATTGTTTGTGATAAGCTCTCAAAGATGGGTATAGATGCTATAGAAGTTAGTGGTGGAAGTTATTCTTCAAAAGAGGGTGAGGGACCTATTAGAGGAAATGTTGAAGTTAAGGAAAATGAATCATATTTTAAAGAATACGCTGCTAAAATTGCGGAAATGGTTCAAGTACCAGTAATTTTAGTTGGTGGAAATAGAAGTTTTAATATTATGACTGAAATTTTAAATAACACTAATATTGAATATTTTTCTTTAGCCCGGCCTTTCATATGTGAACCAGATTTAATTGATAGATGGTTAAGTGGAGATAAAGATCCAGCTCAATGTAAATCTTGTGACCCATGTTCTGGTGTAAATAATTGTATTCAAATTTTAAATTAATTGTGTAAAAAATAAGCATCTATGAAATAAAATAAGCTCCCCCACTTCACTTAAATAGTTGGAGAAATGCTCATGGACTAAGTATAAAATGAGTACACTAAAATTTATCACTAATTTTTTTTTTAAATATCCAAATGCGGGTTTATAAATTTGAAATAAAAATTTTTTTATAATCATAAATTTAAGGTTATAAATCTTTTTTAACGAGTAAGCTTGCTGAACTGTAAGGTGTACCATAAAAAAAAAATGTTTTTTTTTAAATATTATTTATAATAATTAATAAATGTTTGAAGAAATATAATATAATAATTATAGGGGGGGATGAATTAAATGATGAATATGGGGAGTTTTAATTATAGGGAAATTCCTAAATTAATTATTTCAATTATTATAGTATTCCTTGCCGGTGCTGTGGGAACAGTATCCACACTTCCACAGATAACAACTTGGTACGCTGCATTACCAAAGCCAGCATGGACACCTCCAAACTGGGCTTTCGGACCGGTATGGAGTACTCTTTATGTTTTAATGGGAATAGCTTTATTCCTAGTGTGGAGACAAGGTTTAAATAAAAAAATTGTTAGATATGCAATATTAATATTCGCTGCACAACTTCTAATAAATGTGATTTGGTCATTAGTTTTCTTCGGCACCCATAACATATTCGGCGGATTAATAATGGTAATAATATTATGGATAGCCATCCTGGTTAACATAATCGTATTCTACATGGTTACTAAACCAGCAGGACTAATACTAATACCATATTTAGTGTGGGTGACCATAGCCGGCTATCTTAACTATAGCGTGTATCTTTTAAATCATTAAGAAAGAAATTTTAATAAATTTTTTTTTATGCACAGTTTAAAAAATAAAAAAAAATTTTTTAAGCTGGATTTTAAAGGATATTTCCTTTTTTTTTAGATGTTCTTAATCCCCGTAATCTTCGCCACATTTACTAATTTCCATAAGTAAGATTTTTCTTCAGATAAAATGGATTGCAGAGTTTCTTCGGGTGAATGACCGAGGGCTGCTAAGATTTTTGTTGAAAGATTTTTCTCTTGTATCATATCAACAAAATGTTTCCGTATCTTTTGATTTTCATTATGATTTTCCACTTCTTGAATAGTACCCTGGAGAGTTACAAACTTATATTCTGTTAATTTATCATTATATTTCTCTATTTCCACGGCTACATCAGGATTTTTATGGAATAATTCTATTTTCTTACCATATTTGGTTGATAAGAAATATAGGAATTTCCCATCAAAAACATATAAGAATGGTGCAATATAAGGATATTTTCCTTGAAAAGCAATTCTACAAATAAATTCTTCTTGAATTAAATAGTCATATTCTTCTTTATTCATCAATGGTATTTTTAATAGATTCATAAAGTTATCACCATTTATTATATTATGTATGTCATATTAATTGAATTTTTGATGTGATAAAAAAAAATTTTTTTGAAACTAATTAAATCATCTAATTATAACCAGTTACATGTATCCTGAGATATATTTTTTTTTATATTTCCTCAATTTAAAAAAAAACTTAATATAAAAATTAAATAAAAAATTTTTTTAAATGAAATTTGTTTCAATTTTTAACCATGAATATTACTATTTTAAATAAAATAAAAAAAATTGAATAGTATAAAAAAATATTAGTAAGTTCAAATCAAATTATTTTATAATTTAAAGAAAATTTGGTTTCTAAAAAAAATGATTTAATTTAAAGTCTTTTTATATTTTCTTTTTTAATGGTTAAAAACTATGAAAATAAGTAAATTATTTTATTCAATGGTTATCTTAAATTTTTGTTATATAATGGACCGGTTAATTATACCATTATTCTCATTTTACAGAGTTAAAGAGAAGATTAGAACTATATTATCAATGGAATTATGGAGTAATACTAAATATGTTTTATTATATTTATTCCTGTTAGCTGTGCTGCTGCGTGTAATAGTATACTTTCTAATTCCATCACTTTATGGTTTACAAAGCGATTCTATAGGTTATTATATTAGCGCAGTCAATGGAGTGGAACATGGTGCTTTTTCAACTTATTGGCCACCCGGATTTCCATTACTCATTTCATTATTCTTAATAATCTTTAAATCATATACTCTTCCAATTTTAACATTATTTTTAATAATTTTAGGTTCATTATGTGGATTATTAGCATATTATATTTCATTAAAGTTATTTAAAAACAGGTTCGCGGCTTTATTAGCGTTCCTATTTATTTGTATACAGCCATCATTCTTAATACATTCACCACAATTATTATCTGATACATTCGCTGTAATGATAATGGGTATCGGTATATATTACATGTTAACGGATTATGAAAATCATAATCGCTATATATCCTTATTAATAGGAGTATTAATTGGATTTCTAATTTTAATTAGACCGGATTATATATTCATGATTATAATTTACTTCATATTAATTACCATCTCGAATCACCTCTTAAAAATTAAATTAGAAAAATTAGCATTATTTACATTAGCTTTAATGTTAACTTTAACTCCATGGCTTATTTATACAAATGATATGATCGGTGAACCAGTGATATCAACTAATGGTGGGGTGAATTTTTATATTGGTAATAATCCTACTGCTGATGGTAGATACTCGGAACCTTACGGTTTAACAAGTAATAATGAAGGATATAGTATAGCATTAAATTATATTTCCAATAATCCACTCTCCACCATATCATTATACTCGAAAAAACTAGCTTTATTAATTATTAGTCCTTATATTCTACCCTGGGAATTACCGGAACATCATTTCACAATTTCAGAACTTATTTACAGTTATGGGATGAATATTGGATTCCTAATCACGGAATTAATCGGACTTAGAGGATTACTATTAATAAAACAGAAACGATTACAATTATTCTTTATAAGCTTAATTATACTAATCAACTTAACATTAATTCCATTTTTTGTAGATGGAAGATTAACACTACCAGAATTATTAATCTACGTGATATTCGGTAGTTACTATATTGCCCATGTCATAGAATTAACCCTGAAATCAGATAAAATAAAAAAAATTAATTAATTAAAAATAGTTTTAAATTTTTGGTAAAACTTTATAAACTAACTCCACACTATGATATATAATAATTATCATTAAACTTTATCTGAGAATAAATTATAACAAAAAAAAAGGAATACTAATACTATGGATACTAAAAAAATATTAAACTACTTAAGATTAGGATCATTGAATCGTGGAATAACGAAACAGGACATCTTAACTGTAGTTGTATTATTCATCCTCCTACGAATAATCATGTACGCATTAAACCCAACAACTACTGGTTCCCAATCATTAAGTTTCCTAAACCATTTATAAAAAAAAATTTTATTTAAAAAAAATATATATAAATCTCTTTTTTTATATTTCCATTTTATATATTTATTTTCCGAGTCCCAGCATTGCACCATACTTTGAATAAACTTCATTGATAAGCTCATCTG
>Ga0187867_10003760_pt1 | contig 11982 bp, 9 predicted proteins | sample June2016WEW_13_1_FD_132976 | JGI IMG/M metagenome (GOLD analysis project Ga0187867, IMG submission 132976) | Peatland microbial communities from SPRUCE experiment site at the Marcell Experimental Forest, Minnesota, USA - June2016WEW_13_10 | ecosystem: Environmental > Terrestrial > Soil >... | reverse complement strand
GCCCACCAGGATGAGCGGGATGGATACAGCCTTTCTGAAGGCGCGAAGCTCCTCTTTGAAGTAGGCTTCTTTTTCCTCGGAATTAATTCCGGGGCGGCTCGGAGAAAGTGCGCCCCCAGTCACCAGACCGCCGCTCACTTCGATTGCATCCAAACCGGCGTCGGCGAGCATGCCTGCGACTCGAACGGAATCATCCAGGCTCAATCCGTTCTCGTCGAAATCCCGGCAGTTCATTTTGATCAGTATCGGATAGTCGTTGCCCACAACCTCACGGATGGCGCGGTATACCTCCAGATGAATGCGGGCGCGATTGGATGCGCTTCCTCCATATTCGTCTGTGCGTTTGTTGAACGCGGGGGAAAGAAACTGGCTGAGGAGGTATCCATGTGCGGAGTGGATCTGCACCCCGTCGAAACCGGCCGCCTTAGCTCTCCCGGCCGCCTCTCCGTATGCTGAAACGAGTTCCCGGATATCCCGGGCCGTTATTTCTTTACGCGGCGATTTGGCGAGGCCCTCAAAGTCCGAGACAACGAGCGGAGGCTGGCCTATTAATTTCTCTGCCGCGAAGTGGCCTGCATGGGCAAGTTGCATCACTATCCTGCCACCTCGCTCATGGACTGAAGCAGCCATTTGCTGAAGCCCTGGAATGAGTTCGTCCTTATAGACGCCCAGTTGCCACGGGCCTGCCTTCCCCTCCGGCCTCACGTAGGTGTGGCTGCTGATAATCAATCCCACGCCGCCCTTGGCAAGAGCATTCATCGTCTCTATCAACTTCGGCGTAACCGCTCCATCATCGGCGGCCATACCCTCCCAGGTCGCAGACCTGACGAACCGGTTCGACAGGAGCATCCCCTTCAACGTGCTCTCTTCAAATAGTTTGCTCATTTTCTCCCTTTCTCGTTCCAAGATCTAAAGACCCCCTGTTACATGAAGGTGAGCACTAAAACCCCGGACTATTCTTTTAAAGGGATCTTGGACTCGCACGGAACAGCAGTCTGGCACAGTCCACAAACATCCGTTTCAATGCCGAAATGGTTTTTTACGTATTCCGATGTGACCAGCCTCAGGTAGTTAGAGCACTTCGTCTTATCGTGCCCGAGTTCGCTGATTGCTCCTGCGGGACATCGCTTTATGCATTTCCCACATGTGCCGCGAGAGAAATGAAGGCAATATTCGTGGTGATCGGTGTATGGCCTGCTGGTCGGCTGGACGGAGATTTCGGCAATGACGGATCCACAACGCATGGCTTTGCCAATCGGTGTGATGAGACCGTCGCAGAGCCCGAAAGTACCCAACCCGGAAACATAGGCAGCGTGTCGCTCGGACCAGTTAGAAGCAATACTGTACCGCTCGGAGACTCCCCATGACCAAAAGGGTTCAAGGACGGGGGCAATGGCTTTGAACTCCGAGTCCCTAAGAATATCCACCAAATGACGACGTACCATCACGTTGAAGACAATTTCACCATAAGCTTTTGCCCTCGCCCACCTTTCGGAAGGGTATGTTGTCTCTTTCCGGTTGTCAGCCCTGGTGACTTGCGCCTGGGGCAGTATCCAGCTTATGATCGTGAGTTTGTCTGCCGATGTTTTTGTGTCGGGGAATGACTTTTCGAAGACCTCGATGGGAGTCATGTAAAAAGGACCTATGTCCTCCTTGATCGTCCGATAGAGCGGGTCACTGCCACTCGAGAACCCCACTAGAGGCTCGTCAAAGGCTCTGTCATTTTCCTTATTTTTCAGGGAATTATCCGGAGAGTCCATACAGAACTCTTTGATGGCGCTCTCCAGCCAAACAGACAAATCACCTGTCGGCTCTCTTCGTTGATCCGTGCAAGGCATACGCACCTCCTCTTATGAATTATATTCGTCGTAGTAATGATCCGCTCCCGCGCACCAGTGTATATGCACATATTTGTCCAAAAAAAAGGAGCTTAAGTAATGCGAACCGGAGTAGTGAGCTCCAACAGGTCTTTGAGCAGCCTTCATACCCTTGGCGCCGCATCCGAGCCGCTCCGCACAACAGAAACATCGCGAGAAACGAAGGCGACGAAACATGTATATACACCTAATTGAGTGCGTGTCAATCACTTTCGTTGCCACTTTGCGCAAAAAAACCCCCTTCGTCAACGTTGGGTCAGCTTCTTGAATATTCGGATATGTTGCCACATTGACCTTTTCAGAGCACCGGTTAATAGCCCGCATGATCTGCACATGCTAGGCGCTGAGTGAAAATTGATCCTATCCATTAAGTTCAGATGGTTTCGCCCGGATCTTTTGACGCCCAATAATCCTTTTCCGCCATGGCGGGGTGACGAGATTTTGGCTGTGGCAACTTTGGCCGGCGGTCCCACCGCCCACTGGACATATCGCTAGCCTATTCAATAGGGAAATAGTATCATTCAAAACTTTTTCAGATCTTTATTCGGGGCAATCGGAAGCAAATTCAGGTTCAGCAAGAGGCAGGAATATGAGCAATTCTGCTATGCATTTACTGATTGAAGCTTTATTAGATGGCGACCAGGCCCGCTCCATAGCTGAAGCAAAAAGACTTGGAGCGGCAGGAGCTGCGGTCGAGCAGATAGTGGTGGATGGCATTGGGAAGGCCGTCGAGCAGCTTGACGGAAAGTGCACGATCGAGCAATTCAACCTGCTTGAAATCATGCTCGTGGGCCGGGCCGTAATGGGTGTCGTAAAGGAGCTGTTTCCTCAGGGGGAACCCGGGGTGATAATTCGGGGTACGGTGATCGTCTGCAGCTTGGAAGGCGACGTGCACGACCTGGGAAAAAGCATCCTGAAAATGGTTCTGACCGCAAAAGGCTACAGGGTGATAGATTGCGGCAGGGATTGCCCACTGGATAAACTGCTTGAAACCGCCGGGCAGCAGCAGGCTGATGCGGTCTGCATAAGCGGGCTGATAACCACGGTTATCCCACAGGTAAAACGGGTAAGGGAACTGGCGCAAGAGCGCGGACTCGAACACATTAAAATCCTGGCCGGAGGGGCCGCACTCAAGCAGGCCACGGCGGAGAACCTCAAGGTGGACTTTGTGGCAGATACGGCTTTCGACGGGGCCCGCTATCTTGAATCAGCGCTATCTTGAATGAGCGGCCTGCACGTGAACCTGTTTCTATTTAGATTTTTCAACATGGAAGAACTTGACATCCAAAAATTGGCGTCGTCATGAAGAGCATTGAAAGGGTTCAAGCCACCGTTAATTTCAAGCGTGCCGACCGGCTGCCGGTCATCGCGCAGGTATTCGGTCACACTGCCGTCATGGCCGGCAAGACAATCGGTGACTATGTCACGAGCGGAAGCGAGCTGGCCGATTGCCAGATAAGAGCTCTTGCACGGTACGGCTACGATGCGGTATTTGCCGTCATGGACGTAAATATCGAGACGGAAGCGCTGGGGTCGAGACTTGTCTACCGATCTCATGACTATCCATACGTCCGGGACCATGCTTTCAGCAAGGCCACAAACCTCGAGGCCGTCTCCGTGCCGGACCCGTGCAGCGCCGGCCGCATGCCCGAGATACTGGAGGCGCTCCGAATAATGCGGCGCGAGACAGCAGACGAGGTTTTCGTTGTCGGTTGCGTCCTGGGGCCGATGACCCTTGCAACGCAGTTGGTGGGCATGGAGGAGGCATTGTACATGGCCATCGACAACCCTGATGGCTTCGAAAGACTTCTGGATTTCAGCACAAGGGTGGTCATCGAATTCGGAACCGCCCAGATCGAGGCAGGAGCCCATACGCCCATGGTCTTTGACCCCTCGGCATCGATGGCCGTTATTCCTGTATCTTTTTTCCGCGAATTCGAACTTCCGAGGCTAAATAAAATATTCAAAGCATTCGAAGCGGCCGGGGCTTCAGCAGGCTGGCTCCATATCGCCGGGCCGATTGGCCCCGCTCTTCCTTTTCTTGGACAAACAGGCGCAAACATCTTTAACTTCGACTATTGTGTCGATCCCAACGATGTGTTGACTGTCGGACCAAGGTTTTGCTTCAATGGCAATATAAGATCGCTGGATTTCGAAACCGCGCAACCCGGGGACATTTTCGAAGAGTCGCTCCGGCTGCGGGAGTTGTTTTCTACACGGGGCGGATTTATTCTTTCGTCGGGCTGCGAGATCCCACCCGGATCGAAGCCGGAAAATGTTGCCGCCCTTGTTTGCGCAGCGAGATAAGCGTTCACCGAGAAGAGACCAAGATTCACCGCAGAGACGCAGAGACGCAGAGGAGAAAAATTGCGAATCAATGACCTCACCGGGGAAGTCATTGGCGCAGCGATGGTGGTGCACCGAACGCTGGGACCGGGCCTTTTGGAATCCACGTATGAAGAATGCCTCTGTCATGAATTGGGGATTGCGTGGGATTCATTTTGAGCGGCAAAAACCGTTGCCTGTAGCGTTCAAAGGGGTGATGCTCAATTGCGGCTACCGTCTTGATTTGATAGTCTCGGACGCAGTGGTGGTAGAGATCAAGGCAGTAGAAACAATACTCCCGGTTCACGAAGCTCAGATCGTTACCTACCTTAAGTTGGGCGGCTGGAATGTCGGACTGCTGATAAACTTCAATGTTCCTGTACTTAAGGATGGAATCAAAAGGATTGTCTTGAGTTTAAAGGAATGAGAAGCGTTCTTTCTCCGCGTCCACTGCGATACACGTTCATCGCAGGTGCGCTGACAAAAATTTACCGCAGAAATGCATAGAAAGCAGAGAAGAACAGTTGGACGAACAGACAAAATTAAAAGGCACGTTCCTGCTTGTTCCCAATTTTTGCTTCATGTCCGTTTTCTTTTCTCCGCGTCCTCTGCGTCTCTGCGGTGTGATGGTTTGAGCGCCTCAGCGGTGAGCTTACCGAGGTAGTTTTTTGCCTACGATAACGATCAAAACAGGCGACGGGGATCGCCATATTGAATTCTCGACCGGCCGGTACCTGCGGGAGATCCTGGATTGCACTGCTTTTCGGGTGCGCTCGGGCTGCAGAGGGACCGGGGCCTGCGGTCTATGCCGCGTGCAAATTAAGGCTGGCGAGTTGGCAGAAGCCAATCCGGTGGAACGCATTTACCTCTCCGAGAGCCAAATCGCATCCGGAGTGCGGCTGGCATGTCAAGTAATGCCGCAGAATGACCTTGAGGTTTCAATCCTTAGCCGGGAGCCGGTTTCTTCCTGGAGGGCAATACCCGCTCCTTCGACGGCCCTGCCGGGTTTTTCATCTTTTACGTCGAAATCTTTTATCTCTAAATCTTTTATCTCTAAATTACCCAAATGCCCCGGCAAGCCCTATGGGGTGGCGGTAGACCTCGGAACGACCCATATCAGCCTGTCTTTCTATGACCTTTCAACGGGGGAGTGGTTTGCAGGTCGCCGCGGTCTGAATCCTCAGGGGACCTACGGCGCCGACGTGATGGCCAGGCTTATGGCGGCCAACGAATCGCAACAGGCGGCCCGGGAGTTGAGAAGGCTGGCCGTCGATGCAATCGGCTCAGCCATCATGGACGTTGCCATCCGCGAGGGCTTCTTCGACGACAAAAGAGGGGCCGAACAGGTAGTAAAAGTTGCCATCGCCGGCAATACGGCCATGCTGGCGTTGCTGTCGGGACGAAACTCCCACCTGCTTCTCCAGCCCGCCTACTGGACGCGTTATATAGACTGCAGCGCCGAAAATACCGAAAATTCGCAGGAACTGTGCTTGGAGTGGGGTATTAATCCCGAGGCGCTCGTTGAGGTAATGCCGCCCCTGGCCGGCTTCGTGGGTTCAGATCTTTTGGCCGGGGCTTTCGCTGCCGGGCTCATCCAAGGTGAACGGGGCTCGCTCTTGATCGACTTTGGCACAAATTCCGAGATTGCCTTGTGGGACGGCCGGTCCTTGTGGGTAACTTCGGCGGCAGGCGGCCCAGCCTTCGAGGGATGTGGCATCGGCTGCGGAACTCCGGCCGAGCCGGGCGCAATTTACCGGGTTACCCGCCCTCGATCCGACTGCCTCGCTGCTCTGGAATTCCAAACCATTGACGATGAAAAGCCCCTGGGCCTCTGCGGTTCGGGGCTCGTCGACCTTATCGCATGTCTTCTGGAATCGGGCAAGCTCACAAGCATCGGCCGATTCTCGGCCGAGGTTCCCCGGGGAGGGATCGTGCTCCTGAATGGGGACCGGCACCCGTTGGTGCTGACCAAAGGGGACGTGGATATCTTTCAGCGCGCCAAGGCGGCCATTTTCGCCGGCGTGAGGATCCTGCTGTCGAAGGCTTCCATGAGCCCGAAAGAACTTCGGCGTATCTACGTCGGGGGTGCTTTCGGCCATTTTCTAAACAGGGAAAGTGCGGTGTCTGTCGGACTTCTGCCCGACTTAAGTGAGGGTGCGGTTGAACTGTGCGGCAACACGGCTCTAAGAGGATGTGAACAACTCCTGATGTCTGCCGGTTCTGCTGAAATTATCGCAGCATTGAGAGATAGGGCAAAACTCATTAATATGGCGCAATGCGGCGAATTCGAAGATTTTTTTCTGCAAGGCCTCTACCTGGGCAGATGGGCCGATTGCGACGAGATCCGGGGCTGAAGTATGGAAGGTTCCCAATACAGCGACAAGGACCTCCTGCATGCATTCATGAGGACTGCACAGTACCTGGCGAGTCTGACCACGCATGAGGACGTCTGGCAACACATTGCAAAGTTAATGGTCAAGTTCTACGGCGCCGATTCGGCCGGGTTTGCCAGGCGCCGCGCAGATGGTGAAATAGAGACCCACCACCTGATAACATCTGACCGGTCGAGTCTCTTTGCCTCATCCAAACAGGTTGAGGAGAGTATCTCCGAGGTTTTCGAATCCGGCTTTCTTGCCTGGCGTTCATTGGGTAGCAGCGAGGAGCCCTATACGGCCGTTTTCCTGCCTATCGCCATTGGCAGCGAAACCGCTGGGGTCATGCTTGTGGGCCATGCCACCGCCGGCCCGATCGCATATGACGTGCTCAATGTCTATCTTGCATTTGCAGGCTTGGCGGGGACTACCATCACCAGGCTCATCTCCGAAAAAGAACTCAAAAAGCACCGCGCTCATCTCGAAAAGTTGGTCTCGGAGCGCACGAGCGAGCTCACATTGACCCTGGAGCGTCTTGAATTAGAGATCACGGAGCACATGCAGGCCCAGGAGGAGTTAACGATAATCAGGGCCCACCTCGAGGAACTCGTAGATACGCGGACGGCGGAACTGGGAAAAGCCAACCTGGAACTGAAGGCGTATTCGGCAAAACTTGAGAGGATCAACGAGGAACTCAAGGAATTTGCCTTCGTAGCTGCACACGATCTGCAGGAGCCATTACGCAAGATACAGACTTTTTGTGACATGGCTAAGCATAGATGCTCACTGGCTCCGGGAGATCCCGGGCAAGAATACCTGGAACGGATTCTGAACTCGGCATCGCGAATGCGGCATCTTCTGCGCGACTTGCTCCAGTTCTCGAGGGTAGCCACGAGACTGGAACCGTTCAAGCAAATTGACCTGCATAAGATCGCCCGGGAAGCGGCGGATGTCTTTGAAAAAGACATACTCGAGACAGGCTGCTCGGTCGAGATCGAAAACATGCCCGTAATCGAGGCAGTTGAAACTCAGATGCTGCAACTGTTTCAAAATCTTATAGGCAACGCGTTGAAATACCGAAGTAAAGAAAGTCCGCTCATCCTGATCTATGGAAAACACGATGAGCAGGGATTTTACGAGATATCTGTAAAGGACAACGGTATCGGATTTGAACAACAGTTTGAGAGACTGATATTCAAGCCATTCCAAAGGCTGCATGGCCGAGGTGAATATGAAGGGACCGGAATGGGACTTGCCATATGCCGCAAAATCGTGGAACTTCATGGCGGGAGCATAAGAGCCGAGGGCGAGCCTGGAGCAGGTTCGACATTTATAATCAGACTGCCGTTGAAGCAAAACGAGCGGATTGAGGAATTGAGCAATTAAAAACGAATTGGAGGATTGAGGGATTAAATTCCTAATGCCCTGGATGGTCCCTAAATGCCGGATTTTGGTTTCTATGCTTTCTGGTTTATTGCCGGAATAATGTCGCGAAGCGTCCTTGCCGCAGAAGGCAATGGTAATAATCTTGACTTAAGAACATACTGAAGTAAATGTGGGGCAGGCTTTCCAGCCTGTCCGTACGCGGTCGGCTGGAAAGCCCGCCCCGCAAAACCTTGAACCGCCTTAAGTCTACAGCAATTGGCCCCGCAAGGGCGCCGTCGTTCAAGTTCAGGAGAGATGAATGGATCGGCTCGAAATCCTGTCTCAAGCAGTAATTGCAATACTGAGAGAGTTCTTTGCAGAAAAGCGGGTGTTGAATTCCGCAACTCTCAAAGAGGCTTTTTCAGCACGTAAGGAGCTCGTTTCTCTACTCTATCCTGCTTCTGATGCTACGGCAAAAGGTGGACAGCAGGTGTTATCTGTGCCACCCAGGGCACTGGCCCGTGTGACACTGACCAAATCAGAGATTCCGGAGGAATCAAACAGTGAATCTCTTTCGGAACTTCGGAAAGCGTTCTTGAAAATAATCGATAGTTTTGGGCCTATGATAAAGGGCGACTATGAAAATCGATTCAGCGAGTTGCACAAGAAGCTTGATGGGTGTGCATCGCTTCTGCCCCTGGGCTGGCTGGGAGAACAACTCGGACAAATGGCCGGCGAATTGATAAACGAAGCTATCGGGCGAATAGAGATCTCGAATGATTTTCTTGTGGAGCTAAGTAAAGATTTGTACAAAATGGAGGAACAGTTATCATTATATCAAAATCACAATAGAGAAACTAACCATATAAATAACGACTTCCAGGATGATCTATTATCACATACAGACGAAATGCACCGTGCATTCGATTCAGGCAAGAGCCTGCATGATATCCGTCATCTAATCACCTCCAAGCTGAACACTATTTCGAAAGCGATTGAAATCAAGCGTGAATCGGATGCGTCTCGGCTACAGGAAGCAGACGCAAATATAACTGAACTCCAGAATAATCTAAGGACCTATAAACAAGAGATATTGCAGGTAAAAGAGCGATCTGAGTCCCTGGAGAAAGAAGTACTGCTAGATGCGTTGACTCAGATAAATAACCGGCGGGCCTATGATTTACAGATAAGAGAAAGCCTGAGACGCTTTCATCGAAATGGGGAGCAATTCGGTCTTATACTAATAGATATAGATCATTTTAAGAAAGTTAATGACGCTTATGGGCATAAGGCAGGCGACAAGTGTCTGAAAGAAATAGCAAAGCAAATAAAATCATCTGTGCGGCAATCAGACTTCCTCGCCCGCTATGGAGGAGAGGAGCTGATAGCCATTCTTCCCGGAAGCGATGCCGAAGGCGCGCGAAATCTTGCCGAAAAAATTAGGAGACGTATTGAAAATATCCGCTTCTCCTACAAGGATGAGATAATACCTCTCACTATCAGCTTGGGGGTTACCGGGGTCTTGGCTTCCGACACCGACCCGGACACCCCCTTCATCAGGGTCGATGCAGCAATGTACCAGGCAAAAGAGGATGGCCGAAACAGGGTCCGTGTTATTACTGATCTATCTTTCTGCAAAACATCAGGAAGTAACTTTCAAACCGGCCGGTTGGCGGGCATGGAGTAAACTGAAGGAAAGGCACTGACTTATTTAAGAAGTTTTCCAGGCATTTTATCTTCGTGCTCTTCGTAGTAAGAAACTGTCTTAGCTTTACTCTTGTGCCACGACAAGAGTGACAGCCCCTGCGTCGCTCAAAAAAATTCTTGCGAAATCGCAATAAGAGTAATGTAATTCCTGCGCCTTCATTTCCCCGTTCCCTCGATGGTATTTGGATCGAGGATGCGCAAATGGCAAGTTTCAAAAGTCTGTTTTTGGTGGTTGTACTGGGTAAGGTTTTAGATACAGCGTTCCGGAGCGAGAGCGTCAGACAATCCATGGCCTCAGTCATCAGGCGGCTTGCAAAGGTTGGGGACAAGGTGGTCTGCCATACCTCGCAGGGCGTCGGGTACTTTCCTGCTGTGTCACCTTTTCCTTGATTTCCAAAGTTCTATCTCACACCATTTTCGAATATTCGCTAACATCTTAGGATCTACAAACCAAGCTCTCAGCTAACGCACCATTTTCAAAACTATAGAGGAAGAGAAATGATATCGCGTTTATATCGCTTTGGTCATATCCTCCCCTGGGTTCTCCTAACGTTTTTCACCTTCCTGGCAATGACCGCTTTCCAATTGCTCAAACACATCCTTTGGCCCGACATAACAATCTGGGGGTCCCACATCGACACTATTCTTTTCGTAACCGCCGTCGCTGCGGTTGGGGCATTTGGCGTATACAGAGAGCTGGAAGCCCGTTCCCTGCTGGCGTGCATTGTCGAATCCTCAGATGACGCGATTATCGGCACCACGCTTGACGGAATCATTGTGAGCTGGAACAGGGGGGCCGAGAACATGTACGGCTACCGCGCCGGGGAAGTGGTGGGAAAGCCTGTATCAATTCTGCTGCCTTCCGATCTGCCCGAGGATCAATCCAATATCTTCGACAGCGTAAGGCGAGGGGGGCGGGTGGACCATTACGAGACCACCCGTATTCGCAAAGATGGAAAGAAAGTCCACGTCTCTTTGTTTGTCTCACCCATTTTCAATGCCCCGGGGAGAATAATAGGCGCTTCTTCGATTGCCCGTGACATCACCGAGCGCAAGAAGGCGGAGGACGCGCTTCGCGAAAGCCAATCAATGCTAGAGCACTCCCAGGCCTTTTCCCTGGTAATGTCGGCTCATATAGGACTTGACGGATGCTGGATCAAAGTACCCCCGAAACTTTGTGAGTTGCTTGGATATTCTGAATCGGAATTGCTGGCGCGAAGATCTCAGGACGTGACGCACCCTGACGACCGCGATGAGGAGCGCAAGCTCTGCCGGGACCTGATTGAAGGCAGGATCAAATCGGTGGACCTGGAGAAGCGTTGTCTCACAAAGGATGGCCGCATCCTCCATATCTATCTCAATTACTCCATTGTGACCGATATTGAAGGCAATCCGGTGCATTTCCTGGCCTATATTAGGGATATAACCAAGCGCAGGATGGCGGAGGAGGAACTAAAGCAGACAAACGTCTACCTCGAGAATGTCTTGGAGAATTCACCCGACGCAATCGGCATCGTTGATAAACACGGGAAGCTTATCAAATGGAACAAAATGGCGGCCGAGCTGTACGGGTACAGTTTTGAAGAGCTTCGAGGAAAAGCGGGCTTTAGTTTATTCGCTGACCGCGATGAGCTGGAAATCATGCTTAAAGACCTGCGCCGGCAGGGTTCGGTGAAAAGGCGGGAAATACTCATAAAAAGAAACGACGGGAGTCTTGCCCCATCTGAGCTTTCTATCGGGCTGCTGCAGGACACTGAAGGCAGGGTCATCGGCAGCGTCTCTGTGGCAAGGGACTTAAGTGAAATCAAAAACGCCCTTATCGAACTCAAAGCTTCTAACGAGCGGTTATCTGAGGAAATCATCGTACGCAAGCTGGCCGAAGCGGAAGTGAAGTGGCTCAGCCGGCAAAACCAACTGATCCTCGACGCTGCAGGAGAGGGCATTGTCGGATTGGACCTGGCGGGCAGAGTCACCTTTATCAATCCGGCCGGGGCCGAGCTTGCAGGGTACAAGGTCGAAGAATTGATCCAAAAAGAATTTCATCAGGTGGTCCATCACTCCAGGCCCGACGGTACTCCTTATTCCGTTCAAGAGTGTCCGATGTTTGAGAGCTTGCATAGCGGGGTAGCCCGGCGTGAAAGAGACGAGGTATTCTGGAGGAAGGATGGCACGAGTTTCCCGGTTGCATATTCAAGCACTCCCATTCTGGAAGAGGGCCAAATTGTCGGGGCGGTCATCACTTTCCGTGACATTACCCTGCGCAGGCTTGCACTGGAGGAATTGAACAGGTACCGAGATCGCCTCGAGGACTTGGTGAAGGAACGAACCTCGGAACT
>Ga0187867_10003750_pt1 | contig 12011 bp, 6 predicted proteins | sample June2016WEW_13_1_FD_132976 | JGI IMG/M metagenome (GOLD analysis project Ga0187867, IMG submission 132976) | Peatland microbial communities from SPRUCE experiment site at the Marcell Experimental Forest, Minnesota, USA - June2016WEW_13_10 | ecosystem: Environmental > Terrestrial > Soil >... | reverse complement strand
TTAAAGGAGGCGTTCGGGAAGGCCGAATCGGGAGAAGGGCACGTCGTCGGCATGGTGGGGGAAGCTGGAGTAGGCAAGTCGAGACTGCTCCTGGAGTTCAGGAATTCCCTCCCGAAGGACCATTACGGGTACTTTGAGGGCAGATGCCTTCATTATGGCGGGTCGATGCCCTATTTGCCCGTACTGGACGTTCTCAGATCGTTGGTCGGGGTAAGGGAAGGCGAGCAGGAACACATAATCCGACAAAAACTTGAGGCCAGGGTCCTTGGACTTGACGAAGGCCTTCGGGACATCATCCCGCCGCTGCAGGGGCTGCTGTCCCTTAAGGTCGAGGATCATGCGTACGAAAAACTGGACCCGAAAACGAAAAGAGAAAAGACCTTCGAGGCCATTCGGAATCTTTTGATTCGAGCCAGTCAGGACCGCCCCTTGATTTTGACGATTGAAGACCTGCATTGGATAGACAAAACCACCGAAGAGTTCCTCGGTTATATGATCGGCTGGCTCCCAAGGACCGCGATTCTTCTCCTTCTTTTGTACCGGCCCGAATACACCCACCAGTGGGGGAGCAAGTCCTATTACAGGGGGGTCGCGGTCGGCGAACTGTCCGCGGGGAGGAGTGCGGAATTGGTCGCTGCCATCCTCGAGGGTGGGGAGACGGCGCCCGAGCTTAGAGAACTTATACTCAACAGGGCCGCGGGGAACCCGTTCTTCATGGAAGAGCTTACCCATTCTCTGCTTGAGAACGGCTCCATTCAAAAGAAAGACGACAGCTTCATCCTGTCGCGGGACGCATCCAGGGTCCGGGTCCCTGAGACGGTTCAGGGGATCATCGCTGCCCGGATGGACCGTCTGGAAGAAAACCTCAAGAAAATCATGCAGGTAGCCTCGGTGATCGGGCGTGAGTTCGCTTTCCGCATCCTGGAGACGATCACGGAGATAAAAGAAGATCTCAAGTCGGGACTGGTTAACCTGCAAGGGTTGGAATTCATCTACGAGAAGAGCCTTTTCCCCGAACTGGAATACATATTCCGGCATGCCCTCACCCAGGAAGTGGCCTATAACAGCCTGCTCGTGCAAAGAAGAAAGGAGATTCACGAAAAGATAGGCCAGGCCATCGAAGAATTGTATCCGCAAAGGCTGGAGGAATTCTACGAGATGCTTGCCTGGCATTATTCACACAGCGACAACCAGGATAAGGCTTGTCAGTATCTAAAACTCTCCGGACAAAAAGCGGTCCGGGGAAATTCCCACCAGGAGGCCTTTCGCCTGTTTAAGGACGCCTTCGAAGTTCTTCACAAGATGCCACGGACCGCCGGCAATCAACAGGAGCAATTAGAGGTTCTCCGTGCACTGGCTATATCCATGAGACCATCAGGCTATCCTGAGGGTTCGATCGACCTCCTTCTCGAAGGAGAAGCACTGGCAAAAGAGACTGGAGACGAGAAGGCGCTGGCTAACTTCCTTAGCAATATCGGTGCGTATTACTGGATGGCGGCAGGTGACCCGGTGCTGGGAAAAACCTATATCGAAAAGGGCCTCGGCGCTTCGGAACTCATAGGGGAAGTTGACATTATTGTTCCTGCGGTTTTCGACTATGCAATTTCTTGTTATCTCAGCGGGGACTGGTGGAAAATATGCGAGGTTGCGCCCAAGTGCCTCGAACTGATTGAGAAGACACGGACCCAATCCGAGGATTTTGGCAGGCATTACACACCGTACCCGGTATTAAAAGCGATGTATGGTACGGCTATGGGACTTCTCGGGAACTTTGACCTGGCAGAGGACATCTTTCGAGATTGTCGCGAATGCATCCGAACTCATCAAATCAGCAACCCTTACGCTCTGGCTATGGTGGAATGTTTACATGGCTACATCTATCAATCCAAAGGCGACGGCAAAAAAACAGTCGAGCACTGTACGGCGGCCATAGAAATGAGCGAGAAAAGCCGGTTCGATATGCTTCTCGCCATCGCATGGGCTTGGGCCGGCTGTGGATACCTTCTGCTGGACCAGCCGGAAAAGGCCATCGATCACCTGGAAAAGGGACTTAAAATCCGCCTGGATCTAGGCGCGAAGTTTTGGTCGGGCATGTTTCATAATTCCCTTGCCCTGGCCCACCTGAAACTGGGAAATCTGCAAAAAGCGCAGGACCACGCTGAAAAGGGAGTGAGTTTGTCTCGTGCCAACAGCGAAAGGCACTTTGAAGCAGAAGCCGAGATGTACCTGGGAAGAGTGCTTGGCGCAGGCGGCCCCGAACGGTTTGATGAAGCCGGGGAGCACATCTTGAGGGGCATCAGGCAGGCCGATGAACTCAAGTTGAAACCGTTGACAGCGCAGGGCTGCTTTTACCTGGGAGAGTTAAGCGCCTCTTTTGGCCGCACCGAAGAGGCAAGGGAGCACCTGCGAAAGGCCGAGGCGATGTTCCGGCAGATGGGGATGGATCATTGGCTGGGCAAGGCGCAGGAAGCGCTGGCGAAGCTGCTCAAAGCCGGCGACGACTGAGCATGGTACCAGGCTGGAAACAATGGCTTTCCTCCAATTCGAAATAACTTTGGAGGATTTCGGGGAAGGATGCACGAAGATCGTCACTTTTCAGGCGCGACCTAAAATCTTCAAGGAGGTGTAGCATGGCCAGACTGGAAGATCCGATAAAAATTGGGAGGCTGGAACTGCCCAACCGCATGGTTCTGGCGCCTACGACAAAGAACACCTCTGAGGAAGACGGCACAGTCAACGACAGAGTGGTCAGGGGATATGTGGAAGACGCTCGAGGAGGTTGGGGGCTGCTTCAGGTTAGCGCCTCTTTTATCCATCCCGAGGGGAAATTTACTCGACGAATGATCGGGGTTCATGACGATCGGACCATAAGCGGGCTGGAGAAGCTGGCTGATGCGATTCACCGGGAGGGATGCCTCTGCTCATTCCAGATCGTCCATGGCGGGGAGATCTGTGACTCCGCCGTTACCGGGTTTCCCGTGGTTGGCCCCAGTGAAAATGAGGGTTTTTTCGGGCCAGTTCGGAAGCTGGAGCCCGATGAAGTAGAACAGCGGGCCCAGTGGTATGCTGATGCCGCGGTGCGGGTCAGGGAAGCCGGATTTGACGCCGTGAATGTCCACAGCTGCCAGGGTACATTGATTCAGCAGTTTATGTCTCCCTATTCGAATCTGCGGGACGACAAGTGGGGTCAGGACCGCGGCCTGTTTGCCGAGACGGTGGCCAGGAAGGTTCGTGGGGCAGTGGGTCACGATTTTCCAGTCATATGGCGGCTGGCTGCTGATGAATTCATGACTGAATGGCTGGGCATGCCCGGCTATGATGTGGAATGGGGCAAAGAGATGGCCAGGCGGCTCGAGCCATTAGTGGACAGTTTTGATGTAACGGGTGGCCGCATAGGTTTTACTGGCATGTTTGCATTTCCAACGGTTTATGCCGATCGGGGCGCCAGGGTTCACCTGGCCTCGGAAATCAAGAGTGTGACAAAGCTGCCTGTCATGGGCATCGGCAAAATCATGGATGACAAAACTGCCAGGGAAGTTGTTGAGAGCGGCCGGGCGGACATGGCTGCTTGCTGCAGACCGGCCATCGCCGATCCCCACCTGGCTAAAAAGATTTTGGAAGGGTGGCCGGAGGATATTCGGAAATGCCTTTCCTGTAACTGGTGTGCGATGACTATCATGCAGGGAGTGGTTCTATGCGCAGTAAACCCTGCCTACAACCGGGAAGCTGAATACGAAATTGTGCCTGCCAAACAACCCAAAAAGGCCTTGGTAGTGGGCGGCGGCGTGGCTGGAATGCAGGCGGCTGTTACTCTGGCCGAGCGTGGACACAAGGTCGGTTTATATGAGAAGGACGCGAAACTTGGAGGACTTGTGGAATTTGTATCTTCGGCTCACCCCGGTCTCAACACCCGGGACCTGAGGAACATCGTGGATTATCTGGTTGTCCGAGTGAAAAAGACTAAGGGAATTACTGTGTTCTTGGAGACGGAGGTCACCCGCGAGCTGGTGGAGAAGGAAAAACCTGACGCCATTGTCGTGGCTGCCGGCTCTGAGGAGTCTATTCCTGAAATTCCGGGAGTAAGTTCGAGCAAGGTTTTCACCAATGAGCACTATTTAAGGGTCGGGGGGAACGTGCCCGTGGGGCGGAAAGTGGTCGTCATAGGCGGCAACTTTGGCGCGGAGACCGCACTTTCTTTGGCCAACCAGGGCAAGGAAGTGGTAATGGTCGAAGAAAGCGGCACTGTTAATCGTCCGGCATACATCCAGGATCTCCATTCAAGGGGCCCTTTGATTGATGAACTCATAAAAAGATCGGAAAGAATCAAGGTCATGCTCAATACCAAGCCTGTGGAGATAACCGAAGCAGGTGTGGCGGTGGAAAATCCTGAAGGAAAAACTACGATTCGCTGCGACTCGGTAATCATGGCCCACGGCCGCAAGCCTAAGAACAGCCTTTATGAGGTCTTGAAAGATATGGCGCCTGAGGTTTATGCGGCAGGTGACTGCGTGGCGCCCAGGGACATTTTCCACGCCATTCACGATGCGGCCCATTACGCTCGGAAAATATAGATCCCGTGGAACCCTGCATGAATCACGTTTGGAGAGTTGAACGGTTCTTTGGGCAGGACTGAAGAGGGAACAGAGTACCTGAAAAAACCCGAGTCCGTGCTCCGGTAGATGGAGATGGGCAAGGCGCCGACGAAACTGTGAGGGGTTGCCACCGCAAGTCTGTCAATTTTGAACCGTGTCAATTTTTTTGAGACCCAAAAGGATCAAAAGAAACTTTCTGTATCTCTCCTGGACATATAGAGAGAGTAGAGAGAGTATAGAGAGAGGGGTCACACCTACACTCCTGACAATGGCGGGGCAGACAGACTGGTTGCAGAGGAGATGAAACAGAGCAAAGCTGTTGGAATGCTTGAGAGGGAGCTCGGGGCGTGAAAAGTGTAGGTTTGACCCCTCTCTCTCGCTTGTTGGCTCAACATGGCCGAAATCGAGCTGTCAGTAATCTCGAAACAATGCCTGGACCGACGCATTGCCACTCAGGAAGAGCTTAAAAACGAAGTCTATGCATTGGTCGAGGAACGGAATAGAATCAAAGCTACCGTGAACTGGAGCTTTACCAAAACCAAAGAACGATAAAAGCGCCCAACAAAAACCGCCAAGCCAGATCGACGAAACCAACCCTCATCGCCCCAGCACCTCCCTCGCTTTGACCCGAACCGCTTCAGCCATCCGATCCGCCAGCTTACGGGCGCCGATCACCGATAGGTGTTGTATGTCGACATAGTCGTCGGCATCGAATCCATCCCGGTCGATCACAGGCGACAGGCCAAACTTTACCAGTTCATCTCGCTGGCGCAACATCTTTTTCCGCATCGCCGTCTGGATGTCAGCGGGCAGGGCGCCAAAGGTCGCCGGACTAATAGCACCGTTAACGATCACGATAAAGGGCCGCATCGGCCCGGGAATGCTCACTGTCCACAGACTCCGCGATTCTCCCCATAGATTTTCGTCGTGGAGTTTTAAAAAAATGGCTCCTTCTACGGTTGCCTTTTCCACTTCAGTCTGCCAACGATCATAGTGTGGCGCCTCGACTTTTACGTCCGGAAAGCTGCCCCTCGGCTTCCAGAATTCTCTCCAAGTCACGATGCTGGGGATGGTGACAAGTCCCAGTCGGTGATAGGCGAGGGCGGTCCATAGTTCGTTGAAGGCCAGCGGCACATTGGCCAGCGCCCCCAGTGCCTTATCGCTGGAATGAAACCCCAGCAACATGAGCGCACCAGCCTCTCGGGGTTGCCATGGCAAAAGAAAACCATTGAAGCGGGCATCCCAATAGAAATAGTGATAAACTTCCCATCCCATAGAGAAAAGAACCTTATCTCGGTCCGGATTCGCCAGCCAAAGATCAGCAATAAAGATAATTGGATAGCCTTCCTTCATCAACCGCTCGGCAACGAACAGGCCTTGGCCAGTCAGTCTACCGCCAGGCATCGCCAAATTCAAAACCACATATCCGTCGCCCAACGCCTCCTGTAACCGGTCGGCCACGGTGGCTCCGGCCGGTTGACCGTTGCCATACATGACCGAACTGCCACCGATGATCACATTGACTTTGTCGCGACACACCTGACTCAGGGTCAGTTGCCAGACCTGGCGCGCAGTAGGATAGAACTGGCCCTCCGGCGAGACCTGCTGATAGAAGCGCTTCACCCCGGACAACGAGTTGATATGGGCTGTGTACTGCCCGGCGACGACAAGGGCCAGAAAGCAACATAGGAAGCCTGCTGCGAAAGCCGCAAAGCGATAGCGCGACAGGCGGCGGGCCGCTTTTTCGACGGCGTCGCCGGATGCAGTGATGACGGGTGGAACGAAACTTCGTTTGGTCTGAACATCCAAAGCATCACCTTACAAACAACAGTTTGGTCATCTCCCATGCCTTTGCGACGGGATAGAAAAACAGAAGCCAACCCACAAAAACGAAAAATAAAGTGGAGCACCAGCATAGCCCCAGACAGCACCAACGAGATATGACCACGACCGCATTCCCGGCAGGTAAGGCCAGTTTTGGCATTGGGTCGTTTTGGCATTGGGTCGGACCACGCTAAAACCTTGCCGACCAGCATTGTTGGCATTGGGTCGGACCACGCTAAAACCTTGCCGACCAAGGAGAGAGTGCTAATATTCGGCCCTTTTAAAGTCTTAAAATGCTGTTTTTGGCCCGGAAATGGCCCCTTTAACGACGACCTATCTGGTGCACCCGCTTCTTCGCGGCGCTCATGCGTCGAGGATGCTTCTCATGAGTCGAACTCGCTCTTTGGCACACCTGACTGGCGGATGATCGATTGAAGTGTACCGGCGCGGAGTTCGTCATGGTCTGGAACCGGGACGGTAATCGTCGTGTCTGAAAGCCGCTTTTGCATCACGATATGGCTGCTCCGAAACCCGCAACTCGCAACCCGAGACTTGCGACTCCGAAGGCGGACCTGCTTCCCGAAGAGGACACGGAGCTTACCCAACAGATACCTCCACTTGCGTCACGTACACTTCCTCATGCAAGCGTGTCTGAATTTCATTCGGAGAAGCACTTTCGAAAAATAGTTCAACCGCTTCCCGAAGATTATTTCGAGCCTCCTCAATCGTATCGCCTTGACTGGCAATATCCAGCTCCGGGCAGAGCGACACATACCCGTCTCCCTCACGCTCGATAATAGCTGTAAGTTGCTTCTTCACAAGTGTCTGCCCCATTCTTAGTACAAAGGATCAACTAACTTTTAACGATGAAATCATAGCTCGTCATCGCTACCGGGCCCGCTTCGAGATACTGGCCATGTTTCCCTGCGGGATGTCGGCCTTTGCGTTGCCGGCTGCCGTTATTGAATACGGTCCCTTGGCATAATACCTGACATAGGCGCGGAATCATAGTGGGTGATTGCGACTGGAGACTCTTTTTATCTTGCAACAGGTTGATTTTGATATGTTTTCAATGATGAATTAAGGAATTGAGGGATTCGAGAAATGATGAATTAAGGAAACAATGTCCGAAGGAATGTCAAGGCGGACCCCACTCACCACAGAGACGGGACATGGTCCGGACAGGAAGAGAGCACAGAGGTAAAGACCGATGCGGAGAGGCGGGGACACGGGGACAAGACCCTCGCCGCTTCTCCCCTGTTAATCCTGTTAATCCTGTTAATAGGGTCAAAATCTCTGAGACCTCTGTGCCTCTGTGGTGGATTAGAGCGGGTCTCAGTTCTTAAAGCGCCCAAGTCGCTCCGGAATACCCATCCGTTTCATCGCAGAGGCCGCAGTAAAGAGAGAGGGGGTCACACCTACACTCCTGACAATGGCGGGGCAGACAGACTGGTTGCAGAGGAGATGAAACAGAGCAAAGCTGTTGGAATGCTTGAGAGGGAGCTCGGGGCGTGAAAAGTGTGGGTTTGACCCCTCTCTCTACTGGCGAGCACCTCCCGATCCCGCCTCCCCCATCAACTCCTTCCTTGTATTTGAGCCCAACATCTTCCATAATCCAGCCGAGTGACCGCTAAGCGGCTCATAAATTTCCATATACACCCCGTCTTCCAACATCACCCGCTCCGCGGTTCAGTTCAAAATGCTTTGATGAGAAGGGGAAAAAGATGGGATATGATTTCCTTGTGGACACCTATGAAACCGAACGATTAAAAACGCTTAGTGTTTGGAGCACGTTCAGGGACGATGATCTTCCTATTCGCCCTCACCCATTGGACAAAAGAGACAGAAATGCCCTCGAACACATGGTGCATCAGTGTTTAAGTGAAAATAGGTGGTTCTGCAACATGTTTGGGATTGACGTTGGAGCACCTCCTTTGCCTGATCCTGAAACACGCCTGGAGTTTATTAAAAGATATGCCGAAGATAGTGGAAAGAGGCTTGCCACTATCAAGGAAAAGGACAAAGCCTGGTGGGAAGTCGAGGTGCCCTTTTTTGATGTTAAAAGAACAAGATCCTGGGTTATGGTCCGCAGGATAGCACACACTGCGCATCATCGGGCTGAGCAGGGAATGTTACTCAGACTGTTGGGAAGAGAGAACTATAGCGTTTATGGACCTTCGATTGATTCAGGATGTTTGGCTGAACATGGAGCAGTTACCATTTATCCATACCCTGACATAGAATCTCTTATTGAAGGTGAGTCAGCAGGCGGTCGGAAAGCGAAGTTACCTGGGCCTGGAGATAAGCCTTGCACAGAGAGGCCAGAATGCTGATGATTGGGTCACTCCCGCAAAGATTGTTCGGTGTGTGCTCACATCATTGGAACGGTACACGACGAAATTATTCTCGAAGTTCCTGAGAAGATGGCAAATGATGCCGCCGCCATTTTACAGGAGACCATGATCGAAGCAGGCAAAGCTTATCTTTCTAAAATTCCGGTTGAAGTGGAAGTTACGATTGGGGAGACATGGGCAGAGAAGTAGATAAAGCCGGCCTCAGCTTCATGGCGGCGTCGGTTGTAAAATGTGATCGCTTCAATTCGATCTTACGAGATTCACACACCCAGTTTTCGATCTCGTCCGACATGCTGCCGACTCTTGCCGCTTCAGGGAAATTCACACATTAAGATCATAAGGCGTTATGCGTGGGTTGTTTTTTGGACTCAATGGATTGGCAAGGTGTGCTGAATTTTCCCACCGTTTCAAATAGAGCATCAACCCGGAAGGGACCATCACTTAAACACCCAAGTCGGAAGAGTGCGTAAAAAACTACTCGGAAGGCAGCATCTCAACCCAGCTCCCCGTTTGATTCCAATTAGAGCGTGTTTCCGGCCTCCATCCGATCCACGATTGATCCCGGCAGAGTGCGCTTGTTGAGCGCATCAATTTAAATGTCCGAATTCTCAACCGGTTGTTGCCGAGATCGCAATGATTATCGTTTTTTTATAAGCAGCTGTCGGAATGGTCAGGCAGACAAACGCGTCTACATCCTCTCAGGAGAGTGTTCCGTGCCCACCATCACGACCAGACGGCACGCAGATCTATTACAAGGACTGGGGAAGCGGACCGCCCGTAGTCTTCAACCATGACTGGCCTTTGAGCGCAGACGCATGGGAAGACCAGATGCTGTTTCCTAGGTGTCCGCAAGGATAAACTATGAAGATTTGTGCAAGAGAAAGGAGAGCATCATGGCTGAAATACCAGATTTGAAAACGACGAATGTCGTTCTCGTCCACGGTGGCTTCGTGGACGGCTCTGGTTGGGAAGGCGTCTATAAGATCCTGACGAAGGACGGCTACACGGTCAGCGTCGTTCAGAATCCGACGATATCGCTGGCCGACGATGTCGCCGCGACCAAGCGCATAGTTGCCGTGCAGAATGGCCCAGTGGTTCTCGTCGGCCACTCCTACGGCGGAGCAGTGATCACCGAGGCCGGCAACGATCCAAAGGTAGCGGGGCTTGTCTATATCACCGCCTTTGCCCCGGACAAGGGCGAGTCGGTGTCCACACTTATCAAGGATCCGCCGCCGGGAGCGCCTGTGCCTCCGATACTGCCGCCGCAGGACGGCTATCTATTCCTCGACAAGGCGAAGTTCCCCGCCTCATTTGCGGGTGACGTGGACAATGAAAGGGCCGCGTTCATGGCAGACTCCCAAGTCCCATGGGGCGTGGACGCGCTCAGCGGCACGATCAGCGAGCCGGCTTGGAAGACCAAGCCGAGCTGGTACCTGGTTGCCACCGACGACAAGATGATCCCACCGGCGGCTCAGCGCTTCATGTCCAAGCGCGCGGGTTCGACTGTCGTCGCGGTAGCGGGCAGTCACGCGATCTACGTGTCGCAGCCAAATGCGGTGGCCGCGCTCATCGAAAAGGCAGCCAAGGAAGTGAAAGAGGCGGCGAACTAAGCCTGGCAAACGAGGGGAAGGCGACTTATCTGGTGACACGTGGCATCAAAGCCTCGGTCGGTTGAATGGTTTCCTCACAGCGATACCCAACACGTCGTTGGACCGGAGCGCGGGTCGCGTGTTCTTTAGATTGATTGGTTAGATTCGAAGTTGTTGCTAAACGCCGCCCCCAGTCAACCTGACGTTATCACATGCGCAATGGGCTTTCTTTATGCCGATTAGAGATGGTTTCGAACAAACTGCCCCCGCTGGTCAAGATTTTCCCTATCTCTCCTCCGCATTGAAAAATGAGGTGCTGTAATCTTTTCCATTTCTGAATCATTGTGCGAGAAATCGCGGAGGGACTGCTCTTTTCGGTTCTGGCAAGCTGCATGTTGACTTTGGCTGAGCCCGAGCGGAGGTCAAGTAATGTACCGTTGGCCACCACCGGTTTTTCCATCTGGCCAAAGAGGCTCTCAAGGGAATTCGTTCCGGGGTTTTCTTTCCCAGGCACAGTTGGTGGTGCGATGGGTGTGAGTATGCGGAGCCATGCGGAACTGGGATGGGAAGTAGTCCAGTCCCGTTGAGGAACTAGAGAAACCCTACTTCCTTTTTTGCGATCCAAATCCCTCAGCTCTCGATAAGCATATCATACCTTGAAAAATCACAAGGTTACGTTGTTGGCAAGGAAGTTTGACTTTCGCTATGCCCGAGCTGATGGTGATTTTGAAGAAATTTTTTGCGTACAACGATAAGAAATTGGAGCTGTCGGTTGGCGCCTATTCTGCCAAGGGATATTCCATGATTGAGACCACCGAAGAGGCATCAGGCTGGTGTTGGATTTTGCTTCAGGGATCAAGATTTTTCTCCGATGATACGGCTGAGGTCTTATGCCTCATCCGAGAGTCTTGAGTAGGGCCATTGGTGTCACCTTCCTTCTCGGCTCTCACCATTTTGGCGGTTAATTAGGCTTGTGCGTAAATTAGCCTCTTAGGGATCGCGCCGGGATTTGAGACTGATTTGGTTGCGAGGATTGAGCAAAACCGCAGGAGTAGTGTCCTGGTATTCAAGCAACTGGTTAGGATCGCGTTATCTGATTCGAGAAGCTCTTTTCCACGGGGTTGTTGAGATCCGGCGGGGAGGAGCCATCGCAACCTGCAAAGTCGGAGCGGAAAATCTTTTTTTGTCTTTTATCCATTGACTCGGGAGAATCAACATGATGTTCAATCGTATGGTTATCGTGCTCGGTCTTGTGTTTGCGCTCACCGTCCCCGTTCAAGTCCCGGCGCAGACGGGTCCAAATAACGACGGCACAACTCTTAAGCAGATCATCATCTTCGGCCGCCACAGTATACGCTCATCCTCAGTGGATCTGGCACTGTTGCAACCGTTTGCAGTCGATGTCTATCCCCCTTTTGAGGTCGCGACCGGCTGTTTAACCCCGAATGGGGTGAAGGCGGAAACCTTGCTCGGCGCCTATTACAGCCAATACCTGAGCTACGAGGGACTTCTGACGGGCAACGATCGATCAGATGCACTGCACTCGTATTTCCGTTCCAATTCCATAGAACGCTCATGGATGACGGCTAACGCACTTGGGACCGGGTTGATCCCGAGCTTTCCTCCGCCCGTACACTCCTTCTCTGTTAACC
>Ga0187867_10003747_pt1 | contig 12022 bp, 16 predicted proteins | sample June2016WEW_13_1_FD_132976 | JGI IMG/M metagenome (GOLD analysis project Ga0187867, IMG submission 132976) | Peatland microbial communities from SPRUCE experiment site at the Marcell Experimental Forest, Minnesota, USA - June2016WEW_13_10 | ecosystem: Environmental > Terrestrial > Soil >... | reverse complement strand
GCGTTGGTCGATAGCCGCTTTCCGAGAATTTTGCCGTGGCGGGTAATCGGACGGAAGATCGGGCCTTTCGTTATGGCAGCGGTTTGCACCCATGCCTGAAACGCTCCAACCGGACAACTCTCTGGGTTGCGGCCATACGGAATGCCGATCCTTCTGCCCCAACCTTCCTGATCGGTTTTGGAGCGCCGGATAGTGACGACCAGTCCGTCTGCAACGACCTCGACGGCATCTCTATCCAGGCCGACTAGTTCCGACCGCCTGAAAGCTCCAGAGAAGCCCATAAGAAGCAGCGCCCGGTCACGAATTCCAAGCACGCCTTCAGGCAACCGTGCCACCATCCGTTTCAGTTCATCAACCAGTACGGGAGTTTTTGCCGCCTGCGCTCTTCCTCTGGTGCGCCTGATGCCTGCCAAGACCATTCGCACGTTGCCGTCTCTGGTAGGCGTCTCGTGCCCTGCCGCCCGGTGGACCTGAGAAATTGAGGCAATGCGTCGGGTCAATGTTGAGGGCTTATAATCTTCGGCAAGATCTGATAGATAAAGCGTCACAGTTTCAGAGTTGGCGGGCAGTGCCGTCTTGCCGTGCTGGTTACACCAATCCTTGAAATGGGTCCAATCGCTCTGGTACGCCCTTACGGTATTTGTAGCCTTTGAGCGCCGCATGTACTCAGAGGCTCGGGTCGCCACAGTCCTGAGATAGCCCCCGTTGGTCCGGTCATCGAGGTCTTCCGTTGGCGTCCTTGGTTTCATGGCTTCGATAACGCTTTACTTATCCAAGTCTAGCACTTCAACCCGTCTATTGTCAATCACTTACTTGCGAGGCGAGTACCGTTCACTAAGCAGTACTCCTATATTAGCCGAGGCTTTATCAATTACCTGACCAACCATCCAGATGACATCTTAGGGCGAGGAATGATGTCATCTATCTGACATGTTAGATCGCATCTTCATCTATTATTCTCTCCACACTTCGGATATAGGTGCTAGTGATTATCGTCGGCTAATCTCGTGCTCCCGCAAGCATTCCCCGCCTGGAAATGCCCATTCCAATAAATATGTTCCGTGAAGCTGCCGCCATCGACTACCGGGAATCTCGCCAGTGGTTTTCCTGCTGGCACGAGAATTTTATTGGCCGATGGTTCGTGGAAATCCATTGAAAACGTCCGATTGCTCGATTCCGTTGTGACAGCCGACCGCACCGTCTACCCAGTCATCCAGACAATGGTCGCTGCCGTCTGCGAGAACGTAGTGAAGCTCAGCCTGTGGGGTCACGGCCATTTGCGGCTTACCACCGACCGGCCTGTCCTGACAAAGCGGGGCTACGTCAAGGCTGGCATTCTACTGGCCAACGATTTCATTGCCATTCCTCGGTACCTTCCAACCAATCGCACCGAGGGAATTCGCCCGCCCGACTACGTTGACAAAAAACACTTGAACATACGGCGGGAAGTGCGGGTGATTCAGATCCCAGGCAGGAAACCATTCTCGACAAGGATGAATCCGCTCCCAGACTACATCGGCCTCACAAAGCAGTTCGGGCGGCTAGTCGGGTTGTTTCTTGCCGAGGGTTCATGCGATACATCAAAGATCCGGTGGACGTTCTCGCTCGACGAAAAAGACACGCTGGTCGCCGACACTGCTAAACTCATCGGAGACCTGTTTGACATGGTGCCGCACGTTGCCGAGAGAACCGGGGCGCACTCGATTAACGTCACCTTGTACGGAACTGCGTGGTCGAGATTCTTCGAGGCGATCTGTGGAAACGGGGCTGGCAAGAAACGCATTCATTATCTGCTGACATCCGGCCCGAATGAATTTCTTGAGGCGATGGTGCGGGGCTGGCTCGATGGTGATGGCTGGCGATATGATCGAGTCAGACAGTACGAAGCAGGCGTCAGCATTTCGCACGATTTGGCGCTGTCGATGTACCAGCTTGCGGTAGGCTTGGGTCGGTCGCCGGTTATTCAGTGGCAAAAGCCAATTCTGAACTCCGCAGCCAAGACAAGACAGCCACGATGGACGGTCTGCTTTGCCACGACCGGCGATAACTGGCGTATGCAATCTGACAGCGAGTACATGTGGCGAAAGGTGCGGTCGATCAATACTGAGACCTTCTGCGGGCCGGTATACGACCTCGGTGTAGAAGAAGCCAGTTCATTTGTTGCCGAAGGAATTGGCGTCGGTGACTGTGCGTCCCAGATAGTCGCAAACGCAGCGTAGATCTCAGAGTTTGGCAACAGCGGCCCCTAGCAGCCCCGCCAAGGCGTCGAGCGTGGCCGTCCGAAGCGCCAGCACCCCGCCAGCCAGATTCTACCTCCAGGCACCGGCTTTGCGCCGACGATTACCTTAACGTTTCGCTGTCATCCCTCTACATCCGGTTTGTTCTCGGCGATGGTCTTCCTAGCTTCTTTCAGCCGTTCCTGCAATACCGGCGACAAATGCCTTTCCAGCGCTGGCGTAATCAGACCTACGTCGTCCAGGGTTTCGATATGGATGAGATCCTTGGGCCGAAGAGAACTCAGCTTCATCTGCAACAGGTCTTTCAAGGGTGCAACCGGCACGCTCAGATTCAGTAAGTGTTTTTCTTCCGGGTGTAGCTCTGGGTGTGGCAACGGTTGTGTGGATTTGGACTTCTCGCCGACGAACAGCAGATGGATGGCCTCAGCAAGATCTTGTCCAGGCCGTATCAAGGTGTAGCCGCCGACCATCTTTTTCGCAATGTATCCGAGCGGTTGGGCGGCTTCGGCGACTCGTGGAAGATCGTGGCGACGAACCAGCAGATCGATGTCCCGTGTCACGAAACTACGGCTCCGGTGCAAAGAGTAGATGTGAGCGTTGACGGCAACACCACCGACGACTTCAAAAAGCACACCGGCATCCCGCAGCGCCTTGATGATCTGCTCCAGGTCGTTGGTTAGAGTGTGCATACCGGTCTCGTAAATGACATTGAAACCACCCTGCTGCCCTACGGATTCGGAAAGAAATTGATCGAAGCTCAACACAGGTTCATTCTACCTCCAGGCACCGGCTTGCGCAAATTACTTCTCGTACTTGACCGGAACAGATACGGCCAAGTCTGGACTTTTCATCTTTTGAACCGCCAGCACCCCTTCCACGACCAGTGACTTTGACCTGTCCGACCACATCTCGAACAAAGCGCCCGGAAATCGGCTGCGCCTACGCCTCGGATGATCCACCAGACTTCATGGTACCAGCGATGGAGCGAGACCAAGTGCGGCTCTACCATCAGCCTCGACGTGTAGACCCTGGCGGCTGCTCTTTCAAAACTCTCGAACTGTTCGCCCATTTCCGTTTTTGCGCAGCCCCGGCAAAGCGTCATGCCCCGGACCACGAAAAGATCGTCGGTCACTGTGACGCCGCAGCCTTCACACTTGTGCCGTTTGTGGTCTGACATGTCGTGTTCGGCACCGCAATCGTGACAGCGCTCCGGCATGTTGTACGGTAGCCCGAAACCGGCCCCTTCCCAATCCAGCAATCCCAATCTTCGGTCAATCTCCCATTGTTCTTGCGGGCAACATGGTATAGTTCGCCGGTCGCAGCTTCGCACGTTCTTCTGGCGGCATATTCTTGAACGGCACGTCGGCCATAATTTCGGCGGCGCTCTTGGCACAGGTGCAGTAGTTGAATGCCGGAAAGCGACTTTGACATCCGGCGTCATGCGGTGCGGCTTTCGGCGGGCAACTATGATCGACGGCCACTTTACCAGCCCAATACAGTTGCAAAACCCGTAACCCCTGAATAAGGATGCGCTCGTGCGACAGGTCCATCGCCAGAGCCAGTTCTTCGAGCACCTGGAATTCACGTTCGGTAAGACCTATGGGTACGATGTGCGTTTTGTCGTTCATATCAGTATCCTCTACTGCTGTGTACGTCACGTCAATCGTCATTAGGCGTCCAATGAAGATTTCAAGTTCCGCCAATGCTTCGCCGTACAGTGCTTCAAGATCCGCCAATGTCCTAGCGTAAGGATCAACCATCGAGGAACCCATGTTCCCTACCCCATTTCAACCACGCTTCGGCAGCGGCATTGACGTTGAACTTCACCATTCCATCTTCAAACTCTCGTTCGTAGTCTGGGGTTTCGCCGGTCAGTTCATGCAGCAAGCAAGACCACCGGAACGAATGGTCGCCGGAAAGGAGTCGCCTGAGAACGAATGGAACGAGTGCTGAGCCATATGAGACGAGCTTGGCATAGGCCGGGTCCGTCGTACACATATGCCAGAAGGAATTGAAGCAAGTGGCTCGTCGCCAGATGTCGGCAAGATCACTGGAAAAATGGACGAGCTTGGCGGCGACCCTTCCAATAGTCGCCAAGGCGACTATTATTTATCCCGATTTGGATGTTTACCGCCGAAGTCTGGGTGACGACTGCGTGCGGTGGGATTGCGTTGCCCTAACCGGCCTCACCTAACCGTACCGAACCGTGACGCATCTCCGGGCCACGATGCCTGGAACTTCAATACCGATTCCATCTCGGTTCAGCCGTTTTCAGGTCTGGAGGTTCGCATACGCCGTCCTCATCCTCGGCAGCGACCCGGTAACTATTGCGGGATTCGAGAACTGGCGGCGACTTCCACTCATCAACAACACCATCTGTAATACCTGCCAGCGAGATCGGCTCGACTCGTAGTGGCTCTGGTCGAACAGGCTGTGGCGTAGGGGCAGGAGTGGTACCGATAACACCCGGCAGGGCATACAAGCCACGACCAAGTTTAACAACCTCGGGACGTTCCGCCTTGCTCATGCGGTTGAGATGACCATCGACGGCCTTCGGATGTGCGTCCAGTTTTTCGGCCAGCAGCGCCGTCGTCATCGGGTGTTGCTTCAGCGCCTCCAGTATTCGATACTTCAAAGTGGATTTCTTTTTCCCGTCTCGTGTCTTCATGCTTTTGGTTCTCCGTTTCTCCCGTCGTCCAGCATTCTTACGATTTCGTGCAGCCTGAATACTTAGCTGAATCCGCTTCCATGTTGGCCAAAAGAACCGCTGTTCCCAATCCGCAGAGTTTGCATCCGAGAACTTCGGGAAGTGAACCCTCAACCACGCCTGCATCACCATCCGGCTCTGCAAATCCGTCAGGAAGTTGTGTCCCAGAATAAACACCATATCGTTCGAGGTCTTCTTTGATGGAAGTTCGTTCCAATGCCCGTGAAAGGTATTGGAGACGTACCAGAGCGGATACAGTTTCCAGTTGGCTATGCGCCGCTGCTTCATGCGATCACAAACTACGGAGACCGCCGACCTAAACGCCTGAAATGTTGGATCGTCTTCGTATGCGTACCGTGCTGCGGGACGTTTGACCGCCTGGGCCTTGGTGTTGTGATACATACTACTACTACTCACGAATCGTTGCTCCTTCGGCGTCTGGAACCTGCTAAGATTTCCAGACGCCATTTGTATTTATACAGACAACTTCTGCATCCTCACATCGGAACTGTCACGAGACCATTCCTGTGAATCGTGGTACATGGCCCGACCTTGAAAGGCAGACGCAAGACGGGTAGATTCTGCAAATCGTGGCGCATCGCTGCTTCCTGCGACTAGCCCTACCTGGACGGGCTTTCTGCAACTTGTGGTACATGGCCCTCTCTGCAAAGTGTGGTACATGGTAGGAGAAGTCTGCAACTTGTGGCCCATTAGGTAACTACTAATAACTATAAGAAGTATTAGAGACAAGATGGACCACAATTTACAGAACTCGAATTGCCACCGACCTTCCCACACGAAATGTAGTCCAGCCGTCTTCGCATCCGCTCGACGCCTGGACCTGCAATGCAGGACTTGAACGAGATGAATACATTGACACTACCGATGACGACGACCAGAACCTAAGAATTCAAAGAAATACACCGTGATCCCGTAAAGTATGACCGTATAAAACCATTTGGCCACACTGGTTAACATGATAACCGTCGATACCAACTACTACACCAGATGGACATCGAGTCCAGGCGTCTTCGCATTCGCTCGACACCTGGACCTGCAAGGCAGAACTTGGGGAACGTGACGACCACTTGAACATGATGATCCAACGGGAATGAAACGTGATCCTAAAACAGTGGCCACAGGAAAGGATGTTGCCACACTGGAGGCACTTGATACATCGACTTCGATACACGAACATCCTTCGGCGACCAGAGAACTGAAAGGCCACAGCGCTGGAATGCCATTTCCCGGCCTTCTATGGGGCCTACGTTCAATCGCCCTAACCATGCTGAGGGAATCCACCGCCACGTTGATTCCTTGCCAATCAAACGCTCCTGATCCTGGCTTCTGTTGGTCATCGATGTGCTGTACGTTCAACTGCGGCCTTGTTGTTCGTTCGTTCCCCGGTAAGCGTTCGGCAGCGCTTGGGCGACAATCCAGTCTTTTCGCTCAACGTTTCTGACCTGCCGCTGTCTCCTTTAGGTTCACACGGTTGCGGAATTTGTCAAACAGTGCGGGTTCCGCTACAGGCGGTTGCGTCAATGCACATCCTAAACTATTGAGTCCGTTTCGCTCCAGCGACCAGAAACGAGCCGCCATTTAGATACGAGAACATCGACCCCACACCAATACCCCCGTACAGATGATACGCAGACCAACACGCACCTTCCCGCCCAGAACCGGCACCACCCACCGTGAAACCGCCAGCGCCCACCCGAGCCGACTTTCAATTTGTAACAGTCAGCGCCAGGGCGGTCGGCCAAGATCTACTCCGAGACCATCTTTCTCGCAAGTAAAGTAGAACTCGACTACGTTGCGGGCCGAATCGTCGGTAGCGTGGCGTGAGGCCCAAAAGAACATCAAAGCCCACGTCGCCCAGTACACAAAGCCGGTTCTCGATGCGTTATCACCAGACGGACTCAAAGTGCCTACGCATTCGACCAGACCAGGATTTGCGCAGGCGAGAATGGAGATGCACCAGAGATAACGCCGTGGCCAGTACAACACCATGCTCAATGGCGTGTCAACCGCCAACCTCTATAGGCGTATCGACAGACTTAGACGACCCCGACGTTGAGTTTCACCGGAGATGAACCTCGCTGAGTGCTTCGCACCGGTCCCGGACTTCGTGGTTCGCCGTCCAGAGATTCTAAGAGTATTCTTTAAGTATTAGTATTTCTTTCTGCGTACATTCGTGATTGTATGCCGATTCTGAGATTTGTCAAGCCGAGTTCTGCCAGCAAAACATGATGTATCAATCGTCCGAATCGGTCGTGACTTGACAGCCTTCGATTCCATGTCACACTAACTTCAATGAACAGACATTTAAGCAAGCAGTACCAAGTACTACTCGAACAGATGACGCCACTCTACACTGTTGTACGAGTCACGGCGACGGATGAGGAAGACGCCCAGGACAAAGCGCTGGCCGCAGTCGAGGACTTCCAGCACGACCGCCTACCAGATGATGGCATATGGTCCATAATTCCGCCAGTTGACATCTTTTCGCCGACTGAGGACGGGGAGCCGACTGTGCTTGAAATCTCGGCGGTAGACCCGGACGCCTCCGACCAACCCAGTTCGAGCAGCACGGTACTGCCCGACGAAGTTAGTTTTTGTCTCGATGATGCGACCATGCAGTTCGATTCCCATTGGCGCAGATGACCGTTTCCCCAAACCAGTTGTATGAGCATCCACCAAAGACCAGCAGTAACATTACTAAACGCCGCACGCCACCACTTCTGCGGAATCGGCACACGGCGCACGAAGTTGGCGCTGAACAAATTGAGCAGGACATCGACCTTCGCCCGAGCCTTACGAGTTGCCCTGGAAATTGAAGACCAGAATCTCACAGCCAAGAAATACCACGGCGGCGACATCGGCGTGTACACATACGACCGGATTGCCTACTTCAACAAATACGATGCCATCATGCAGTTGGTCGAGATCTGCAAATTGGAAGGCTGGAAGTGTGGTATTCAAAAATCGACCGTATTCGGAGCATCACACGTCGTCGAGTTGCCAGAGATGGAGCAAATCTCATGGCACTTCTCACCACCATCGAACCACGTCGTGCCAGAATACGACGGCGTATGGGATCAAAAGCAGAATTCCACTCTGCGAAAATTGGAAAAGGCCATCCAGCCGCTTTTGAAGGTTGCACAACTAATAGAGGGCCGAGCGGTGTCCCAACATGTCCGACAGCAAGTGCTCTTGACAGATCCTATTTTCATGGTGTCATAGAAGTACACCGGCAGAAACACGCTGCTGGCATCAAGAGGAAGAATGAAAGAGAAAGACACATTACACATGGGAATGGCTACGCTGGATTCGAAGCTGACACCTATGAGCGAAACAATCAAAAGTAATGCGTACAGCAAGGGTGAAGCGGCTGGTGCCGCATACATCGAGGCTAACCCTGGTGCGGTATCAGACGAAGACTTGGAGATCACGGGTTGTCCGTATTCTACATCCGTGTTTGTCGATATCGGCCAGCGGTTGAAATGGCTGCGGGGCTACTTCGCCTACGTTGTTGCTGCGATTCACGCTGACTGGGAAGAGAGACGAGCATTCGACGACGGGAACGCACCTTTCAATGATTGCGATTGCGAGTTGTGCGAACAGGCTAGATCGGCGCTAGACAACGAACCCGACGAAGCACCCGCCGAAGTGCAGAAGGTGACCGCATGACCGCACCGAAAGCCGCAATGTCAAACAACACAAAAACTATGCTTCACACTCAAGGTGTATTTGTCGCACCTGAAAAGACAGAGAATGCATCTGAACTGGTCACGGTCGTTGTGACTATGCAACAACAAGTGCCGATGGAAGCTACCTTCAAAGTCACGGTGCCACGCAAAGATGCCGAAAACCATGACGTGCTCCTGAAAGCCTGTGACGAACAAGAACAAGAGCAAAAGGTTTTCGGCTACTATGAGCCTCAAGCTGGAGAATGGCACTACGACGGTGAACTGCAATATGCGGATATTGATGTTCTTGGCGCAGAAGTCATCTACTCCGAAATCACCGGGGTGGTTGAACCCGACGAAGACGAAGACGAAGACTAACACAAGGAATTGTGTGAACAAGAAAAGACCGTGGGCAAAACGAAAAGCGACGTTCAACTGATAACGAAGATCGAGCCAAGGTTTGCCATTCTCCGTGCGAAGTTGCTGGAACACGGCGGAAAGCAGATCGTCCCGCCGTGCAGTTGGGTTGATGGCCAGTTGGTAGTAAACTCCGACCCGGACTTGGACGCCCTGGTCGATCACGGGCAACTGATGATCGGCCCAGTCGTCTGAGGATCACGAGGTACGGAGCCGAACCGCTGCCACCAAAACATGTCCCGGCTTTGGTTTTTGAAGAGAAAGGGAGATGCGCTCTTTGGAATCGGGACCGGCTACTGTTTTCTTGACGATGGTCTCTGGCGTCAGCATTCCTGGGGCGTTCGCAAGAAGGGGCTGTTGGAGACCTTGGGCGAACGAGACAGGTATTTTGGAATTGTAATGATCGGCATCGAGGCCGACGTGTCTGTGTTTCGAGCGCTCTACGACGATAATCCAACATCAGAGCTTTTGCGAGACGCTATATCGAAGAGATCGGCAGAAGATCCATCGTTCAATGACAGGATGGTGGACGAACTGAACCGGCGCTGTCAAAAGTCAGGATGACGTACAACGAATTAGTTAAAGCCCTTGCCGATTGTGTAAGATTGTCAACTCAACCAAATACGACTAAACCTGATACGTCTTTGTGAGTGACAGTGTGAAAATCCGTGTCATTCTATGAACATGAGCCGAAAACCACATGCAAACCACACGCAACCAGAAACGAATCGCAGCGAGGCGTAGGCAAGCCCGGCCCAACCAAGGGGAGAAATGAAGAGAATACCCAATCACGCACTGATACCACCGACCGCCGCCCTGGAACCCATTGATTTCTGGGCAAGCCTAACCGCCGACGAGATAGGTCAGTTGTTTCACCTGTCGCCCACCAAAGCCACGCCCGACGAGGTAATGAAAGCTCGACTGAGTGGTTTGGCGTGTGCACTTTTAGATTTGACAAAGCTGCCAGGAATGCTACTCTGAAGAAACTGGGCGGGTGTGGATGTGACGCAAATCGTCGCCGGGTTAGTAACCCTCATGAATCACCGCCCACAACATAAAGGACTATTCAATGACAATATACGAGACTGGACCCCCTATAGTAGTAAAGCACCTGGACACGGCGGAACAGAAAGAGGCTTATTTGAAAACTCTATCCGACGATGAACTAGCCGAAATGGCTGACACTTATTTCGGCTGCATTAGGCACTATCCAGAGTTACAGCGCCAATTAGTCGCAGTGTCGAACTGGTACGCCGAAAGTGTATCTGACAAGATGACAGTGCCTTCGACAATTCACACGTTGATTTTGATCGGCCAAGAACAAGCCGCCCGCAAGGAGAGCAAATGAGCGAGTTTATTGATCCGATTGTGAGGAAAACTGCGATTGTGAGGAATGCACGAATGAATCGTTGGATACCCAGAGTCGGTGAACAGATTACGATAAAAGGCGAATATCTTGGTGACGGCCTGGAACGCAAAACTGTCACCGGGATCGTAGAGCGCACATCGAAAACAAAGTGCGGACCCGGTATGATCGAGATCTGGTTGCGAGGCATTGGATACTGTGGTGCCTGCGAAGACGGCTGGATAATCATCACCCGCTGAACCACGCCGCCCGGTCTCGATCCCATGTCCTGGAACGTTCCTTTTTTGAACTGTTCGCCGCCTCGAATCTCGCATGGTCAGGCTTGGAGACGCAGTTCAAGAAAGGAAGATGGGGTTGGTGGCGGAAGTACCCGTGGCCGACGTGCTTTCACACCGTCGTCGCCGATGGGGAGCAGCGGAGATCTTCCCGGCGAACAGGCTTGGGAACGCTGAAGCCTGGATGCCCGCCAGTTGATTTCAGCGGACAAGAAAGGTTCAGGATGAAGCGCCACCCTGCCTTCACGGGCCGGTCGAGAATTTTGTATGCTTGGACCCGGCACTGTGAATGACCGCCTGAAGTTTTTGAGATCCCAACTCGAACACCGTAAGAACAACCGGTGAATACCCGCTGAAATCCGCCGCCCCGGTCGAAGCACGAGGGCCAACGCTGACGCTGTAGGGCCGCTGGCACCACGAAGTACGGCAACGACTGCGGTGTCATATGCACGGTATCCAACAGATGTTATTCAGCCGATGAAGTTACTATTGTGTGCGTCATGACACTATTGTACAAAGCAGAATTCGGCAGGGACACGAAACTTTGGATGAGCGAATCGAAGCCGCAGAGATCAAGGCGTTGTCGGCTGTGCGGTAACTGAAAACGGCGGCGACTCCCCTGTCAACGAAGGAGCCGCCGCCGTCCAGAATCCACCGCAAACGTATGCTGATTCCTATGAAACAACAACCCTGTTAAGCGCCCGACTCAGTACAGGTGACGATCATTCCCAGGATCGTTTCGGGGCGGCTGTGCTCGAACGTGTCCCGATACAGAGTACCGACTTTGGTCAGAAAGTCGGTCCTCTTCCAACCAAGTTCGTTCAACAGCGACCGGTGTACTTCAGTCGGCGATAGGAAGAACGTGGCGTTGCAAACCAGATTCTCCGTGCTCTGCGGGCCAGGGACGTACTCAGTGACGGTCAGCGCCGTTCTTGCGATCAAACCGGTTTCAGCGGCTACGGTCGATTCATACAAAACCTCCAGCACGGCCTTATAAGTGTGCTGGTGGTTTTCCTTTTCCTCTGCCAATTCGTCGAACCAGTGCATCGCTTAATCTCCTTTCAAGTGTGAAAGTGTTGCGGGCGGGTTTACCTTGTAATCGGACTTCTTGATGCCGATTGCAGGGTCGCCAACGTGGTGCGCCTTACGGAAGAATCTACCGGCAACTTTACCGAACAGTGGTCGCTCTGTGGTGTAGACAGCAAAGTTACCCCGGATGATACCGTAGGCCCGCCGCACGCCGGTCTTCTCGACACCGCCAGCTTTACGAATGACGGTTCTCATAGGGTTGATGTTGATGACGCTGTACACCGCTGGCTCTTTGCCTTCAT
>Ga0187867_10003743_pt1 | contig 12029 bp, 13 predicted proteins | sample June2016WEW_13_1_FD_132976 | JGI IMG/M metagenome (GOLD analysis project Ga0187867, IMG submission 132976) | Peatland microbial communities from SPRUCE experiment site at the Marcell Experimental Forest, Minnesota, USA - June2016WEW_13_10 | ecosystem: Environmental > Terrestrial > Soil >... | reverse complement strand
TTTCCGGCGATGTCCGGCGCCGTGCCGTGTACCGCTTCGAAAATGGCATGCCGGTCGCCGATGTTTGCGCCCGGGACGATGCCCAGTCCGCCCACCAGCCCCGCGGCGAGGTCGGAAACGATATCGCCATACAAGTTCGGCAGCACCAGCACGTCGAACGTCTCGGGTCGCATCACCAGTTGCATGCAGGCGTTGTCCACGATCAATTCGGTGTACTCGATCCCGCCGAATTCGCCCGCCACCGCGCGGCAGCACTTCAGAAACAGGCCGTCGCTCATCTTCATGATGTTGGCCTTGTGGATGGCGGTGACCTTGCGCCGCCCCTCCCTGTGCGCCCATTCGAAGGCCGCGCGCGCGATCTTCATGGAGGCCGTCTTGGTAATGATCTTCAGGCTCTCGACCACGTCCGGAATCACTTCGTGCTCCAGGCCGGAGTACAGGTCTTCGGTGTTCTCGCGAAAGATGGCTAAGTCCAGCGGCAGGTCGCTAAAACGCGTCTTCAAGCCGGGCAGCATACGCACCGGGCGGAAGTTCACGTATAGCCCCAGCTTCTTGCGCAGCGCCACGTTGATGCTGGCGTGCCCGCCGCCAATGGGCGTAGCCGTGGGACCCTTCAGGCCTACGCGCGTACACTCCAGCGACGCGAATACGTCGTCGGGCAGCAACTGTCCCAGGTCCTCGAGGGCCTTCGCGCCGGCTTCCACGCGCTCCCATTCCACGTCCACCCCGGTGGCTTCTACCGCGCGCGCGGTGGCCTCGGCCACTTCCGGTCCGATCCCGTCGCCCGGTATCAGGGTGATTTGGCGCGTCATTCCAGCTATTATAGCGGGGGAGCTACAATGATTCCCGATTGGCCCTCCGAGCGCAGGCGCATGGTGGACCGCCAGCTCCGCAAGCGCGGCATCCGCGACGCGCGCGTACTGGACGCCATGGGCGCCATCCCGCGCGAGGAGTTCGTGCCGCACGATTGCCGCGTGTGCAGCTATCAGGACGAGCCGCTGCTGATAGGATACGGGCAGTCCATCTCGCAGCCGTATATGGCGGCGCTCATGGCGGAGCTACTCGAGTTAACCGGCACGGAAACGGTGCTCGATGTGGGCGGCGGTTCGGGTTATCACGCCGCGGTACTGAGCCGGCTGGCGGCGCGCGTAATTTCGATCGAGATCATTCCCGCGCTGGCGCGGCAAGCCGAACAGAACCTGTCGCGCACCGGGCTGGGCGCCAATGTCACAGTGGTTTGTGGAGATGGATCGCAGGGCTGGCCGGACGCCGCGCCTTACCAGGGCATTTCGGTGGCCGCCGCCGCGCCGGACATTCCCGACCCCCTGTTGGCGCAACTGGGCGACCCTGGCCGCCTGGTGATACCAGTGGGCGATCGATACAACCAGGAGTTGCGCGTGATCGAAAAAGTGGGCGGTGTGACGCACGAACGGGTCGCCACGTTCTGCCGGTTTGTTCCATTGCGCGGCGATGGGGGTTGGCGCTAACACAATTACAGGTTGTGCCGTACTTGTTCCAGCACGCGCGCTGGATCCGGGTCTTCCACGCGGATGACGCGGCCCGCGGGACGCCAGCGCGCGAACATGCGCGCGCAGGGGAACCCGGCGAACACGGAGATCAGCGGGACACCACAAGCCGCCGCCACATGCTGGCCGGCCGAATCGTAGCCGACGTAGAGTTGACTGGCCGCAATGATCGAAGCGAAGCCTGCGAATGATCCGGTCCAGCGGTGAACAGCAGCGCCGGATTGCGCGATGGCGCGCTCCACGCGCTCCGCTTCTACGCCGCCCGCACCTTGATCGATGGTTAGGGGGAGGCCCGTTTTCGCCAGGAGCGTCAGCAAGTTCGCTTCGAACGGATCGGCGATTCGTTTGGCAGAATTTTCGCCGACGCCCAAGCTGATGGCGATGCCTGGGGGGAACAGACCGGAAGACGGCGGGACAGCCACAAAGGGCCGGGCATCCGGGATGCCGAAGGTTTGCTCCGCCCAGCGGCGGGCCAACACCGGCAGCGGATCGTCGCCATCGCCGCCATACGCGCGGCTTTCGAAGAAGTAGTACCGCTCCTCGGGACACACCGGCAGCAGGCCAAGCTGTGTCAGGCGCGAATCGGGATCGACCACGATGCTATCCGGCGGCGAAAGGGCGGCGCGCAGGTCGGGGCCGGCTGCCAGGCGGTCGCGCAGAGCGCCGCGGCGATAATTTACAGGCACGTGGAGGATGCGCGGATCGGCGGCGAATAACTCCCAGTTCTTGCGCGGGCCCACCAGGTAGATGGCCGCGTCCGGAAAGCGGCGCTTGGCGGCGTCGAGGATGACGCTGGTCACCGCCACGTCCGCGCCTAGCGTCACGCGAGAGAGCACGAAGACGGTGCAGGGCTCGTTGGTTATGGCGCGGGGGATGCGCACGCGCTGGTAGCGGGCTAAGTGCGCGGCGCGTTCGGCGGGTGCGATGGCTTCCGCGAACAAGGCTGCGTAGGTATCGCACAGAACCGGCTCGAAGCGGTCCGCCAGGCCTTCGGCGACTACTCGAAAGAGGGCGTCGGAACAGTCGTCGCCCGTAAGGGAATGCAGCAGATCCGGCGGCCACGGCTCGCCGCGAAGGCAGTAGTCCAGCAGGTGCGCGGCTCGTTCGCTACAGGCGAGTCTAGAAGCGGGCCTCCGAGGCCCGCGCAGGCTGCGAGCCTGCCCCACATTATGCGAAGTATTTTCCAACGATTACGTCCAATTTGCGGCGCGTGGCTTCGGGCACCAGTTTGCGGTCCGTGATGATGGCGTGCGCCAGGGCCGACCCGCACTTGCAAGTTCGCTCCGCGGGCATGCGGGCGACCGCCGCTGTCACCACTTTGCAGGCCTTTTCGGCGTTCTTCACCAGGTTGGCGATGATGTCGGTCACGGTCACGGCGTCATGGTCCGGATGCCAGCAATCGTAATCGGTGACCATCGCAACAGTCACGTAGCATATCTCGGCTTCACGCGCCAGCTTGGCCTCTTGCAGGTTAGTCATGCCGATGACATCCATGCCCCAGCTTCGGTATAAGTTAGACTCGGCGCGGGTAGAGAACGCCGGACCTTCCATACACAAGTAAGATCCGCCCTTGGTGGCACTAACTGCGGCCTCCGCGCACGCCTGACTTACGACATCGGCAAGCTGCGGGCAGATGGGATCGGAGAAACCGACGTGCGCCACCAAGCCTTCGCCGAAGAACGTGGAGACGCGGCCGCGCGTGCGGTCGACGAACTGATCGGGGATCACGAAATCCAGCGGCTTGTGCTCCTCCTTCAACGAACCGACCGCGCTCAGCGAAATGATGCGCTCCACGCCTAGCGACTTCATGGCGTAGATGTTGGCGCGAAAGTTCAACTCCGAAGGTGAGATGCGGTGCCCGCGGCCGTGCCGCGCCAGAAACGCGACACTATGTCCGGCAAGTTTGCCGGTGACCAGGTTGTCGGAAGGCGCGCCGAACGGGGTTTCCAGGACCACTTCTTCCTGGGCTTCGAATCCGGGCATGGAGTAGAGACCGCTTCCGCCTATGATGCCAATCTTGGATTGTGACATTTGATCTCCTAGGAAGTGACGCGGCGACACGGCGACACGGCGACGCGGCGAGCTTACCGCTTGTAGCAGTTCGGGAATGCCGGTTCCATTCGTGGCGACCGTACGAATTATAGGTGGCTGATGGCCATCTTGCGCGAGACTTAGCATAGCTTGAATCTCACGCTCGGTGCGCTCGGCTCCGGGCTGGTCGGATTTGTTGATCGCGAAGACGTCCGCGATCTCCATGATGCCCGCTTTGATGGCTTGCACGTCGTCGCCCATTCCGGGCACCAGAACTACTACGGTGACTTGGGCTACATCGGCGATTTCTATTTCGTCCTGACCTACGCCTACAGTTTCTATGATGACGAAGTCTTTGCCCGCGGCGTCGAGTAGCGTGGCCAGATCGGCGGTCGCCTGCGCCAGGCCGCCGGACGTTCCGCGCGTGGCCATGGAGCGTATAAAGATTCCGGGATCGGCGTGGTGTCCGAGCATGCGGATGCGGTCGCCCAGGATCGCGCCACCGGTGCGCCGGCTGGTGGGGTCTACCGCGACGATCCCGGCGGTGCGGCCCTGGCGGCGCAACTCGCGCGCCATGGCATCCACTAGGGTGCTCTTCCCCGCCCCGGGCGGACCGGTGATCCCGACCACGACGGCATGCCCGGCGCGCGGCCGCAATTCGCGCAGAACTTCCAGCGCTCGCGGATCGCGATTCTCGATGCCGGTGGCGGCGCGGGCCAGCGCGCGCGTATCGCCTTCCGCAATCTTGCGCGCCCAATCCGTCATTTGCTTTTCAGGAGCTGCCGCGCGATCACCAGCCGTTGGATTTCGCTGGTGCCTTCCCCGATGGTGCAGAGCTTCACGTCGCGGTAGAACTTCTCCACCGGATAATCCTTGATGAAACCGTAGCCGCCGTGAATTTGCACGGCCTCGTCGGCCACGCGCACGGCGGCTTCCGACGCGAACAGCTTGGCCATAGCGGATTCCTTGGTGACGCGCCGGCCGTGATCCATCATCCAGGCAGCGCGATAATTGAGCAGGCGCGCGGCGTCGATCGACGTGGCCATATCGACGAGCTTGTACTGGATCGCCTGGAATTCCGAAATGGGTCGACTGAACTGGCGGCGCAGCTTGGAGTAGCGCAGCGCGGCATCGTACGCTCCCTGCGCCATGCCGATGGCCAGCGCCGCGATGGAGATGCGCCCGCCGTCCAGCACCTTCAGGCTATCCACGAAGCCTTCGCCGCGTTTGCCGAGCAACTGCGTTTGCGGGATGCGGCAATTCTCGAAGATCACTTCGCCGGTGGCGCTGGCGCGCAGGCCCAACTTGTTCTCCTTCTTGCCGGGACGGAAACCGGCGGTGCCCTGATCGATGATGAACGCCGAGATGCCGTGCTGCGCGGCGGTGCGGTCGGTCACCGCCATGGCCACGCAGACGTTGGCGAAATGCGCGTTGGTGGTGAATGTCTTGGCGCCGTCCAGCACCCAGCATCCGTTTTCGAGGCGGGCCGAAGTGCGCGTGCCCGCCGCGTCGGAGCCGGCTTCGGGTTCGGTCAGCGACCAGCAGCCCAGCCACTCGCCAGATGCCAGGCGCGGAATGTAGCGGCGGCGCTGTTCGTCGCTGCCCATTTTGTAAATATGGTTGCCGCACAGCGAAGTGTGCGCGGCCAAAATGATCCCGATCGAGCCATCCACGCGCGACAGTTCTTCGATGATGATGCTGTAATCGATGTAGCCCAGCCCCGCCCCTCCCAGGTCTTCCGGAAAGATGGCGCCCATGTAGCCCAGCTTGCCGAGCTTGCGGATGGCTTCCATGGGGAAGATCTGGTCTTCATCCCATTCCATGACGTGGGGCGCGATTTCCTCTTCGGCGAATTCGCGCACGGATTTGCGGAGCTGGATTTGTTCGGGTGTGTATTCAAAATCCATAAGCAAGCCTCGTGGCGCAGGCACTCGTGCCTGCCCGCCGGCACTCCTGCCGGCGCCGAGGTTACACGATCTCCTCTCCCACGTTGTCCCACCGCACCGGACGCTGCCGGCGATAGCTCTCCACGGCCATGCGGCAGGCAATCGAAACGCGGAAGCCCAACTCAAACGGGCAGTTCGGCTCCTGGCCCGAGCGGATGGCGTCCAGGAAATTCCGCATGTGCGCGTTGGGCGCGGTGCGCGTGGATCCCAGCATCTCCGCGCCATCCGGGCGGTTCACTTTTTGGGGCAGATAACGGATCTGCTGGCTCTTCGAAATCGTGCCATCGGTGCCCAGCACGTCTTCCGTGCTGCCCAGCTCGTTGTTGCCGAAGCCCGAATCCCACGAAAACAGAATCTCTTCGGAATGTTCCAGGGTGACGCTCATGGTATCGGGCACTTCGCGGCCGTCCTTCCACAGATAGACGCCGCCCACCATGTTGGCCGTGTGCGGGATCTGCAGCCCCATCACCTTGTACCAGAAGGCCAGTTGATGGCACATATTCTCGTAGACGTTGCCGCCGGAATAGTCCCAGAAAAAGCGCCAGTTGATGTAGCGGTTGGCGTCGAAATCGCGCGCGGGCGCATCGCCCAGGAAGGCTTTCCAGACGATGTTCTCGGGAGTCATATCGGGAAAGACCGGCCGCGTCCATTGCGGCTTGCCGTGCGGCGTATTGCGGTACATGTGCGCGTGGATGGCGGTGATCTTGCCCACTTTGCCGGTCTTCAGGAAGTTGACCGCGTCGCGCACCTGGCCGGACGAACAGCCCTGGTGGCCGATCTGCACGGTGCGCCGGCCGGCGCTCTGGTAGGCGGCGCGCATGCGCTTGGCATGTTCCACGCTGAACGCGATGGTCTTTTCCTGGTAGACGTGTTTGCCGGCGTCGAGCGCCGCTACGAAGTGCTCGCAATGCAGGTGCTGCGGGGTGGCGATGAGCACCGCGTCGATGGTTTTGTCGTCCAGCAGGTGGCGGTAATCGAGGTGCGTCTTCGCGCCGGGCGCGATGGCCCGCGCATCTTCCAGGCGCTTGGTATAGATGTCGGCGATGCCCGCGATTTCGGCGTTAGGACAGGCCAATGCCTCGCGCATGATCTGCGCGCCGCGATCGCCCGGCCCGATGATGCCGAGGCGGATACGGTCGCTCGCCGCCAGCACGTTGGGCGCGGCGATGGCGCCGGCCAAACCGCTGGCCACCTTGCCGATGAAGATCCGGCGGGACTGCATGGAAACTCCTTCGAAAGCACACGTCACGCGCAGACAGACGGGCGGATGGTGCTAAGGATCAGGATAGCATTGCGGGAGATGCGACAAGACGGGACGCACGTGGATTAGCAGGCGTAAACGGCAAGTGCACAGTTCCGGTGTTCAAGTGCCTTCCGGCTTTACGCTCGGTGGCTCAGCTTGTCCGGACCGGCGCACAGCCGCATCGATGATCGGCTCAGTGATTGCTCGAATCTGGAGAAGCCTACCGGCCAAATACTCGACTGGTTCGTCTCCTTGGATCAACTCTGTCAGATCCTCGTCGGTGTCCCAATGCGCATATCGATCAAGAGACTTATACCAAGAACACCAATTGCCCTGCTCACCAGGAGCCAGTCCTCTCTCAAGGGCGCTATGCAAGTCGGCATCTATAGGCTGGTGGCTCTTCTTGTCCCAGCGTTCCACCATGAACTGGAGGACCTGCCCGGATCCGTCCCGGCCGAAGCCAATGAAAAACGTCTCTGGCCAGTTGTGTTTTCGGAACAAAAACGAGAAGGCCCCTGTGAACTCAGGACTCCATTTCCTTCGGGAACCCGCACGCACCGCGCTCTTGTCTTCAGCACCTTTCGCAAAAAACCACTCGTCGCCAATTGCCGCCTGTAGCCGCGTTTGCAGTGAGGTCAGCTTGTCTTTTAGCAGCTTATTGCGGATCTTCGGGTACGCTGTCCCAAGTAGGATCGCGACCCGGAGCCGCTGCGGAGTCTCAGTCGCGTAACTAACGATCAGGTCCTGCTCTTCAGTTGTCACCTTCGGCCTCCAAAGGTACGAACCTTCTTTCGATATATGACGCAAAATCGCGGAGAAACCACCGGATCTTGTCGGCCTCGCTCGTCCTGGCGCAGGCATCAACCCAGTGTTTCAGTTCCCTATGGTAAGAGATCATCTTGAACCTGCCGTCCGCATCGAGGGCCTGCTGCTCATGAATGGAGATGCTCTTCGGAGGGCACCCACGTCCATCGATAAACACCAAGCAGAAGCCCGCGTACCTCTTGCGCAAATGCTCCAAGTACCGGGGAACCTGGTCCTTCTGTTCACCGGCCCAAGGTTTGTTCTCGATGCCAACGCCGAACTTGCCCATGTCGATGGTGATATCAATCAAGCCGCTCCCGTTCGCCCAGGTGGCTGGGTCCTGGTAGCGGACTCTGGCCTTCCCAGAGACCGCGCATAGCTCAGGGTGCCCGATCATGTCCAGAAACTGGTCAAGAAACACCGCGCCCTGGCCGTGCACCCCTTCCGGGTCCAGCAAGATGGCCAACACACGGGAGATGGCATTCTCATCGGGGTCAAAGTACTGCAGGAAGACATTAAACTCGTTTGCTAGGTAGAGATTCAGCTTCCGGCGAGTGCCCTGGAACAGATCCAGGCGGTCCTGCAATCCCAGGACTAATTCGTCCAATTCTGGGCGTGTCACCATGTTTACAAGTGTACTCCTGGTGAAACCTGCCGTTGCTGGCGGCCTGGTTGACGCGTCCCGCGTTCAGTGGGCTCGGACAGTCTGCTATGATGTGGGAGGAGATACCGACCGAAAGTCCGTCCGGCGGACTTTCGGAGAGCTGTTTATGTCCGGCGCCTTAGTTAAATTGCAAAGGAAAGGCCAACTTGTGATCCCCCGACGCCTCCGGCAAGAGGTGGGCGTGGCCGAAGGCACCCTGATGAAAGTCGCGGTGGTTAGCGGCGGCCGGTTTTTGGTCACCCCGCAGGTTTCCATTGATCGAGCCATTGTCGCCAATCCCCAGAAGACCCGCAAACAGGTGCTTCGGGAGTTAGCCGCCACCGTGTCCGCACTGCGCCGAGAAGCCAAAGCCAAAGGCCTGGATAAGCTGTCCATGCGCGAGATTAACGCCACCGTCGCCGCTGCCAGGCGAGCCCATAAAGCCGCCAAACCGCGCGCCAAATGATCCGCGTCGTGTTGGATACTAGCGTCCTCGTCTCCGCGGTCATTAGCCCGCAAGGCCCCAACGCTCAGCTTTTTGACTTGATCACTGCTGGCAAGGCAATGCCCTGCCTCTCAGATGTGCTGCTCGACGAATACCACCGTGTATTCTCCTGTCGCCACCTTCAGCACCTTGACCCGAGCCGGATTACCCAGCTTCGGGACCTGCTGGAGGCTGCCAGCGTAAGAGTCCAGCCGCGGCACCGGCTGGAAATATCGAGTCATGACGACGATAACCGCGTCTACGAGTGTGCGGAAGCTGCTGGTGCCGACTACATCGTCACCGAAAACACCAAGCACTTCAAGCAGCCCCACGGCAAGACCCAGATCGTAAACGCGCGGCAACTTCTTAAATTACTAGCGCCATGGCAGGAGAAAGCACAGTGTTTCGGCTTCGGGACCATGAGTTATGGCCTGCGCATCTTCCAGGCGCTTGGTATAGATGCCAGCGATTTCGGCGTTGGGACAGGCCAGTGCCTCGCGCAACATCTGCGTACCGCGATCGCCAGGCCCGATGATGCCGAAGCGGATGCGGTCGCCGGCCGCCAGCACGTTGGGCGCGGCGATGGCGCCGGCCAGACCGCTGGCCACTTTGCCGATGAAGATCCGGCGAGATCGCACATAGTCGCGGTTTAGCAGCGGCTAATGAAGCACGATCTTGGCCGAGCCTTTGATCACAGTCGAGCCGAGCGTCGTGGAAACGTTAATCGTAGCGGGTCCCGCCACGCCTCCGGTGAAGGTCACGGGGCCGACCGAAATGATCTCGATCACATTGGCCGACACGCTCTCCGTGCCAGTGAATTTGAAGATGGCCGTTGCCGGAGTACCTTGTGTAACGGAGATGGCGATGTTGGCGGTGCCGGTCCCCGTGGTGCTCTGGAACGTGTAATAAATCTGGCCGCAAGCGGAGCAGGACTTCGACCAAACCTGTTCCGGCTCGCCGATGACCAGTCCGTTTTTCGCTACGCTGGAGCAATCGGTGTTCCCGCCGAAGCAGGGCCAGTCGCCTTTAGCCGGCGGATTCGGACCCATGCCGACGATCCCCTGGAACAGGGTGGGAGAGGTGGTGTCGGGCAATCCGTCGGCCGATGCGTCGGGTATGTGACCGATAGAAATCGCGGTCATCTGGGCGTCGCCAGCCAAATCTTGCGCCAGCGCTGGCCGGCCGCAAATGGCGCACGCCAGAACCACTGCCAGGGCCGTTAACAATAAGGCACGAATTTTCATATTGAGTGAATTCTCCAATCCTAGATTATGGTGCGATCACGGGTCCGCTTGATCGGCGTCCATCATTGTAAGCCCTCACGCAACCTGGATGTCAATGAAAAAAGCGAAGACAAGGTGGTCACGGGAGTACTGTACGTCCTAGAGTAAATCCGGATGCAAATGCAGTTCGCGGTATTTGCGCAGCAACTCGTAGATGGCCACGCCGCCGGCGGTAGCCACGTTCAGCGAATGCTTCATGCCCAGCATGGGGATGCGCACATGCGTGTCGCAGCGATCCGCGATCTGCGCCCGGATGCCTTCAACTTCGTGCCCGAAGACCAGGCAAACCGGAAAGCGGGGCTTCCAATCGAACAGGTCCACGGCATGCACGCTGGTCTCGACGGCCGCGATTTCATATTGGCGTGCGCGCAGAGCTTCCACCAACGGCAGCGGGTCCCAGGAATGTTCCCACCGCGCGCGTTCTTCCGCGCCCAGGGCGGTTTTGCGGATGCCCTTCTTCGGCGGATGGCTGGTGATGCCGCACAGATAAAGCATCTCGACGCCGGCCGCATCGGCGGTGCGAAAGAACGCGCCCACGTTGTACATGCTGCGCACATTGTCGAGCAGGATAGCGACCGGCAAGGAGCGGATGTTTTGGTAAGCGGCGGCAGCCTCGGTGGCTTGAAATGGGAGGCGCTCCGCGGCAGTGTCCGGGGGCGGCTTCACTTGGGGTGCGCGTCGCGGACCATGACGTACTCCGCCTTGGCCATTTTCAACGGCGCGCGAAATGCGACGCTGCCATACGGTTCCACGTTCGCCACTACGGTCGAGTCCGTGCCCATCATGCTGCCCGCGGCATCGGCGAGATAGTAACTGACCTCCGCGAAGTCGACCTTCCGGTCCGTGCGATTGCGGATCGTGCCGGTGACCGTGGGCGGATGGGAATCCCTGGAGATCCGGATATTAACGACTTCCAGGTCGGTGGAAGCCGATAGCGGACCGGACGATGGCTTCGGCAGGGCGGCCGGCAGCGGCGCTTCATCAGGGGGACGTTGATCGGCCGCCACTTTGTGAATTCGGAACGGATTGACCGCGCCGATGGTCAGCAGGATGGTGAGCAGCAGCACTGGCGCCACGATCAGCGCGGCGATCTTCAGCTTCTGCCGCCAAGTGCGGTTGGTCAGATAGAGAGGGTCGGAGGGCGCCCGGCCGGAAATGAAGACATCCATACGCTCGCGCAAAGGATCGAGCCGCTTGCGCCATGCATCCAGCGGTGAATTCCCGACAGGCATGGGTTAAGCGCCAGGAACCCAGATACGGCCCGCTTGCACCAATTCCGCCCCGCCCGGCAGCGGCAAGGGAGCGCTGGACTTGGTATAGAACGTCAGGCCTTTATAGCTCATGAGGTATTGATAGTTCTTGCCGAAGATGCCGCCCTTCGCAACCACGATGAGCGGATCTTTGGCCCGGCTCATGAGCTTGGAAAATTCCGCGGGCTCGACACGTACCAACACACCCGCGGCTTTGATGGCTCGGACGATCCCAGCGGCAGCGGCGCCTGCGGCGGCCATGTGGTTCCTCTTTCGCGCATTGGCGACCTGGAAGGCCGCTGCAGGCTGAGAGCCTGCCCCACCTATCCTACTCTTCTTCCTCGACGTCGCGGCCTTCGCGCGCGGCGCGTTCGCGCTCTTCCTTGCGCTTGGCGCGGTCGGCGGCGCGCTTGACCAGTTCGGAACCGACCAGCTCGATCATAGCCACTTCGGCGCCGTCGCCCTTGCGCGGACCCAGGCGGACGATGCGGGTGTAGCCGCCGTTACGTTGGCCGAACCGGGTGGCCAGGGTATCGAACAACTTCTTTACCGCGGCGGGCGTGAAGAGCACGCGGGCGGCCTCCCGCCGGGCGTGCAGCGTGTCCGCTTTGCCCAGTGTGATCATGCGGTCTACCAGCGGCTTGGCGGCCTTGGCCTTGGGCACGGTGGTGATCACCCGCTCCTCCTCGATCACATTGGTGACCAGTCCCCGCAACAGGGATTTGCGGGCAGCTCCGTCCCGCTTCAGCTTATATCCGGCTACTTTGTGTCGCATCTGATTAACCCCTAGTTGAGCAGAGGACAGGCCCGGAGGCCTGT
>Ga0187867_10003741_pt1 | contig 12032 bp, 7 predicted proteins | sample June2016WEW_13_1_FD_132976 | JGI IMG/M metagenome (GOLD analysis project Ga0187867, IMG submission 132976) | Peatland microbial communities from SPRUCE experiment site at the Marcell Experimental Forest, Minnesota, USA - June2016WEW_13_10 | ecosystem: Environmental > Terrestrial > Soil >... | reverse complement strand
TGAGGCCAACTATGGCGACGCCGGCGGGCCCGGCATCCAATGTGGTTGCGATGATGTCCTTCAGCCGCTCCACCGGATCGATCAAAGCGTGGCTGCGCTCCTGCCGGTCGGCCTGCAACCGTGACAGCAATCGCGTGATCTTGCCCACCGAGGCGCGCACCGTCGCCAGCATGTCGCGCTGGAATTCGGGATTGTCGGCGTGAACCTCGGCATTGGCGAGCAGCATCGACAGCTGCCCGGAAACATTCTTGATGTCATGCAGAACGAAGGCGAAGCGCTGGCTGTAGTCGCGCAGCTCGCGGGTCTGTGACAGGATTTGCGCCGCCCGCTGTTCGGCGACCCGGCTGGCCACCTCGCGACCCACGACGCGCAGCAATTCGAACACCTCGCGATCCAGCCGGAACGGCGCACGCGAGCGGGCAAGCACGACGAAGCCGATCAGATTGCCGAAATGGTTCAGTGGAACCGCCAGCCACGCGCGCGGAATTTCCTCGAACCACGCGGCTGCGTCCGGCAGTTCCTCGAGCACCGCAATTCGATCGCCGTCGGCGAATTCGGTCACCAACGGATGGCCGGGCGGGATCGGCGCGGTCACCGCGGGCGTGTTGAGCGTTCCCGCCCACTGGAACGCCACATCCTCCGGCGTCCGCACGAACAGTACACCCGCCGGGCTGTCGACCACCTCGGCGACCGCTCGAATGGCGCGCTTGTGCAGGCCGACGAAAGCATCGGGTGCGGTCAGCGTGTCGATGCAGCGCATCCATTCGCGCCGGTAATCGTAACGATGGCTAAAGAAGTTATCCACCAACACGCTGCGGGCGCGGGACCGCATGGAGCCCGACGTCAACAGCACTGCGATAGTGAAGACGCCGGCGCAAAGCAGCGACACCTCGGCAACATGGCCCCATTCCGCGCCGGTGCGGCGAAACACCTCCCCGGTCAGCGCAAGTCCCATCAGAAACAGGCCGCTGATCACCAGGGTCAGGCTGTGAAACACCACGTCCCGCGATACGTAGATATCGACTTTCCAGCGGCGGTCCCGTACCGCGGCGATGGCGAGCAAGGGCGCCGCGATCATCGCTGCGGGCGCCCGGCTTTCGAACAGCGGGCGAGAGATGGCGTGGAACAGTGCTGCGTCGGAGTACAACACCAGATCGTACAAAAACACGCCGCCAAGTGCGACGCACAGCAGGTTGACATGCCAGCGCGCCTCGGGCGGCGTGTTGAAATACAGATTTTCCAGCAACAGCAGGTTGCACACGGCAATGCCAAGCCGCACGCCAACCCCGACCAGCCAGAGGCTGGCCGGCGTCTGTCCCTCGACCAGATTGGTCAGCACAAGGCCGCCGACCACCAGGAACCCGAGCAGGCCCATGGTCGAGAACGCCTGCATGAGTTGGCCGCGCGCGGCGACCGTGCGCCGATACAGATGCAGGATGAACGCATACCATACGGCCGAGCGAGCCAGTTCCAACCAGCCCGGTGCACCGGATGCGGGATGGCCCCGGAACACGACTACCGCGACAGCCCAAAGTGCGGTCATCAAGCAGGCAAGTGCGAGCCAGACTGCAGTCCGGCCAAGCGGCGGCCTGACCAGAATGAGCGCACACAGCGCCGCATACACAATAGCACAAGCGCCGTGCAGGACGACCAAAGCGGAAAAGTCGACGCTCATTGCGGCGAGACTATTTGCGGTATGGTCACCGATTGCCACATATCACCCGGTCCTGGTCACCTGGTCCTGGCCGGAGCCGCGCGCCGTTGCGAAGGAGCAGCAATCGCCGCGATGACGGCGGATTGGTTGCGCTCCGCCTCGCTAATAGTCTTGGCGGCGGGCTACAGTCGTGGCAGCGGGCTACGAACCGGCTTCGCTTCTGGCGGCAAAACACGGTGTAGGTGCGGCCCCTATGGCATCCGATACGCATTCGCTCAGCGGGCACCCTCGCGGAACAGGATAACCCGGACGGTTGCCAGCAAGATCACCAGATCGAGCAGCACGCCGCGGTTCTTCACGTAATACAGGTCGTAAGCGAGCTTTTCCCGGGCATCGTCGACCGACGCGCCATAGGGATAATTCACCTGCGCCCAACCGGTCAGGCCCGGTTTCACGTAACCGCGATGGTTGTAGAACGGAATCACCTTGGCCAGTTCATCGACGAAGATCGGCCGCTCCGGTCGCGGCCCGATCATGCTCATCTCGCCGCGCAACACATTGAACAGTTGCGGCAATTCGTCGACCCGGCTGGCCCGCATGATGGCGCCAACCCGGGTGACCCTCGTATCACGCTTTGCCGCCCATTGCGGCTTGCCGGCCACTTCAGCATCGATTGCCATGCTGCGGAATTTGAACAAAGTGAACGTCTTACCATGCAGGCCGGTGCGTTCCTGCCGGTAAAGCACCGGGCCTCTGCTGTCGAGCCTGATTGCCGCAGCGGTAACCAACATGAGCGGGACCGTCACGAACGTCAGCAACAGGCCAACGGTGACATCAAAGATACGCTTCATTGCCCGCGACAGGGTGCCATTCCGGAAGCCGTCGGCGAACAGCAGCCAGTTGGCATCGATCGCATCCAGTTCGATGCGGCCCAGGTGTTGCTCCTGGAACGAGAGATCACTGTAGACCGGGACACCGCGCAGCTTATTGTCGAGCAGGGCGTCATGGGTATGGGGCGCCGGTATGTCCTCGGCGATGACGATGCCCCAGACCCGCCATTCGCGGACAAGATGAGCCGACAACCCGCCTTCCCGTGCGGCATTCGGACATTCCTTGCCGGCCTCACGACCGGTTGGCCGGGCTGCGTACGCGCTCGCGGCATCGCCGATCGCGAGGCCGACGGTTGCCAGCATTGGCTCGAACAGGCCATGGCGTTTAGCTGTCAGGCGCCGCCGTAGTTGCATTGCCCTTGTCCCACTACCGACGATCAGCACCCGCCGGGTCACCGGCATCCGCGCGGCCACGGCACTGAGGCCAAACCGGACCAGCAGAACGAAGGGAAGCCAGATTATCAACAGCCGGGCGAGCCAGGCGACATGTTCGCCGCTCAGTTTCATTCGGCAGGCGCCGCTGACCAGCAAGATGGCGGGAAACGCCAGCAGTGCCGCGATGGTGCCGCATTGCAGGAACCGCCTACGGTCGAGGCAGACTTCCGGCCGGTACAAGCCGATTGTAGCCGCGGTCCCGGCAATGGTCAGTGCCAACATGGCAGCAAGAACGAGGCAATCGTGTGGAAGATCAGTCGATTGCAGCAACGCCTGTCCACCCGAGGTCAGCATCATGAACGTCAGCGCAAACATGAAGCCGAACTCAATCAGACCCAGGATGGCCATTTCGAAGGGCAGTAGTTGCACGAGCGCCCGTGTCATCCTCAAGCTCCCCATCTGGCCGAGGTGAACGCACAGCAGGTCTGGCTCCGTGCAACCGAATGATCGTCGCACTGTCCGATGTCGCGACTGATCCGCGTGACGGTCTGATAATACAACCGCCACCGAACGTCCATAAATTTGATTCTGTTTCTTCTTATCCTGATCAATCTCATAGATTACTAATAATGTGTCAATAATATCGTATTCGATATACACAATACGAGAATATTATATAAATATAGATATCATTCTCGTGTCGTAGATTGTATCTGCTTATTTCAACCAGGTCGCATGGCCGCGTAGCTGACGCAGGCGATGGCGACTTTCCGGGCGATTACAGGTCATCAAACAACCTATGCGGGAGCCTCGGACTATATGTCTTTGTTGATTGGCGCCTGGCGCAATGTTATAGCCGGCTTCGTGGCGCCGGAAACAAGCCGGGTAAACAAGGCAATGCGGGGATGTCAGGGGTGCTGACCGATTTGTGCCGGAACCGATTGGCGTTCGAACCGATTGCGTCCGAGCCCGGAATGCTCCTTAGAATGGTAAACCGGACGATTTGTTCGTCCCGACCCGCGATGTCCGTGGCCGGCGGAACCCGGCCGAGATTCCGTTCCATATTGGCGGGCGGATGGGCTGGAGACGTGTGAACCAATTGGTAGAGCGCTGCCCTGATTTGGCGGAAAGGGGCGCGATCCCGCTGGCGTTCGACGCGCCGACCGAAACTGACACGGCCGGAACCAATTCCTTCGGCCTGTGTCGCGCGATGCCCTCCTCCGACGCCGCGGTCAAGCTCATACCGATGACATCACATGGCCGGTAACATCCTCTGGTCATTGACATCATCCGGTAACGACGACTCTGGGACTCTGGTGGCGGCTTCTGGAAAGGTGAAATTGTTGTGAATTTTCTCCTACGCTTTGGCGCGATAGTCCTGCTTCTGGCCAGCTTCGGGCCGCTGACCGGGTGTTCCGGACCACCACAGGGAGGCAGCATCGTAGCTCCGATGCGGACCGACCCGAACATGCCCGCCGACGGCGCAGCCTCGGATCAGTACATCATAGGTGCCGGCGATCAGCTGAGCATCTTCGTCTACCGGAACCCCGACCTGAGCGAAGGCGGCGTCGCGGTCCGGCCGGATGGGCGGATTTCGACCCCCTTGATCGAAGACATCATGGCCGCGGGCAAGACGCCCAAGGACCTGGCGCACGACATCGAGCAGCGGCTCACCAAGTTTATCCAGGACCCCAATGTCACGGTCATCGTGCGCAGCTTCGTCGGTCCGCCCGACCGCCAGGTTCGCGTCATCGGCGAGGCGACCGAGCCGACCGCCATCCCCTATCGCGAGCACATGACCCTGCTCGACGTCATGATTGCGACAAAAGGCCTGACAAAATACGCCGCCGGTAACCGGGCGGTAATTGTTCGGACCGATCCTGACGGCAAGCGGCGGTCGATCAACGTGAAGCTCGGCGATCTCATCAAGGATGGTGATATCAGCCAAAACATCGAAATGCAGCCCGGCGACACATTGATCATCCCGCAATCCTGGTTCTGAGGCTGCCTCGCCGAAATGGATTCCGTGCGTACCATGCTGTTGACCTACCTGCGCGCAGCATGGCGGCGGCGTTGGCTTGGCGTGGTGGTGGCCTGGTTGGTGTGTTGCGTGGGTTGGGTCGGGACCTACGCCATTCCCAACCAGTTCGAGTCGAACGCTCGGCTGTTCGTCGACGCGGATGCGATCCTGACGCCCTTGTTGCGCGGTATTGCCGCGGATTCCGCGCCGACGACTCAGTTGGAGATCCTGCAACGCACGCTGCTCAGCAAGCCGAACCTGGAAAAGCTGATTTCCAAGACCGACCTCGACCTGACCTTAAACACGCCATCCGACCGCGAACGTATGATCAACAGGTTAGCCAACGATATTAAAGTGGTGCCGCAAACCAAGAACCTGTTTACCATCTCGTACCGCGACCCGAACCCGAAGCTGGCGCATGACGTGGTGCAAACGCTGCTGACCATCTTCATCGAAGCAGCGACCGGCTCGAACCGCACCGACATGGAAAATGCGCGGCGGTTCCTCGAACGGCAGATCCAGTCCTACGAGCTACAGCTGCGCGCGGCGGAAAAGCGGCGGGCCGATTTCCGCGTCCGCTACATGGAGATTTTGCCGAACGACCTGAACCCGAACGTGGGCGCTCTGGAAGCCGCACGCACCGCGGTCCAGACGGTTTCCGACAAGCTACAGGACGCCATCATCCAGCGTGATTCACTGCGCCAGGAGGTCGAGAACACCCCGCCGATGCTGGTGGCGGAGGGCGGTATCTACCAGCCTGGCGGGCCCGGCGGTGTGCGCAAGACCCGGCTGCAAGAAGCCGAGGACACCTTGCAAAGCCTGTTGCTGAAGGACACCGACCAACATCCCGACGTGATCGCGCAGAAGAAATTGATCGATTACCTGAAAGCGCATCCGGATGATGGTGATCCAGGCACAGCGTCTGCCGCAAAGGGCGCCGGCGACGGCAAGACGGCCGCCGTCGACCCGACCGGGGGCACGACGACGCCCAGGCGCTCGGTGCCCAACCCGGTGTACGACCAATTGAAGATCAAGCTGATCGAGGCCGATACGCAGGTTGCCTCGCTGACCCGCCAACATGATGAGGCGGAACAGACCCAGGATCGGCTGGAAAAGATCTCCCGCGAGCAGCCCGGCCTGTTCGCCGAATATCAGAACATGGACCGCGACTATAACGTGCTGCGCAAGAACTATGAGGATTTGTTGGGACGGCTGCAGTCGGCCAACATCGCGCAGGCGGCGGACACCCAGGCTGACAAGGTCAAGCTGCAAATCATCGACCCGCCTGAGGTGCCGCGGATACCGGCGGCACCGAACCGGCCGCTGCTGGTGACCGGTGTGCTTCTGGGCGGGGTGACGATCGGCCTTGGCATCACCATTTTGTTCGGCCAACTGGACCGGTCGTTTTCATCGGTCGACGAACTCCGTACCCTCGGGCTGCCCGTACTTGGCGGCATATCGGTGCTTGGCATGGCACCGCTGCGTCAGCGGCTGATGACCGCGTTGCGGTTCAGTGCCGCTGTCATGGTGCTGATGGCGGTATACGGCATCGTGATGGTGCATATCCTGCGCACAGCGGCGCTGATCTGAAATGACCGGTTCGCCCAAAGCCTCGCTGGTTGAGCGGCTGGTGCAGGGTCGGTTGCGCTCGGGCGAACTGGAGGCCTCGGCTGCACATTTGTTGCAACTTGGCGAAGGCGCACCCGGTGAGGCGACGCGGCCGGACGTTCTGTCCAGTGTCGGCGCGAGCGATGCCGGCATGAACCTGCTGGTGCCCCCCCCGCCGATCATCGCCCAGCGCGGCACCTCCTTGCCAGGAACCGCCCCGCCCGGCCCAAGCTCTCCCGAGCCTCCGTTCCCTGCGTTGAGTCCGGGTCCAGCGACGATCGAGCCGGCACCTTTGGTGCCGATCTCATTGACCCCGGACCGCATTGGCCCAGACCTGATGCCGGTTGCCGCGATCCGTCTCGATCCGATCCCACTGACCCCGATCGCTTTGGGTGGAAGCCTGGACGGCATGGCATCGCCGCCCATTCCTCCAGCGCCCGTGCCAATGGCTCCAATAACGCGGGTCGAGCTGCCCCCGCCGTCGCCTGGCCAACCAGCGCCTGCGTTGGTTCCGCCTGACATTCCCGTCCAGAAAGTCACAACTCACCCCGACGCTGCACCGCCCCTGGATCCTGAGCTGCAATCAGACTTAACTCCGGCGCACGGGCTGTTTTCGCAACAAACGACCGAACGGACCGCCGAACGGCCCGATCTGGTACTGGGCGCGCCAACCGTCGACGCGGTCGCACTGGAACGCGGCGGCATGGTCGATTGGTCCCGCACCCGCAGCCGCATTTCCGAGGAATTCCGCCTGGTGCAGCGGCAAATTCTGCGGGCGGCGTTCGGACCCGGGGCGGAGCCGGGATTTTCCAACCTGCTGCTGGTGACCAGCGCGCGGCCCGGCGAGGGCAAAAGCTTCACCTCGCTCAATCTCGCCGGCAGTATTGCGCGTCAGGGCGACAATCATGTCCTGCTGATCGACGCCGATTCGAAGCGCGACTCGTTCTGCTACGCGCTTGGCCTCGCCGAGAATCGCGGTCTGCTCGACCTCGTGGCCAACCCGAAGCTCGACCCGTCCCCGCTGATCGTGAAAACTCCGATTGATCGACTGTCGATTTTGCCGGTCGGGCGGGAGCGGGAACGCAGCGCCGAACTGTTTTCCACCAAAGAAATGACCCGGCTGATCCAGAGTTTGGGCCGGCGTTATGCCGACCGGCTGCTGATCCTGGACGCACCGCCCTGCCTGTCCACGTCCGACCCGGCCGTGCTGGCACCGGTGGTAGGGCAGATCTTGTTCGTGGTCGAGGCCGATCGCACCCAGCGCGACGAGGTCGAAGCATCGCTCGACCTGATTCAGGCCTGCCCGAACATTACCCTCGTGCTGAACAAGCAACAGATCTCGTCACGCTATACATTCGGTGCATATTCGTCCTACTACTCTTCCTGAAAACAGGGGGAAGTACTGCCTTGGCCGAGCGACTCGAGGGGGTCACGTACCGCACAGCCGTCTGCATTACGTGCGGTTTCCTGGCACTTTTCCTGATCAAGGTCAGTACCGCGCTCGCGTACCCGACGGTCGATCCAACCAATCAGAACGCGCTCCCGACCGGGGCGCCGCCAGGCACCGAATTGCCGGAAACGGACGTCAACGGGCTGCAGAATCAGTTGCTGCTCACCAATCCGGCGGCCGTCCCCAATGCAAACGCCTGGACCATAATCCCCAGAGTGACGATACAGGAGTTGTTCACCGATAACGTGTTGGAAGCGGCGTCACCGCGCCGTGCCGACGCGATTACCGTGGTTTCTCCCGGCATCTCCGCCGTCGCGGACACGGCACGGTTGAAACTAAATCTCGACTATCAGCCCGACCTGATGCTGCACGCGATCGACGGGCCGCTAAACGCGATAACGGAGCATCTGACGACGACGGGCCTGGTCACGCTCGTACCCGACCTCGCTTTCATCGATTTGCGGGCATTGGCCGGAGTGCAGTCAACCGGCGGAGCGCTCGCCACTGCCGGCAACCTCGGCAGTACCAACGTCGGGCCCCAATATGCGACTCCGGGTCAGACCGGTGTCAACCCGAGGAATGAGGTGCAAACCTCCAGCATCGGCATATCGCCTTACCTGCTGAGGCAGTTCAAGGATTACGGCACGGGGAAGCTCGGCGTTTCGATCGATGCCTCGCAGTACAGCTCCATCACCGGGTTCGCCGCCAATCCGTTCAGCAGCAGCGGATCCAACTCGCAAAGCCTGTTGGCGACCGAGCAAATCGCCCAGTTTACAACAGGCGAATTCCTGGGCCGGGTCCAAAGCGCCTTCAGCGCCGATTTCCTGCAATCGAGGGGTCAGGGCCAAATCGGCGCCACGGTCCCGGTGGTGACTGCTGGCGGGACAGTCATCACGGCCCCAGTGAATTCGTACACCTCGCAGCGGGAAACCATCATGGATACGGTCACGTACCAGATGAACCGGCCCCTCGCGTTGATCGGCGCCATCGGTGAGCAACACATCCAGTACAGCCACGAGATCGGTCCCGAGGTCAGCGGCATCACCTGGAAGGCAGGCTTCACGCTGACACCGAGCGAGGAAAGCGCTGTCACCCTCACCTATGGGCGCTTCAACGGCGTCGACGGTTTCCAGGCGAATGGGCACCTTGCGTTGACCGAGCGCACGCTGTTCAGTTTCGACTATTCCAACACGGTGGGCACTCAGCTTGAAAGTCTGCAGAACCAATTGAACAACAGCACCGTCAACGCCAGCGGGCAATTGGTTAATGCGCAAACCGGTGGCCCGAATTTCATCGCCTCAAACACGCTCGGTGTGCAGACTGGGGTGTTCCGGTACCAGACGTTGAACACGTCACTGACGACGACCTGGCTACGCGACGCGGTGCAGGCGTATGCGACCTGGTCGATCCAGACCAATGCCACGCCGGGGAACGTTCAGACCACTGAATTCATTGATCCGGCCACAGGACAGGTCATATTCCTCGGCCAACCGGTCACCGGCACGGGCCAATCGGTCGATGTAAAAACGGTCAATATCAGTTGGCTACATGAACTTACGCCGGACATGACGCTCAACTCGGGTGCGTCATACAGCTTCGTCCACCGATCCGGCAATCTGGGCAATGACAGCGCCGTGGCGGCCTCAGTCGGTCTTCAGTACATGCTGTCGCGCTCGGCATCACTAACCGGGCGGTATGCTTTTTACGATCGGGTTTCCAAAATACCAGGCTATAATCTGTACGAAAATATCTTGCTCGTAGGCTTCACCAAAAGCTTCTGAAGGTATCGTGTACGAAAAGTTCTATGGCCTGGACGGCTCTCCTTTCCTGCTGACGCCGGATCCGCGCTTCTTTTTCAGTTCGAGCAATCATCGCCGGGCAATTACCCATCTTGTCTACGGGCTGGACCAGCGGGAAGGGTTTATCGTCATCACGGGTGAGGTTGGCGCCGGCAAGACCATGCTGGTTGAGCAGCTTTGGCATCAGCTCAGCCGGAACTCTTATGCCGTAAGCAAGGTGGTGACCACGCAGGTTTCCGGCGACGATCTGCTGCGCCTGGTGATGGATGGGTTCGGCCTGAGCATCCTCCCCGGCACCGAGAAATCGGTACTGCTGCGGCGATTCGAGAACATGGTGCGGGAACAGCGCAACGTCGGCCGGCGCTGCGTGCTGGTGGTCGATGAGGTGCAGAACCTGTCGTTCGCTGCGTTGGAGGAGCTACGGATGCTCTCCAACATCACGGTCGACGGCAAAGCCTCGGTGCAGACCATTCTGCTCGGCCAACCGCAGTTCCGGCCCACTTTGGCCAGCCGGGACGCCGAGCAACTGCGGCAACGGGTGCTGGCCTCGTTCCATCTCGGCCCGCTGTCGGAGGTGGAAACCCGGCTTTACATCGAGCACCGGCTGAAAACGGTCGGCTGGAGTGGCAATCCGCACTGGGACGAGGATGCCTTCGCCGCCGTGCACCACCACACCGACGGGATTCCACGCCGGATCAACACCTTGTGCTCTCGCGTGTTGCAGTTCGCCGCGCTGGAGGAGCGCACCGAGATCACCCGCGCCATGGTGGACGAAGTGGCCAATGAAATGGCCGAAGGCATGAATGGGTTCGACGTTCCTGGGCAGGAACTCATTGGTGCCCAGCAGGCCAATCCGCTGCGCCCCGGCGAGATCGCCGCCAACGATACGGCAGATCTCCACCCGGCATACCGCGCCCCCAGTTCCGGCGAACTTGGCGATCTGCTGCATCGAATTGAAGCCTTGGAGGAAGTGACCGCACGGCAGGATCGGGTGTTCCAGCGAATCATCAAAATGCTTGCGCTGGCAGTGGAGAAAGAGCCATGAGCCTGGCGCAGCCGATGCGGAATGCGATGCCCATTCGTAACGCCATGACCGTGGATGTCGAGGACTACTTCCAGGTGCAGGCGTTCGCCCACCGCGTGGATCGGGCAGACTGGGACAGTTTCCCACGGCGGGTTGAGGCCAATGTCGACCGCATCCTCGCTCAGTTCGAACGCGCCAACGTGCACGCGACGTTCTTCACCTTGGGTTGGATCGCGAGGCGGCATCCGGCGATGGTGCGCCGTATTGTAGCATCCGGGCACGAACTCGCGAGCCATGGCTGGGATCACACGCGGGCCGATTCCCAGGCCCCGGAGGCGTTCCGCCAGGACGTGCAGCAGACGCGAGCGTTGCTGGAGGATATCGGTGGGGTCGCGGTGACCGGCTATCGCGCGGCGACGTTCTCGATCGGCGCCGGCAATCTTTGGGCGTTCGGCATCCTGCGGGACGCCGGATATCGCTACAGCTCCAGCGTCAACCCGATCGCGCACGATCTTTATGGCATGCCGGACGCGCCACGCGAGCCGTTTCAGCCGGACGGCGATGGGTTCTGGGAAATTCCCATGACCACGGTGCGGGCGGTTGGCCGGAACTGGCCGTGCTCCGGCGGCGGTTATTTCCGGTTGCTGCCGAGTTCGTTTTACCGGGCGGGCCTGGCGCGGGTAAACCAGGGCGAGGGCCGGTCAGGAATTTTCTATTTTCATCCCTGGGAAATCGACCCGGATCAGCCGAGAATTGCCGGAGTGGGATGGAAATCGCGGCTGCGGCACTACACCAATTTGTCCCGCATGGCAGCGCGCCTTGATCGGGTGCTGAGAGAGTTTGCCTGGGACCGCATGGACCGGGTGTTTGCTGATCTGCTGCCCGCAACGCAGCCAGAGTTGACGACCGGACACGACGCCTCACCGGTCGCTGCCTGAGCACGCGGGATCCCCGCATGGCGATCGCCATCCGTCCCCTGGGTCAGGCCACGACCGGTGCCTGGGATGCATTCGTCGAGGCCCATCCTGACGGCACATTCTTCCATCGCGCAACCTGGTCGAGGATCATTGAACAGGCATTCGGCCACCGCACGCTTTACGTTTATGCCGAACGCGACGGTGCAATCACCGGTGTGTTGCCGTTGGCGCAGGTCAAGACGTTGCTGTTCGGCAATACATTGATTTCAGTGCCGTTCTGTGTCTATGGCGGCCC
>Ga0187867_10003740_pt1 | contig 12033 bp, 5 predicted proteins | sample June2016WEW_13_1_FD_132976 | JGI IMG/M metagenome (GOLD analysis project Ga0187867, IMG submission 132976) | Peatland microbial communities from SPRUCE experiment site at the Marcell Experimental Forest, Minnesota, USA - June2016WEW_13_10 | ecosystem: Environmental > Terrestrial > Soil >... | reverse complement strand
CGTTGAGCCGCTCGGCCAACCGCTGCGCCAGGGGAACGCCGCCGGCGCCGGGCTCGCGGCTGATGGTCAAGAAAGCCCTGGCCAGCTTTTCCGCCGCGTGCCGGCGTTCGGGATTGTTATAGGTGTGCAGGGCAACGTTCAACGCGCCGTGAACGGAATGAAAAGTGGACCCTGACCAAAACGGGAATTGAGCGGGCATAGCACCCTCGCTTTCAAAGTATTAATGTCATTTGTCATTGGTCATTTGTCATTGGCCATTTTCCCGTCAAGGCGAAGGAGATGTCAATCGGATGGCGACCGATTTGGGGCGTAGGAGCAATTAGTTATTACGGGGCCGCGATCATCTCGCGGTGGAAGCGCGATCCGGTGAACTGGTGAAATCGTACACGCCCGAGCCTGCGTGGAAAACGGCGGCGCCGCTCTCCATGCGCAGAAAAATTAATCCCACCGACCGAGTTGCGGGCACGCCGCTTTCCAGCACGGATGCCGCGTCGCGAGCGGGGACATAAATCGTCGCGCTTGTATTGGCCGGGATGACAACGTGCATCGAGAGAAGCCCATTTTGGTATTTCCACTGGCTGACGATACGGCCATGGAGCGAATCGTAATAGGCGTTGACCCATGTGAGGTTGCCGACGACGGCGGGTTTGATGATGATCTTCTTGAAGCCGGGGGCCGTGGGATCGGGCCGGATGCCGGCGAGGCCTTGATAGAACCACCCATCGAGAGAGTTGAAGCAGGCGTGGATGCGGGATGGGCCGCCGTTCCATTGTTCCCACCAAGTTGTCGCTCCCCGATCGAGCATGTATCCCCACCCGGGATAGGTGGTCTGCGTGACGATCGTCCAGAGCAAATCGTTTCGGCCGGTGTCCTGAAGATATTGAAGGAGGAAATAGGTGCCGAGCATGCCGGTGTCGAGATGACCCTTGTTTTTGACGAGGATGCCGTCTTGAAGATTGTTGGCCACCTCGGCGCGCAGATTCTCGGGCGTTACGCGGGTCAATAGAGGCATCAACTGATAGGCCTGCTCGTCGACGGCGTAGAATGTTTTCCCGGCATCGTAAAAGGCCGCTTGGATGCGCGGCCGCATCGCCTCGGCCTGGTCTTGATAGACCTTGGCTTGGTCGGGAAGTCCGAGCGCGGCGGCCATCTGGGCGAGTTGATCGACGAGATAGACGAGATAACAGTTGTTGAAGCATTCCGCCGCCGTGCGCGAGGGGAAGTTCCAGTCGTTGCCGTTCACCGGGCCGGGAGGCACCCAATCACCGATGAAATCCCACTGGCCTCCGTAGGCGTGGAGGATGCCGTCTTGAGCGCGGGATTCGATCCATTCGACGTACCGCCGACAGGCTTGGTAGTTTTCTTGCAGCGCCCTGCGATCGTCATAGTAAAGATTCAGACGCCAGGCGAGCGCCTGCAAACCCGCGCCCCAGGGCGGGCCGCCGCCGCCTTCGCCTTGCGGAGCGGTGTGGGGAATGTATCCGGTCAAGGGGTCTTGGACGTCGCGCCAATCCTTCGTCCATTGTTCGTAGAACGCCGGCATCCAGAAGTTGGATACGCAGCTTTCGATGGAAACCTGGCCGTCGCCGCCGTATCCCAGGCGTTCGCGGTGCGGACAGTCCGAGAGATATCCGCCCTGGCTCAGGCTCCGCAACGTCCAGAGGTCGACGTCATGCATGCGGTTGATGAGCGGGCTGGAGCACTGGAAACTTCCGCCAGGCTCCCAATCGGCGCCGATGGCCAGGGCCTGCGCGTCCCGGGGCTGTGGTGCGGAGGGCAGGCCTTGGATGGTTGCGTAGCGAAACCCGTGATAGTTGAACTTGTCGGTGAAAACCTCGCCGTCCTTGCCGGCGGAAATGAATCGGTCCTCCTGGTTGTGCGTTTCGAAGTCCTTGCGGGAGACGGACGTGTCGGAATAGTGGATGTTCACGACCTGCCCGGCTTGCAGGCGATGCAGGCGCAGGCTAAGCCAGCCCGCGAGGTTGGCGCCGAAGTCCAGCGCGTAAAGCCCGTCACCCAGATCGGCGCAGGAGACGGCGGGAATGGTCTTGACGACGCGGTCGGCGGGGGTTTGCTGGGCCTCGGCGGGAACGGGCGGCGCGGGGACCTCACTGACGGCGGCCCAATCCCAGGCCGGGAACTGGGGCGAACTCCACGCCGGCTCGTCCAACCGGGCATCGACCTGCTCGCCGCCAAAATGATCAAAACTCCATTGGCCCAGGATGCCGCGGCCGCTCGTTTTGCACTGCCAGTTCGCATCGGTCCCGATCATCCGCGGCTTGCCGTCCACGATCATGTCCAGTTGCAGGCGCGCGATCGGCTGATCGTAGTCCACGCCTCGCCGGCCCAGCCAATACCATCCGCGGCTCATCCACAGTCCGATGCAGTTGGGCCCTTGACGCAGGTAGGATTTGAGGTCGTAGGTCAGATAGAGCGAGCGCTTGGAATAATCGGTCACCGCGGGACCGATCACGTCCTGGCCGACCTTCACCCCGTTGACGTACAGCTCGAACCAGCCCATGACGTTGACGCGGACGATCGCCGATTGCGGCGCGGCATCAAGCGTGAAGAGGCGGCGCAGGTAAGGCTCTTCGAGCGGCTTGTCCCTGGCAGATGGAATGATCCACTTGGCCTTCCAATCCCCAGGCTTCAAAAGTCCCATTGTCCAGGTGCACGAATCGCTCCAATCGGTTGGCGTGACCTGCTGGTCCCATACGCGCACTTTCCATTGGTAGTCGGCTCCGGACGCCAGCGGCTCGCCGGCATATTCGACGTTGTCGGAGCGATCCGACTCAACCCGGCCGCTGTCCCAGACCGTGCGTCCGTCGCGGCTCACTTGGATTTGATAGGCGGTCTGGGATTCGCCGCGCCTGTCGGAGGCGATCGTCCAACTCAGGCGGGGTCGGGCGACATCCATGGCCACGGGGTCGCGGAGGAACTCGCAGCGCAGGTTTTCCACAACGGATACGCCGTGAGCGCTCGCGGTGATGGTTAGAAGCAGGCCGAATGCCAGGAGAGGGCGAGATTGCCAATTGCCGATTGCCAATTGCCTATTGAAAGAAAAGGAGGGCGATCTGCCGACACTCGCCACGAATAAGCGTGACACACGGTTCAAGCACCGGGGTATTCAAGCGGCTTTTGGGGGAAAACTCAAATCGCGTCATGGGGCTTTGACGAACTCGCCCAGGGCGTCGGCGATTTGGCGGATCGGGGTTTGCCAATCGCCCGGGCGGGGCTGGCGGAACAGACGCATCGTCGGATACCAAGGTGAATCGGATCGGTCCAGCATCCATCGCAAATCCGGATGGAACGGAAGAAGGGTCCATACCGGCTTGGCCAGGGCGCCGGCGAGATGGGCAACCGAGGTGTCGACGGCGATCACCAGGTCCAGATTGGCGATCAGGGCGGCGGTGTCGGCGTAATCGAAAATTTCGGCGGTGTGATCGATCAACTCAAACCCCGGCGTCGCAACCGGGTTGGCCGCATCGCTTTTCTGAAGGCTGATGAAAACAACGCCGGAGACTTCGGCCAGTTGAGCAAACGCGGGGAGCGGAATCGAGCGATTGTGGTCGTTGGAGTAATTGGGATTGCCGGCCCAGACCAGGCCGATCTTTTTTCGATTTCCCAGCGGCATCAGGCGCGTTCGCCAATGCTCGGCCGAATCGGGCTGGGGATGGAGGTAGGGCACGTGGGCCGGGATGGTTTGCAGGTTCAGGCCAAGGAGCAACGGCAAACTTAGCAGATAGCAGTGATAATCGAAATCGGGAACCGTTTGGGTGTTGGTGAGTAGATGCGAAATGCCGTCGAGAGTGCGAAGCAAGCGAAGCAACGTCGGCGGGCAAGCGAGGATCGTTTGCGCCCCGCGCCGCGCCAGAAGAGTGGCCAGACGGCAGAACTGAACGATGTCTCCCGCGCCCTGCTCGGCATGGAGAAAGACGCGTTTGCCGGCCAAATCCTGTCCCGTCCATCGCGGCTGTGGGAATCGGGTTTGGGCGGGGCCGAAGTCCGGTTTGAGCAGCCGCCATTCGTACTCGCGCCAACCATCGGCGAAATTGCCGGTGAGCAGGAGTACGCCGGAAAGGTGAAAGTGCGCGGCGGGGTCGTCGGGGCGGAGAGCGATCGCCTTTCGGAAGGCGGCGATGGCCTGGTCGAATTGGCGGCGGTCGCACAGAGCTTGTCCGTAGTTGAGCAGGGCCTCGAAGAAATCCGGCCGGAGCTTCAGCGCGCGGCGAAACAGATCGATGGCGCGATCGTCTTGATTCGCGGCCTTCAGGGCGGCGCCGAGGTTCATCAATGCCTCGGGATAATCCGGCCGGGCGGCCAGGGCTTGTTCAAATTCCCGGATCGCCTCATCGAAAAGGTGCTTCTTCAATAGCGCGTTGCCAAGATTGTTGCGGACCTCGGCAAAGCGGGGGTCGAGGCGAAGCGCCTCGTGATAGGAGGCGACGGCTTCGTCGATCCGCCCCAGGTCGGCAAGGGCGATGCCCAGGTTGTTGTGGGACTCGGCGAGCCGGGGATCCATCGCAATCGCCTGGCGGAAAATGGGCAGGGCGCGGTCGGATTTCCCGGCTTTGCGCAAGGCATCGGCATAGTTGTTGAGGACGTTGGGATCGCGGCTGCCGAGGGCCAGGGCCTTCTCGAAACATGCAATCGCTTCGTCGAGACGACCGAGACGGCTGAGGGCGAGGCCCAGGTTGCCGTGGTACATCGGCTGACGGGGATCGCGGGCGATGGCACGGCGAATGAGGTCGGCGGCGACATCTTCCCGGCCCTGCTGCGAAGAGAGGACGCCGAGCAGGTGCAGGGCGTCGGCATTGTCCGGATGGACGGCCAAGACCTGGCGATACCGCCGCTCGGCCTCCGAAAGCTGTCCGGCGCGATGGAGCTGGGCGGCGGCGTCGATGGTCTGCGCGACCGTTTGTCGGGAGGAGGGATTCATTCGGAGCGCCGCATTTCGCGGGCGGTTTTTCCGGTGTGTTTGCGAATCCACCGGCAGAAATAGGTGGCCTCGCGGAATCCGCATTTTTCCGCGACGGCGGCGACCTTGTCCGGAGTGTACCGCAAAAGGTTTTTCGCCTCCTGGAGACGGACGTGCGTCAAATATTCGATGATCGTGACACCGGTCTGTTTGTGAAAAAGCCGGCTGAGGGAGCCGCGATGATAGCTCAGGTCGGCGGCGATCCGCTCGGCGGAAAGATCGGGATCGGCGAATTCCTGCTCGATGAGATGGCGGGCGCGCTGCACGAGCGGGGCGACGCGCGGCGTGCGGATGGAATTGGCCATCTCGTAAAGCATCTCGATCGCCATAAGGCTTGCATGCCGGCGGCCCTGGATGGTGTGGTCCTTAAGACAGTCCATCAACCCATAAAGCTTTTCCAGCGTTGGGGGCTGGCAATGGAATACGCCGGCATTGAGGCCGAGTTGCAAAATGAACTCCTCGGCCAGAGGTCCGTCGAGGGTGAACCAGCAGAATTCGTTGACGGGCTTCAAGGCCCAGAATCGGTGGGGGAAGATTGGAAGATAAATCGCCACCATGCCGGATCCGAAATTCAATTGCTGGGAGCCGATTTTCATGGCTCCCATTCCGGAGATGACCCATTTGATCATGACGATGCGTCGGGACCAGGTTTGCCCGAAGCGCCCGCGGGAGACCTTGACGTGCTGGACGGTTCGCAGCGCCAGGGGAACGCCGGAGGGCGGGTCGCTACGCGGCCGCTCGATGGCCACACCGTCAATGCGGTGGGCGATCGGATCGTCCGGCTGTGCGTTTTCTACCATGGCGGTTGCAAAAGATTGATTATGGAAATAAATGGCAATTGGGCAAGAACCTCGATGCTGACGGCAAGGGCGGCTGGGCGAAATCCGGCGGCGATTGCGATTCACCCGGCGTAAAAGAAAGCCCGCGCCGATAAGCGCGGGCTTCCGCTTGATGCCGCCGGCAAGGGTGGTCGAGCCAAGGGTGAGGGTATTGCTCCGATCAGGGGGATTGGGCAATCAGCTTGATCGAACCGAGCAGGCCGGACGGAATTGGCTGGAACTGTTCGGCCGGGGCCGGGGTAAAACGTGAGCCGAACTGCGCCGTGACGCCCCGGTTGTCGTAATTGGGGAAGCCGTGAGCGGCCAAATAATTCACGGCGGTGTTGGCGACTTCAACGCGGAGATCGTTGTCGCCGGGCTTCAACAGGTCTGTTACGTCGAGACGATAGGGGGCGCACCAGACGGCGCCGGCTCGCGTGCCATTGACATAGACCACGGCCGCGTCGCGGACGGGGGCGTCAAGCTCGGCGTGGTAACCCTGGGGTCGCCTCTCAACCACGGTGGAAGGCGTGCCATCGCCAAAATCCATCGTCACCCGACGCGCCGCCAGCACATCGGCCGAGAGCGTGAAATGATTGCTATAGGTTGCCACGCCGGAGAACGATCGGGTCGCGGGGTCGTCCGTCCAGGAATGCAACTCGGAAACAGGGGCGGGCGGGGCGTCGGAACCGAAGGCAACCGACCATCCGGAGTTGAGATCGATTGGCGTCGGGGCAGGCGGCATGGGGGATGGCCGAGTCGCGGCCGGGGCAAAGTATAGGCGGTTGCTGAACAGCAGAATCGTCGAGGCGTAGGGAGCCAGATCGAGCTGCACGGAGGTGTAAGCCTCCGGGTGGTCGACGATTTGGGCCGGCGAGATTTTTCCGGTGACGGGGTCCAACTGCTGGGCCCACATGCTTTCGGTGCGGAAGTCGGCGGTTACGCTTTTGGGCTGATTGCTGGTGTTGGCCAGAAAATAGAGTGCGCCGCCGTCGGTGTTGCGGCGGACGAATCCGATCTGGGGCGCGGGTGGCGAGAACCGCACGTCGGGCCTGAATTTCTTGAGCGTCTCCATGGTCGCGGCAAACCGGCTTTCATCCGGGATGAAAATGCCGGGGGCGTCGGGGTCCTGAAAAAGTTGGCGGACGATGGTCTGGACGGCTTTCTGGTCGGCATCGGTGGCTTTGTATCCGGGCGCGATGGCGGGAAGGCGGCGGGTGGCGATGAGCACTCCGCCATGCGCGGCGAAATCCGCCAGCTTCTTCAACGTGGAAAGCGGCATGCGTTCGACGCCGGCGAGGACTACGACGTGGTATCGAATTCCGCCGGGGATCCCGCCCTCGCCGCGGGTGCTTTCGCCTCGGCTGCCCTGGCTGAAGAGCAGCGAGCCGTTGTCGGCCCTGCCGCGGGCATCCAATATGCCATCGTCAAAGAAATCGAGGTTGTATCCGGCGTCGAGGATTTCGCCCACGATTTTGTGGCCGATGCATTCGCCGACGAGGTCGGTGAGAGCGACTTTTCCGGGGGTGAACTTCGCCCAGGCGTCGTCGTTGGGCAAATAGAGAGCGATGTCGTTGGCGGGGGATCCCTGTCGCAGCATGAAGCTGACGCGCTGCAAATAGCGCGTGACGTCGGGCATGACGATGTACCAGGGGTTCTGATCGTCAAAAACGCCGGCGGCGTAAAAGCTCCAACCGGGGAAGGCCACTTGCGCGGGCGTGTACGGCCAGCCGTGGCAGATGACCTGGTTGACGCCCTGGAGGAAATGAAGATCGGCCTCGGCCTTGACGTCCAGCGGGGTGGCGCGAAAGACGGGCGAATGAATCCAGGTGAACGTCTCGGAAGAGCAGACGGGAACGCCGAGCAGATGGCAGGCGGAGGTTGCGTATCGGGTGGCTCGATAGTCGTGCCATTGGTATCCCTCGCCTTCGGGGAGGTTGGCGTTGACGTAGCTGTAAAGCGCCGCCGAGGGCATGCCGTAGGCCTGAATGCGGAATCGGGTGTGGTGCATGTCCGCGAAGGAGCGCAACTGCTTGACGAAATTGTCGTTGAAAAGCTCGGTGAGGGTTTTGCCCCAATCGTGCCGGATTTCGAGGGTTTTTGGGCCGATGTCGGTGACGAGGGCCGGCAGCAGGGGACGGAGGTCGTAGCCGCGGCGCTTCTGAAATTCGTCGAGAAAATGCTGGGTCCAGTCCTCGGCGTAGCTTTCCAGAGAATCGCAGAAGACGGCGTAGGGAGGATTGGAACCGCAGGCGGCGACTTCCGGCTCGGCGATGGATTGAAGAAAATCTCGCACGGCCGAGGCGGTTTGATGGTCGAGGACGTATCCCTCGGCGCCGAATGCCGGACGCTTCACCTTCATCCCGGTGTGGCTGGAGACGAAAAACGTGACTTGGTCGGGGGAAGGTTGAGTAGCTGGAAGCTGGGCGGCGCCGTCCTTCAACGGGATTTTCTGGAGTGAATCGCCGGCGAAGGCGGCGATGACCGCATCGCCATCCCGCAGTTGAAGCGGCTGGACGGATGACTCGCCGGCGGCGACGGGAACGCGTTGGAAGCGCAATCGCCCGGCGGCGTCGTCGATCGAAATCGTCGAGCCGCCATAGGGCCAGCCGCTGCCGAGCGTCAGGTCCATTCTGAGACCCATCTCTTTCGCCTTGGCCGCGACGAAGCTCACGGCGTCGAGAAATTCGGGGGAAAGGAATTTCAGATTGGCCACGCCGGGAATTTTGTCGTCGAGCGTCAGGGGATAGGTGGGCTGGACTTCAAAGCCGCCGAAGCCGCCTTGCTTCATCATCTCCATCTGGTGCTGAAGTTGCGGTTTGGTGACGGCGGGGCCGAACCACCACCAGCGGACCATCGGGCGCGCGTCATCGGGCGGGAGCGCGAATGCGGTCTGCAACTGATCCGGGTCCTCCAAAAGCGGGACCCGCAGGGCGACGGCGCCCTCCAAACCAGTGCCGGTGACGTTGCGCGTCGTCAAGAACGGCCCGGTGTATCCGGTCACCTGGATGTCGCTCAGGCTGACGTTGGCGGCGTTGGCAAGCGTGATCCCGCGGCGGCAATTGCCGGTAACGTTGGACAGGGACAGACCGTCAATGAAATTGCCTGGCGGCACGCGGGCGCCGTCGATCAGGGTTCCGCCATCGACCGTGACGTTGCTGAACGCGACGTTCCGAACGTGGGGGACGCCCTCCAGGCCGCTCACGGGATCGACGCCGATGATGCCGGCGTCGCGCAGGTTGAGGCCGAGGAAGACGCGGGTGGCGACTTTGAAGTTTTCGCCGGTGATGTTTTCAAAGAACCCGCCGCGGCCGATCCGGCTCTTGACGTAAATGGCGTTGACGCCGGCGGTGAAATTGCAATTTTCGATGCGCACGTTGCGGATGCCGCCGGACATTTCCGAGCCGATTCCCACCCCGGCGAAATCGCTGGCCAGCGAGCAGTCGGAGATGACGACGTCTTCGGTGGGCCGGGAAAGGCGGACGGCGCTGAGTCCGCGGCCGGATTTGAGGGAAATGCAATCGTCGCCGGTGTCGATGTCGCAATTTTCGATCAGGACATGGGCGGAGGAATCGACGTCGATGCCGTCGCCGTTGGAAAAGGTGGTGCGGATGGTGAGATTTCGCGCGACGACGTTGTGACAAAAGAGAAGGTGAACGGACCAGAGGCGGCGATATCGGTCGGTGAAACCGTCGAGAAGCACGTTGTCGCAATTGACCAACTCAACCATGACCGGCCCGCGCGGGTCGCGGAGGTTGCCGATTTTGTTATCACCGGCCAGCGTGCCGGGGCCAATGATCGAAACGTTGTGCGCGTCCTGTGAGTAGACCAGGGCGCGATGCCCTTGGACCATGGCGCCCTCGAAGCGCACGGGAAGAAGCGGATAATCGTTTGCATCGGGACTGCCCGTCACGACGGCGTTTTTCTGGAGCACGAGGGTAGCGCCGGAATGCAACTGAATGCTGCCGATCAGATATTTGCCCGCGGGAACGATGACGGTTCCGCCGGTATCGGGGCAGGCATCCAGGGCTTTTTGGAAGGCGGCGGTGTCCTTGGTCTTGCCATCGGCGGCCGCGCCGAAAGCGCGTACGTCCAGCGTGGGCGAGGGCTGCGCCGCTGCCGCGTCTTGGGTATTTTGGACAGGGGGTCGCGTTTGTTCCGGCTGATTCCGGCTCGCACACCCGGCTACCGCGCAAGAAAGCAATATCGCCGCAATAAAATGGGGTTTCGCGTTCATGGAGAAAATGGGGTTGGTTGTCCTGAATGGGTCAAGGGCGACAATATAAGGTGGCAATTCATGAAAATCTCGTAAAATATTGGTATAATCGCCCTCCATGTCAATCAGCACGGTTGCCAAACTCGCGGGAGTCTCAACGTCCACGGTATCGCGGGTGATCAACAATCATCCGCGAGTTGCGTTGGAGACGGAGCGGTCGGTTCGCAAGGCGATGCAGGAATTGGGGTATACGCCGTCGGATCGCCGGCCGGGCCCGAAATCGGCGGGCCGGCTGAAAACCGAGAAGAAACGTGCGGCCTTCCTGGTGCTGGGCGCATCGGGAGAGCAGGCAACTCCCGCGTTCGCCGGGCTGCTGCGCGGCGTTTCCCTCGGCGGGGCGGACAACGGAATCGACGTGGCGTTCCATTTTGTTCCCGATCCCAATGAAATCTCCGCCTGGATTCTGGAGCAGCGGATCGACGGACTTCTGCTCCATGGCGCCCTGCCAAGCGGGGAAATCGAACGGCGACTGAGGAAGATTCCCACGGTGTGGCTGATGGGCAACCGCCGGCGGCCGGATTGGGGCGACCAGGTCATGCCGGACAGTTATGAAATCGGGCATTTGGCCGCGGAATATCTGACGTCGCGCGGGCACACCCGGCTGGCGTTCCTGAATCTCGACGCGGGGTTCTGGCCGTTCAGGCTCTATTGCCAAAGTTTTACCGCCGCGGCGGCGGACCAATCAGTTCCGGTGGTCGCGGTCGAACATCCGTTGGGAGAACTCCCCGACTATTGGCACCGCCATAGCCAAAAGGTTGTTGCGGACCTGGTTGATCGTTTCATGGCAATTACACCGCGGCCGACGGGAATTTTCGTGGCCGACGACATGCAGGTCGCGGTGATTCAGCCGGCATTGCAGGCGGCGGGGGTTCAAATTGGGCAGGGGCATACCCAGATTATCTCGTGCAACAATGAAGCGCCGTTCCGGGTTGGACTTTCACCGAAACCCGCGGCCATCGACATTCGCGTTGAATCCATTGGCTGGCGGGGGGTGGAACAACTCCTATGGCGCATGGCCCATTTGCACCTTCAGGAACGGATTATTTGCGCCGTGGAACCGGTCGTCATCGACGTCGAAGTTCCGACCCAGCCGACACTTCCACAGACCTAGCGACCTTCGCCTGCGCCAAGAGCGGTTTCTTTTTCACTGGAATTATTGCGAAACCAGGGATATATTGCAGAAATTAAGTGGTAATTGCGCCCGGTATTTGCAGCGCTTGCCACGGTGGATTCGGAGTCCGCTATGTCATTGACGAGGGTTGCCACGGTCGCCGGAGTCTCAGCTTCAACCGTTTCGCGCGTTCTCAACGAGCAGCAGGGGGTTGCTCCCGATACCGCCGAAACGGTGCGCGAGGCGATGCGGAAGATTTCGTTCACGCCACCGGCCCGGCGACGGGCGCGCAAAGGATCCAACGGCCAGGGCGAGCAGGCCAAAACGATTGGACTGCTGGTGCTGGGCACCAGCGGGGAGCAAACGGCGCCGGCGTTTGCCAATCTTCTACGCGGGGTGTCGATCGGGGCGCGGGAAAATAATTTCGATTTATTCGTGAGCTTCGTCTCGAATCTTGAAGAGTTGCCGCGGCGAATTTCAGAGCAGCGCGTCGGCGGATTGCTGCTGCATGGAGAGCAGCCGAGCAAGGCGGTCGAATCGCAGCTTCGCGGATTGCCGACGGTTTGGCTGATGGCCAATCGTTTTCCGCCGCGGTGGGGCGATCAGGTGATGCCCGACAATTCCTCCATCGGGCGAATTGCCGCGGAGTATCTGTATGAAAAGGGATGCAAGTCGGCGGCGTATCTGAGCGCCTCGGCGCCCTCCTGGGGATTGCAGATTCGGGAGCTGGCGTTTTGCCAACACCTTGAGGATGCCGGCGTACACGTGCAGGTGCTGCGAGCGGCGTTGGAATCGCCGCAGGATTTCTGGCAATTCGACGGCTCGGCGGCGCGCTCGCTGGCCGAACGGT
>Ga0187867_10003739_pt1 | contig 12033 bp, 8 predicted proteins | sample June2016WEW_13_1_FD_132976 | JGI IMG/M metagenome (GOLD analysis project Ga0187867, IMG submission 132976) | Peatland microbial communities from SPRUCE experiment site at the Marcell Experimental Forest, Minnesota, USA - June2016WEW_13_10 | ecosystem: Environmental > Terrestrial > Soil >... | reverse complement strand
CCGCCGCCCGGAAGCATCTGAAGACCTGCCGATTTCAAACGGGCGAGAACATCTTTTACCGGGATCTGCTCATTTTTTGCAAAATGGGCGATTTCAACCGCTGTAAACGCTTTGATGCAGGCATTGGGCTGTATATGGCCAATTTTTCGCAGCAGGCTCTCAAAAAAGCTAAGAGGCAAGTCGGGATGACAACCGCCCACTATGTGTATCTCGGTCAGCTCCTTGCCTCCCGAGCGGATTTTATCGAGGATTTGCTCTTCCGAGAGTTCGAACGAAAGCGGATCGCCTTTTTTTCTGCTAAAAGCGCAGAAGCGGCAGCCGTTTACGCAGATGTTCGAGTAGTTGATGTGGCGGTTTACTACGTAGTAGGCTGCATTTCCGTGAAGCCTTGTCCTGGCATGATGAGCAAGCGAGCCGAGAGCGTTCATGTCCGGGCAGGCGAAAAGCCTCTCACCATCGGAAATCGTGAGCCTCGCCCCTTCGGCAACCTTGTTGCTGATGTCTTCCAGGCCGAGTTTTCTAAAGTATCCTTGTCCCAACATTTTCGTGTCCCTCGGAGTCAACGCCAGGCGAGGCGCCCATCCCGATTTGAAGCAGCCTTATGAATTTATCTACCTTGCGCTCCAGTTCGGCCCTCGGTGCCTGGTATATGTGCGCTCCCGCATCGAGAAAGGAGACGCAGTAAGCTTGCAGGAAACGGTCGAGAAGGGCGTCCAGCATGAAAACGGCCATGTCGATATCTGTGTCCGGCCTGAGGTCCCCCCCGGCAATCCCGGCCTCTACTATAGGACGCAGGTATTCGGCCGAAAAAAGGTGTACCTGCTCCAGAAACTCGGCCCGAAGCGGGAATTCTTCCTGGAAAATCATCTTGAGGTAGATTCGATAAACCCTGGGGTGGCGTTCAATAAAGCCGATTCCCGCCAGCGTGCTTTCTTTTATTCGTTCGAAAAAATCCGCACTGGAAGTGTCTCTCTTTACCTGCCGCAACGATTGCCTGACAAGCTCCACCGCATAGTCGAAGATGACATGGAAAAGGCCTTCCTTGCTGCCGAAGTACTGAAAAAGAGATCCCTTCGCTATGCCGATCCGCTCCACCATGCGATTCATGCTCGCCTGCCGGAACCCGTGGCGCGAGAACTCATCTGCGGCCGCATCGAGGATTTTGCTCTTTTTGGCTTCATCAAGTTTGTTGAAAGTAGAGCGCGGCAACATGCAGTCCTCGCATTAGAAAATAAATGACCGGGCGGTCATTATAGACAGCGCACATGTTTTGTCAATCCGATAAAGTGACCGGCTGGTCATCGGCGATCAAAAGCTCGAAGGAGCGGGGGGATGTTTTTTCAGTTTATTTGCGGAATTTTCGGCACACTGTAGACAAAGAGCATGGGGAGCGGGTGGACGCTATTTATTGCGAAAACTCGAAGAATACATATTCGCGCTGGCATTCGGGGCATTTCATGATCACTCTGTCTTTGCTTTCGCCATGGACGCCGATCCTTGTTCCGCAGAAATCGCATCTTCTGCACAACAGCAGCCCCCTGAACCGTGGGAGAGTACTCCCATGCCTGTTGGTAAGCTGTGTGACCGAGCTCTCTTCCACTTCCGAAGAGTCTTCCTTGAGAGGGAGTGCGTCCTGTTTACTCATTAAACTCCATTAGCCTCTTTGTATCGACAGACTCAAGCCGCTTTATGGCCCATAACCGAAAAAAAGTAAAGAAGAAGCCGACATGGACACGGCTGAACTTGAATTCCCACTAATATCTAAACCAAATCTTTGAACACAGATACAGACGCGCGAGATTCGATTTCGGTTGACTCAATTTTCCTGAAAAATAATAAATCTTGAGCGCTTGCGCAACACCCCGCTTCTCTACATCTTGCTGGGCCTTCCGGGAAGTCGGGACTTGCCGTGTGGTTCGGCGAGATTCATGTTTTGAGCGCCCCTGTGGAAGGTGACAGCCAGGGAACCAGGTCTTAAATGCAAGGGAAATGAAAGCACGAGAATGTTGAGATGAAAGCAGGAGATTCTGAAATGAGCGACTACAGCCATGAATGGCTTTGCCGGCAAATTGTGGACGGCGCCCAGGACGCGATCATATTTGCCGACCGCGAACGAATAGTTCGTCTGTGGAACTCGGGTGCGGAGGCTATTTTCGGTTATAGCAGAATTGAGGCCATCGGGCAGGACATTGAAATCATCATCCCGGAGAAACTGATAGACCGCCACAGGCAAGGATACCGAAAAGTCATGGAGACTGGCGACTCCAAATACGGGCGCGAACTGCTGAGCGTGCCCGCGATTCGAAAAGACGGCGCCAGGATTTCCATTGAGTTCAGCATAGTTATTGTGAAGTCAAATGAGGGCCGCGTGGTAGGATCAGCGGCCGTCATCCGCGATGTGACAGCCAGGTGGGAACGGGAAAAAGCACTGAAAGAGGCGCTAAAATCACATGCCACAGCCGTTTAAGCCGACCAGGGAACAGATCCGGGAAGCAAGGGGAAGGTCAGTCCCCGACGTCATCGCGCCGGAGCTGAAGGTGCTTTTTTGCGGGATAAACCCCGGCCTGTACACGGCAGCGGTCGGGCATCATTTTGCCAGACCGGGAAACCGCTTTTGGCCTGCCCTCCACCTGGCCGGTTTTACACCCAGGCAATTTTCCCCGTTCGAAGAAGAAGAACTCCTGAACTACGGATACGGCATAATGAACATCGTGGAATACGCAACTGCCAGGGCCGACGAACTCACGGCCGACGAGCTCGTCCGTGGCGGAGCCATACTAGAGGAAAAGGTCCGAACTTTTAAGCCGCTTTTTTCCGCGATTCTGGGACTGGGAGCTTACCGGATGGCTTTCAGACGTCCCAAAGCCATGCCAGGACTTCAGCCGGAAAAACTTGGAGGGCTATCCGCCACTTGGGTGTTGCCTAATCCGAGCGGACTGAACGCGACCTACCAGATCAAAGACCTCGTGCGCATGATGAAAGCGCTTAAAGCCGCCGTGGACAAAGAATGCTGAAGCCGCCAAACCAAAGGGCGAAACCCATATCACGCGGAGACGCGGAGGCGCAGAGAAAACAACACTTAGATAAAAACTTTTACAGAATTTCGTGAAACTGCTCGTTAGTAGTTCAAAGAGGGCGGGTTGCTTATTTCGTCTGCGGCAGGGTCGTTTTGAAACAGCTCTTGTATCTGGCTTGGAATCGCCGGGGTTTCGACGGTTGTAGGTTCTTTTTCACCCGGCAACCGTAATGTGAGCGCCTGTGCATGCAGAGCAAGGCGGTCAAAAGCATGATTGCGTTTGAGGTAGTTTATGGCCCGTGTCGAGCCGTAGCGCGCGTCACCAACTACCGGATGGCCTGACAGTTTCGCATGGCGCCGGATCTGGTGCGTGCGGCCCGAAAGCAACTCGATTTCCACCATCGTGTAATGGGCGCTGCGGTCAAGGACCCGGTACCGGGTCAGGCTCTCCTGCCGGTCTCCGGGACCTTCGGGATTGTGGCGTCCGCCAGCGGTTTTGGCAAGAGCCCAGTTCCATGTCCCCCATGCATTGCTTCCTTCCGGATTTTCCAGCGTGCCATGCAAAAGAGCGACATAGCGCTTTTTTACCCAACGGGATTCAAACTGGTTTGAAAAGAATCGAAACATCTCCCGGTTTACGGCCAGGAGAATAACGCCGCTCGTCTCTTTATCGAGGCGATGAACAGGATTGACACCAAAAACCGGGTCCATGCCGGTCCGTTCACGGATGGCTGTTTCTTTTTGGATAAAGGCGGATACAAGGGAGCAAAGATCACGCCCGGGCTCGTTGTGTACACTCATGCCGGCAGGTTTATCCACCACCAGCCAACCCTTCCCAACGGCAAGAACGGGTATCTGTATTGCTTCGCGCTCAAGTGTTATCATCTGTATCCTTTAGCAAGTTGCTTCAGGCCCGGTCCCGGCACCCTGGCCTTTTGCCGGGTTCAGCTAAATTTATCCCATTTGATTGCCTCAGGGTTAAATAATTTATAACGCACTGGAGTTTGCCATTACCTTGCACTTGCGTGCTCGACTGTCGAATGGTATGGTTTTTTGAAGGAGAGGTATTGGTTTCTTGGGTTTTGGGTTATTCCAGAGGTCTTTTCGGGCAGAATCCTATCTGAAAATGCTCTTCGGGTGAAGAGCACACAACCTGATGCATTATTGCGGATGATGCCTGCCCGGGGCGTGTGCCCCGGTAACCTCAACGTAGATGACATGGAGGGGCGCTATGAGGAATTCTGTTTTTGCGATTGTATTGCTGGTACTGACTCTTGGCTGCGGTCCCGCATGGGCCGAAGGTCCTGCCGCCGCCACCTATAACTGGACAGGGTTTTACGTGGGGCTGAACACAGGCCTTTCCGTAGACAACTCCGGCTACACGCTAAGCCCATCGGGTGAAGCTCTTACGAATCCTTTTTTCATTCCTACTAATCCTCTGCGAACGGATTCCGGCAACTTCGACGGTGCAGGTTTCATGTTTGGCGGCCAGCTCGGCTACAATTATCAGGCCGGCTGTTTCGTCTACGGTATCGAAACGGACTTCGACGTCAACGGCATGAACGATGCGAACTCCGTAAACCGCGCGCTTGCTGCCCCGCTCGTCAAACGTATTATCCATAACGTGACCGACGATGTCGGGTACCTCGGCACCTTGCGGGGGCGCTTTGGCTACACGGCTGCAGATAGATTGCTGATATACGGCACCGGTGGTTTAGCCTATGGAAATGTCTCGTCCAACAGCGGCGTCCTGTTCACCTCCGGGGGCGACACCTACGTCGGTTCTTCGTCGGAGATGCAGGCCGGATGGACGCTCGGCGCCGGCGCCGAATACGCGCTAAACAAGAATTTGAGCGTCAAGCTCGAATACCTCTATGTCGACCTCGGTTCGAAGTCCTACATTAATGCCGGTCAGCCTCTTCCCGCCTTTTCATACACTACCGACCTCGATACGTCCATGCACGTAATCCGGGTGGGGCTAAACTATAGGTGCTTCTAAGATAGGCCTGCCCCGGCGGCCAAAGCCGCCGGGGCAGGAAGAAAAGAACATTATCAGATTATTCGAATCCCCCGGGCCGGGCCTGTAATCGCATTCGTGCTGGGGCGCCGTCCCTAAAGGGTCCCATATCCCCTGAGCAATTCGCTTGCCACCGCTGATTGAGTTCCCGAGCCGTCTTTAACCTTAAAGTAGACAGTTGTTGATCCAGTGGGCGACGGGCTCAGGGTAAAGCTTGGAGCCTGCGAGTAGGGCTGCCAGACAGCGCCGCTAAAGCTTGAAGATTCACTGGCCATGTACTCTACCGGAGTGCTGCCCCCTACGGTGTTGTTCAAAATGACCGTGTGGCTTTTGGCCAGGGCGGAAGTGGTGCTGATTTTGAAATAACTGATGACCGGTGTAATATTGAGGATCTTCGTCTGCAGTCCTGAAGTAAGTTGACTCAATCGTATGATAAGCTCCGCATTGTAAATACCGGTATCGGGATCCATCCCTGGTCCCTGCTGCACATCCATAACAGGTCCCCCGCTGTCCACGGGCGGGAATATCTCCATGGCTCCGATCGCATACGAGCGCGATGTCAACGAGGGCGACGCCCCGCCCTCGAGAGGGGCCGCAGTATCGACATCGATCACAAAGATCGAAAGATCATTGTTGGTGTTGCGCCCGATCTGGAAGCGGCGGAACTGCTGAGGGTAGTCCCTTAACGATGGGGTCTCGACTTCCCAGAATCCGCGTCCCAATCCGGGATAATATGGATTAGCTTGTGGAGTAATGGTGTTGCGGTGCTGATGTCCCGCGATCCACAATACAAGGTTTGAATAGTTAAAAAGTGTTTCGAACAAGGTGCTCAGGGAGATAGGCGAATAGTCGGACCAGAGCGTCGTATAGGGTTCCGGAGCACTTTGCGTCGCGTAGGGGTTCACCGGGACATGGGAACAGATGATCATGAGTTCATCAGCGTTCTGACCTTCCTGGAGTTCATTTTGGAGCCATTGGAAGCGTTCCTCGTCGAGAGCGCCACATGAACATGCAAGGCCGCTCTTGTCGGTATCGTCGAGAACGATGACCTTGATCGGGACGTCAGCCCTCGGATAGAAGTGATAGCAGGCAAATCCTTCTTTGATCATTTCGGGCGTGAATCCGTGGCCAACCGGTTGCGACGTGGTGTTTCTGAATTCCTTCATCCACGCGTTAAGCGAGAGCGAGCGGCGCTGCGGATCGGGGGCAATTTTCGGGGGAGGGTTGAAGCTGTGTTCCGGCCCTGCATATATGATGTCCCCGTAGGGTTTCGAGCCGTCAACTACACCCATATAGAAGCCGCGGGTGTTCAGGATGGTTGCAAAATCAGAGGACAGGCCGATATTGAGGACGTGGTGTCCGACGAGGGTCTTTCGGATGTAATTGTCCACGAGTGCGCCGCCCATCCAGAACTGATCGTGATTGCCGACGGCCTGATACCACGGGATCGACTTGTCGAGCCCGGCCGCCTGGAATGGTTTCTGATAATCAATATCGCGGGTTCCTTTGTGAGCGCCGGAACTGGGGTAAATCATCTTGCCGTCTATGACGTCAAGATACCATCTGAGCTCGTTGTACTGAGTGTTGTCGCACGCATCGCCCAGAGCGATGCCGCAATCAAACGGCGTTACCTTGTGCAGTGCGTTGATTGTCTGGATAGCGGCGTCGAGGACCTGGGGAGTATAGAGTATGACTCCTGAATATGCCGCCGCATTACCTCCGGGTATCTCAGGATAATAGCAACCGAAGAAGTTTACCCGGGTCGGGCTTTCTTTGTCGGCGACATGCGGGTCGCTCAAAGTGAAGAAAGTCACAAGCATCGCGGCCAACGAAGGATTGGTGCCCTCATCCGCGAAGCTTACTTCCGCCGCCAATTCGGGGACCTTATAATTGATGCCGGAGTCCTCAAGCTGGGTCCACACACCGTAGCCGTTCGGAGCGTATCGAGCGAGCTGACCCGGCATAACGAACTCCGGGCTCGGATACGGGGGAGGATACGGGGCATTCGGGACCTGGGGAACGACCGTCCTGTCGAGGGTGGTGTAGATAACGTCAGAGATCGGGTACGATGGCAGGCGGGGACGTTTTGCGGCGGCAAGCACCTTCTCCAGGGTCCCGAGATTCGAAAACTCCAGCCCAAGGACTGTCGCGGAACCAGCGCAATACTTCAAAAAATGTCTTCTTGAAACGCTCATGATTTCAGTTCCCTGTAAAGTTAAAAGATTCAACTCTTAGTGTTCGCCGTTGGATAACCAGGGACAATGCAAACAAAATCTCCAGTTTGAATCGACGCTGAGCCGATCCCTGCCCTGCAGTCCGTTCTTCCATTTTGTGATATAGTCGGCAAAACAAGTTGGATTCTTAAAAGAGAATTGCATGCCGGCTGGACTCTAAGGACAGATCGGCGGATCACATGTGAAGGAATCACGAAGATTGCCCCGACACGCTCACTAAAGTTGACGTCTCCGGCCGGCCGGCCGGGGCGGGATCGCGCGTCCCGACCCCGGCATCCAATCAAGCTGAGCGGAGGGTCTTTATGTATACGGACTTTTTGTATATGTATGGCCTTCCCATGTCTATTATCAGATAGCAGATTATTAGAATCCCCCCGGGCCGAACCTGGAATCTCATTCGTTCCGGGAGGAACCGTCCCTAAACAGTCCCACCTCCCCGGAGAAGTTCGCTTGCTACCGCTGATTGCGTTCCCGAGCCGTCTTTAACTTTGAAGTAGACAGTTGTCGATCCGGTGGTTGACGGGCTCAGTGTAAAGTATGGGGACTGCGAGTATGGCTGCCAGACGGCGCCGCTAAAACTCGAAGATTCACTTGCCATGTACTCTACGGGAGTGCTGCCCCCTACGGTATTGTTCAGAGTCACCATGTGGTTTTTGGCCAGGGCGGAAGTGGTGCTGATTTTGAAAGAACTTATGACCGGTGAAATATTCAGGATCTTCTCCTGCAGTCCCGGGCTCAGTTGACTCAATTGTATTACAAGTTCCGCGTTGTAAATACCGGAATAGGGGTCCACGCCAGGTCCCTGCTCGACAAACATTTGGAATATCTGGAGTGCCGCTATTGAACACGAGCGCGATTTCATCGAGGGCGACGAGCCGCCGTCGAGAGGGGGGGCATTATCGACGTTGACCGCGAAGATCGAAAGATTATTGTCGCTGTTGCGCCCGATCTCGAAACGGCGGAACCCCTGGGGGAAGTCTCTTAACGATGCGGTCTCTACCTCGTAGAATCCGTATTCACCACCGCCGCCGCCTGACGATTGTGGAGTAATAGTGTTGCGGTGGGTATGCCCCGCGATCCACAGGACGAAGTTTGGATAGCTCCAAAGTGTGTTGAGCAAGGTGGATTGGGGGATAGGAGAAGTCTGCCAAAGCCACGACAGCGTTCCAACCGGCTCCCACTGACTCGGCGGCGGCGGCGGCGGTTGGTCGTAGGGGTTCACCGGGATATGGGCACAGATGATCATGAGTTCATCGGCGGCCTGGCCTTCCTCGAGTTCATTTATGAGCCAATCGTAGCGGGGTTTGTCGAGAGAGCCCAACAAAGTGCCGGTCTTATCCGTATCGTCGAGAACGATGACCTTGATCGGGACATCAGCCCTCGGATAGAAGTGATAACAGGCAAATCCTTCTTTGATCATTTGGGGCGTGAATCCGTGACCGACCGGTTGTGACGTTGTGTTTCTGAATTCACGCATCCACTCGCTGATCGAAAGAGAGCGGCGCCGCGGATCGGCGGCAACTTTCGGTGGTTTGGGGAAGTTCCCTTGAGGTCCTGCATATATGATGTTCCCGTCCGGTGTCGAGCCGTCAACCACACCCATATAGTAGCCACGCTCGTTGAAGACGGTCGACCAATCGGGAAGGGATCCGATTCCTTCGCTTAGCATACCGAGGTTGAGGACGTTTGATCCGACGAAAGTCTTGCGGACATAATCGTTGGGCAGGATAGAGCCCATCCAGAACTGGTCGTGGTTGCCGATGCACTGATACCACGTGATCGACTTGTCGAGCCCGGCTGCCTGGAATGGTTTCTGATAATCGATATCACGGGCCCCCCTGTGAGCGCCGGAACTGGGGTGGATCATCTGGCCGTCGAGGACATCGAGGTACCATCTGAGTTCGTTGTACTGAGTGTTGTCGCACGCATCGCCGAGAGAGATGCCGAAATCAAACGGCTTCGCCTGGTGCATGGCGTTGATCGTCTGGACAGCGGCATCGAGGACATGGATCGTATAAAGCATAATTGGTGAATACTCGAGATTACTACCTACAGCTTGATTATTCGAGTTTTCAGGGTTCGGATATTGGTAGGCGTATTCGGAACAGCGAGCCGGGCTTTCTTTGTCGGTGATGTGTATGTCGGTTATGGTGAAGAAAGTCAAAAGCATCGCGGCCACCGACGGCTCGGTGACCGAATTAGGGCTGACGTTTCCGCTCGCCATATCGGGGCTCAAATACGGGCAGCCCGGCCCACCAGGATCGCCTTCCCCATCCTTCACCCACTCACCGTAGCCGTTTTGCGTGTATAGAGAGATCTGACACGGCTGAATTATAGTGGTCGGATACGGGGCATTCGGGGTAGTGGGAACGACCGTCCTGACGAGCGTCGTTTGGACATCCTGGGAGATCGGGTACGACGGCTGGCGAGGGCGTTTTGCGGCTGCAAGCACCTTCTCAAGTGTCCCGAGATTCGAAAATTCCAGCCCAAGGACCGTTGCCGAACCGGCGCAGTACTTCAAAAAATGTCTTCTTGAAACGCTCATGATGTTAGTCCCCTGTAAATTAAGAGATTGAACTCGTAGTGTCCGCTTTTGGGAAACCAGGCACAATACAACCAAAATATCCGGTTCGAATCGACGCTGAGCCGATCGCTACCGTGCAGTCCGTGCTTCCATTTTGTATTCGGCAAAACGGGATTGATTCTTAAGAGAGAATTGCATGCCGACCGTACTTTGAGGACAAATCGACAGGATCGCCCTGTGAAGGAATCACGAAGAGACTGCCCTGACACACCGATTAAAGTTGACGTCCAGGGCCGGCCGGCCGGGGCAGGAGCGCGCGTCCAGGCCCCGGCATTCCAATCATGTTTAGCTGGGGGTCTTTATGGATAAGGACTGTTTGTATCTGTATGACCTTCCCATGACATTTTCAGATATCAGATTATTAGAATCCCCCTGGCCAGGCCTGTAATTGCATTCGTTCCGGGGGCTTCGTCCCTAAACAGTCCCACTTCCCCGGAGAAATTCGCTTGCTACCGCTGATTGCGTTCCCGAGCCGTCTCTAACTTTGAAGTAGACGGTTGTCGATCCGGTGGTTGACGGGCTCAAGGTAAAACATGGGGCCTGCGAGTATGGCTGCCATACAGCGCCGCTAAAGCTCGAAGATTGACTGGCCATGTACTCTACGGGAGTGCTGCCCCCTACGGTGTTGTTCAGAGTAACCAGATGGCTTTTGGCCAGGGCCGAAGTGGTGCTGATTTTGAAAGAACTGATGACCGGTGAAATATTCAGGATCTTCTCCTGCAGTCCCGGACTCAGTTGACCCAATTGTATGACAAGCTCCGCATTGTAAATACCGGAATTGGGGTCCACACCGGGTCCCTGCCCCACCAGACTTTGGAATATCTCCATGGCCGCTATCGAATACGAGCGCGACGTCAACGAGGGCGACGATCCGCCATTGAGAGGGTTCGCAGTATCGACACTGATCACAAAGATCGAAACATTATTGTCGCTGTTGCGCCCGATTTCGAAACGGCGGAACCCCCGAGGGAAGTCCCTTAAAGATGGGGTCTCGACTTCATAGAACCCGTATTCAGGATTAGCGCCGCCTGACGATTGTGGTGTAATGGTGTTGCGGTGCACATGCCCTGCGATCCACATGACGAAGTTTGGATAGCTCCAAAGTGTGTCGAGCAAGGTGGATTGGGGGATAGGGGAACTACCCCAAAGTGACGGCCACTTTGGACACTTCGCCGGCGGTGTCGGCGGCGCCACCTGCTGGTAGGGGTTGACCGGGATGTGGGCACAGATGATCATGAGCTCATCGGAGGCCTGACCTTCCTCGAGTTCATTTACGAGCCAACTGAGGCGTTTTTCGTCGAGAGCGTCTGCTGCACCGCCGGTCTTATCGGTATCGTCGAGAACGATGACCTTGATCGGGACCTCAGCTCTCGGATAGAAGTGATAACATGCAAATCCTTCCCTGATCATCTGGGGGGTGAATCCGTGACCAACCGGTTGCGACGTGGTGTTTGTGAATTCACGCATCCACTGGCTAATCGAGACCGAGCGGCGCAGCGGGTCGGCTGCAACTTTCGGGGGTTTGGGGAAGTTCCCTTCAGGCCCTGCGCCTATGATGTCCCCGTAGGGTGTCGAGCCGTCAACCACACCCATATAGTAACCGCGCTCGCTGAAGATGAGCGACCAATCAGGAAGGGGCAATTCGTTTATCATACCGATGTTGAGGATGTTGGGTCCGACGAGGCTCTTTCGGATGTACTCGTTCGGCAGGGCAGATCCCAGCCAGGACTGATCGTGGTTGCCGATGCACTGATACCACTTGATCGACTTGTCGAGCCCGGCCGCCTGGAATGGTTTCTGATAATCGATATCACGTGCCCCCTTGTGAGCGCCTGAACTGGGGTGGATCATCTTGCCGTCCAGGACATCGATGTACCATCTGAGCTCGTTGTACTGAGTATTGTCGGCCGCATCGCCCAGAGAGATGCCGAAATCAAACGGCTTCACCTGGTGCGCGGTGTTGATCGTCTGGACAGCGGCATCGAGGACCTGGGTCGTATAGAGTATAACTGGTGAATACATCGAAGTAGTGCCTACAGGTCCATAGACCGGAATGGAAGGGTTCGGATATTGGTAAGCGTATTCGATGCACCGAGCCGGGCTTTCTTTGTCGCAGATATGTATGTCGCTTATGGTGAAGAAAGTCAAAAGCATCGCGGCCACCGACGGATCGGTGACCGAT
>Ga0187867_10003736_pt1 | contig 12037 bp, 11 predicted proteins | sample June2016WEW_13_1_FD_132976 | JGI IMG/M metagenome (GOLD analysis project Ga0187867, IMG submission 132976) | Peatland microbial communities from SPRUCE experiment site at the Marcell Experimental Forest, Minnesota, USA - June2016WEW_13_10 | ecosystem: Environmental > Terrestrial > Soil >... | reverse complement strand
CGGCGTCATTGTTTGAAGCGATCGACCGCCTGGTGCCGAACCCGTCGCTGATCGCCAGTGTACCGGAGAAACTCCCTGCGGATGAAGCGGCGCCTGCGGCGAGCGCGAACGTTTTTGACCGCGAGGCCGCCCTGGCCATGATCGATGGCGACACAGAGCTTTTTGGTGAGCTGGTGGGGTTATTCGCGACCGAGTCGGTGGAATTACTCAACCAGATTCACGAGTCGATTACGCGGCGCGATGCAAAACTTCTGGAAAGGTCGGCGCACTCGCTAAAGGGATCCGCCGCCGCCTTTTGCGCCGAGACGGCCCGAGCCATGGCCCAGCGGTTGGAGGGCATGGGGGCCCGCGGTGAGTTCGGCGGGGCCGACGTTGTCGCCGCCGAGTTGCGAGAGGAAGTCACGCGATTGATCCAGGTGCTTTCACCCTATCGGAAGGAGGGTGCAGTGTGCGAATCCTGATTGCGGAAGACGACGCGGTATCACGCCGTCTGCTGGAAACCACCCTCACCAAATGGGGCTATGAAGCCATCGTCACCACGGATGGGTTGCAGGCCCTTGACGTGTTGAGCCAGCCCGATGCGCCGTCCTTGGCCATCCTGGACTGGATGATGCCGGGCATGGACGGCGCGGAAGTGTGCCGTCGGGCACGGAGCCAGGAAATGGGGCGGCTGCTGTACATCATTCTGCTCACCGCCAAGGGCCGCAAGGAAGACATTGTCCAAGGGCTGACGGCGGGAGCGGACGATTATATCATCAAGCCGTTTGACCGTTCGGAGTTGAAGGCGCGGATCAATGTGGGCGAACGCATTCTCCGCCTGCAAGCCGAACTGGCCGCGCGCGTCAAGGAGTTGGAACTCGCGCTGACCAATGTCAAACTGCTCCAGGGGTTGTTGCCCATCTGCTGCTACTGCAAGAGGATCCGCAACGACCAGAACTACTGGCAGCAGGTGGACACCTACATCGCCGACCACTCGGAAGCGCAGTTTACGCACGGCATCTGTCCCGAATGCCGGGAGAAGATCGTGAGGCCGGAGTTGGAACGGGTGAAAGTCTAACGAACCGGCCGTTCGCAGTTGACGGGTTTCAGCGCCGGTTTTGCAGGAAACTGGCGATCAATTCTTTCGGCGAGCACGTGGCCGTGCCGACCTTGCCTACCACCACGCCGGCCGCGTGATTGGAGATTTCCGCGGCGTCCACCGCGTCGGCCTTTGCCGCCAGCGCCAGCACCAGGGTGGCAATCACCGTATCGCCGGCGCCGGACACATCAAAGACTTCCTGGGCGACGGTCGGAATGTAGTGCGGCCTCTTGCCGGGCCGAAACAGGAACATCCCGTGCTCGCCAAGCGTGACCAGAAGGTTGCGGGGTTTCCACGTCCTCAAGAGCGCTTGCCCCACGCGCAGAAGCGCTTCGTCGCGCAGTACGTCTTCGACGGGTTCGACGTGGGGCAGGTCGGCGGCGGCAAACGCCTCGGAGCGATTGGGGGTGACCGCCGTCAGGCCGGAGTAACGGATCCGGCTGCGCGAATTCGGGTCCGCCGCCGTGATTTTGCGCGCGTTGTGCGCCAGCCGCTGCATCGCATTGAGCAGCTTCTGGGACAAAAGGCCTTTGGCGTAGTCCTCAAAGATCACGGCGGAAACATTCCCCAGGCGCGACTCGAAATGTTCCAACACGCGGCGCTCGATCTGGGGAGGCAGGTCCGCACACGTTTCCCGGTCAAAGCGCACCACCTGCTGGCCGTGCGCGACAATGCGGGTCTTGAGGGTCGTGGGACGGTTCGGGTCAATGACCAATCCATCCGTGTCCACTCCTTGTTGGTCGAGCAAATCCCGCAAATTCTCGCCGGTGTCATCGTCTCCCAATACGCCGAGGATGGAGACCGACGCGCCCAACGCCCGGAGGTTGCGGGCGACGTTGGCGCCGCCGCCGGGAAAGAGCGACTCGCGGTTGATTTCAACCACCGGCACGGGTGCCTCGGGCGAAATCCGTGACACTTTCCCCCAGAGAAACCGATCGAGCATGACATCGCCGACGACGAGGATGCGTTGTTGGGGGAAGCAGGTGAGGATGTGCTGGAGACGCTTAGCATTCATTGGGTTTGAGTTGTTCCAGTGTGGCGGCAGCCCACAGCGGAACGAGCAGTTCGTGGTGGCCGATAATGTAGTAGCCTTGGCCGCCCTTGTGGGTGGGGCGGCGGACGACGTTCTCCGCGGGACGATACTGGCGGATCATGTCCAGCGTGACGGTCGTGAAGTTTTCCACGGTGTGGCCGAGGTTGCGAGCGATCGTGAGCGCTTTCAGAAACAACTCGGGCAGGATGACCGCCGAGCCGATGTTGAACACCACGCCGCCTTCGAGTTGAGCCACCACCGACGCGAACTTTTGGAAATCGAGATACGTGGCCTCGCCCAGCACACTGCCATCCGTCGTCGGATGTTGATGGATGATGTCGGTGCCGATGGCGATGTGGACGGTGACGGGGATTTTGCCGACTATGCCCTGGTGCAAAATGCTCAACTCGCGGTTGCGAAACTGGCCGGTGACGATGGCTTCGCCGAGCGCGCGGCCGGCGCCGACACCCTGCTTCACGCCGTCGGCCAGTGCCCGATTCATGAGCCGGCCGGTTTCATCGACCATGCCAAAACTGCCATCATCGAGCCCGCGCTGAACGTCTTCGCTGGTCTCGCCGATGTAGGCCAGCTCGAAGTCATGGATGGCGCCCGCGCCGTTGAAGGCAATCGCGGAGATGACGCCGCGTTTCATGAGATCGAGGAAGATCGGGTTCAGGCCGCACTTGATGGTGTGCGCGCCCATCATGACCACGACGGGTCGGTGGTTGCGGACCGCGGAAACGGTGGCGTCAACGACCGCACGGAAATCGTTGCCGGTGAGGATGCGCGGGAGCGACTCGAAGAATTGGGTGAAGCTGCCACCGGGCTTCCAGGCCCTGGCGAATTCATCGAGATGAACTTTGTTGGGGCGCTCGCGAATCGGGTACGTGCGCACGCGGCCGAAATCAAGCGGTGGAAATTCCATGTCAGGGGGCTGGCTTGTGAGAGCCGCCATTGGATGCCATCGGTGACGGGAAATTGGATGCGTCGCCGTTCTTATCGGTCGCAGCGGAAGGAGCCTTGCCGGTGGTGACGCTGTAGAGGACCAACCTCGCGCTGCCGAATTTCAGGTCGGAGGTGACGAGCAGGGGCAGGTGGCGCGCATCGTCGCTGATCCAGAACCACATGCGTCCCTTGTTGGCGGAGACGACGCTGAGGGTGGGATTGGGCTCGATGCGCAACGCCTGAACGTCGCCCAAGGGTTTCACCCAAATCAATTTGCGCTCGTCGGGGTGGACGATGACATTGTAATTCGTGGTATCGGCGCTGATCGTGAAAACGTCGTCCGAATCCAACATGAGTTTCTTCGTCCGCACGACGTACAGCGACGAGACGACGTCTTGTACGGGGTGATCGAGCAACACGCGGTGTTGCTTGCCATTGATACGATTGGTGATCACAGTCTCCTGGCTGGCGTAATCGTAGTGCGACTCCGTGTTGCGGTGGCGCCTGCCTTCGCTACGGTCTTCGCGGTATCGGCGCGCGAACAGGCCCTGGCAATCCAACCAGCTTTCGGCCGTGCTATCGACCGGGAACAAGGCGTCAATCAACCCGCTGGTTTTGGCCTTGGCGACCAGATGGTAGCAATTGTGACCGTCGACCGGTTCGATTCCCGCCACCTCCAAGGTCGCGCGCCCGACGACAAACGGGCCCCAGAAAATCTGGTAGGTGAGCTTTTCGCCGATGGCAAACGGGACGAAATCGGCGTTGTTGGCCCGGGCCGCGCCGGCCAACGCCAGAACCGAGACAAGAATTACCGTCAATTTTGCCTTTATCACAACGCCACGGTGCGCCGAGTATAGGAACCCGCGGAGCATGTTTCAACGAAAAAGGCTGATGGACAATGTTGGCACGTATTGGACACGACGACGGCTGGAGCATTCAATTCTCCCCGTCACAAATCGCCGGCTATATGGCCGTCATCGGCGGCTTCGGGCGGAGCTTGCCCGCCGTTGGCGGAGCTTGCGCTTTTTCTCCACCCCGTTACACTGCGGGGCCATGCGGAGAACGCACGCATTAGCGTGGATGATCGCGCTCGCCCTGGTGCTCGGGCACCGGCTGGCCTGCGCCCAGTCGTCCGCCCACGACATCGCGGCGACCGTCAAAGACGCCGACGCCCGCGTCCTGCGGTTGCAGGGAATTCGCGACGAGGCGGTCAAGCTGGAAGGGGCCGCTCCGTCCGACCAGGTGGAATTGGTCGATTGCATTCATTCGCGCGTGCTAAGAATCGACAGCTTGCTGGAATTGACTCTCGGCGCACAGAAGAGCCTTCACAAAGTGATCAAGACGGACGAGGCGGAGGCGGTGGAGGGTTATGCCACCAATGTGGAGCTGTGCTGCGAGCGCGCGGAAAAGCTCCTGCTGGAAGCGGAGAGTTGCGCGACCAGTGTCACTCTCAAGACGCCGCCGCCGACCAACGAAGTGCCCGCGGCAGTCACGAACAGTAGCGTCGATATCAAGATCACGCCGCGACCGGCCGGACTTCCGCCGGTGCAGCGTCCCGTGGCGCGGACTCGGGAAACCTGCCTGCATCACGAGCAATTTGCGACGATGCTGGGGAAGGCGATGGATTTGAAGATGACGGACAAGGCCACGCCCGACGATTTCATGAAGGCATTGGCACGACGGGCCGTGGAACCGCTCCACGGCTGGCAACCGGGCAAATGCGTGACGGTGGACGACGTGTATGTGGCCTGCGCCCGGGCGATGAACCTGAAAGTGAAGGACCCGCACAACCCGCTGAGCTACGGGCAGGCATTGCGCGACGAAGGGCTCGGCGTGGACACATTGTTGCCCGAACGCGACCCGCAGCTTGATCCTCCGTACGTGCTGGACTCCGAAGTGCGAGCGTTGCTCACCACCGGCTACGCGGCGCCGCTGCCCAGCGCCAGGCGGGTGAATCCCGATTAGGCGCGGACGACGACCGATGTGACGTTCCGTTCCTCGCCGTTGTCCAAGCGGTCCGTGAAGCGGATGACTTCCGCCCGCTGATCTGGCGGCGGATTCTCGATTTCTTCGATAATTTTCGCGATGGTCACCAGCCATCGCTTGTCACGGACGCATTTGCTCAATAGACTGGGGCCGTGACGACCCCTTCGGGACCTACTTTCGAGGCGGCAGAGCCCGCGTCGTCCGACAGTCCTGCCCCGAGCCATACCGGCCCCGTGCGGACCGAGCCGGGCGCGTCGGTTATCTACCAGGCCGCCAGTTGGTTTGAAGCCCTTGACTGGCGGGCGGTCTTCGAGCAGGACCAACCCATCGAAATTGATCTGGGCTGCGGCAAGGGATCGTTTCTGCTCTGGGCGGCGAACACCGATCCGCACCGGAACTTCCTGGGGGTGGAGCGGCTGTTGCGCCGGTTGCGCCGGGTGGATCGGAAAGCGGTGCGGAGCGGATTGAACAATGTGCGGCTGGTCCGCCTGGAAGCGGGGTACCTGGTCTCGAAGCTCATCCCGGATGGGTCGGTCTCGACCTATCACATTCTGTTCCCGGACCCATGGCCGAAGCGGCGACATCAGGCGCGGCGCCTCATTTCACCGGACTTCCTGGCCGAACTGCATCGCACGATGACAGCTGACGGAGCAGTCAATTGCGCCACCGACCACGAGGAATATTTCGAGTGGATTCAACGAGCGTTCCAGGAAAGTAGCCGGTTCGCGGAAACTGAACCCACGGTCTTGCCGCCGGAAGCGCGAACAGACTTCGAGAAAGAGTTTGTGGCGGCGGGAAAACAAGTGTATCGGTGCCGGTGGTTGAAACGGTGACGGGACTGAGAATATTTCGCCGGAATGCAAGGGTTTCGTGCGGGTTTGCAACAACCGCGTTGTTCGGGTGAGTTTACATTTTCCGGACACATCTGTTCATCGGCTGGACAGGAGGGCGGGTGGGGTGGGCTTTCGGGCTGGAGCCAAGTCGTTGGTGCCAGAACAGTAGTATCGACGCCACTCTTAGGCAGGTCTTGGCATGCAAGGTGGTAGTCGTAGCTGGGAGGAGGCAAGTTGCTCGGTATCAACGCGAACCGGCACGAAAAATGCATAAAAACCCAGTGGACAACGGTGACGAAAGTGATAATGTGCCGAATAGTCGCAGGAGTGTGGGAGGCAGATGTGAAACTGCTTAGGATGATAGCCGCAAAGGTTGGCAGGCCAACCCGTGCCCGAACCGGAGAGGCGATGGTCGAGTTTGCTTTGGTGGCGCCCCTTTTTTTCCTGTTGACGTTCGGGATTATGGATTACGGTCGGTTGTTATACGAGCAGCAGACCCTGCAGTACGCGATGCGCCAAGCGGGGCGCTTCGCGGTCACCGGTCAAAGCACGGGGGGAACCAATCGGGTGTCTGCCATCATTCAGGTCGCCGAGAGCGCGGCGGCTGGATTGATCAATAGCGGCAATATCAATAGCATAGTGATCACCAGCGGCGGGGTCACGAACTACGCGGGCGGTCCCAGCCAGGAAATGACGATCACCATGGTGAGCAATCTCAAGTTGATTACCCCGGGGATTGCCGCCTTTTTCCCGAACGGCACGTACACATTCACAAACAGTGTGACGTTCCGAAACGAACCTTTTAACCCGAGTCAGGCGAACTAGGAAGCTGTGATGAACCTGCTCCGAGATTTGATGTTGAAAACCAGGAGACGGTCCGGCCAGGCGCTGGTCGAGTTTATGTTGGTGGCTCTGGGCCTGTTGGTTCTGCTTTTCGGCTTAATCGACTTTAGTCGGGCCATTTCCACGTGGCAGGTGATGGTCAATATTTCGCGCGAGGGGTCAAATCTGGCAGCCCGAGGCAGCGGGACTACCACCGATTCTGTCATTTCCAACGCGCTTGGAACTGTGATTAGCAATGCGATTCCGCTGAATATCAACGCCAACGGGCAGGTGATCATTACAGCGGTTTTCAACACCGGTAAAGCGTTTGTCATCACCGACCAGATTTCGGAGGGACACCTGACGCAGACCAGCAAGATCGGCACTCTTGCCAACTCCAACAATGTTACCATGCCGTTCTTGGCAACGGCGACGGGAACCATCCCCCAATCCAACCAAACCGTATTTGTCACCGAGGTGTTTTACAGTTATAGCCCTGTGACGCCTATCGGCAAGCTCCTTGGTGTTACCCTGCCGTCGACCCTCTACGATGCAGCCTACTTCTAAAGGTGTCAGGTCTCTCATGGATCCACAATTTCCCGGTCTGCGGAACGCGGTTCATCGCAACAAGCCTGATGAGCACGGGCAAACGCTCATTTTGTTCCTGTTGATGATCGTCATCTTGTTCGTGTTTGTGGGGATGGGTGTTGACCTCGGGTTTGCCTATATCACCAAAGCCCGTCTTTCCAAGGCGGTCGATTCGGCTGCCTTGACGGGAATGCGCAATCTATACCAGGGCCAAGCCCAGGCCAGCTTGGTCGCCAGCAATGCCTTTGTGGCCAATTACGGCAAGTCGGGCCGCGATGTCGCGGCTCCAGCGCTCACGATCAATTTCGGCACGGTGAACGGAAATACCGTGCTCAATGTCAGCGCCACGGTGGCCGTCAACACCTATTTCATCCGCGTGTTGCCGTCGATGGGTGTGGCAAGTATGAACTGGAACACGCTTAGCGTGGGCTCCAGCGCTCAGGCCACGCGCGCCAATCTCATCATGTCGATTGTGCTGGATGTTTCTGGGTCCATGAACGGCGATGGAGGGATCGCTGGCCTAAAAGTCGCAGTCCCCGACTTCGTCAATCAGTTTGACAACAATAACGATCAGGTGGCCATGGTCACCTTCTCATCTGGAGCAACGACTCCCGTTCCCATGACCACACATTTCCAGTCGCCCATCGATACAGCCGTTGCGAGTCTGAACGGTATTAGCTGGACCTGCTCGGAACGAGGCCTGACCAATGGCCTCGCGCAAAACCAAAACACCCCCATAACAGCAGGCCAGAACGTCATCAAGGTGATTGTGTTCTTTACGGACGGCCTGGCAAATACCTGGTATTGGCCGGGGTTCAGCTGTGGAGGGCTGGACATAGCACCCGACAAGTCACTCTACTTGACAAACACGCTAGACACCGGAGAAAGTTGTGCAGTGCCCGGGACGATCGCTGGCCTCAGCGGCACGGTCAACACCAGCGACCAGTGCGGCGATATGTACGCTGAGGCGGATGCACGCGCGGAAGCGGTAGCAGCCCTGGCGCGGTCCGAGAGTAACATTGTCTATTGCATCGGATTTGGGAGTCCGAGCGGTACGCCTGAGTGCGGGCATCCTCCGCTGAACATCTCGTTCCTCGAGGACCTTGCCAATACCACGGATAGCGCCACTTACACCAATTCACAGCCGGTTGGCGATGTTGCGATCGGTTCCGACTCATCGGATATCGACCAACTGTTCCAGACGATCGCCGCCAAGATCCTGCTGCGACTGAGCCAGTAGGCCGTCCGCAGTCCGCTGACCACAGTGTCTCGCCAAGCGCAGTTCTTCCTTGAAGGCGCACGCGTTCATCTGCCCCAGATTGGACGACAAGAATCCTGAAGTGCGGAAGCCTTGCGTGGCCCGAGAATTTGTGGCTGGGGACGCGGACGTAACAAAAAGGGGTTTGGGCTTTGCTTGGAGCGCTCACTAAACATATAGAAGTCGTCTCGTAAATGGCAGGGCGCATCTTGACACTGGCCGGGAAAGGGGGCAGATGCCTGATCAGTGCCGTGGGCAGGGCCGACCGCCGGGCGGCCCGCGCCCTAGCGATTCGGCGCGCCCGGTCCCGAGAGCCTTTGCGACGCCCTACCTACACCTCATCGATCCGTAATTACAACGGGTTGCGCTGGACGACCGTAGCCCGAGGCTACACGAAATCCATGTTGTGATGGTGTCCCGACATTACTGCTCCAAAAGCGCTTACTGCGCCGATCGCGCTGACAACACAAGCCTTTTTTGGTTTTTTCGGGAGCAAGCGTTGGAAGTCATCTGGTAAATGGCGGATTGTCGCCTTGTAGTTGTATCGATTTTTGGAGTTGACGCTTCTATCGGTGTGCGATATATTCGCTGCGTCATGAAAACATGTTTACCTGGTGTTGTGGTCGGCCAAGGGTTTTTTCGATGGATCGCCGGCCTGAATATCCTCGTGATTGTTCTTTGAGATAGCAGAGACGGGTTGCCGTTTCGCATTGCGACCGGGGCACGACATGGTCGCGTATGCACTTGGTTACGGCTCGGCTCGCGCCTTAGCAACGACGGCGACCGGACCGGTCGCGCCGCCAGAGGCGGGCAAGCCTGCAATCCGGAGAATCAGGCCGCGCTCACCGAGCGCGGCTACAACCGAACCACGGTCTACAACATCCGGACCGCAGTCAGCCACGCGTGAGGCGGGCAATCCGCCTACGGCGGACGAGACGGCGGACAGGGGAGAGCGGGGCCAATATATGAAAATTACCAAACGAAGCCAATTTCCCGAGGTGTTGAGAGATGTGGATTGAGTTGATGGACAAGCTGTTAGAATTCCAAGTGGGCCAATTTGGCACTTGGCTTCGTTTGTCCGGATTGGCTTCGTTTTTGGCCTCGACCGCCCAATTATCGACCCCGATTGGCTGCCGAAAATACGTTAATGGTGGTAAACCACGGGGCGCAAGCAGGGGTTGATGAGACCCACTTCCGTCGTGTCGAGATCGGCGCTGAAACGGGGCCGTGTTTGCCCGCAGCTACGAGCGTCGTGTGGGATCGTGGAAGACGTCCTGAAGGCCGCTGGTGACCTCGTGGCCGAGATCGATGGGAATCCGGGACTCGCCCCGCGCCCGATCCAAGATCGTGGTGATTTGTTTCACCGCCCGGACCGAATAGAATCGCACCAGCCCCAAGGTCGTCTTCGGGCCGAAGACGGTCAGCAGCATCGCTTCATCCTGGATCGAGCAAATGAGAATCTGGGCATGTTTGCCCTGCTGGTGTAACGCGGAGAACTCGGCTTCGCCCACGCGTAACGCCAGCTCGCGCGTGGCGGCGAAACTTCCCGCCGCCAATGCCGAAAGAGTGGTCACGTCCACCGACGGGGGAATCTCCCCGAGTTGACTGAGAATGGCGCCGCCCCGGTCGATGATGAGCGCGTACGAGGCCTCGGAATGGTCGAGGTATTCTTCGAGCGCCTTGAGGAGGCGCTCCGCCGATTCAATCGTCAGAATTGCCAGTGCATGCATGCGTGTCCCTTACGATCGGCGATTGGATTTTGCTGGTCGCGTGGTTCAACGGTGCGCCGCGGCGGCCGCAATCCCCGACAAGGCGGTCGAGGCCGGCGCAGTCGCGGACTGGGATGACTGCTGTTTGGCGGCGGCTTCGTTTTCACGCGCGAACTTTTGCAACAAGAGCCGCGAGATGGCGTTGAGTGTGGCGAACACTCCCTGGCCCGTGGTGGCGATGCCCACGAAGCTCGGCACGCGCACGTTGCGGTTGTTCAACACAAAATCGAGGTAATGCACCGGCGCGGGACTCGGCAGGTCGCGCTTGTTGTACTGGAGCACATACGGAATCTGGTCGAGGCTCGTCCCCTGGCGGACCAGGTTGTCTTCGAGGTTCTTGAAACTCTCGATATTCTCTTCCATCTTGTCCCACTGCGAGTCGGCGACGAACACCAGCCCGTCGACGCTGCGCAACACGAGTTGGCGCGTGGCGTTGTAAATGACCTGCCCTGGCACCGTGTAGAGTTGGAATTTCGTCTTGAACCCTTTGACGACGACCGCGTTCAGCGGCAGGAAGTCGAAGAACAGCGTGCGGTCCGCCGCGGTGGCCAGTGACACCAATTCGCCCTTGTGCGCTTCGGCCACCTGACTGTGAATGTAGGTCAGGTTGGTCGTCTTGCCGCACAGGGCGGGGCCGTAGTAGACAATCTTGAATTGGATTTCCTTGTTGACGTAGTTGATGATCGACATGATGTGGCTCCCTTACTCGACGGTCCGCTGACGGCACAGCCGGGCCAGTTCCTGGCTGATGCGCTCGCAACGGCGCAACAACGCTTTGCTGAAGTGACGGTTATCGTGGAGGACGATGAAGAAGATGTCGCCCGCGCGCAGAATACTGATCGGTTGCTGGTCGGTGAACACGGACAACCGCGTGACCTGTCCCGTGCCCAGTTCTTTCATATAACGGCCGACCTTGCGGAACAGTTGGGGCGCGAACACGCTGATCGTTTCGCGGTCCAGATGCGGCGGCAACTCGCCGGTCAGGAACACGCCATCGGACATGGCGAGGATGCAGCCGGCAACGCCCTGGAGGCGGCTGGTGAGCCGGACGATTTCCTGCAGTGTGAGCTCTTCGTTGTGCTCGACGCCGAGCAGACGGTTGAGGTGACGGCGTGGCGGGCTGGCCAGCGAGCGGAACAGCCGTCGGCCGATGCCCGGGACCTGGCGTAACTCCTCCAGCGACTTGAGTCCACCGTGAGAGTCGCGGAACTCGATGATTCGCTTGGCGAGAACGGGATCGATCCCTTCGATGCGAACGAGGTCGGCGAGGCTCCAGCGATTGAGGTTGGCGAGAACCTGATCGGGAGTCGATCCAACGCAGGGCGCCGGCGTCGCCGGCTCGGAGGTTAGCGCTTCCGTCGCCGCTTCGGTGGATGGCTCTTCTGAAGTTGTCTCGGGCTGCCCGGCTTCGGGGCCCTGGTCCACAGGGGGCGAAATCTCGGCCTGATCGGTCCTCGGCAGGGCTTCCGTTGTCGGCCGTTGCTCGGCGGCGACGGGTGCGGGCGCGGCAATTTCTGCGGTTGCCTCTGCAGGCGGTAGCGCCGCCTGGTATGCTGGTTCTGCGGCGATCGGCGCCGGCGTTGTGACCTGTGCGACAGGTTCAGCGGCGGCTGGTTCAGCCGCGGGTTGTTCGATTGTCGCAGGCTCAGCGGCTTGGGCTTCGGCGGCTTCCGGGGCTCCGAGCGGGGGCACTGGGCCGACAACCGCTTCAGCCGGCATGGGTTT
>Ga0187867_10003734_pt1 | contig 12042 bp, 10 predicted proteins | sample June2016WEW_13_1_FD_132976 | JGI IMG/M metagenome (GOLD analysis project Ga0187867, IMG submission 132976) | Peatland microbial communities from SPRUCE experiment site at the Marcell Experimental Forest, Minnesota, USA - June2016WEW_13_10 | ecosystem: Environmental > Terrestrial > Soil >... | reverse complement strand
GTGGAGTGGGCGGGGCATCCGAACTGGTATTTCCGGATCAGCAAATATTCGATTCCATACCTGAAGCATCCGTCGGTGCCGAGGACCTGGTTTCTGGATCAACCTCCGCAAGTGCCGGGGGATCTGGAAAATTTTGTGCTGAAGCCGCTGTATTCGTTTGCGGGATTGGGCGTGGTGATTGCTCCTTCGCGGGCCGATGTCGATGCGATTCCAGCGGCCAAGCGCGGCGAATACATTTTGCAGGAGCGTATGAATTTTACGCCGGTCGTCGAGACGCCGCACGGGGCGGCCAAGGTCGAGCTGCGCATCATGTATGTGTGGCTCGATAAATTGCTTCCCGTACTGACGATTGTGCGGATGGGCCGTGGGCTCATGATGGGCGTGGATCAGAACAAGGGCATGAAATGGGTGGGATCGTCGGCGGCGCTGGTCAGCAGCTAGCTCCAGCTCTCGCCTCCTTTGCAGAGAACGCGAAGGAGCGGGGCACCTTCTAGGCCCCGCCTTCGGCCCCAAAATTGTCACCTATCAGCGTGACCGACATCACCGTCCGTCCCGCTCCCGCGCCCTATCGTTGAGGGCATGGCTACTCTTACGTGCGCTAATTCTCGTGTTCTGAATTCCAGCCTGGCATCCCGCATCATGAGCGCCGACGAAGCGGCCGCTCTGATCAACTTCGGCACTCGCATCGGTATGAGTGGATTCACCGGCTCCGGTTATCCAAAAGCCGTACCGCTGGCATTGGCCCGGCGCATCTCCGACGCCAACCTGCGTGGCCAGAAAGCTCAGGTCAGCATCTTCACCGGCGCTTCCACCGGGCCCGAGTTGGATGGCGCGCTGGCCATGGCCGGAGGCATCCAGTTACGCCTGCCCTATCAGTCCGATCCGGAGACGCGCAAAAGGATCAATGCCGGGGAGATGGAGTACATGGACATCCACCTCGGCCACGTCGCCCAATACGTGGAATACGGGTTCCTCGGCAAGATGGACTGGGCGCTCATCGAGGTCACGGCGATTCTCGAAGACGGGCGCCTCGTTCCCAGTTCCTCGGTGGGCAACAATCGCACGTGGATCGACCAGGCGGAGAAGGTGATTCTCGAAGTGAATGCCTGGCAGCCATCTGAACTCGAGGGCATGCACGATATTTATTACGGGATGCAGCCGCCGCCATACCGGCAGCCGATTCCGCTGGTGCATCCGGGGCAGAGAATTGGCACTCCTTATCTTCACCTTGACCCGGAGAAGGTCGCCGCGGTGGTGCTGACCGATTCTCCCGATCGCAATAGCGCGTTCAAAGCGCCCGACGAAAGCTCGCGCCGCATTGCGGGCCACATTCTGGAATTCCTCGAATGGGAAGTGAAGTCAGGACGCGTTCCCCCCTCGCTCCTGCCGCTGCAGTCGGGGGTGGGGAACATCGCCAACGCCGTCCTGCTCGGCCTCCTCGAAGGGAAATTTGAAAATCTGACTTCCTACACCGAGGTCATCCAAGACGGCATGATCGAGCTCTTGCGCAGTGGCAAGCTGACTTGCGCCTCGGCAACCGCGTTTTCTCTCAGTCCGCAAATGCTGGCACAGGTCAACGCCGAGATGGCAAACTTCCGCGATCGGATTGTGCTTCGGCCGCAGGAAATCTCCAACCATTCGGAACTGATCCGCCGGCTGGGCGTGATCGGTATGAACGGCATGATTGAAGCCGATATCTATGGCAACGTGAATTCGACTCATGTCATGGGATCGCGTATTCAGAACGGGATTGGGGGTTCGGGCGACTTCGCGCGCAATGGATACCTGGCGATTTTCATGGCTCCGTCCACGGCGCAGAAAGGGTCCATCTCGACCATTGTTCCAATGGTGTCGCACGTGGATCATACGGAACATGACGTGGGCGTGATCGTAAGCGAGCAGGGTCTTGCCGATCTGAGGGGACTGTCGCCGCGGCAACGAGCCAAACTGATCATCGACCGTTGTTCGCACCCGGATTATCGTTCTCTTCTACACGATTATCAGGAGCGCGCGGAACGCCTGTCTTTCGGCAAGCACACTCCTCACCTGCTGCATGAAAGCCTGAGCTGGCATGAACGTTACGTGCGCACCGGACGCATGCGCCCGCACGACGAGTGAACAAGAGTGAAGAAGAGTGAAAAAGAGGCCGGCTCCGAGCCGTCAGTCTCGTCCGCTTCACTCTGAGAAACTGACAGCTGAGAGCTGAGAGCTCTGTCCCTACTGTTGCGGAGCAACTGACTTCAGATAGGCAACCACCGCTTCGGCATCACTGCGGTCCATGCGAAACTGCGGCATCGGAAGACGAAGCGGATTGCCGTTGGTCCAGATGCCGGTCGTCAGCAGTTTGATCATGTCCGCGTCGCTGGCGGGAGGAGTGCCGCCAATTCGCGGCGCGTTGATGGGCCAGTCCGAGCCGGGCTTCGCCGGCAGGTAGGGGACGGATCCGCCCTGGAGCCATCGCGTGCGATCGAGATTTCCGCTGGCGTCGCGCGGCGTGTGGCACTGTCCGCACACGGCTACGCCTTCGACGAGATACTTTCCACGAGCGACGCCAGGCGCCGCACCGGCTTTTTCGCTCGCACCTTTTTCGCTCACACGCTGCGAGTGATCGTTTTGAGCAAGAGCCACGCCGACCCCATTCGAGAGCAGGGCAAGAGCGATGGCGGCGGCGATTGAATAGAGAGCAAGTCGAGAGAACATTGGTCGTGAGAACATAGGTCGTGAGAACATTGCTTGAACCTTCTGAAGGCTGCGCTTGGCGATGCCGCTATTCTGTCCGGTGGGTATTGTACAGCTTTGAGGAGGACCGAGTGTTCCAGTTCTCGGCATTTGCCCAAAGCAGGTGACTTCAAACTGATCATGAGGGCATTGGCGTTGATTACGTCCTTCGATTACGTCCTTCGCATTCGTGCCATTGGTGCTGCAGGTTTTGGCGGACAGAGCCTGCCCTGAGCGAAGTCGAAGGGAGTGTCCGTCCTACAGGAGTTACTCGCAGGCGCTGCGACTGGCGGGTTGGAAGCGATCCATTTGTGCGTCGCGCTGGCTGCTGAAGCGACCGTCGGCGGTCTTTCCATACTGCTCTTCGCCGGGACAGTAGTAGAGAGCGGTATGCGGATCGATCCACACACTAATGCCCGGGTCGCCTTTAGGATGAGCCGCTGCGGGTGCAGGCGCCTCGGCGATGCCCAGCGCGACCAGTGCCCTTTCCATCGGCCCCAGCGCGGCCCGTCGCGGCGCGCTCACCGCCGGCCACATCAGCGCCACCAAGGCCAGAAATATGGCCGCTCCCAGATAGACGTCAGCGCGATGAAAACGCAGCTTCACACGCAGGTTCGCAAAGCGCCAGGAGTTAGGGGCGTCGTCGCTGTCGCTCGGGAAGGCGTCGCTCGGGAAAGAGTCGCTCGGGAAAGAATCGTCGCTTGCGGAGAACTGGAGTGGCGGAACGCTCGGGTCTGATCCCTCCGGCGCCAAGTCTTCTCGTGTCAAGTCTCGGAAAGTTTCAGGAGTCCATTCGTTTTGCGCTTCGAATTGGTTTAGCGCCGATTCGTCGAGACTTGAACTGCCGATTGCGGGATCGCGGACGGCTTGCGTCTTTCTCTCTGTCTCTGCCTCCGCGGTTTTTTCCTTTACCGTCTCCTCTGCAACCGGCCAAGCCACAAGGCGGTTGCTCGCGGAAGCGCGCGCTGAAGGCGCAAATGGCCGGCGCTCGCCCGCAAGCGGCGGGACGGTTCTTCGTACGCTTTCGCCAGGTGTGTCGGCGCGAGGTGTACCTGCGCCAGGCGTCCCAGCGCGAGGTTTTTGCCTATCTTGGCCAACCTCGGCCGGGCGTTCCGGCCAGAGGCCCTGCTCCTGGCTCTTCAGCCACATCGAAGCCCAATTGTGCTGTAGGCGTTCTCCCGGACGAAACTGGTCGAGGCTGCAGTTCTGGCAGCGTGATTCTTCTGTCAGCTTCGGAGCGCCACAATGCGGGCAAACGATATTCGGTTCCGGTTCCGGGCTGGCTTCGGATGGCGCTGGCGTTTGCAGAGCCTTTTTCACCTGATCGTTATGTTCCTGAATGGTGAAGGCAGCAGCCAGCAAGCCCTGAAAGGATTGCTCGTCCAGCGTCAGCTCCGAACGTGTCAGATTGGATCGGGTCGAACGCATGCCATTTGGGGGGGAGAAAGATAGTCCAACTCCCACCATTGTAGTGCAAGTCGGGGCAGTGTGACACGAAGAAAACGGAGGGCTTTTTGGGAGGGATTCCCGTATAGGAGCGCCATTATGGAAGTGCTTCATGAGAATGATCCAACCCATCGCGAAGAAAAGTCGAATCCCTAACTGTAACTCTATGGTTTTAACAGGCCTTCTCGGGAAGCGAAGATTTGGCGAACCGCTTGCTTCTGTTTACGGCGGGTCGCGACCCCAAGAACTGAACTGAAGGAGCGGACGAAAAGCCGAAAAATCAATGATTAACCTGAATGAGATCAAGATAACGCCACGTGACCAGCAAGTGCTACGCCTGCTCGTGCAGGGATGCAGCAACAAGGAAATCGCGAGTCATTTGAACATCAGCCCGCGAACCGTCAAACAGCATCTGCGCACACTGTTTCTGCGCGCAGGGATCAAAGAAGGCCGGAAGCGAGTGAAACTCGCCACCGCCATGTTCATCAAGGAGCAGGTGCAACCATGCAACCCCGTGATCGGCTAACCGCCAAGGAAATTCAAGTCGCGACCCTGGTTTGGCAGGGTCTCACCAACAAAGACATTGCCCGTGTCCTCATCACCAGCGAGCAGGTCGTAAAGAACTACCTGCGCACCGCCTTCGACAAGCTGGGCGTGTGGACGCGGCTCGAACTAGCGCTTTACGTCGCCAGCCACGGCGGAGCGAACTGGCATGCGCAATTGGGCAACGGGCTATTATCGCCGGCAGCCGCAGGCTGGAGCGTAGCTGCAGGCAAGGAAGGCCCTGCCATGGCAGAACCGGAAAGAAAGACGGCGGCTGCGGCCTCCGGTGGGAATCGCTAGAAATTGCGTATCCAGCGGCGCGTGCGCATCGGGCTCTAGGTCTCAGGTCTCGGGTGTAAGGTCTCAGGAAACCCCCCTAGACCTGAGACCTTTTGCTCGGCAACGGAAACAGATTTCACACCGCTCGCACTCCTCCGCAGCTCACGCCAACTGCCGGAGTCTGGGCTGTTGGACTAAGCAGCTTATTTTCATAGAAATACAAACCCATCTTCTTCCCGACCTCGAGCCCTTCAAAGACGCCAGTTTATCCCGACCTCGGTACTCGAATTGCTTGCTCACCCCCGGACTCGCTCGTTCCGGCTCATAAAGTTCTGTGCTGGATTCGTTCAACGGGTCATCCTTTCACAACCAGACTGGGGTGGGTATGGCTTACAAAGATATTTTCTGGATGGCCTGCGACTCGACCGAGCCATTGCGCGCCGAATACGGGCCGTTCCATACCCGGGAAGAAGCGGAACTCGAAGCCCGCAAGCTCGGCTTTGGATACCTGCTGCGCTACGAGCACATTCTCGGTCCCAATGAAGAGATCGAAGAAGTGCGCTGCGTCTTCCTCGAACTGCAAAATCAAAATCAAAATGAAAATGAAAATGCGCAGTCCCCGGTCAGGCCAGGAGTCACCTTTCACACCCGGTGTGCCAGTTGCGGTGAGACCGCGACCCACGAGCGCTCGTGGCAGGCGGAAGTCTGGGCCGACATCCACGAATTCGAACACACCCGCCACAAAGTCAGACTCTTCGAGCACGCTCGCGGCGAAGGTCTAAAAGAAATCGCCGACTGGCGCGGCCACGCAGCATAAGCGCAAGAAGCTCGCAGCTCTCAGCCATCAGTTCTCATCTCTCAGCCAAAACCGAGTCACGTAGGGACAGCCGCCCTCGGCTGTCCACCTTTAACTTCTAACAAAACTCTATCTTCAATCCACGAACTGTCTGACCCCCGTTTCTGGGCAAGTGCCAGGATACTCAGCGAGTACGCATTGACCCGCCGTAACTTGGCCCTTACTATGTTTGCGCACAACAAAGATCTGCGCACAACAAAGATCTGCGCACAACAAAGATCTGCTCACAACAAATGTGTGCTTCTTTGGTCGCCAACCCATGATTGCCAAACGCACCATCGCAAAACCATGATCGGCCAAACCATCTCGCACTACCGCATCGTGGAGAAGTTGGGCGGCGGCGGCATGGGCGTCGTCTACAAGGCCGAGGACACGCGGCTGCATCGCTTCGTCGCCCTCAAGTTCTTGCCGGAGGAAGTTGCCCGTGACCCGCAGGCACTCGCCCGATTCCGGCGCGAAGCCCAAGCCGCGTCCGCACTGAACCATCCCAATATCTGCACGATTTATGACATTGGCGATCAGGACGCCCAGGCGTTCATCGCCATGGAGTTTCTGGACGGTACGACTCTCAAGCACCGCATCGCGGGGCGTCCGCTGGAGACGGAACTGATTCTAGCGCTCGCCGTCGAGATCGCCGACGCGCTCGACGCCGCTCACTCCAAGGGGATCGTCCACCGCGACATCAAGCCCGCCAACATTTTTGTGACCGAGCGCGGGCATGCCAAGATTCTGGATTTCGGGCTAGCGAAGCTTTTTGTGGAACCAGGAGCCCCTGTCGACGCAACCGCTACCACCCTTAGCGACGAGTCCCATCTGACCAGACCAGGTTCCGCCATTGGAACCGTCGCCTATATGTCGCCCGAGCAGGCGCGTGCCAAGGAACTGGATGCCCGCACCGATCTGTTCTCCTTTGGAACTGTCCTCTATGAGATGACCACCGGCCAATTGCCATTTCGTGGCGACAGTACAGCCACCATTTTCGAAGCGATCTTGAACCGGGCTCCGGTAACTCCGGTGCGTCTGAATCCCGACGTGCCGCCCGAACTGGAACGGATCATCACCCAGGCGCTGGAGAAAGATCGCAACCTGCGCTACCAGCACGCGGCCGATATGCGAACCTCCTTGCAGCGCCTAAAGCGGGATACGGAATCCGGTATGTCCGCGGCCGGGAGGGATACCACCAGCCTGCGCGCACCCGATTCGACGAATCTGTTTGCCGGACCCAGCAAGTACATCGCACTCGTCGCGGTAATTGTTCTAGCCGCAGCAGGCTACTTCTACTTCATCCTCAGCGCAGCCAAAAGGCCCGTCTCTGTGGGGATTACGACCATCCCGCCCGATGCCGTTGTCACCGTCGGGGCCGAGAAGTGTCGCGCACCGTGCGATCTGCCCTTGCGGCCGGGAACGTATGAATTGCGAGCCGAACGCGACGGCTACGAGCCGGTCACACGGCAGGTGTCCATCGCCCGAGATACGAAGTCATTGCCGACGGTAAAGCTCGACCAATCGCCAGTGCCAACCGCCACTCCAACTCCACCCCCGGTTGTAATCGACCAGGGTACCTTGATCGTTCACACCAATGTGGGTGGGGCAGAAGTCTACGTCGATCGCAATCTAAAGGGGCTTACCGACGTCGACAAGAAATTTGAGGGTAAGTTCGACGTAGGTAACCACGAAATCGTTCTGCGCAAACAAGGGTATGCGGATTCGTCGGAACAAATCGAAATTGCCAAGGGAGCAATGTCCATAGTTACATTTAAGCTGGCGGAACAAGCCCAAAAACAGGCATCGCCCGCGCCTGCTTACCTGCTCGTGCAGGCCCCGCCCGGAGCCAGCATTCTTATCGACCAGGAACCTCGCGGGGCAGTTCCCCCGGAAGGCCGGCTGCTGCAGAAAGTGGATCCTGGACGCCACACTATCGAAGCAAAACTGGATGGCTATGAGCCGTGGTCCGGGAGCGCCATCGCAGCATCAGGCAAACAGGTTTCGGTCTCCGCTGAACTCATAGAAATTCCTAAGCCGAAGCCAGTGATTTCCTTCTTCACTCCGAGCGCATCCTCGATCCAGCAAGGCCAGCCGGCGCAATTGAGCTGGCAGACGGAGCATGCCGACGAGGTCTCGATCGACGGTGGCAGCGTCGAAAAGAACGGCTCCAAACAAGTCGAGCCGATCAGTCGAACCACGTACACCTTGATGGCCAAGGGTCCGGGCGGGACCGATTCAAAGCAGGTGACAATCGACGTGATTCCCCCCGCTGCACCAGCGGTGACGGCGCCGGCGACTGCGACAACGACGACTGCGCCAGCGACGACCGCTCCGGCGGCTGAGTCAACGACGACTCCAACTTCCGAGGCAAAGCAGTGCATCGACAGTTTTAAGGCTGCCTACGAACTCAAGAGCATCAACGAATTGACTAAGGTCTGGCCTTCGTTAGCCGGCAACGCTAAAGAAAAGAACGCGCTCGAGGCCTTCTTCAAGTTAACGCAGAAGGTAGTGCTTCAGGAACAGTGTGTTGAACCTCCTTCTATCTCAGGAGATACGGCGCACTATCAGTGCAGTGAGACCGTGACCAACATTAGTAGCGGAAGGGCGCACAGGTTCCAAACGGGGGCCGTTAAATTTGTTTGCAAGAAAACCTCGACCGGCTGGATCGTCGCCAGTAAGGGCGTAAGCAAGTAGAACGTGGCAGGCCAGACTCGGCTCGATCTCACCGGATAGTTGGGTGTGCTATAAGACTGTCGGCACGTTTTACGGGAGGTAATCCATGCAACAGGAGGTTACTAGTTTTCAGCAAGAGTACCTTGCAGAACTTGAGATTGCTGAAACACAACTTCTTGCGCTCGCTGGCGCTGTTCCCGAGGAATCTTACGGTTGGAGCCCCGTTCTCGGCGCGCGGCCGTTCTCAGCGGTCCTGGTACACATCGCCGTGGGGAATCTTCTGCTCTTGTATCGTGCAGGCGTGCGAATACCCCCTGTCACCAACCTCTATGGGTCAATCGAAGGCGAACCGGTCGCGCGTGTTGTGGCAATCATCCGCAAGAATGTTGCCATGGAAGGCACGATCGTCGCAAAATCCGAAGTGGTTGATCTCCTCAGGCGCTCGTTTCAAGCCGTTGCGGAGGCGATGGCGGCAGTTACGCCCGATGACCTTGAGGTCAGAGGGAATTTCTTCGGTAAGCCAGAGGCCGTGCGTAGGCTGTATTTGCGAATGTTAGCGCACTCTCACGAACATATGGGACAAGCCATTGCGTACGTTCGATCTATGGGTTACAAAGTGCCGTGGCCCGATCCACTGAGAGATCTGGATCGTGTAGCGGCCAGTGAAGCGGCACACCAGCTCACCGCCTGAAGGACTGCCTCCCAGAGTTGCACATTCACCTCTTGGCGAGATAGGGGGGCTGCCCCACCTTAGCGCCGCCACGACCGAGGCTGCCCCACCCTTCGGCGGTCCGCCTGTTTCTAAACACCGACGGACGCGGCACGAGTGCCGTGATCGCTTGCCAATAGTGTCGCCATAGCCTGATCGGTAGCAGGTCGAGAGAAAAAGTAACCTTGTACCATCTCGCAATTGAGCTGTTTGAGCAAATTTACATGCTCTTGTGTCTCGGCCCCCTCGGCGACGACCTTCAAGCCGAGACTGTGGGCAAGCATAATGATGATCCGAACGATCTCGCGGCTTTCCGGGTCGCTGTCCATGTGCAAAATAAAGGCTCGGTCGATTTTCAAGGTGTCCACTGGAATCCGGCGCAAGCGGCTGAGTGACGAATACCCAGTGCCAAAATCATCGATGCTCATGCGAACGCCGAGTGCCTTCAATCGCGCCAGTGCGTGTCCAGATTTTTCCGCATCCCCCATGGCGATTGTTTCTATGATTTCGAGTTGCAAGCAGCCGGGAGCAATTCCGGTCTGCTCCAGCGACTTACGGATCTCGCTGGCCAAATCCGGCTGGGCGAACTCCCTAGAACTGACGTTCACGCTCATGGTCAGAGGCGGGTCTGAGGGGAATTCAGACTGCCAGGATCGCAGACGTTGGCAGGCTTCGTGCACCAGTTGCCGATTCATGGGGATGATGAGCCCAATTTCCTCAGCAACCGCAATGAACTCAATCGGTGGAACGATGCCCTCCGGACGTTGCCACCGCGACAGGGCCTCGAAGCCCGTGATCTTGCCAGTTTGCAACGAGACGATGGGCTGGTAGTAAACACGAAATTCCCCCTGGTCGAGGGCTTTGCGCAGGTCCGTCTCCAGCTGCAACCGCTTTACCGCAGTCGCATGCATGGCTGTGTCCGACACTTCGCAATGGGCCTTTCCCGTGCGCTTGGCACGGTACATAGCTATATCCGCGTCTCGCATCAGATCCTCGGCCTGGGTGTGAGGGCTGGTGCTGGAAGCAATTCCGATGCTCGCCGAAATTACTATCTCCTGTTTGTTTACCACAAAGGGGATCGCCAGTTCTCCTTGCACTCGTTCCGCAACGCGCACTGCTTCAATGGGATCTCGTATATCGTCCAAAAGGATGGAGAATTCATCACCGCCGAGTCTGGCCAAGGTGTCGTCGTTGGTAGGCCTCGTAGGTACTTCGGTCATGCGCGGACGCGAGACCGTGTCGGCTCGCCGCACTGAGTTCTTCAATCTTTGCCCGATTTGAATCAGCAGCTCATCCCCCGCCGTGTGTCCCAGACTGTCGTTGATGATCTTGAATTCGTCTACATCAATGAGCAATACCGCGAATTTGTAGTTCGATTGTCTTTTCGAGAGGGTAAGCGCGTGTTGTAACCGGTCCAGAAACAGGGCGCGGTTGGGTAGGTTCGTGAGCCCGTCGTGAAATGCATTGTGTGCCAGCATCTCTTCGGCTCGCTTCCGCTCAGTGATGTCGCGGTTCACGATTACCAGCTTCTCAGCCTGGCCTTTTGCGTTTCGGATCGCGCAGGCGGTCGATTCCAGATAGCGCCAGGAACCGTCTTTGTGGCGTGCCCGGTATTCCACCCGCTCCCCCTGGCCGGTCAGGCGGGCTTTTTCTGCTGCTTGCAATACTCGCGGTCGATCATCGGGATGAATTTGCTCGGTCGAAGAGGTCGCCTTCAGCTCTTCGGGCGAATATCCGAGGACTTTTTGATAGGCAGGGCTGTTGTACAACCGGCGGCCATCGCCGTCAACAAGCGCGATCATATCGGCGGCGTTCTCGCTGATGAGTTGAAAAAGCTGATCTCTCTCCGCCAGCTGGCGTCGAATGCGGTGGAGTTGCAGGTTCTGATAAACCGCGTAGAAGTCGAAAAGTAATACGAGAGCCGCCAGCCCGCGCACCCATTCCCTGAGGTCAAACCAGTACAAAGCGTCGGTCACCGTATTAAACCAGGGGAAAGTGAACGAGATGATCCCCAAGGTTAATGCCAGTGTTACGACAACGGCAAACCCCCACAGCCACCATTCACGACCCTCGATCTGACGTACTTCAATCGGGATCGCCTCGGGGCTACTCGGGCTCACCTGTTGGAATGCTTGCTGATCCATTGCTGTCCCACTATTCTCCGGAAATCTTATGAGCATTCTAATCTGCGGAGTAACTTAGGGGGAGTTACGAAAGTTGGGTCGTCTGTGCAACGCCGGCTCCGACCTATGACAAGCCGTGCCTATCTAACCTACCAGAGCGGTATGAGAATGTGGAGCCAACTTATCACGGTAGCTCGCAGTAGTTAGTCTCGCGTGAAGGCTGAGAATTTGTCCCTGACGGACTGCGGCATAGCTTCCTCCAAACGGCCAGAAAGCCATTCTTGGAGTCTCGAGGTTTGATGCGGAGAGAGGAACTGCAGTCCGAGCCTTCGCTCTTTGGCCCAACAGACTGTTGATTCGAGGATAAACTCAAAGTCCTTGCCCGGCAGAGTGAAATGCAACCGTGCCTCGTCACCAGGTCTGAGTCGGGCCTCGGCAGTAACCGCCATTCCACCCTCGCTGATGTTGACGGTGTGGCCGGGAACCGGCTCCATGGCTGTCCGAAGAATCGACACTGGAACCTCTACCGGGCAGCGGAAATAACGGCGCCTTTCCCTTACAATCAAGCCATAGGCAGCCTTTAGGCTTAAGTCAATTGAAGCCGCGGAGAGCGGTCTCCGTAATAGGAAAGTTGAACCAGCCTTAAATGCTTCCGCGGCTTCGCCCTCGCCATCGCAAACCGTGAATACGATTGCATGTTCATTCGAAGC
>Ga0187867_10003733_pt1 | contig 12044 bp, 10 predicted proteins | sample June2016WEW_13_1_FD_132976 | JGI IMG/M metagenome (GOLD analysis project Ga0187867, IMG submission 132976) | Peatland microbial communities from SPRUCE experiment site at the Marcell Experimental Forest, Minnesota, USA - June2016WEW_13_10 | ecosystem: Environmental > Terrestrial > Soil >... | reverse complement strand
TTACTGGATGGTCAGAGGGGGGCGCGGGGGCATTGGAGGATGCTGTGCGAGATGCTCCATGACCATGCGCGCCACAGAGATCCAGAACTCGCCGACCGGCTCTTGCGCGTGCTTTTTTTTCGCGTAGTGCATGCCGATGCCATGCTGCATTGCGATGTACGCCGACGCCAGATTCCGTCCGAGTACCTCTTCTTTAGACGGCAAGGGGCGCTTCGGTTCCGGTGCGACGCGAACAGTGAGCTTCTTGCGTGGGCGGGACATTGGGTCCTCTTTCTGGAACAGTGCAGGAAATCCTAGTTTACCGGTTTCGGCACGCGCTCATTCGGCAAAATGAATCCCGTGCCGGCAAAGAATCGTTGGGCTTATTTGGGTCCTGGGTGACCACCGGGTGACCACGTCGCGACTCCGTAGCGCCCATTTTGCCCATCTTGCGTCACGGCCAGCACTGAAACGACAAGACTTGCACCGCCTGGCACTAGCCAGCACTGGCGGCAAGCGCGTTCGATTCCCGTTAGCGCTACCACTTAACAGCATATCAAATCAGTAACTTAACAGCTCTCGAGGGCCTTTCGTGCAACCATTTGCAACCATCCGCATCGGCTCAGGAGATTTTGCCTGCGGTTGAGGACCTCTCGATTGCCCTCTAGACCTTCGCGTCCCACAGTTCCGCGGCCGTGATATCGTCCTTCGGGAGAGCATGGCTGTAAATCGTAGCTGTCGTGTAAGCGTTGGAGTGCCCCAGGCGTTTGCTCACCGTGGGAAGAGGCACGCCATCGGAAAGCAACTGGCTACCGTGCGAGTGCCGGAGCGTGTGCAGGCTGACGCTTTTCAGACCAACCCTTTGGGCCAGCAAGCAAGCCTTCGCTGTAATCGTGGCGGGCTTAAGGTAGTTGCCTTCCAGGTCACAAAAGACAAGGTCAAGATCGCTCCTGTAGTCTGGGCCAAACATGCGGCGGTTCTCAGCTTGGCCTTCGCGGTGGGCTTTGAGCATCTCGACGGTTGAGGCCGGCAGTGAGATTCCGCGGCATCGTTTGTTCTTAGTTGTTTTGACGCGTAGACCCGCTTTTGTATCATGTGCGTGGATCTGGCCAGATCGCAGGAGCTTCCGAACGATGAGAAGATCCGGCAGTTGCTGGCGGACCGCATCGATGTTCAACAGAAGAGCGTGGGCATGGTGGTCGGTATTATCACCCCGCAGGGTCGGCGCCTGATCACGTACGGGCGGTTGAATCAGGGCGACACTCGACCGCTCGATGGAAACACTGTCTTTGAAATCGGCTCGGTCACTAAGATCTTTACGGCCCTGCTCCTTGCCGACATGCAGCATGGGGAAGTCCAGCTCGATGATCCGGTAGCGAAGTATCTTCTGTCTCAGAACGTCTCACTTTTGACCCGTATTTTTATTTTGCGACAAGCGGCAAAATGGCCTGTTTTGCAGCCCCGTGCGGGCGCACACTTCGGCACGCCAAAACCGAGCTAAACCGTGCGGTTCTTCCCGCGCCCCGTACCGGGGCAGCACCCGGGGCGAGCGAAGGCGAGCGGACGCCTCCAGCGCCAGGCGCTCGGGCGCGGCCATCGCGTCGCGCGGCGCTGACGATGGGCCGCCGACATCGGGCTGCGCGAAGGTCCAGCCATGCGCCTGGCTGCGGGCCGCGCCGGCCCGAGGCCGCGGCGCTCACCGGCGGCACGGCCGCTGGCGCGGGCGGCGTATTTGCGCGCGGCCTACGGCTCGCACATCTCCAGCGGCAGGCGCACGGGCGTGGTCATCGCTTGGAGCGGCGGGCACTCCCCCTCCGCCCGCCGGCGGTCGCGGCGACGGACAACGCGCGGGTTGGCGCCGGCACCGGCCGCCGGCATCGTGCTCTCGCCTGCTGGGGATTCGCCGGAGCAATGGCCGAGCGCATCCAGGCCTTCGAAGAAACCGCCGGGATCCTGAGCGCGCAGTTGTGGCTGGTTCATGGTTGAAACCTCCATCGGAACGCGACTTTGGAACGCGCCGCATTCAGATGGGGCGAGTATGTCATTCGTCATTGAAGATCTCAATCTCTGAATATCTCTCACGTGTGAATTGGGACAAAACGGTATCCCGCCGCTCGCCGTTCGTCCGCTGCCAGGGCGCACGCCGCTCGACGCAGCCCATCGCGCGCGCCGCCACGCGGACTGGCGCCGCACGCAGCCCAGGAGCGGGGCTGACGCTTCGCGCAACCCGACGCCGGCGGCCGGCTCCTGCGCCGCGCGCGCCGCGGCGGCGTGCGCGAAGCGATTGCGACCGGATTGTCGCGACGCGAAAGTGCGCATGGCGAACATGCGTGAAACGCCCGTCAATCGGCCACTTCAGCGCTGTTTTGCACGCGAAAGCCCAATTTTGGGCCCCGAACTTGTGTACTACGGGTGGGTTTTGGCGTACTTCAGACAACACCAGTCTCACAACCATTGTTAGGTCGTCTGGAACCGCTAGACCGTGTGACCGGGGCCGTGAGCGCCGCGCCGTGCGAGGTTTGTAAGCGGAGGTGGTTGGAATGGCGCCTATCGCTTTGAAGCTCGTTTTCGCGATCTGCTCCGTGATGTTGTGGCGAGTCTTGTACGTCGCGATCCTGTCCGGCGCGCAATGCTGGGCTGCACGCAGACACAGGCGGGTTGCCGAATTCAGCTGCAGGGTCAGCGGGACTGCATCGGAAAACGGGGGCCGTCTTGTCGAGTTGGCGACCGGGAACCAGCTTCGCAGGCGCCCTTCATCGCTGCTTATGAAGTATCCGTTTGCAGAACGCCGTCGCGCCTAACTGCCCGTGTCGTGCCGTTAGCAATAGGCCGCCCGCGCGGGCGCCCTCGCGACGCGACGCCTCCATCCCGCCGCTCGACGCCGCCCATCGTGCGCGTCGCGGCCTCGAGCCGAGGAGTATGCTTGGCGCTTCGCGCAGCGTGGTGCCGGGGCGCGTTCCGGCGCCGACCGCCCGTTGCCCGTCGCGGCGAGCGGGCGTGCGGATGGGCGGCGCGAGCGACGACGAGACGCTAGACGGCATTGTCTCATGACGGGCCGGTGGGAAACCGCTCCCTCACGGTCGCGGCTTGTACTGTTAGCTTGGTATTTCGATGATCTCTTTCTCAAATATCAATAAGCAGTACGGCAGACAATTGGTGTTCGTGGACGCTTCCTTTCAATTGAACCCCGGCGAGAAGGTCGGCATGGTCGGACCCAACGGCGCAGGCAAGACCACCCTGTTCCGCATGGTGGTGCGGGAGGAGTCCCCCGACGAAGGTGAAGTCTCGGTGCCGAAGAAGTTGACCATCGGCTACTTCCGTCAGGACGTGGAGGAAATGAAAGGACGGCCGGTTCTGGACGAGGCCATCGCCGGCAGCGGACGCGTTGGCGATCTGCACCACGAACTGGAAGATCTGCATCAGGCAATGAACGATCCCGCGCGCACCGGCGATATGGACGCGACACTGGCGCGCTTCGGCGAGGTCCAGGAAGAGTACGAGCATCTGGGCGGCTACGGTCTCGAGGCGCAAGCTCGCGAGGTGCTGCACGGCCTCGGCTTCGAGGACGACCAGATCGATGGCGATGCCGGCGCGCTGTCCGGCGGCTGGAAAATGCGCGTCGCGCTGGCGCGCGTGCTGCTGGGCCGGCCCGACGTGCTGCTAATGGACGAGCCAACGAACCACCTGGATATCGAATCGATCATCTGGCTGGAGCAGTTTCTCAAGTCGTACACGGGCGCCATTCTGATGACCTCTCACGACCGCGAGTTCATGAACCGCGTCGTCTCGAAGATCGCGGAGATCGACGCGGGTGAGATCGTTACTTACTCGGGCAATTACGATTTCTACGAACGCGAGCGCGCCATCCGCGAGACCAATCAGCAGGCGGCCTTCGCCCGCCAGCGAGCCATGCTGGCCAAGGAACAGCGCTTCATCGACCGCTTCCGGACGCACGCCGCCAAGGCTGCGCAAGTGCAGAGCCGCATCAAGGCGCTGGATAAGATCGAGAAGATCGAACTGCCGAAGAAGCGCCAGGTGGTGAAGTTCGAGTTTCGAGTGCCACCACGTTCGGGCGACCAAGTGGCCGTGATCGAGGATCTCCACAAGAGCTACGGGTCGCGCGTGGTCTACGATGGGTTCAATCTCACGATCCGCCGCGGAGAACGCTGGGCAGTCATGGGACGGAACGGCGCGGGCAAGACCACGCTGCTGAAAATGATTGCGGGCGCCACCGCGCCGGATAGCGGCAGTGTGCGCCTGGGCGCCAGCCTGAGCATGGGATACTTCGCGCAGCAGTCGCTCGACGTGCTGGATGCGGATCTGACGATCATCGAACAGTTGCAGCAGGACTTCCCGCAGGACGGGCTGGGCGCGCTGCGCACGCTGGCGGGCGCGTTTCAGTTTTCGGGCGACGATGTTGACAAACGCATAAGGGCGCTATCGGGCGGCGAGAAATCGCGGCTGGCTATGGCGCGTATGCTGTATAACCCGCCGAACTTCCTAGTGCTCGACGAACCTACTAATCACTTGGATGTGGCCACCAAGGAGATGCTGGTGGATGCGCTCAGAGACTTCGAGGGAACGATGATTTTCGTGTCGCACGACCGCATGTTTTTGCGGGGCCTCAGCTCGCGAGTGTTGGAGCTAGGGGGCGCGAGCGGCCGGGAACGGAATCCGCGCGTTTATCCTGGATCGTACGTGGAATACGTGCAAGCAATAGGCTACGAAGCACCCGGAATATATTCGTGAGTCATGTGTCGATGTTCGTCTTTACCGGTTGAAGCCGCCTCCAAACTCGGAGGTGTTCCTCTTCTAAGGTGCGGGGCCGGATCGATTTCAACCGCACCCAGAGTTCTCGGGCATCATGCTAACACGCTGAGAACAGGCCGGGCAGCTTTTAGTCAAAAGTTGGTGCAGCGACTATAAACAGCCCCATGACGTATTTGCCATGCAATGTGCAATAGCGGCGTTTTCCCTTCGCGTTTCGTTGAGGCTTTGCGGCGGGCCGCGCCCCTTCCGCACGTGCCCCGCCGGCCATCCCGCCACTCGACGGGGCCATCACGAGCGCCGCCACCGCGGACCGGCGTAGCCCGCACCGAGGAGCGTGGCTAGCGCTTCGCGCAGCCCGATGCGGCTTCGGCCCGTCCCGGCGCCGCGCGGCCGCAATTCCCGCTGCAGAGGGCGATGCGCAATATTTTGCGCGTCGGTCCGAGGGCATCCACGGTTGCCGCGGCCGGCGGCGCGGAGCATGCATCTGCCGCTTGCGCGAGGCGATTGTGACCGGATTGTCGCGACGCGAAATTGCGCATGGCGAACATGCGTAACGCGAAAACGCGATTTTGAAATCCCCCCCGAAAAGTATCACAAGGGTGGGTCAAAAGGGATGGCCCCGCGTTTCCATAGAGAACTCGACCCATCGCTGGTGTAATCCTCCCGCTCTCGCTCGACAAGCGCAACGGGAAGGAAACGGTGCGATTCCGTCAACGCTACTTCCGCGCGGGCGAACGGGGCGCGGGTTCTTCACGAGTGATGATTTTTCCCGACAGTTTTCGATTCTCCAGCTCGTCCTGCGGTCGAGAGCAGCAGTTTGGCCCCCGCTGACTGTTGTACTGTTGATCTATGGACAAGAGACTCGTCAAGCGGCACAAGCGGCAGGTTGCCAGAGCCAAGTTGCACTCAAAGACATCGGAGCCCGACGTGAGAACACACGAGCAGATCCAGGCCGCTCGCGACGCTAGCCGCCCGGATGCCGGCCGTGGCCCATTTGCTAAGTTCGCCCGGGCGGTCCGTTCGAAACTCACCCGCTCCGAGGGAAGCGCCGAAAAGGCGGAAAGCTAGTTTCAGCCCAAGATCGTCGATGTTTGCGCCGCGTTGGGCGAAGCGGCCGGAAGTTAATTGCGGTTCTTGGACGGACTCCGGAGGGCGAAAACAGCGAATGGGTCTCTAGCTTTCTCCCGACCCTGCTTCAGCCCGGCAAGCGACCGCGGACCGGCGAAGCCCGCAGCCGAGGAATACGGCTGGCGCTTCGCAACAGCCCGATGCCGGCGGCCCGTTTCGGCGCGCGACCGAGCGATGCGCAATATATTGCGCATCGGTCCGAGGGCGCGTACGGTCGACGGCCGGCGGCGCCGAGCGAGCACTGTTGCGGCGTGCGCGTGGGATCGCGACCGGATTGTCGCGATGGGGAATTGCGCATGTCGAACGTGCGTGAAACGACCGTCAACCGGGGCTCCGAGCGCATTCGAATGCGGAAACGGAAGTTTCGGGCTCCCCCGGAAGGTGTCGGGTAGTGTCGGGTTTGCTTCCTCCGACCCGGACCTGAACCCTTTACTCTTGGAGCAGATCGGTCTAGTGCTGCGTGCGAATATGCTCCGTGTAGGTCGTTCCGCTCAATCTCCCAACTGCATACGTGAACAAGAGCGAAATTGCCGTGATAGCAATCCGTTTCCTTTCGGCGCTTTCCGATTCGGTTCCTGACCTCAGGCTCTCTTCTTCCATTACTCCAGCGAGGTCAGAGATACGACATTCGCTCCACCTCTTGGGGGTACCGGTCGCCCTGTACAGGCACCGCGGCGGTTGCGTCGGTGATCTCGCGAAGCTCGTCCGCCGTAAGTTCCACCGCCGCCGCTCCTATGTTCTCCTCAACACGCGCCAGTTTCGTGGTTCCGGGGATGGGAACAATCCAGGGCTTTTGTGCCAGAAGCCAAGCGAGTGCGATCTGAGCCGCAGTCGCCTTCTTCCGCGCTGCAAACGCCGCAATCACATCCACCAGAGCCCGATTCGCCTTGCGGGCTTCCGGTGCCAGACGAGGGATACCGCTGCGATTGTCCGCCGGATCGAACTGAGTGTCCTCAGTAATAGCCCCGGTCAGAAATCCCCGGCCCAGAGGGCTGTAAGGAACCAGGCCAATCCCGAGTTCCTCAAGCGTCGGCAATATCTCTTCTTCCGGGCGCCTCCACCATAACGAGTATTCACTCTGTAGCGCGGTAACAGGCTGAACAGCGTGTGCCCTACGAATTGTCTTCGCCGCTGCTTCAGACAACCCGAAGTGCCTGACTTTGCCTTCCTGAATCAGATCCTTCACCGCGCCCGCCACGTCTTCGGTCGGGACCTCCGGATCGACCCGGTGCTGATACAGCAGATCGATCGTCTCGACCCGAAGTCTCTTGAGCGAGCCCTCCACGCTTTGCTTGATGTACTCAGGCCGGCTATTGAGTCCCGACGCAGGTCTGTCGGAGCCGGTGAGGTGCCACCCGAACTTCGTGGCGATCACCACCTGGTCGCGCACGGGAGCGAGCCCTTCGCCCACCACCTCTTCATTCGCGAATGGGCCGTAAACTTGAGCCGTATCGAAGAACGTGACGCCCCGTTCCGCCGCTCCCCGCATGACCGCAATCATGTCCTGCTTAGTCCCCGGTACTGGACCGTGACCAATGCTCATCCTCATGCAGCCCAGACCGATCGCCGAAACTTCCAGGTTGCTTTTACCAAGTTTGCGCATCTGCATTTTTTCTAAACTCCTCTGACAAAGTAAGGGAACACAGGTGTATGAGCTCTTTACAATCTCCAAAACCGCAGCCTGACGCGGGCTGTGACAAATCTGCTGTGTCCGGCAGCACTAGCGCCGTGAGTCGATCGCAATCCGGAGGTTGGGGCGCTTCCAGGTGCTTCCGGGGACCCTTTCGTTTCCCCCCTATCCCGATGCAGGTTATCGACACTTTCTGATGTTTGCACTGCCACACTTGCACGCCAGGGCACGCTGAGTTCACTCGCGGAATCTTACTCGCAACTGTTGTCGCGGCACAGATTCTTGCTGAAAAACGGCAGCACATGGTTCTGGAAACGATCGGCTACGGCGCTGGTATGCGTACCGCGGTAAATCTCAAACGAATTGGCGATCCCATAATTGTCGAGCGCGTCGTGCAGCTTGCCGGCCCCAGCCCGCAAACCATCCTGATCGCCCACATCGATCGCAATCGCCTTGTACTGAAGCAAATTGCGGATGTATTGGTCGATGAACGCCAACGGCGCATTCGCCGCCCACTTGGCGATCACATCCTGCTGCTCCACGCCATCCTTCGTGGGCAGATCGAGATAGAGCGGCGGGTTTTTCGGGTCCGGCGACCAGGCCGCCGCGGAAGCCAGTTGCGCCCGCAACATGAAAGGCAAACCAGCCGAATCGGCGGGCGTCTTCACCGCCTCCAGTTTCTTTTCACTCTCCGGGTTCGCCGGCCCGGCCCCGCGTGCCGCCAAGCAACACGGGCTCATGATGTATAGGCTGCCAAAAACGGCCGCATGCTTGATCCCGATGCGTGTGGCGCCATAGCCGCCCATCGAGTGGCCTGCCAAGCCCCGGCTCGTCCGTTTGGCGATGGTGCGATAGTGCGCGTCGATGTAGCCGACCAGGTCGTGCGCGATAAACTCCTCAAAATCGCCAGTAGTCACTGAACTCGAATACATCGATCCGTTGTGTATGGTTTTGGAGTCGGGCAGAACCACGACCATATCCCGCGCACCCTGCGCGAATGCGCCCTCGATGGTTTGCGGCACGTGAATTTCGTGCGTCCACTGCTCCGCCCCTATCGAGTAACCGTGCAGAGCATAGACGACAGGGTAGCGGCGGCTGGTCTGCGCGCCGTAATCCGGCGGCAGAAACACAATCACATCGCGGTCCACAGCATCGCCTTCCAGATTGCCTTCCAATGAGGCGCCGTGCACTTTGATCTGCTCCACTGTGACGGCTCTCGCGCCGGGCACGACATCGGGCACCTCAGTCTTAACCTGCGCCCACAGCGTAATCGCCAACCCAGACGTCAAAGGTAGCGCCAGGATCGTCGCTCTCGTCATCAACCAATTCCTCATGTCCACTACCATAACGCGCCCAGTGAGGCGAGTTTTCCTCGCGCGCGCGATCCAAGCGCTCGAAGGGTGGCCGCCAGGGGCGACTGCAAGTCGCTTCGCGCGATTGCGCAGAGCCGACCCTATCGTCGGCGCCGCCTGAGCGAAAATCGCTGTCGTAGCGGCCTACGACCTCTGCGGGCCCTCCCGCGCATCTCGTAGTATCCCATCGCCACCCGCCCCGCCGCCTGCGGTGCCCCTTCCACGATGCCCCGCCGGCCAACCCGCCCCGCGACGCGGCCCATTGCGCGGGCCGCCTCGGGCCGGCGCTGCCCGCGGCCGAGGCACGGGTTTGGCGCTTGCCGGCGGCCCGTTGCGGCGCCGCCCAACCGGCAATTCCCACCGAAGGGCGATGCGCAATATTCTGCGCGTCGCTCCTGGGGCGCTTGTGGGCGACGCTGTCGGCGGCGCCGAGCGTTCACCCCCGCTTTCGGAAGCGATTGCGACCAGTTTGTCGCGACGCGGAATTGCGCATGGCGAACATGCGTGAAGTGCCCGTCAATCGGGCACTTCAACGCTGTTGCGCGCAAAAACCCGATTCTTCAGCCCCCCCGAAAAGTGTGTCCAGTGGAGGTTTTGGGTCAGCGCGCCAACACTTCCTCGCGCACCAGCGTCCGTCCAGCCAACGCCTCTCGAAATCCCAGGACGGCCAGCGCCAGCACGGTCGCCAGCGCCAACAGCGACTGGCCCGCGTACCACTTTGAGAAATCCAGCGTCAACGGGAAGCTCAACAGTAGCGCACTGACGAAGAGAGAGACGGCCTACTTCAGCCGGGACCTGGGTTCTATTCATGGCTCCTGCCGACCGCTCGGTTTCGGCGCGCCGAGCCGTTGTGCTCCGCCGCGACCTCGCACCGACAGTGCCCCTTCCACGACGCTCCCCGCCGTTCCCGATTAGTCGGCAACCGGAGATCATGCGTGACACCGTCACTGCCCCGGTTTCGATGTCGCGGGGTTGGTGGCCGCGACGCGAATCTCCCTCCCGCTCACGAACACCTTCATGGAGTTCTCGGTTTCGCCCGACTCGTCGGTGTATTCGTAGGAGTCCGCTGAAACAACCTTCATGATGTACCGGGTGTGATACATCTTCCCGCCAAAAATGCTCTCCCCAAGCCAGGTCCATACGTCGCCGCTCACCGTACCAGTCTTGTTTTCTACTCCTCCTGAACTGTCGACTGCGTGGTATCGGTATGTCTTGGAGCTCGGATCGTAGTAGACGAAGAAGCCTCCGAGTATTTCCTTCCGGGTCTATAGAGTGCTGCCTCGCAAATCACAGCGAAGCCGCCTGCCGTCCATCTGCAATCGTCAGTGCCACTGAATTTCGTCGCTGGCGAGTTCGGCCCCATTGCCCCGGCTTTCACTTCGTCTTCGACCGTGAACTTGCCGACCATTACTGCCAGCTTCTTCACTTCCGGGCCAGGTGTCGTCTGAGACTGAGCGCGAGCCACGATCACGCTCGAAGCGCATGCCAGCACAAATGAGAGCAACGTTGCGAGATAACGCATTGGACTCTCCTTTCAGGGATGCCATGCATGCTAGCACAAAACGTTGGGACCGACTAATGGCAAGGATAAGACGCTCTCAATCTTACAGGTGCTGCCCCCGCGGTTTCTTCAGGATTCGCCACTCGGGAGTTCTCTCCAATCGCTTTCGTGCCGGCCAACTCCCCTTGTGTCGACGGCTATCAGCAATGAGCCCCACGTGTTCCGGCGTCAGCAGGGTGTTGTGCGGCGGCGCGACCGCCTGCGTGCGGATGGGTGATGCGAGCGGCGAGGCGCTATCCAGGATCAGGGCGTTCGTCTGCCGCAAGGGCACACGCCGCTCAACGCGATGACCACGCCCGGAGCGACTGGCGCGGGAGGCGGCAGGCGGCTGTCTACGCAGTCGACGGAGCCCGCGCTGGCGTCCTCCTTCCACGCCGCACCACCGGCCATCCCGCCGTTCGCCGCGCCCATCCACGCGCGCCGCCACCTCGCACCGGCACAGCCCGCAGCCCTGGAGCATGGCCGGCGCTTCGCGCAACCTGATGCCTGGCGGCCCGTTCCGGCGTTGTGGTTCCGGAGATCGGTCGCGCCGTTCCGATCGTCAATACTTAAGGATTACGTCCATCGCCAACTGGAACTGGTTCTTCCGGGTCCCGTTATTAAACGCCGCAACGTCGAAGGAACGGTCGAATCTGAGTTCAGGGCGGAGGATAACCGTATTTCCCACCCAATGTCCCCACATTAGAGTTTCCTCCGCGTACCGCGTCTCGTAGCCGGTCCGCTGGCCCTTGATGTCGTCTAGGAAATCGCTGCGAATCGAGAGGCAGTTCCTCGCTGAGAGCTGTTTTTCAACGTAGTTAACCATCGCCCACTCCGGGGCGAGGCAGCGAACCTGTCCCGTAGAACAGATCGCACCGTTCGTGCCCTTTTCGGGTTCTATCGGGCCAGAAACACTGGGTACATCCCTTTCATACATGTACCAGGCCTCGGTCGCCATGTGCCAAGACTGGCTGAACTTGTGATACCACGTGTTGTCAAACATCTGTAGGTTGTTGTAGGCGTACTGACCGCCGTTGAGGCCGTTCACACAAGGGTACACATTGTCGTTGCCGTGGTGGAACGTGTAGCTGGCGCAGGCCGTCGCGGACGGCTTCGCGTCCGGGGTCCAGGGAGCCACGTCATGGCCCGCGGTGAGCCCCAACTGGACCAGCCAGTGGTCATTGAACTTGACGGTACCCAGGATACCCGTGTCCGTAAACGGGTCAACCGAATACAACAATGAGTGGGTGTAAACATAGTTATTGGGAGCCAATTGCGCTTCGATACCCGGAATCGAGATGAAACGGCCGACGCGGATGTTGAGTCCCTCGGCAACCTGGGGGATATACAGGTCCACGTATTCCAGCACCGGATCAAACCCGTACTCGCGGTGGTCGTCGAGCAATTGCCCGCTCAAATAGCCCAGGCTGGTGGTGAACCGATAACTGGTGCCAAACAATCCGCTGATATGGAATCCCCAATCGATGTGATCGGTTTGAATCGTATCGGGAAGGCGTTCCACGTAGAGCACCGCCTGGTCGAGCTCGACCCGATTCGCGTAGATGTCATAGGTGGCCGGATAATTCGAATTGTGTGAGGTGCTGAGGTTGAAGCTGCCTTCAAGCCAGCCGTAGACCTTGATTCT
>Ga0187867_10003722_pt1 | contig 12060 bp, 11 predicted proteins | sample June2016WEW_13_1_FD_132976 | JGI IMG/M metagenome (GOLD analysis project Ga0187867, IMG submission 132976) | Peatland microbial communities from SPRUCE experiment site at the Marcell Experimental Forest, Minnesota, USA - June2016WEW_13_10 | ecosystem: Environmental > Terrestrial > Soil >... | reverse complement strand
GGCCGAAATCCTCCGTCAGTTCAGGACCACCAATAACCTGACCGAATTTTATAACCTGAAGCTCGGCATGGCCTATGTGGAAGCCACAAACCGGCTGACCGTTCAAGAGGTCCTGGCGCTTTGCGGCAATGAGGGCATCGCCTCTTCCGATCCCGGCCCGTGCAGCATGGGAGTCGACCAGGGCAAGCTCCTCCATGTGGTAATCGGGAAGCGCGAATGGCAAAGAGCCGGCAAAATCGTCCATGTGGGCGAGTACCAGGCATGGGAAGAACTCGACCGGCTAATGAAGGTTTTCAACGTCAGCCGTTGCGTGGTGGATGCGCTTCCTGAGACCCGGAACGCCAGGGCCTTTGCCGAGAAGCACAAGGGGAAAGTTTTTCTCTCGTATTACAACGAGCATCAGAAATCCGGCTACAAATGGAACGATGGCGACCTGACCGTTCACAGCAACCGGACGGAATCGCTGGACGCCTCACATGTTGAAATCCAGTTCGCTAAGATAGCGCTGCCGCGCCAATGTGACATCATCCGGGAGTTCGCGGAGCATTGCGCCAACACAGCCAAAAAACTGGAAGAGGACGAAGAGACCGGCTCGAAGCGCTACGTTTATGTAAAGCTAGGGCCCGACCATTTCCGCCACGCCCTTAATTACGAGGCGATGGCCCGGCATTATGGGGCCGGGTCGTTGTTTGGAGATTGCATCTTTTAAAAAACGAGAGGAAAGCACCATGAAAGGAATCATTCCAAAGTATTGCCCTGGGAACCCCCTACAGCCCTGTTATTGGGAAGATGAGGAAAAGGGCATATGCTACCGGCGAATTTGCGGCGGGCTTGCATGGCCGCAGACCTTACTTAATCGGCCCGGCTTTGGCGTCATTGTGGGTGAAGAGTTCAATGATCAAGGGCCGAACCGCGTGCCCGATAAAGAAGACGTCGTGATGCACGTTCTTGCCGATGTGGAGCGCGCAAATTTCAATGAATTAATGAGCGAATGCGCCGGATTTGCGCAGAAGATTTGGTACTGCAGCCCTTACGACATGGCGGTCACGGGTCTTCTTGTTCAATTCAACCAGACGGAGCGCGATGCGGGAAGACCTTATTTCTACCCTGGTATCGCTCCTCTGATCGGCGGCGATGGAGACCTTACAGAGATCTTCAAATACGGTGTCGAGCGAATCAAGCAGCGCAACAACAGGGGCACCCTGATTCTTGATGCCGGCCCCAGGGTCAAAGTCTGCCTTCAGGACATACCCCTCGATCCAACCAAGCTCGAAAGCTACCCGCCCCTGGTTGCGCTCTGTTTTGCCGTCGGCGCCCTGGACTACTACCAATACATTCATCTGCAGGCTGACAACAAACCGGCGTTCGCCAAGACCGACTATGACGTATTCAACCCGCCTTTCGAGAAAGTAGGGGGAGATTGATTACGATCCATGCAAATAACGGCAGCAGGACAAACATATTTTGTCCACGCCAAAATATCGCAAAAATGAGATTTTTTCTATTGACACAATATCGCAATTTTGCTATTAAGGATTATCTTCATTTTGGAGAGACGCATGCCGGAAACCGAGGTTCTCTTTTTTGCAGAAAATGACGGGAGTTCCCCGATCCTGGAATGGCTTGATCGATTTAGGGAGATTGATCTTGCAGTAGATCGAAAAAACCGGTTTGCTAAAAATCCTCTGAAGCATACGTGGAGGGAAAAAGAATGAAAAAAGGCACCCGGAAAAATAGTGCAGTTGAAATCCTTCATCAACGCTACATTGGTGACAATGAGACTCGGAAGGCTTCCGTCCAGGCTGAACGTATTAATGCTGAGGTAGCTCAGAAGATTTATGAAATTAGGAAGGAAGCCGGATTATCACAGAAAGCTCTGGCGGATTTAGTAGAAACAACTCAGTCTGTTATTAGTCGTCTGGAGGATGCTGACTATGAGGGACATTCCCTGTCGATGTTATCTCGTATAGCCAAAGTACTTGACAGGGATATCATGATTGCAATGCCATCCAAAGAAACCCCTGATAAAGGTTTTTCGAATGCAGATCGGAACATGATACGATTTGCTTTTCGCGAAGTTGTCAGGGGCCTGCGACTCAAAAAGGGATTAACAGTTGACCAGTTCGCAAAGAAGGTACAAATCGACAAGGAAGAAATTTTAGCAATGGAGAGGGATTCAAATTATCTTCCACCGCCTCTTACCTTATTCAAATTGAGTGGGTTCTACAAGATTTCTCAAAGAAAACTGGCAGTTCTTGCCGGCGCCATTAAGGATATGCCTCGCGCCTTTAGAGAGGAGGCTTCACGATTTGCAGCCCAATCTGAGTCATTCTCGAGGTTGACAGATGAGGAAAAGCAAATTCTCGATAAATTCGTGGCTTTTTTGCGTGAGGAGAGTAAATGATTGATCGATTTCCAAGCACAGAGATCGATAAAATCATATCGAGAATTCTCAAGGAGGCTGGCATGAAACAGCCTCCATTCCTTATTGAGGACCTTCTTACGCACCTTGAGCTATACCGGGGTTTTTATGATCTAACAAATCCATCATTAATTCAGAGAGCTTGGCACAAGAGTAGAGTCGGAGGCCAGAAAATCACAAATATTGCAGGCAAGATTAGTTTATGTGCGATATGGTTTCCCGATAAACAGCAGATTCTTATCGATGAGTCACTTCCTGCACCCAAGAAGAATTGGGCGTCATTTCACGACACGAGTCATACCGTACTGCCCTGGCATAAAGAGTTCTTTCTAGGTGATACGGCCCAGACACTTGATCCTGATTTTCAGGAAATGCTCGAGAGTGAAGCACACTATGGCGCGTCTGCGTTCATGTTTGGTGGACAAATTTTCACCAAAGAAACTCTGGACACACCACGGCAATGGGACAGTGTTGCACTTCTAAAAAAGCGGGAAAATCGATTGTGGTGCGTTCCCGATGTGTCCGTTTGCGGTGGGGGGAGTTGCCGAGCTTTTCCTTTACCCTCCGAACGAACGCCGGGTGGCTGGTTTGATAAGCGAGTACGCCGTTTCGAGGGGATGCGCAAAGTTAATTACTTCCCACCCCCATATACGAGAGTTATATTAAGGCTCCGTTCACAGGATGAATGAAGGGGATGGGGTAATGCCGGAGAGACAACGGAGAACAGCCGACCGGCCCCTTCGAAGGTGATTTTATTGCGTCCCCGGAGGTCGTGGAACGCGACGAGAGGGTGGACGCGCTACCCGCGCAGGAAGAGTTCCGGCGGCCTCCAGGCCGCCTTTTTTGAGAACCCGAATGCCCCATGCCACCTGCTGGTTCTCCTTGACCAACCGGTAGCGAAGGATGGTTGATGCATGTCTTCATGGTGTACGTCCGGGATGAAAATTTTTCCCAACTGCTCCCGGAGGAGCTGAACAATTCCCGGTCTGACAATGGCCGGATCAAAGTGATAGCCTTTCCACCCCTGGGAATCCAGACCCTGGCGCCGGTGCTGCGCCGCCATGGCCACCGGGTGAGGCTGTTCGATACCTGTCACCCGCAGATGCAGGCGGAGCACCTCTGTCGGGCTGTGGAAGAAGAGCGCCCCGACGTCGTTGCCCTCTCCTGCCTCTCGACGAGCACCTACCCGGCGCTCAAAAACCTGGCCGGACGGCTAAAATCCGCCGCCCCGAAAATCTCCCTCATCGCAGGCGGCGCCTTCGTCACCATGAATGCGGACCGCATCCTCCAGGACTGCCCTGACCTGGACTGCGTGGGGGTCGGAGAGGGCGAAGAACTCCTGCCGGACTACCTGGACAAGTTCGACGACCCCGGCGCAGTAGCCGGTCTGGTCTGGCGTGACGCTGGAGAGATTGTTGGAAACGACCCACGTCCACTCCTGCAGGACCTGAATCAGTTTCCTTACCCCGACCGTACTACCCTGCCCATCGACTACATAGAATCCTTGCCCCTGGATGTCCCCGGAGTCCTCTCCCTGGATAAATTCTGTACCATGCAGACTTCCCGAGGCTGCCCCTATTCCTGCATCTACTGCAATATCCCGGCCCTGTCTCAGGGCAAATGGCGCTACCGTTCCTCGGAGCACGTCCTGGGAGAAATGCAGCAACTGAACGATTTGGGTTATGGCGCGATTTACCTGACCGACGATCACTTTCTCATAAACCGCAAACGCATTGGCGAAATTTGTGGGGGTATCATTGAGCGCCACCTCAAGTTCGGCTGGGGTTGCGAAGGACGAGTGGATGCAGTGGCGGTGGATCAACTGCCACTAATGAAAAAGGCCAACTGCAATTCTCTGGCTTTCGGGGTGGAGGCAGGTACGCAAAAGATCTTGGACTCGCTGCATAAGAAACAGACACTGAAACAGGTGGAGCACGCGGTCAGTGAAGCGAAGCGGCACGGCATCGATAGGGTGCACGGCTTTTTTGTCATTGGCTCTCCCGGCGAGACCGAGAAGGATATCATTGCCAGCTTCCGCTTTGCCGCCCGGCTGAAGGTGGACACCTTTGGTTTCAGCCGTCTGTGCGCCTACCGGGGCACCCCCTTATGGCAGGAGTATGTCGACCGCGGGATCATTGACGACGGACGGGATTGGCACAAATCGTTCAAGTGCGTAGACATCGACCACACCGCTCTGTCTGGCGCCGAGGTAAACCGGGTCCGCATGAAAGGCTACGCCCTGCTGTTTGCCCACCGGATTTTCTGCCGCCCCCTGCGCACTTACAAGCTCCTGCGCCTTTTCAGTAAGCATATGAAGGGGTCTGATATCCTTAAACTGCTCTGGAGCCCTTTTCGACGGCAGACCTTGAGCCCAAACCCCGATCTCCCGGCTTGATGATAGAAACCGACCTATTCGCGCCTGTTATACTCATTCATCGCATCGGACAGGCATGAGGCGAGGATGGCGCGGGCAGCTTTTTCAGCCTGCGCCGTCATTTTTTCGAAGTCTTGCCGGTCCTCCGGGTACGGGGGCTGGAGGACAAAGGTTTCGACCGGTTCGTCGTGTTTGGGGCGGCCGATTCCCATTTTGAGGCGTGGAAAATCCGAGGCGCCGACGTGGTCGATTATGGACTGGATGCCCTTGTGCCCCCCTGAGCCGCCTCTTTGTGCGATTCGAATCCGGGCAAACGGCAGATCCAGGTCGTCATGTATAACGAGCATCCTGTCCGGAGGGATTCCGAAGTATTTGATGATCTCGCCAACGGCTTCACCGCTCCTGTTCATGAAGGTGAGCGGCTTTGCAAAAAGGATTTTTCGCCCCTCGGCAGTCGCGAAACCCCACGAGGCCCGGAACTTACGTTCCATCATCAGGGGCGAATAGTGCCCAATCAGCCGGTCAACGACCTGGAACCCGACATTGTGGCGGGTGTGTTCGTATTGTTTTCCCGGATTGCCAAGGCCGATGAGGGCAAGGATTTGCTCTTCGCTGCGGCAGACATCACCCATAATTTAGTGAACAGTTAACAGTGAACGGTGAAGAGTGAACAGATAAAACAGTTTGCACACGGGTGAAGGCATTCTATCGTGAACTGATGCCTAAATCCGTGTTCATCCGTGTTCATCCGTGTTTTATTTTTTGGGGCCTTCCTCCGTGGGCGGGGGCGCGGCCTCAGGAGCCAACACGCTTACGACCCCTACGGTGGGGTCCTCGTCGAATTCATAGGAAGATTCCGCTACAAGGTCCTCGACGTGGAGTGTCTCTCCCATATCGATTTTACTAACATCGATCCGGATGCTTTCCGGAATTTTGTTTGGCAGGCAGCGCACGGAGAGCGTTCGTTGAATGAGATTGATCTCTCCGCCTTTCTGCACCCCTATGGAATCTCCTGCCAGTTCCACGACAACTTCCACAGTGATTGGCTGATCGAGGGGCACTTCATAGAAATCGACGTGGAGAAACCGCCTCCGGAAAGGGTGTTTCTGAATTTCGCGAATGAGCACCTGCCTGGTTTGACCGCCATCGATCTTAAGGTTGAGGAGCTTACTCTCGCCGCCGGTCTCTTTGAGAAGCTTCTCCAGATGCAAAGCCGAAACCGAAAGTGAGGTCGGCTGGGTTTTCGGTCCGTAAAGCACCGCAGGGACCTTCAGGTCCAGGCGCACGGTTCGCGCGGCGCCTTTTCCAGTCTTATTTCTTGTTACCGCTTGAATTTCCAGAGTCATTCTTTATGCCTCCCGATGGATCCGGCGCTCGACTTCAGCCAGGAGCTTCCGGTAAGATTCCGGGCGCCGAGATCTCAAATTTCGTTGAATATGGAGCTTATCGATTCCTCAAAATGCACCCGCTTGATGACTTCGGCCAGCATGGGCGCAATGCTGACCGTACGGATTTTTTTGCAGTCCCTGGCGCTTTCAGAAAGAGGAATGGTATCCGTCACCATCAGTTTGGTTATGGGCGAGGATTCAATCATTTCCACGCATGCTCCGGAGAGCACCGGATGAACGGCGCAGACCTCGACTGTCCCGGCCCCGGCCGCTTTAGCTGCTTTTGTCGTTCGCAAGACGGTCCGTCCCGTATCGATCAGATCGTCAAGAATGATAACCTTTTTGCTTTGGACGTTTCCAACGATCCCAGGGCAGGCGCCGTTCTCGCCGCGATAGTCCATCAGGGCCAGATCGAGCTTGAGCCGGGATGCGAAAGACCTGGCGCGCTCGGCGCCTCCGGAATCGGGGGCAAGCACTATCTCGTCTCCCCGTATCTCTTCTTTGAGTGCGTCGCTCAAAACAATCGTGCCAAAGAGATGATCCACCGGAATAACGAAGTAGCCCTGAATCTGGTCGGCGTGCAGGTCAATGGTAATCACGCGGTCAGCCCCCGCGACGCTCAAAAGATCGGCAACCACTCTAGCGGAAAGCGGGACCCTGGGTTTTTCTTTCTGGTCCTGCCGGCCGTAGCCGTAGTAAGGAATTATCGCGTTAATCCGCCGTGCAGACGCCCTTTTCAGGGCATCCATAATCACCAGCAACTCCATGAGATTTTCATTTACAGGCGGGCAGGTGGACTGGAGCACGTAGGTGTCTTTGCCCCTGACGTTTTCGCCTAATTCCACCCTGACCTCTCCGTCACTGAATCGGGTGATAAGAGCTTTGCCCGGACCTATACCCAGCCGCGAACAAACTTTATCTGCGAGGGCGGCGTTGGAATTTCCGGCAAAAAGAGTGAGGCGGCTCCACATAATTACAGTTTGCCCGCGCCAGTTTGTGCCAAATAAAAAATGGCTGGGGCGGGAGGATTCGAACCTCCGAATGCGGGTTCCAAAGACCCGTGCCTTTCCGCTTGGCGACGCCCCAACGCAATATCCCGCTAATGCGGCAAATCAGAGCGAAGGCGCAATAAAAAAGAGGCGCCCCCGGTGAGATCAGTTTTGATGGCAGATTACTTCTGCGGTATGGACCCAGCAATCCGGCCAACTTTTTTGCGCTATGATTTCAGCATCTTCTGCTGCCTGCGGGGTCCTGAAAATTCCAAACACAGTCGGTCCGCTTCCGCTCATGGAGGCCGCCAGGGCACCCTGGCGGATCAACCATCGTTTAAGTTCGGCTATGACCGGGAATCGGGGTACTGTAACCGATTCGAGATCGTTTTCAATGAGATGCCGAAGTTGCCAAGGATGCTCACTTAAACTATCAAGTTTAATTTGAGGCAAGGCTTTTGTCAATTTTAAACTTTGATATACCAAGCCCGTCGGTACGGTCACGGGTGGTTTTATCAGGAGCAGAGGATAATCCGGTACCTTGTCCGCAAATTGCAGTTTCTCACCTATCCCGGTTGCCAGGGCGGGTCTTGAGTGCAGGAAAAAAGGCACATCGGCCCCAAGGCTCAGGGCCAGTCTTTCCAGATCACCCATGGGGAGGGTGTTTTCGAAAAATGAGTTCAGGGCGACAAGAACGCCGCCAGCGTCCGAGCTGCCACCTCCGAGGCCGGCGCCCCAGGGGATGTGCTTTTCAAGATGTATGTTCATCCCGGCCTTCCAGTTGCTGCTCTTTACGTAAAGATCAGCGGCGCGCCAAGCCAGGTTTCGGTCATCGGAGGGTATTTCGGGAGAGTCACAGGTGATTGAAATGTGCCCGCCCCCGGGCCGAAGGTCGATCGATATATTATCGAAAACCGAAATGGGCAGCATCAGGCTCGAGATATCGTGATAGCCGTCTTGCCTTTTTCGGATCACCTCGAGCCACAGGTTTATCTTCGCGGGAACGCTGATCTTGAGGATCAAATCCGAACCGGTCCTTTGCCGGTGTCCGAACCATCCGGTGTTTGCCGGCGGACACCTGCTATTTGTCTGATTTCTGGATGTAGCGCATCCGAAGATCGTAGAGCACGGACTTGAGAAGCTTTTCCTCATCCTGGTCGAGATTGCCCTTGGTTTTTTCCTGGAGCATGCCCAGAGTGTCGATAATCTGCTTTGCGATGGGCAAATCAACCAGCGTCCGATTGGTTTCCGGCTCCGGAATTTCTCCCAGGTGCACCAGTGCCGATGAGCTAAGGGAGAAAATGAAGGTGGCCAGCGTAACTTGCGGCAAAGGGCCCCGTGCTTGTTCCTCCTGCCTGTCGTGGGGCTCTTCGGGGCGGGCGCTCTTTTGTTCCCCAGCGCCGGAAGCCGCTTCGGACTGAGGCGCCTGCTCGTTTTGTTCCGTTTCGGCCCCCTCTGCGAACCTTCGACGGTCCTTTATCACAAATCCCTTTTCTTCTTCCTTCTCTGCCATGGCGCTTTTTCCTCCTCTTAATCAATCGAGTGGATTAAAGCTCGATTGCCTGGACAATATCCACATTATCCATCGCAAGCAGTTCCTCGATGACATGCGCGGGAACGGGTGTGTCAGTGCGAAGAAAGATAATGTTTTGTCCGCGTTCGAGCACCTGCCCGACATTCATAAGTGAAATATTAATGTTGTGGCGTCCGAGGCAGGTGCCTATGGCGCCTATAGTGCCCGGCGTGTCGATATTGTGGATCAGCAGCAGATGCCCTTCGAGGGCCGCTTCAAGGCGAAAATCGTTGATCAGGACCATGCGCGGGTCTTTTTTCCCAAGTATGGTCCCTGCAACGAGGTTCTCCGCCTGTGAGGTCTTCACATGAATGCTGATCAGGTTGGTATAGTCTTCGGCCTCGCTACGGACCGACGTGGTCACTCTGATATTGCGCTCCTTTGCGTGGATAGGGACATTGACGAAGTTGACCATGTCGCCAAGGATCGGGGTAAGCATGCCTTTCAGGATGGAAGAGGTCAGAGGTTGCGTTTCCAGTGAAGATGCATCACCGACGAATTCTATGGATACCTTCTGTATGGCGCCCTTTGTTATCTGAGTGAGCACGCATCCGAGCTTTTCGGCCAAAATCAGGTAGGGACGCAGTTTGGACAGGACAGTGCCGTCAATATTAGGAGCGTTTACGGCGTTGCGGATCGTCCCGCGCGTCAGGAAATCCGATATCTGGTCTGCAACTGCGATGGAGACGTTTTCCTGGGCCTCATCGGTGGAAGCTCCAAGGTGAGGCGTAGCTATCACCTGATCGAGGGTGAGCAGGGGATTATCCGTAGGGGGCTCTTTAGCAAAGACGTCAAGCGCAGCCCCGGCCACGCCCCCCTGTTTGATTGCCTCATAGAGGTCCTGTTCGTTTACGATTCCTCCTCGTGCGCAGTTGATGATGAAAACACCCGGTTTCATTTTCCTGAAGGCATCGATATTGAGCAGGTTGCGGGTTTCCGAAGTCATAGGGGTGTGAATCGTAATGTAGTCGGATGACGCCAATAGCTCATCGAGCGATACGCCCCGGATACCCAGAGAGTCAATCACTTCGGGGTTGATGTAAGGATCGTAGCCGATGACCTGCATCTTGAGTCCCTGGGCGCGTTCGGCCACTACTCGCCCGATCCGGCCGACTCCTATGATTCCAAGCACCTTGTTGAAAACTTCCTTTCCCTTGAAGCGTTTCTTCTCCCAGGCGCCATTCTTTATAGAACTCGAAGCTTGGGGAATGTTGCGGGTCAGAGCTAGCATCATGGCTATGGCGTGTTCGGCGGTGGTTATAACATTGCCTTCCGGGGTGTTCATTACTACTACGCCGCGTTTGCTTGCTGCTTCAATATCGACGTTGTCAAGCCCTATTCCGGCGCGGCCTATCACTTTGAGGTTATGGGCATTTTGCAGCACTTCGGCGGTAACCTTGGTCCCGCTACGGATAATCAGCGCGTCGAACTCCTTTATGACCCGCCTGAATTCATCGGCAGTGAGTGTTGTATTCACTTCCACTTCGAAGCCGGGAACTTTCGCAAGTTTTTCGATCCCCGATTCGGAAAGGTTGTCGCTCACAAGAATCTTCATTGATTTCTCCTGGGACAGATATCTGTTTCATTTAGCCATTTCAATAGGTTGAGGCTGCAACCCGGCTCTTTTTAACTCCCGGTCAATCATGCTCTTGAAGTTATCCAGCGACAGGCCGCCGAAAAGAAGGATCCCGTTGACGATAAATGTGGGGGTCCTGTCTATTCCCGCCTGTTCTGCGTCGCGCACGTTCTTTTCCACCAGGGCCTTATATTTTGAATCCTGAAGGCATTCGGAGAACTTCTCCGGCGACATTCCAAGCTTGACGGCTTCACTTACCATGTTGTCGGGCGAGAGGTCCGGTGTAACAAACAGGCTTTCCTGATACTGCCAGAATTCGCCCTGCTCCTGGGCGCAGTGAGAAGCTTCGGCTGCCTTGAAAGCGTCTTTATGCCTCCTGAGCGGATAGTCTTTAAAGATCCACTGCACCCTGTCACCATAAGCGGCCCTGACCTGTTTTACTACCTCATGGGTCGACCGGCAGGCGGGGCATTCGTAGTCGGAGAATTCGACTATGGTGACCGGCGCATCGGAAGGCCCCAAGGTGGGAGCGCCCTGGGTGTCCATTGTTATCATGGGCGGATGGGGCACGGGCACAAGAATGCGGACGTCGTATTTGGATTGGAGGGCATGAGTGTAATCCTTGATGAGCTGGGCTTTTTTCTCCTGTTCCAGAAAGGTCCTTATGCGCTGTCTCAGATCCGGAAGGGCTCCCTTATACTGCTGGAGCCGCTGCTGGTTGTCCTGCAGGTATTTGTCGATTTCAGATTCTTCAACCTGCACCGTACCGGCAGGGGCTATTTGCTCCACGAGGTCCTCGATCGTTTTTTCCTGCTGTTTTGCTTCCTTATCGAGAATCATTTCAATTATCAACTGGTCCAGCTTTTCCTTCTTCATGCGGTAGATGTTTTTGCGGGTCTCCATGAGTTTTGCGCCAAGGAGCACATCGAGCCTCTGGTTAGTAATGACCTCATCGCCCACTTTGGCTGCAATCCCGGAATCATCGGCGTCCGGAGCGTCCACAGCGGGGTGGGCCGCACTCTTTGCCACGAAATGTGAGAGATCGTTCTCGAAAGGGACCCAGAAGAAGAAGCCCACGAAGAAAAGGAGGGCCAGGGTCGTTTGCTGCCAAAAAAGCTCTTTCCTAAAGGTAGCCACAAGCAGCATGGCGATGACGGCGACATTAGCGATGCAAAATACACAGGGCGCTTTGAGTTGAATCATGAGCAGGATGAGAAGAGCTTCCACTCCGGCAGCGGGGCCGGCGATCCATGTGGCCATCTCGTGCCTGAACAGGGCCAACATGGCTGCGACTGAATAAAACACGGCGCCCAACAGCCACAAAGGCATACGGAGAAAATGAATTTCGACTGTATCTCTGCATGCGTTCGAGCAAAGAGATTTAAGAAATGGGATACTCTCCTGAAATCCGCTCATCAGGGAAATGACCAGCCCGGCCAGGGAAATGAGCAGCAAAAGGATGCTTGTTTTACTGCGATCCGGGTGCAGAGGTATTTCCAGTTTGTCCGGTCTATTTTCTAGTATTCGGGTTTCCTGGGAGGACATAAATTCACGGTCTCCGTCAGTTATGAGAAAAGCCCCTTTTTCTTTGGTGGTTCCAGTTCTTTGAGGTCCTCATTAATCTCTTCAATTTTCAGGGGCGAGTCTGTGATAAGAGATTTTGCCTTTTTAAAGTGCGAGATAGCGAGTTCCTTGTTGTCTTTGTGAAAGTAATAGCGGCCGAGATGGAAGTGGGCCG
>Ga0187867_10003720_pt1 | contig 12061 bp, 11 predicted proteins | sample June2016WEW_13_1_FD_132976 | JGI IMG/M metagenome (GOLD analysis project Ga0187867, IMG submission 132976) | Peatland microbial communities from SPRUCE experiment site at the Marcell Experimental Forest, Minnesota, USA - June2016WEW_13_10 | ecosystem: Environmental > Terrestrial > Soil >... | reverse complement strand
GGCAAGTTGCCGGTCAAGCCGGCAACTCAAATCAACGCCATCGAGCAACCTTGTCCACGAAATTATCGGTTTTCAGCCGAACAATTGGAGAATCGGGGTTTAGCAACAGCCTTTAGCTAGCTCGGGTGGAGTTTGCCGGGCCGCTGGGGGGCCGGACAGCAATTTTCGGCACAGATGTCCGCCCGTGGTCCCAGCACTCCCAAGGCAGGCCGCTTCGACGCCGGATTCATCCTTTCGAGAATCAGCTCGCGAATCATAGCGATGAACTTTGGATGTATTCCTACCGTCTTGGCTCGAGTCATGGGCAAGCCCAGAGAGTCGCAAAGCTGTTTCGCTTCAATATCCAAGTCATACAGAACTTCCATGTGATCGGAGATGAAGCTAATCGGCGCCAGCACCACAGCCGAAGACTGTCTCGCCGCCTTGACTTGACGCAGATATTCGAGAATGTCCGGCCCCAGCCATGGCTGCTCCGGAGAGCCACTGCGGCTCTGGTAGACGAGAACATCGTTCTCGACGCCAAGTGCCCCCGAAACCAGGCGCCGTACCTCCTCCAATTGGGTTACGTAATCAGAGGTATTGGCCATGGAAACCGGGATGCTGTGCGCTAGGTAAACGACCTGTGTATTTGCCCCCGCTTCTGCTGGGACGGTTTGTAGCGCGTCGCGCACTCGCTCAACCGTAGCCTCGATGAAGCCGGGGTGGTTGAAAAATGGTCGCAGTTTGTCCACCTGCGGCGCACCCGTCCCGACTTCGTTCTGCGCACGAGCGATGTCCTCGCGATACTGCCGGCATCCCGAGTATGAACTGTACGCCGAGGTCACGAAACCGATGGCACGTTGAATTCCATCCTGTTTCATTTTCCGCAAAGTTTCCGGCAGGAACGGATGCCAGTTTCGATTCCCCCAATAGGCCGGCAGCTTGGGGCCGTTTTGTTCAAATTCCGCCTGCAGCGCGGCAACCAACTCCCGTATTTGCTGATTGATCGGGCTCTTGCCTTCGAAGTGGTAGTAATGCTCCGCTACGGTCAGCATGCGCTCGCGGGGAATATTTCGCCCGCGCAATACGTTTTCCAGGAAGGGCATCACGTCCTCCTTGGATTCAGGCCCACCGAAAGAAACCACAAGAATCGCGTCGTAGTTCATGGTTGAAATTGATTTTCAAAGGCACGCACAGAATCTAACGGCGACAGATCCGGCATGCGGTTGACATTCGATAACCTATAACGTCTCACGATCTGCTCTTGATTGCCAAATGCGGCGTTCGCGGTCGAAGCCGCATGTTAGGCTTTTCCTGGGCCGATGAGGACGTCTGATTGATTCGCCGGGTCTTTAAAGCATTCCAATATCGCGACTTCCGCCTAATGTGGATTGGCGCCTGCACCTCGAGCATCGGTACCTGGATGCAGATCGTCGCGCAGGGATGGTTGATTTACCGCCTTAGCCACTCTGCGTTCCTGCTGGCCCTCGATCAATTTCTCGGCGGCATTCCGATCTTTCTATTCTCCTTAATCGGTGGCGTGGTCGCCGATCGAGTCGAGCGGCGCAAGATTCTGCTTGGCTCTCAGTACGTGCAAATGGCCACCGCGGGATTGCTTACCATTCTCGTAGCAACGGGTCTGGTTCACGTCTGGCACATTCTGTGTCTGTCGTTTATCTCGGGCTTGGCGCAGGCCTTTGGCGGACCCGCCTACCAGGCTCTGATCCCAACCCTGGTCGACAAAGACGACATGCCCAATGCCATCGCGCTCAATTCAATTCAATTCAACGTGGCTGTGATGGTCGGGCCGGCATTGGCTGGGCAAGCCTTAGCAAAGTTGGGAGAGAAATGGTGTTTCGGACTGAATGCGCTTTCCTTTCTCGCGCCAATTGTTTCGCTGTCGCTGATCACGACTCGCTTCCTGCCGATGAAGACGACTGAGTCCATGTTCGTCAGCCTGAAGCAGGGGATCCAGTTCGCCCGCAAGCAGAATTCCATGGAGGCATTGATCCTGCTGGCTTTTTGCATGACGTCTTTAAGCATGCCAATGCGGACTTATATTCCCGTATTCGTGAAAGATATTTTTCGTCGTGGTCCGGAAACCTATGGCAACCTGCTCTCACTGATGGGACTCGGTTCAATTTTCGGCTCGCTGACGATTGCAAGCGCGGGCAATTTCAAGAGAAAAGGACGCGTCGCTCTGGTCGCGCTGATGTTGCTAGGCGCAAGCATTTCCGCCTTTGCCCTCTCGAAGTCAGTTCCGTTCAGCGGCGTGATCCTGATCCTGGTGGGCGCGTCGATGATGGCGGTATTTGCAACTGTGAATTCCCTGGTGCAGTTGATCACCACGAATGAAATGCGTGGCCGTGTGATGAGCGTTTACAACGTTGCATTCCGTGGCGGGATGCCGATGGGCAATCTGTTGTCGGGATGGCTGGTCCCAGTCTTTACCGCGCCGGTGGTGCTGGGAGTGGATGGATTCCTGCTCGTTCTCTTGGCTCTTTACTTCCTGCTGCTGCAGCGACGCCTGGCTGCACTTTGAATCCGGCGCTTTGTCACTCGTTCTAATCGACCAGCGCCGCCCCAGGAATGTGTAAAATACGCGGAAGAGGGGTTCCGAGCGCACTCACACGCGAGAGATGGATTTGGATTCAACATGGCAAGCGCCTGTTCCATTCGAGTTCGCGGTGTGGTGCAAGGAGTTGGCTTCCGTCCCTTTGTCTATCGTCTAGCCCTGGCCAACACCCTTGCCGGATGGGTGCTGAATGGCGAGGAGGGCGTCGAGATTTTCTTAGAGGGTGCCGAGAAAGGGTTGCAGGCATTCGTTCGGGATCTGAGAACTCAATCTCCGCCGGCGTCCAGCATTAAGGAAATCGAAGTGCATCGTGCGGACCCTCTCGGTCTTAACGAATTCACCATCCGGGAAAGTCTTCACCGCGAGCGGCCCACAGTCCGCATTTCGCCGGATCTCGCGGTTTGTGACTCGTGTCTGAAAGAATTATTTGATCCAGCGGACCGTCGCTACTGGTATCCCTACATCAATTGCACGAACTGTGGTCCACGCTACACGGTCATTTTGTGTTTACCTTATGACCGGCCCAATACCACCATGAAGCGTTGGCCTCTGGATGCTTACTGCGCAGCAGAATATCGCGACCCGGGTAATCGCCGTTTTCATGCGCAGCCGGTTGCATGCGGTGCCTGCGGACCCGGCTATTCGCTGCAGCAAGCTGATGAAATCGTGCCTGGAAATGAAGAGAGTATTGACAGGGCGGCGCAGCTTCTTAACGGGGGTGGCATCCTGGCCATCAAAGGACTCGGTGGCTACCATCTGGCGTGTGATGCATCGAATTCCACAGCGGTCGCCGCTTTACGCGAACGCAAATATCGCAAAGAAAAACCGTTCGCGATCATGACGCGAAATTTGGAAATTGCACGCCACTTGATCGAGCTTTCGCCCGAAGCGGAAGAGCTCCTCTTGTCCAGCGCCCGGCCTATTGTGCTCGCGGCGGCAAATGATGAACTCGACCGGATTGCTCCGGAAGTTGCTCCCGACAATAACGAACTCGGTTTGATGCTGCCCTACACGCCTCTACACCATTTACTTTTCGCGGCTGGTGCGCCGGAAGTGTTGGTGATGACCAGCGCAAATCGATCGAGTGAACCGATTGCCTATGAAGATGACGAGGCGTTGGACCGGCTTTCTGGAATTGTCGACGGATTTTTAATCGGAGAGCGCCCGATTGCCCGAAGAGTGGACGACTCGGTCGCCCGCGATGGGGTGTTTGGGCCGGTCGTTGTTCGGCGCGCGCGGGGCTACGCTCCGGGTTCTGTGGCCAGTTTGCCAACCGCGCGTCCGATCTTGGCGGTCGGCGCCGATCTCAAGAACACGATCACCCTCGTTGTCGACGGTCAGGCGTTCATGAGCCAGTATGTCGGAGATCTCGGACATTACGAATCTTTTCGCGCATTCAAAGAAACGATTCAGGACTTGGTCTCGATGTACGAAGTTCATCCGGAAGAATTGCTGGTCGCCTACGATTCTCATCCGCAGTATCTCAGCAGTGGTCATGCTCTGGCGCTAGGAGTTCCGCAAACATTGGCGGTTCAGCATCACAGAGCTCACATGGCTTCCGTTCTGGCGGAGCGAGGCGAATGGGAGAAACGAATCGTCGGAGTCAGTTTCGATGGCACGGGCTATGGGGACGACGGAAGCATCTGGGGTGGCGAAATCTTCGTAGGGAGCATCAAAGAAGGCTTTGATCGCGTTGGTCATTTGCGCAGAGCTTTCTTGCCTGGCGGAGACGCAGCAGCGCAATATCCGGTGCAGGCGGCGGCTGGTTTTCTGGCGCAAGTGGAGGGTTTACCCGATCTCACCGCACCGCCGTTCAGCTTTCCCCGGCGTTACGGCCAAGCGGTGGATTTGGTTCAGAAAAATATCAGGACTTTTCCCACCACTTCGATCGGCCGGCTTTTCGATAGTGCGGCTGCGCTTCTCGGTTTTACGCGTGAAGTCACTTTTGAAGGCCAAGCCGCGATGTGGCTGGAGCAGCTGGCCTGCGGCATGGCTTCGACGGAACCGTATGCGTTTCCGTGGGCGAACCGGGAATTGGATTTTCGGCCTCTACTGCAAGCGGTGTTGCATGATCGCCTTCGCGGGAGGCCGCTTGCAGAAATTGCGCGCGCCGTCCAAAGAGGGCTAAGTCAAGGCCTCTGCGATGCCGTGGTCAGCGTTTGCCAAGCTTATCGTCTTAATGTCGTGGTTCTTTCCGGAGGAGTCTTCCAGAATGAGTTACTCTTGAAGGACTTGAAGTCGCTGTTTGAGACCGCAAGCCTCGAGGTCTGGACGAACCACGCGGTCCCTCCAAACGATGGAGGGATTAGCCTGGGGCAGGCTGCCATAGCGGCTTTGACAAGTCCGACGTGAGAGGGTAAGCGGTACGCGGATTACAAAAGAACATGCACGAACTTTCCATCGCGATGAGCATCATTGAACTAGCTCAGGATGAATCCGGGCGCCGCGGTGGCTTCCAGGTGACGGCAGTACATCTCAGGCTTGGAGCGCTTTCCGGCGTTGGGAAAGAAGCTCTGCTCGGTTCTTTTGAGATGGCATGCGAAGATACGATCGTGAAAGGGGCGCGCCTGATAATCGAGGATCTCCCCATCTTGATTTTTTGCCGGAGTTGCCAGGCGCAGCGTCCTGTCAGTTCCATGCAGTTATTCTGTTGCGCCGAATGCGGTACTCCGTCGTCCGAAGTTGTGCAAGGAAAGGAACTCGAAGTGGTTGCATTGGAGATTGAAGAATGGGATCACAACCCCGTCTGATTGAAGTCAGAAAAAGTGTTCTGAAGAAGAATGATCTGACCGCGCGTGCGCTGCGTGAACAATTCCGCGCCGCGGGAGTATTTGTGGTGAGCCTCGTCTCCAGTCCCGGCTCGGGCAAGACCCTGTTTTTAGAAAAGACACTCACGCAGCTTCGCCACACTTATCGTGTGGCTGCGCTGGTCGGAGATCTCGCTACGGAAAACGACGCCGTGCGTTTGGCGCGCAGTCAGGCTCCGGTGAAGCAAATCACAACCGGCACGCTCTGTCATCTCGAAGCTGCAATGGTCCAAAACGCGGTGCAGGAGTGGAATCTTCATCAACTTGATTTTCTCTTCATCGAGAACGTTGGCAACCTGGTTTGTCCTTCGTCCTACGATCTCGGCGAAAACCTCCGACTAGTGCTCATCTCGGTGACCGAAGGCGAGGACAAGCCGCTCAAGTATCCGACAATATTTAACAGTGCCGATGTGGCTGTGGTTACAAAAATGGACTTGTCGGCTGCTGTCGAATTCGACTGGCAAGCTGCTTACCGCAATATCCAAGCGGTGCGCCCGGGCATGCAGGTAATTAAACTCTCTGCTAAAAGCGGGGAAGGCATGGAAGAATATTTGAGCTTCCTCAAGAAGCGTTTGGATGAATCACGAGTGGCTACGGTAATCTAAGCAAAGCCGCTAGCATGATCAGTTTTCTGTCCATTATCGCGGTGGGATTTTTTCTCGGGATGCGTCACGCCACCGATCCCGACCACGTGATCGCCGTGACCACCATCGTAAGCCGTCAGCGCAACCTGTTGAAAGCTGCACTCACCGGCATCTTCTGGGGGATTGGCCACACCCTCACGATCTTCGTTGTGGGCTCGGCGATTATTCTCTTGGATGTCGTTATTCCCGCGCGTATCGGGCTTTCCATGGAGTTTTCCGTAGGGCTCATGCTAATCGTTCTTGGCGGCATGAATATTGCAACCTTTATGCGAACTGCGCGCACAATCGCTCCGGCTTCGGATGAATCGGGCGTCGTTCATTCTCATCCTCACGTGCATAGTGACTATGTGCATAGCCATGCGCACGGACATGCGCCAGACGGGCATGCGCACAGCCACCAAACACCGCTCACATGGCTTGATCGAGTCTTCGGCAGAATCGGCCTCTACCAGCAGTTGCGTCCGCTCATCGTGGGCATTGTTCATGGATTGGCCGGTTCAGCGGCGGTTTCATTGCTCATTCTTACGACGATCCGCAATCCGCACTGGGCCATGGTTTATCTGCTCGTCTTCGGTGCGGGGACGGTTGGAGGCATGATGCTGATCACCATGAGCATCGCATCCGCCTTTAGGTTTTTTGGAAGAAGACACCAGAATTTTTCCCAGTGGCTGGGATTTGCCTCCGGTTTGGTGAGCCTGGCATTTGGTCTGTTCCTTGCTTATTACATCGGCTTTGCAAACGGACTCTTCTCCGGCCACCCCCAATGGACGCCCCGATAGAGGAGAGGCGATCGTTCCGCCCGTCAGTGCTACATATTTAATAAAATGTGCCACGCTAATCGCTAACGAAAAGTTCTTTATGGGACACCTTAGTCGTATTGGAGTATCGATCGATTCGGCGCTATTACATCGGTTTGATTCGTTCATAGCCGACCAGGGCGATGAGAACCGCTCGGAGGCGTTTCGCGATTTGATTCGCGATCGGTTTGTCGGCTCGGTCGTTGTCGCCGGCAATGCGCTTGTGGTGGGCACGGTCACCCTCATCCTCATCCTCATCCTCATCTACGATCATCACACTCGCCTGTCGCCGGAGAAGCTCACCGATCTCCAGCACGAGCATCACGCAATCGTCAACTCCACCCTGCATGCGCACCTCGATCATGAGAACTGCCTGGAAGTAGTCGTGCTTCGCGGAAGGTCAAAAGATGTCCAAAGGCTAGCGGACCGGCTCATCAGCACAAAAGGCGTGCAGCATGGGCGCCTTGTTATGAGTTCTCCCGAGACCGTCTCGCACCATCATCCGCATCCGCCACAGCGTTGACGCAACCACCGGGAAACTCCTAGAAGTAGGCTAGGAGAAGTCCTGTGTAACCGAAAAAACTTTTCGACTAGCCATCATGTAGCGTACGAATTTGTATTGGGAGTCGTGTTATCGAGTGTTGGTAGCACGAACTGAGAGAACGTGTTATGCGGAAGGTTTCTGGGAGGCGGATCGGCGACGCGAGACGTAGTGCCGCTGGCGCCAGAATTCTAGGGTTGTTCTTGATGCTTATACTTTGGTCGTCTCTTCCGACGATCGCGCAAGAGGTCGTTCTGAAAGGCCGCGTCACCGACCCGCAAGGGACCAATTTGCCACAGGCGTCCGTGCAATTGGTCGACCACGACCGCGTTCTAGCACGAGCTACTACCGGAAGCGATGGCTCCTTTCAAATGAAGCTGTCCTCTGCGGGACAATTCGTCGTCAAGGTCGAGGCGCCTGGGTTTCGCCCAATAGAACAGCCCATCGGCGTTGCCTTGAGCGGGAGCTCAGAAATCACTGTGAAAATGGCCCAACTCTCGACCCGGACTGAGAGTGTTTCGGTTACCGCCGACGTGAATGACCTGGACGTGCTGTCACCCGATCCGGCGATGAAGGTTTTCGCTTCGGAAAATTTGCTGGATGCCAACCCCGGCCGTCCCGGCGCCCCAATTTCGATTCCTGGCTACCCGATTGAGACGGCATCGAGCGGCATCAAGGCTCCGCAGTACTTTGCGCCGGGCGTGGCCGGCGACCACGGTGAACCCATCGCACAGTACCTCCAAGTGGGTAGCTATCTGGTGGGGAACAATCTGTCGGCAAATGCGCACGGCAACGGCTACGCCGATCCGAATATTTATATTGCGAATGCGATCGAGAGCGTTCAGGTGGATGGTGGTGCCTACAACGTGCGCGAGGGGAATCACGCACTAAACCTTGCCGCCATCTATGGACTCCGCACGCATCCGGATCCGTTCCTCACGCTGACGGGAGACTACCGGGATATTACGGCCACGGCAGGGATGACCCCTTCAGCGCATTCATGGGTTGCGATGGAGGGTTCGTTCGGCAATGGGTTCCTGGACCGTCTGGAACACCGCAAGCAGTTCAAGCTCAACGGCGGGCGGGTCTTTCAGGCGGGCGATCATACGCTGACCCTGTTTGGAATCGCATACCTCGGCTACGGCTACGTGGCGGGACTGAGGCCGATCTACGGATTCAATTCCATCGATGCCGCCGCTGGCTGGGTAGAGTATCCGGATACGATCGATCCGAGACAAAAGGATCAAACGCATACGGCACTTGTGGTGCTGAATGATGTGTGGAAGCTGGACGATCATCAGGAGTTGCAACTCTCGGGGTTCTTCAGAACTTATAACCTCTCTCTCCACTCCGACTTCGGATTGGGACTGATCCGTCAGAGTGAGTTCCGCACCGTGACCGGCGGCAACGCGACCTACGTAAACAAAATTGCTGAGAGCTTTACGTTGCTGGCGGGGATGGATTACGAGCGCGAAGCTCCGCGGCGCGATGACCTTGATCATTACAACTTCTACAATCCGGCCGCTCCGTCTTACTATGGGCCCTTCATTAAGATCGATGGGAACAATGTGACGATCGCGCCTGTGACGCCCTATGTTGCCGGTGAGGGGGAACTTAGCAAGTATGTTCACTACTATGTGGGCTTGCGGCGCGATGAGATCGACATCACGAACCAGGACGTGATCACGCCGGCGAATTCGTGGAGCAAGTGGGTGGGGGTGAATTCGCCGAAGGCCACACTCACGATTGTCCCCGAGGACTCGTGGTACGTCCCGCTGATCGCGTTCAGCTTCGGGAAGTCGTTCTTCACCGAAGATCCTAGAGAGGGCACAGCTCTGGATGGCCCGACTACCGTTGATCCAGTGGAGACAGCGCGTTCGTATCAGTTGGTTGCGAGCAAGACCTTCCATAGAACCGATCTTAAACTGACCCTAGGCCATGAGACGCAAACCGCCGAGTACGGCAAGATTGATCCGGACCAGGGATTGCAGTTCGATTTGGGTCCGGGCCGCATCCGTTACCTTGCGTTTACCTTAGGCCAGGGCTTCACGCATGGAGCGTTGCTGGCGACCTTCGAGCAGGCGGATGCACGCCTTCTAGACGTGGCGACGGCATCGATTGTGCCGGAGGCTCCGCGATTGATCGGCGATCTCACCGGGACGTATCAGAAGCTGCCCTTCCACTTGCAGGCGAGGGGTGAGTTCGAGTACGTCGGGAAAAAAGTGGTCGGGACCGCATGCGATGCGAGCCAACCCCTCACCGGAGGAACCGGCTACTGCCTCGGCGTACCCAACAAGGAGTTCCGCCTGGCGCTGGCACGGCCCTTTCTTGAAGGTCGGCTGAATGTCGGCGTGAACATGATGATGGCCGGTGGCTGGACCGGGCAGACCACGGAGAACTTCGCCTCAGCCTCTGCATACGGACCCGGAAAAGTGGGCATTGGCCCTCACGGATTGGTTCCCGCAAATCCTGTCAGTGAGGTGGTTGGTGTGCGTATCCCCTCGTATGCGAGCGTGAGCCTAACCTACCGGTTTGGCAGCGGTGCGGCTACGCCGCTACCGTGAACCAATCTGATTCGGATGCACTTGATTCAATAGATTGCATCAGGACCAAAGTATTATGAGCGCAGCAGCAATGATGAAGCGGATTACAGAAGCGTCGCCGCGTTTCAAGGCGCGGATGGCCGGTGTCTTTTTTTTGCTCACCATGCTGACGGCAGCATCCACCGAACTCGTCGTTCGCGGCAGGTTGAGTTTCGCAGCCGATCTCGAAGCGGGCATCGTCGAGATCTCAAGCATGGTCGCTGTAACGCTGCTCCTCTATGCCATCTTTAAGCCGGTGAACATGGAGTCTTTCTTCGCTCGCGGCGGCCTTCAACCTCGTGCACTCACCTTTGAGACTCTTCAATTCCAGCCTCGGGGGCGTCGGTATTGGCCTGGCATTTCACGGATCTATTGGCTCTGATCGGCTACCTGATTTTCAGGTCGACCTTTCTGCCTCGAATCCTGGGCGCGCTGATGACGATTGCCGGTTTGGGTTGGCTGACCTATCTGTCACTGCCGCTCGTAAACGATTTGTCCCCCTACAATCTGGCTTCCGCCCTCCTCGCGGAAGGATTGGTGATGCTGTGGCTTCTCGTGATGGGCGTGAACGTTCCACGATGGAAGGAGCAGGCCAGCGCAGCATGAAGGCCGCCGTCTATAGCCGATACGGGTCACCCGACGTTGTCCAGATCAGGGACGTTGAGAAGGTTGTTCCCAAGGACTACGAAGTCTTGATAAAAGTCCGCGCGGCTTCCGTCAATCCGCTTGACTGGCACTTTATGAGAGGCACGCCGTACTTCCTTCGCATACGGGCCGGCCTGCGCAAACCAAAGGACATACGACTCGGCGTTGATGTGGCCGGCCAGGTGGACGCGATTGGCAGGAACGTAACTCAGTTCCAACCAGGCGACGAAGTGTTCGGCACGTGCCATGGGGCTTTTGCCGAGTATGCGTGCACTTCCGAGTCGGCATTGGTCATGAAGCCAGACAACGTGACGTTTGAGCAAGCGGCTTCCGCACCTGTGGCGGCATTCGCCGCATTGCAGGGTCTTCGAGACAAGGGACAGATTCAGCCGGGGCAGAAGGTCTTGATTAACGGTGCGGCGGGAGGCGTGGGTACGTTCGCTGTGCAGATTGCCAAGTCGTTCGGTGCAGACGTGACCGGCATATGCAGCACGAGGAATGTGGACATGGTCCGATCCATCGGCGCAGATCACGTCGTGGATTACACCCAAGAGGATTTCACCAAAAGTGGGCAACGTTACGACCTATTTTTCGACGGCGTTGGCAACCATTCGTTGTCAGCGTGCAGGGGCGTCTTAACTCCTCCGGGCATATACATCGCGGTCGGAGGACCGAGTAGTCCGTGGATGATCGGTCCTATGGCCCGTGCGGTCACGGCGCCTGTGTGGTCACGGCTCGTGAGCCAAAAACTGGCCATGGTTCTGGCGAAACCCAACCAAAAGGACTTGACCGTTGTGCGCGATCTCATGGAGGCCGGAAAGGCAACACCGGTTATCGACAAGCGGTACAGGTTGACTGGAGTTCCTGAGGCTATCCGGTATCTGGAACAAGGGCATGCTCGAGGAAAAGTAGTAATAACTTTGTAATGCTAACAACCAAACCTGACAACTTGCTGCACCCGCCTTACCTCCGCTGCGTTTCGCCGCTCGGTCGAGTGACAGCCAATCCGGGATGTATGTTCGCCGCTTTGTCGCAAGCGAAAAAATGAAAGTGACAAGATGGTCTGTGCAAATGTACGCCAAGCGGCCAGAATCACAACTGCTATCCTCCGCGGAGTCTCGCTTGCATTCGAGCGATCGTATCCTCCAAGGGGGCGTTCGGCTGGATTAGATAGTCAATTTCTTCCTTTTCGGTCGCAAATAATCCAATCAGGAAAAACTATCTTCGTAAATCTAAGAAGTGTCTTTATTTCGTCAGGTCGCTTCAGTGTTGGCAAGACTGTTGGGGTACGTGGAATAGGTTTTTATAGGTAATAGTTCTCGCAGACTTTCTCGTGCTCTCTCGAACTATTGATCTCAGCGATGGCTGCTAGCCCGCATTATTCGTGAAAGTGGAGCGTAGAAGAGTTTTTGGTGAGTAGGAGACGAAGATGCGACAAGGGTAAGAATTGGCGGGAGAGGAAGACTGATTCTAAAGTTCTTACCTGGGTTC
>Ga0187867_10003714_pt1 | contig 12067 bp, 7 predicted proteins | sample June2016WEW_13_1_FD_132976 | JGI IMG/M metagenome (GOLD analysis project Ga0187867, IMG submission 132976) | Peatland microbial communities from SPRUCE experiment site at the Marcell Experimental Forest, Minnesota, USA - June2016WEW_13_10 | ecosystem: Environmental > Terrestrial > Soil >... | reverse complement strand
ATCCGTCCGCACCGGTGACGAGAACCCGGTCGCCCGGCTCGATCGTCGTCGAGCGCGCCGGCCGGGGCCCGCTCGGCTCTCGCGAGCTCAGGACGGCTCCCGACGGAGGGCGCTTTTGGCCAGCGTCCTGCCGAACTCGAACAACAAAGCCGAGTTGCGGTGCGCGTCCTCGAGCACGTCGTCGAGCGCCGCCACGAAGTAGTCCACTTCCTCTTGACCGGCGATGAGCGGGGGAAGCAGCTTCACGACGTTGACGTTGTCGGCCGCGACCTGGGTCAGTATCCGGTGGCGGTGGAAAAGGGGTCCCACGACCAGCTGTGAGAACAGACCTTTGCGGGCGCTCTCCATCATCTTCCAACGCGACTTCAACCGCAGCGAGCTCGGCTCGCCGAAGACCAAGCCTATGATCAGCCCCTTACCGCGCACCTCCTGGAACAGCTCGTACTTCTCGACAAGCGGTGCCAGGCCCTTGACGAAAGCCTCGCCCGTGACTCGCGCCCGGTCGACAATGTCCTCGTCGTCAATTGTCTGCAACGTGGCTAATGCCGCCACCATGGCGAGCTGGTTGCGCCCGAAGGTCGAGGAGTGGACGACGGCGCGCTCCATCTTCGAGTAGACACGGTCGAAGACGTCTGCGGAGCACATCATCGCCCCGACTGGGATGTAGCCCCCCGAGAGGGCCTTGGACACCGTGATGATGTCAGGGCGCAAGCCATAATGCTCGTGAGCCCAGAGCTTTCCCGTCCGGCCGAGACCGGTTTGGACCTCGTCGATGACGAGCAAAGTGCCGTGCTTGCGGCACAACTCGGCGGCAGCTGCCCAGTACTCGTCCGAGGCGAGGTTCACGCCTTTACCCTGGATGACCTCGAGGACCAGCGCAGCCACGTCGTCGCGCTGCAGCTCGCGCTCGAGCGGTTCGATCTCACCGAAGGGCACCTCGTGACAACCCGGGAGCAGTGCGCCAAAGCCCTCGCGGAACTCCTTCCCGCCGTTCAGCGACAGCGCCCCGAGGCTAAGGCCGTGGAAAGCGTGATCGGCGTAAAGCACCCGCGGCCGCTTGGTCGAGTAGCGCGAGAACTTGATCGCGGCTTCGATTGCCTCGGCACCCGAGTTCGAGAAGAAACAGCGCTGGATCCCTTCATGGGTCCTCGACACCAGCGCCTCTGCGAGTAAACCCGGCAGAAGCGCCGCGTCAAGCTGCACCAGGTTGGGGAGGTCCATGTCGAGAGCGTCGTGCAACGCCTTTTTCACAACTGGATGTCCGCGCCCGAGCGCATAGACGCCGAACCCTGCGAGAAAGTCGAGGTAACGCTCCCCGTTGCGGTCGTACAGGTAGCAACCTTCGCCTTTGACGTAAAAACGGTCGAAATCGAGGGTTTTCAACACCTTTACGAGCTGGGGATTGAGATATTCACTGTGAAGGCGGAAATTCTCGCCTTGTCGGGCTTGCATCAACGAGCTGAGCTCGAAAGACATCTTGATTCTCCTCAGCACTTCGGTTTCCCAAAAGCGTAGTCCCGGGGAAGGACGACTCACCGGTGGCGAAGAGCGGACCGTGGCACGTAAAGCACCCCGACGATGAGAGAGGCGCTGAGCTAGGCCCGCTCAGGCGGCCTCGAGGTGCCTGTGTAGGCCAGGCTCATCGGGCCGATGGCGTCAAGATCAACCTCGAGCAGATAGGGCCGTCGCTCTGAGGTCGCCCGTCCCAAAGCCGAGGCAAAGTCATCGACTGAGGCGACCGTTTCGGCGGCGACGCCGAGGGCCGCAGCGAGCCCGCAGAAGTCGGGCCGCCCGAGGTCGACGCCGAAGCTGGCCCAAGGCCCGTACTGGCTTTGCTGGATGTTGCGCACGACCCCGTAGGCGCCGTCCACAAAGACGACAACGACGATCGGGAGGTCCTCCTGAGCAACGGTCGCGAGCTCGGTCGCGCTAAGCAGAAAGCCGCCGTCTCCGACAAGGAGCACCACCGGTGCCCCCTTCGAGCCAACCGCGGCCCCGATGGCGTGCGGCAGTCCGAGACCGATGGCAAAGCCGTTCGGCATTATCGAGGTGCGCGTCCGTCGCACCGGCAGGAGCCTGTTCCCCCAGGTGTAGGCAGGGATCGTGGCATCCTTCACGACAACGGTGTCGGCACCTATGTACCTTGCCAAGGCGTCGAGGAGACCTTTCTGTGGCCCGAGCGTGGCCCTCAGTCGCTCTCGGGCGCATTTGGCGACGGCCGCCACCCGATGAGTCCAATCCAAGTCCGCGAGCACGCCGGGGGCGCCGAGACCATCGAGCTCTTCGAGCAACGCCGCACAGGCGAGCTTCGCGTCAGCGACGATCGCCACCTCGACCGGGTAATTCCGACCCGGAACGGCGGGGTCCACGTCGATGTGCACGAGCTTATTCGGCAACGCCATCTTCCAGTTCTCCGTGTTCGGGCCTTGAAAGCGCGTCCCGACGGCCACCAGCAGGTCCGACTCACAGCAAAGGGATCTCACGTCCGGATCCCAGGAGAGGTTGCCGATGCAGCAGGGATCCTCCTCCGAGACGAGCCCCCGTCCGTTCGGGCTCGTTAGAAGACCCGCGCCCAGTCGGCGAACGAGCGTGGCCAGCTCGTCGTCGGCACCTGCGGCGACGGCTCCCCCGCCCGCCCACACGAGCGGCCGTCGGGCACGCGCCATGAGCTCGGCTGCACGGACGATTGCACCGGCCTCACCCGGACTCCGGCTCACGAGGCTTGGGTCCCTGCCCGCCGGTGTTGGCGATGCGTACGCGTACTGGAAGTCGATCGGGATCTCCACCGACACCGGTCCGCGTGGGAATGCCATCGCCTCGGCTGCAGCGCGCTCGACTGTGGCTCCGACAGCATCTGGCGACGGTGGCCGGTGGGCGACTTTCGACAACGAAGCCAACATGGCCAGTTGATCGGGGACCTCGTGGATGAACCCGCGACGCTGACCGAGGAACCGGCTGTCGATCTGCCCTGTCAGGTGGAGAACAGGTGACGACGAGGAGAGCGCCTCCAATTGGCCGCCCATGGCGTTGGCCGCACCCGGACCGGTCGAGGTGACGCATACCCCGAGGTGTCCCGAAGCCCGCGCGAAACCGTCAGCCGCTCCGACAGCGCACTGCTCATGGCGCACGAAAACCGATCGGATCCGGCCGTCCCGCCTGATGGCGTCGTAAATGGGCAGGTTGTGGACGCTCGGGATTCCGAAGACGACCTCGACGCCGGTACGGACGAGAGCGTCCACCACCGCTTCGCCACCGGTCCGCTCGTCCATCTGGCTCCTGTTCTCCCGCTGGGACATGGGCATCCCTCGGTGGTGATACACCCTCCAAGTAGCCTCGCACCAGTGGAAGAGGCCTTTCGAATACCCGATTTCAGTTTCGTCCACGCAGCGGACCTGCATCTTGACACCCCGTTCAAGGGCCTCGGCACGACAGCGCCGCGAGTGGCCGAACGGTTACGAGAGGCCTCCTTGGCAGCTTTCGACACCCTCGTCGAGCTGTGCTTGGACCGGGGCGCCGCCTTTTTAGTGGTCGCCGGCGACGTCTACGACGGGCCAGAGCGCGGACTTCGCGCCCAGCTGCGGTTTCGTGACGGCCTCGGCCGCCTGTCTGACGCCGGCATCGCCAGCTTCGTCGTGCACGGCAATCACGACCCAGTCGAGACGGGTTGGTCGGCGCTCGGCGACACCTGGCCCGAGCGCGTCACTGTCTTCGGGCCTGGGACAGTGCAGGCGGTTACGGTCGAGGTCGACGGGATCCCCCTCGCGACGGTGCAAGGCGTCAGCTTCGCCCAGCGCAGCGAACGGGAGAACTTGGCGCTGCGGTTCGCCCACAGGGCCGGGCCTGGCATACAAGTCGGCGTTCTCCACTGCAACGTCGGGGGGGCCGCCTCGGGGTACGACGACTACAGCCCGTGCACGCTCGAGGACCTGAGGGGCGTGGGCCTCGACTACTGGGCACTCGGACACATACACGCGAGGATGACCCTCGCAGGACGGGGCGACCTTGACGAACCTTGGGTGGTCTACCCGGGCAACCTCCAGGCGCGAAGTCCCAAAGCGAGTGAACGAGGTCCGAAAGGCGCTGTGCTGGTGCACGTCCGCGGGGGGCGTGTGGCACAAGTCGAGCCGGTCAATTGCGACCTCGTGCGCTTTGACGTCGTAGATCTCGACATCACCGAGATCGCGGATCTCGCCCAGCTGCGGACCCGGCTCGCCAATGCCTCCCGGGACTGCCTCGCCCGTGCCGAAGGGCGCTCGCTTGTGCTTGGGGGGCGGCTCACGGGCCAGGGCGATCTGCATTTCGACCTGCGCCGGCCCGGCTCGGTCGCCGACGTGCTCACCGCGTTGCGGGAGGACTTCGCCGACGAAGACCCCTTCTGCTGGTGGGCCTCCCTTGATGACCGCTCGCGCCCGGAGATCGATCTCGACAAAGCTCGGGACGGGTCGGACTTCGCCGCCGATCTCGTCACGTTGGCCGACGAGCTGCGGCACTGGCTCGAGACCGAGGAGGGTGCCGTCGCCGAACTGGCGACCGACCTCTCCGACGGGCTCCCCGGCTCCCTTCGCACCCAGCGCGTGCTCGAACGGATGCTCGGCCCGGCCGGCCTGCCGCCAGGCGAGCTGGTCGACCGGGCCCTCCTGCTCGCCCTTGGCGAGCTCGAAGGTGACAGGCGTTGAGGAAGGCCCGTTAGCGATGCGCATCAGCGGGTTTCATGTCGACGGCTTCGGAGCCCTGGCGGACTTCGGCGTCGACGACCTCTCTCCTGGGCTCGTGATCGTGAACGGGCCGAACGAAGCCGGTAAGTCGACCTTGCTCGACTTCCTTACGGCCATGCTCTTCGGGTTCCCCGCCCGGCGCGACAATCCACGCTTCCGCCCGCCGGTCCGCGGCGGCCGCCATGGCGGCCAGCTCACCCTCGCCGAAGGTCGAGGCGAAACCACCGACGAGGGGAGGTGGCGGATTGAGCGCTACGCCACCCCGCGAAAAGAGTTGAGCATCCGGCGCCCCGACGGAGGCGTGGCATGCGAGGAGGACCTGCGCCGGGCACTGGGCGGAGCGGACGAAGCTCTGTTCCGGGCTGTTTTCGCCGTTGATCTGACAGATCTTGGAAGCGCAGATGCCCTTTCGCGCGATGAAGTGCGCGAGCTGCTCTTCTCCGCCAGCATCGTCGGCCAGCGCCGCTCTGCGGCCCGAGCGATGGCCGGCCTGCAAAAGCAACGTCTCGAGCTGGCCCGGTCGCGCCAAGGTGACGCCCGCGCCAACCGCCTCCTGGCAGATCTCGAAGCTGTCCGACGCAGCCTCAGCGAAGCCAGCCGTGAGGCGGTCGGTTATCCGGCACGCCGAAGCGAACTGCTCCGCCTCGAGACCGAGGTCGCCCAAGCCCGCGAGGAGGCGGACCGGATCGAGCACCGGACGCGAGAGCTCGATCTGCTGGTGCGACTCTGGGAGGCGCTCGAGCAGAAGAGAGACGCCGAGCAGCGGCTTACGGCCTGGGCGGAGCCGGCGCCCGTGGCGACGTGGCTCGAGGACAAAGCAGTTGAGCTCCTCTCGCTGCGGTCGGCGTGCTCCGGGCATCTCGAACGCGTCAAGCAGCTCGCGGATCTTTGCAACCAACGCGGTGGCATCGAGCAGTCGATTCAGGGTGCTCTCGGATCGCTCGGCCCCGATTGGAATCGCGACCGGGTTCGCAACGCGGAGGGCTGGATCGCGCTCAGCGATGAGGGGCGTCGCTTTCGCAGCTCGCTCGCCGAGCTCGAGTCCAACTTCCGAGCGGCGAGCGTCGTGGACGCGGAAGCTTGTGCCGCACCGGAACTTGCCGGTCGGCCCGATCAACTAGGTGCGGCGAGCTCGGCCGCGGACGATGAGATTGCGGGCGAGCTCGATCCACAACTCAAGGCGCGCTTGCTCGGCGAGCTGCGCAAGAACATCGCGGAGCAGCGCCGCCTCAGCGCGCAAGTATCGAGCGAGCGCTACGAGGCCTCTCGATCGCTCGGACGCTCGACCGGGATCTCGATCGCCTTGGTCGCCCTCGTCGTCGCCGCCCTCGGTATCGTGGCCGTCGTTGTGTCCACCGCTCCGGCGGTTCGCATCCTTTGCGCCGCGCTCGCGGCGGCTTCGTTCGTACTGGCGGCACTCGTCGTGACGGCACGACGGCGGCTTTTCGTCACGGCCCCCGCCGAGGTGACCGACATGGCGGCGGCGTGCGCCCGCGTCACGGCACGCGTGGCCGAGCTCGCCACGTCACTCGGCCTGCCCAAAGCGCCGAGCGACTCCGACCTCGAGACTGCCGCAGAAGCCATAGAGGCGGCACGGAGCCGAGAGTGGGCCATCGAGATGGAGCGCCGTCGGAGCCTCGAGGCACTGGGACGGCTCAAGCTCGCAGACGAGTCACTGGCGCGGGCCTCGGATCTGCTGGAGGCCGAGCGCGCCAGGTTCGGCACATGGAAGGCGGCCTATGGGCTCGGAGCGACGTTGTCGCCTGACGGCGTGTTGGAAAGCCTCACGGCACTGCAAACGGCCTGGAACCATCTCGCCGCGCTCGACCGCGTGAACTCCCGGATCGGCCAGCTCGAAGGTGAGGTAAGTGAGTTCCGAGCCCACCTGGCAGAGCTGACCAATGCCTTTGCCAGCCTCGGCGGTCGACTGGACTCACTCGACACCGAACCGGCGGCCGTCTTGGAGGAGCTGTGCTCCTCGCTCGAAGAGGTGCGCGAGGCGAAAGCGACGAGGGCCTCGCTCTTGCGGGTGGTCGAGGATGCTGAGGCGACCTTGGAACGGACGCTCGGGCTCGGGCCTGCGGCGCGTCGGCTTCGGGCCGAGCTCGAGACGGGGGCGTTGCTCGCTTGGAACGAGGAGCAGGCGGCACTGGCACGCGCTCGGGCCGACGCCCGCCAAGAGGTGGAGCAATTCGTGCGAGCTCACCAGGACGCCTCGAACGAGCTGCGCGAGCTCGCCAGCTCGGCGCAGATCGCCCAGTTAGAGCAGCAAAAGCTAGCCCTCGAGGAGGAGCTTGACGAGGTGCTTCGGTCCTGGGCCGTGCTTGGGTGCGCCCGTCTCTTGCTGGAGCGCACCCTGCGTCGCCACGAGCAGGAGCGCCAGCCGGCGGTGCTGGCGCGTGCCGGGGAGAGATTCACCAAGGTGACCGAGGGTCGCTATGTGCAACTGCTGCCTTCTGTCGGTGACGACACCGGCGGCGACGCCATAAGGGTCGTCTCCTCGGCCGGATCCGAGCTCGATGCCACCTCGTTGAGCCGTGGCAGCCTCGAGCAGCTCTACCTGTGCTTGCGGATCGGCCTGGCGGAGACCTTCGCCGAAAGGGCCCAAGCCCTCCCGATCATCCTCGACGACGTACTCGTGAACTTCGATCCTGCCCGTGCCGCCTCGATCGCAGAAGTTCTCGCCGAGACCGCCGAACGACACCAGGTGCTGTTCTTCACGTGTCACCCGCACCTCGGTGAACTTGTCCACTCGGTGGCGCCACAAGCCCAGCTCGTAGCGATGGAGCGGTCCTGAGCGCCTTCGAGGCCGCAACACTCAAAAGTGAGACGTGCAAAAAGGCGGCCGCCGGGCGGTGAACATGCGCTCGGCGCGTCGGGTCGCCCCTTGTCTGGCTTCGGCCAGGCGACCAACCTCCACCAAGGCCGCGACCGGCACGCCGCCTAGGTACAACGAGCTCAGGACCTCGACTGTGACCACAAGATCGGCAGGCGTCCCCACTCGCTCGACGCTGGCAACGCCGTCACCGTCGACCGAAATGGCGAAGCGGCCGTCGTTCCAGGGGCAGAACGGGTCCTCCACCTCAACCACGAGCGCTCCGTCGTCCTCGTAACGGCGCAGGGCGAGGGCCTGCTCGACATCGACGAGGCGCACCCAGGTGCGATACCCCCACTGAGCCGTGCGAAACTGTCTTTGATCCTCGAAGAGGTACCGCACCGGCTCGTCTACGGGCCGACCGCCAGTTCTCAGCTCCTCGGTGAGGTCGATGCCGAGCAGGTAGCGCCAAAGCGAGGTGTAGGCCACGTCGGACAGGGTGCAGAGCTCCTCCAAGAACACACCACGGCGCCAATGGTCAGCCGGATCAATCCCGGCCACCCGGTAGACGGCGTAGCCATCGATGCGACCGCCCTCCTCGTAGCAGGCGTAGAAGCGGTACCCCATGCTGGGGCTGCTCACCTCTCCCAAGATCTCGTCCCAGGCCGAGCGCGGGCGATCGAGCTCGCCGACCCGCGTCGGCACATAGGCACCGTGAACGAGGGGGAACGCCTCGGCCGCTTGTGCCTGCTCGACGAGCCGGACCGAGCCTTGGGCCGCCTGCGCTGTTGGAAGCGAGCTCGGGGGCAAGAGACGGGCGAGGCGCTTGTCGACCAGGTACTGGGCAGCGAAGGTGGCGGGCCCATAGCCGTAACGGCCGTAGATCGCCCCCTCGCTCGCGTAGAGAGCGGCTATCGCCTCACCGTTGGCGCGGAAGTCGTCGAGCTGTCGCCGCATCATCGCGGTGAGCAAACCACGTCGCCGGTGAGTAGGGGTCACCGCCACGTCGGTGACGGTCGCCACGTCGCTGCGGACCAGTCCGGGCAGGGTCATCGAGGCCGCGCACGAGCTGGCCGTCGCCACGAGCTCCCCGCCGTCGAAGACGGCCAGGGTGCGGTCGAGCTGCAGCTCTTTGGCCAGGGCCTCGAGCCTGTCCGGCGGGTACCGGCTGCTGAAGGCCGAAGCCTGGCAGGCGGCATAGGCCTCGATCTCGTGCCCCTCGATCGGGCGCAGCTCTAAGGGGGTCATACAACCAGTCCTCGGCTCAAGACATGCCAGGCGTGGGCTAATCGCCGCTTTGCGGGCGGGGCTCCTGCTCGTTGGCGATCGTCTTGCGGATCATCTCGATCCGTTCGCCCGACTGGTTGACATCGGCGCCCTTGGCTGCAAAGAGCGCCTTGCGGTCTTCCTCGGCCTCGCGTTCTGCCCCCGCGTCAGCCGCGGCCAGGCGGGCCTCGACGCCCTCGGCGACGAGCTTCTCGGCTTCGCAGATGAGGGCCTCGACCATCTCGTCCTCGGGCACGACGCGTACGATCTTGCCCTTTATGAAAAGGTGTCCCTTGTGGCGTCCTGCGGCGATGCCGAGGTCGGCCTCGCGGGCCTCTCCCGGGCCGTTCACGACACAGCCCATGACCGCCACTTGCAGCGGCCACGCCCGCGACTCGAAGGCTTCTTGGGCCCTACGGGCGATGTCGATGACATCGATCTCCGCCCGACCACACGACGGGCAGGCGATGAGGTCGAGCCCTTTGCGCTCGCGGAGACCGAGCACCTCAAGCAGCTGACGACCGGCCTTGGCCTCTTGCACTGGGTCCGCGGTGAGCGAGTAACGGATCGTGTCGCCGATGCCCTCGGCGAGAAGCGCCCCTATCCCTGCCGTCCCCTTGATCAGGCCCGCCGGAGGGGGCCCGGCCTCGGTGACGCCGAGGTGAAGCGGGTGGTCGAAGGTCTCCGAGGCCAGCCGGTACGCCTCGATCATGACCGGGACGGTGGAGGCCTTGACCGAGATCTTCACGTCGTCGAAGCCCACTTCCTCGAAGTAGGCGAGCTCCATGCGCGCCGACTCGACGAGCGCCTCGGGCGTGGCGCCACCGAACTTCTCATAGAGCTTGGGATGCAGCGAGCCGGCGTTGACGCCGATGCGGATCGGGACGCCCCGGTCACGCGCCTCGGAGGCAACCAGCTTGATCTCCTCAGGCTTGCGCAGGTTCCCGGGGTTGAGGCGCAGCCCGTGCACGCCGGCTTCCAAAGCCGCGAGCGCCATCTCGTAATGGAAGTGCACATCGGCCACGATCGGGACGGGCGAGCGCGGCACGATCTGGGCCAGGCCCTCGGCCGCCTCTTGCTCGTTGCAGGTGCAGCGCACGATGTCGGCCCCAGCCGTCGCCAGGGCGTAGATCTGGGCAAGGGTCGCTTCGACATCGGCCGTCTTTGTCACGGTCATCGACTGGACAGAGACGGGCGCGCCACCGCCGACCGGCACCTTGCCGACATGGATCTGACGTGTCTGGCGGCGTTCGGCCATTGTCGCCGAGGTTCTGGGCATCGCGCGCAAGCCTAGCGGCGCCCTGCGAGGAGGCTCTTCGTCTCCGGCCCGGCTTGCGGCGAGCCAGTTCGCCTCGCACCTTTTCGGCTGGCTTAGCCGCCGGGGAGCTGGGCCGGGTGGACGACGTTCACGTAGAGCGCGCCGAGCCCGACGATCACGATGAAGAGCAAGAAGATGTAGGCGACGGGCATGAGCTTGGCGACGTCTGCGTGATAGGCGCGCCCTTTTCGCGACCGGATGCGCTCGTAGACGGCGATGGCGACATGGCCCCCGTCGAGGGGCAGCATCGGGAACAGGTTCACGATGCCCACGAAGAGGTTGATCGCCGCCAGCAGGTAGAGGAGAAGGGGGACGTCTTGACGCAGTGCCTGGGCGCCGATCTGGATCGCCCCGACGATGGAAAGGATCTCGGGGGACGAGGCCGAGGCGGACGACGAAGACGAAGAGGTAGACGAGGTCTTGCTGCTGGCGGCAGTGGCGACCTGGTGGGCGAAATTGCCGAGCCCGTGCAAAGAGAAGATCGTGGCGATACCGCTGAAGGTCTGGCCGACGATGGCTACGAGCTCGGTGCCGGCTCGGCCCACGGCCAGCACGGGCCCGACCGTCTCGTTACGGGCGTTGGTGAGCTCGACGCCGATGATGCCTGTCGCCGGGCCGGAGGGGCGGGCGGCCTGGATGCGCTCCCCGCCGACCTTCTCGACCACGTGGCGTCCGTCGACCGGAGTTACCCGCAGCGTGAGGTCGCGCCCGGCCCGGTCGACAACGAGGGTCAGGCGGTCTCCAGAGTGCTTGTTGACGAACGAGATCAGGTAGTCGAGGCTCGGGTTCTTGTGCCCGTCCACGGCCACGATCCTGTCGCCGGACCGGAGCCCGGCGCGCTGGGCCGGGCTCAAGCCCTTGGAGAACTGGGCGAGACTCGTGATCGTCGGCGCCGTGGCCGTGGGCGCTCCTGAGATGGCGTAGAGCGAGAACAAAAGAACAAAGGCCATGATCACGTGCATGCCCGAGCCGGCCACGGCGACGGCGAGTCGCCGCGGGAAGGAAGCCTGGCGGTAACTGCGGGCTTCGTCGGGTGGGTCAACTTCCTCGAGCATTGTCATGCCCACGATGCGGACGTAGCCACCGGCCGGGATCGCCTTCACGCCGTACTCGGTCTCCCCCCGCCGGATCGACCACAGCTTCGGCCCGAACCCCAAGAAGTACTCCGTGACCTTCATCCCGCTCCACTTGGCCGTGATGAAGTGGCCGAACTCGTGGAGCATGACCATGAGCACAAGGGCGAGGACAACGAGCAGGACCGGCCAGGCGTCGAACACGATCGTGAGGGCGACGCCGACGACCACGACCGCCGCCAGCCGCAGCAGCGGCCCGAGCTCATCGGCCCGCGCGCTCGGCCCGGGGGGCGCGACGGGATCGGAGATGTCGTCCATCAGGATAAGTCTCTCGCTTCGCGGAACTATTGCGTCGTCATGCGCCGCGCCGGCGAGCCTCGAGGACCTTCTCGGCTCGCACGCGGGCGAGCGCGTCCGCCGCGAGGACGTCGTCGACCTGCAACAGCTCTGTCGGCTCGTGAGCCTGGAGCGTCTCGGCCACGACCTCCGCGATGGCCGGCCAGGTGAGGCGCCCGTCCAAGAAGGCCGCCACGGCGAGCTCGTTGGCGGCGTTCAACCACGCCGGCGCACTGCCTCCGGCGCGCCCCGCCTCATAAGCGAGGCGGAGGCAGGGGAACGTCGCCAGGTCCGGGGGCTCGAACTCGAGACGCCCGATGGCACCAAAGTCGATCGAGCCGTAAGGGTAGGAAAGGCGGTCAGGATAACCGAGGGCGAACCCGATCGGCAGGCGCATGTCGGGCACCGAGAGCTGGGCGATGGTTGTCCCGTCGCAGAACTCGACCATCGAGTGCACGACCGACTGGGGGTGGACCACAACCTCGATGCGGTCATAGTCGACGCCGAACAGTTCTCGCGCCTCGATGACCTCGAGCCCTTTGTT
>Ga0187867_10003704_pt1 | contig 12096 bp, 11 predicted proteins | sample June2016WEW_13_1_FD_132976 | JGI IMG/M metagenome (GOLD analysis project Ga0187867, IMG submission 132976) | Peatland microbial communities from SPRUCE experiment site at the Marcell Experimental Forest, Minnesota, USA - June2016WEW_13_10 | ecosystem: Environmental > Terrestrial > Soil >... | reverse complement strand
CCGAGGCACTTTACGTGTGGCTCTTCGGCCCCAAGGTGCCAGAATCCTTTAGAGGATTTTTCACCGAGATCCTCACCACACCCCGGGGCTGGACCTTGATCATTTTAGGCAACACAATCGGCTTCATTTTCGCTGTGGTGGTGCTAAGCATTAGCGTCGTCTCATTCCCGCTACTCCTCGACCGAAATGTCGGTGTAGCTGTGGCTGTTCACGCATCTGGCAAAGCGGTGCTAGCGAGCCCGCTCACGATGGCGCTTTGGGGATTGATCGTCGCATTGTCACTGATGCTCGGTTTCTTATTTGCGTTCCTTGGCCTGGCGTTCATGCTGCCGATCCTCGTACATGCGAACTGGCATCTCTACCGCAAGGTCGTGCAATGAGTGGCTTCGGATCAAGACGCGAACGACATTGTGCCCCGTTGAGATGGAACAAGCGACTATCGAATTTTCAGATAGACTTCATCGAGATTCATCTGATTTGCTTCTCCTTGGGAATCCCAAAAATCCTAAATCGTCACTACGACCTATTTCTTCTGCGAATCTTTTCACCCAATTCCTGCCACCAGCGCCATCCGGACCAGATGCGGAAGGTTACTGGCGTTAAGTTTTTCCATGACGCGGGCGCGGTAGACCTCCACAGTGCGGATACTGATGCCAAGCTCATGGGCGATCACTTTGTTTGGCTTTCCGGCAACCACCTGCAAAAAGACGTCGCGCTCCCGCATGGTAAGCCGTGCAATGCGAGCTTTTAACGCTGCCGCCGAAAGTCCGTCGTCACGGAGCTTGATTCCTATCTCCAATGCTCGCTGTACGCTGCTGATGATTGTGTCGTCCTTGAAGGGCTTCTCGATGAAGTCAACAGCGCCAGCCCGCATCGCCGCGACAGCCATTGGCACATCCGCATGGCCTGTGATTACGATAACCGGCAGTGTAATTCCTTGCTCGGCAAGCCGGGTCTGCAGCTGTAGGCCACTCATGCCAGGCATGCGAACATCTATCAACACGCATCCACAGCGCTCAGGAGTCCAAGCCTGCAGGAACTCTGGCCCAGATCCAAATGTCTCTACCTCAAATACGGCGGTTCGGAGCAATGCCGCGAGCGAAGCACGAACTCCTTTGTCGTCATCGACGATGAGGACCTTACAATTATTCGCCATGCTCTGGTTCGACTATTGGAAGAGTGAAATGAAAGGTCGCACCACCTCCAGAGGTGTTGGTCACCCACAGCCGGCCGCCGTGGGCGTCGACAATTGACTGGCTGATCGACAACCCGACTCCCATACCATGCTCCTTTGTCGAGAAATACTCGGTAAACAGCTGATCAACAAGGCGCGGGTCGACGCCTGGGCCTGTATCTCGGACCTGGACTTCGACCGCTCCGTCCTTGCTGCGTAGGGTCTTGATCCCGATCTCCCGCTTGGGAGATCGCTCAAGAGCCTCCATAGCATTCCGTACGAGGTTGAACAGCACGAGCTGGACCTGGATCTTGTCGATAAAGACGTGGGGTAGATCATCCTCCAGTTCCAAGCTCACGTGAATGTTTTCTTGTTCCGCATCCGCGACAGCTAGTCTCGCGGCATCGTGGATAATCTCGTTAAGAGCTTGCGCTGTCCGCTGCAATTCGCCTTTCTCGACCAGCCCTCGCAGATGACGAAGGATCGTGCCTGCTCTCTCCGCCTCGCCGACCGCTTCCCCCATCAGGTCTAGGATCTCTCGGGAAACGCACCCGTCACTCGTCGCCAGCAACCGCCGACAGGCGTTAACGTAGTTCATGACCGAAGTGATCGGCTGGTTAAGTTCATGGGCGACAGCGGTCCCAAGCTCCCCAATGACGCTCGCTTTCGACACCCGCAGCAGTTCATTTTGCAACCTGTGGGTTCGCGCCTCGGTCCGCTGCCGCGCGATCGCCATCGCAAGCACATTGGCGGTTGAGCGCAGAAATTGGACGTCGTTCTCGGAGAACGCGCACTTTGTGTCTGCTAATGCGCACAGAATACCCGCCGGTTGCTCCGGCCCGCCGACGGCGACACTCAGGCCGCTGACCAAAAATTGCCCCTGCCATGACGGATCCCCCGGGAAGCTGGGATCTTGGCGCAAGTCGTTCACGACTATCGGTTCGCTGCCAGCCAGAGCCAAGGCGCCGAGCGTTTGCAAATCGGCGATGGTCTGGCCGAACAGCTCGGCGACGCCGATCTCCGCGCGCAGCAGCAATGCCTTAGTGTCCGGGCATCGCTCAAAGAAAGCAACATGGGAAAGCTTGAGTGTTTTGCTGATAAGGTAGACGGCCTCTGTTATCAATGCCGGAATCGCCGTCCCGGACAACACTCGTTGTCCAAATTGGGAGAGCGCCAACAGTTGTTGTGTGCGCGCTTTGCGCTCTTCTTCCGCCTGCTTGCGTTCTGAAATATTGGTCCAGAACCCGACAATTTCCTTGGGCCGGCCCTCGGCATCCCGCAAGAGACTCGCCTCGTCCTGCATCCAAATGTAGTGGCCGTCCTTGGACCGAAAGCGGTACTCTTGTACCAAATGGGCCCGGGTCAACAGGATCGACGTTTTTTCAATAGCCATTTCCTTGTCATCGGGATGCAAACAGTCGACCCACCAGTCATCGGACAGGGCTTCCTCGACTTCGTAACCCAGGATTCTCTTGACGCTGTCACTGACCCATTGGCTGGGAAAACCTTTAGCCGATACCGCAAGCACATAAATTACCGTAGGAATGGAATTCAATATATGGCGTGATTCTACATGCGACACTGTAAAACCGCGGCGCGCCTTTACCTGTAACATGAGCCACCTCTGGCCTGCCCCCACTGATGGTTCATTGTGAACGCATGGTCCGCCCCGTTGCAAGTGGCTTCTGCAGTGCTGGCGAGCTGCCCGTAAGGCACGAAGAAAAAGTTTGGAGAAGTTTGTGCGAGCGGCTGGAACAATCTTATCAAGATTCGCAAGGTGGACAAGCAATGCTTTCGTTAAGGCAGGCCAGTCGCGTAGTGAGGCCGCGTTGTCCATGAGGCTTTGGTACAATAAAAGCTATATAATTCAGAATTACCGCCATTCTCTGCCGGATCAAGGCCACGCATAAACCTCCGTTAGCATCAAGGAATTTCTTTTGCCTCACCGATATTTGCCCGAGATCCATGCAAAAGGCAGCTACCTCTCCGTTCTGCTTCACGCGTGCTTGCTCCTCTGTCCGCGAGCAGATCACTTGTCAGGCTGTTGTCTAGAGGATCGTGTCGAAATCCCGCCGGCGTTTCACCCCTGTATTCGAGGGTGCCGGGGAGATCCCACAGGGTCAACCGGTAAGGTGCGGCCAGTTCGCGCCACGTGCAGCTTTGGGTGAAGTCCCCGCACAAGGTGTGACCCTATCACACGGGAGATCGCCGAAAATCGACGCAACCGGCCATGCTCGTATCCTTCATCACATACATGGCCGATCGGGAAAACTATTTGGGTCTTTCCCAATGCTTTTTCGTCGGTCAAATTCGGTCGCTCATTTCGAAGTCCCCTGCCTTTTTTTGGTGAATTTCGATGGTAGACATCGATGAAATTCTTGCCGGCGCAATTCGAACTGCATGGCTAGAGATCAGCGGTCCGGAATCGCGGCCTCCTCATCATATCGAGGTCGAGACCGCGCGACGAATTCGCCAGGCTCTTGAACGCGAGGGCATTATCATCACCCGATCACGCCCGGCGTGCGGTCACGGCCAACTTTACGCGTTGCAGAACGCTGGGTACCTTTCGCATCCGGAGGAGTGAGCGCGAGGCAAGAAGGCGGCTCTGTCACGAAGTCATTTTTTAAGCCGGAGAAATAGCGCAGCCGCACCGACAGCCGCATCGACGTGAGGTGTTCGATCGTCATCAATTCGTTGAAAATCCGTGGAAGAGGAGCGTCTTGATGCGAACAACATAGTCCGGTCTACAACGCCGACGATGTCATCGGTTTTGGTGTGCGTTCAAGCACGAAGTTCCCTAACGAACAGGTGCATTCGATGATTGGAATCGTCCTCGTGACCCATGGCCGCCTGGGTTCGGAATTTCGCGCCGCGTTGGAACATGTGGTCGGTCCGCAAAAGCAGATCGAGTCGATCGCCATCGGTCCGGATGACAATATTGAACAGCGGCGCCAGGATATCGTTTCCGCCGTCACCAACGTCGATAGTGGCGTGGGCGTGGTCGTGCTCACAGATATGTTCGGCGGCACGCCCTCCGATCTCGCAATTTCGATTATGAACGGCTCCAATATTGAAGTCATCGCTGCGGTCAATCTGCCGATGCTGATCAAACTCGCCTCGGTGCGTGAAACCTCAAGTCTCGAAGAGGTGGTGAGTCAGGCCCAGGATGCGGGCCGCCGATATATCTGTGCTGCGAGCCGGATTTTGGGCGTTAAACCCGATCGAGTCGACATGCCGTTCGATCAGGTAGCATAGCGGCCTCGGTACGCTCAGCGATTTCTTTCATCCCATGGCCAGATCAACAATCTCTTTCTTCGTCTACCCAAAACATCCGCTCAAAATCATCGCCTCCGGCAGCGCATAGGTCATGAGCCGTCGCAGACTCACATCAAGCCAGGTAACTTAACCCTCACAATGTTCGTGCCCCATAAAAACATGCTGCCGGCAATTCAGTTTTTGATTCCGAGCGACGAGCCCGACCACACATCTCGCCATTTCCGCATTGAGCCGACACACGCCGTCCGAGCGGATAACAAAATCGGCCGGATCGAAAACATACCCCTTGATGAATTCCAATACCTTTTGATCCGCCACAGCCCGCTCTGGCTCCATCAAATCGAAAATAAAAGCCGATGAACCGTCGCGAGCTTCGTGCATAATTCCGATGCAATCGCTGACGGGTATGCACTCTGCAGGACCGTGTAGGCATAATTCAAAATCGCATTCAAAGGATGCGAGGCGTTTCGATTGCTGGCCCGATGAAATAGTGACGTGCGCTGGCCAATTTCTTTCCAAGAATCTGGAATTGGTCGCTTGCTGGTCCCTCGCCATTTAATTGGCATACCATTCCAGGCCCGGAAATAAGCCGCCGCGGCATTTGCCTCCATCGTTCGCAATTCCGTAATTGAATTGGGTCGTCCTTCGTCCGATTGGGTCAGCGTGGAATAGGCAATTTCCATCGCCTTATTCCAGGTGTCAGTGCGCAGAATTGATTTTTCGAGGGTTAAAATTGAATTTTCAATTTTCTCTGTGATTTCGGAAATTGAATATTCCATCCGTAGACTATATTGTCGGCGCTAGTCTATTATAGCCAATACCTAGAATAATGATTAATCTAGACTTTCAGCTAAAGGCGCGGAAAATCCCCTTTTCTGCGTTTTTTCGTTTGTTACTAATTGCTTGGTGAATGTAAAAAAATGTAAAAGAAATAAATAAGGAGGAGATTAAAATGTGGCACCCAATAAATCAAGGATAGCCATGTTTTAAAGTGCCAATATAGCCATCCTGTTAAATGCCAAAGGGCAAGAGAACTGGATCACCCGCGCTAGCCTATTAACAGCAATAATAAAGGTTCAATAATAATAATCTCGATTTTTAATAAAAGACGCAAAAAATCACCTATTTCTGGGTTATTTGTTTGTCACTAATTGAGAATGTACAAAAATGTAAAACAATGAGAAAGTGGAGCTTAAAATGCGGTACTTAAGAAATAGGAGCAAAACCGCGCTCAAGCCGCAAAAGAAAAAGAACAAATCCGAAATAATCAGCATCAGATTAACCCCCGAAAAGAAAGACTCATTATTGCAATATGCAATCCAGGATGATCGGACTTTTTGCTCCTTAATCGGCAAAATTCTGGGCAATTGGTTACGCGATCAGAGAAAGCAAGATGAGTGGAGATGAAGCGGAAATGAATTAAATTAAAAAAAGAAATATAAGGCTAAAGTATTGTAGTATTTTCCAGAATTTCTCGTGAAATGCCATATTCACTGTGTGGAATCTTTGCAGTCTGAAGAAAGCAACAAAAAAATGACCAAGTTTGCCGGTCCAAAGTAAGTTTATTTCGTGGTATTTGCTCGACTCGATAATGAACTAAAAATAGGTACGAAAATTAAGATGACAACTAAGCAAATAGGAGAACAAAAATGAATGATAGTACAAATATGCGTACGAATACTATTACATTCCATAGCTATGAGCTAAACCCTAACGAGAATCAGACATATGTAATTGCATTTTCCGCTGCCGATTGGGATTTATATCAAACCAATCTCGATATGGAGGATCCAACTCCTCGGATATTGGCACACCTAGAATGGTGGGCACTTAAGCTCCCGCTAGAAGAGTTCGGTATGCCACCTCCCTCACTCACGGAGGGGAGCTTCGCTTGGATGAGCCGATCGTCAACAAGCACATCGCGACCATTAAAGAACTCGAAGAAAAAATCGCCTGCCAATGCGTCGCCCGTGCCAAACAGCCCGACCAAATAAAAGTCGAATTGGGGTTCCCCTGGTGGCCAAAGCGCATCGCTCCGAATAAATTAACCGGAGACCGGTCACGGTCTCCGGTGAAGCGCGATACATACATAACCGCAGACGACCGCCCGTTATGCACATCTCGATGCCGATCCGTTGCCTGCCGCGCAAGCAATTTGATCGGGTCGCGCATACGCGAACAAAAGTGAAGAGGAGAATATTAAATCAAAAATAAAATCTAAGACTATAAATTGAAAATCGTTACTTATTTTTGGATTCTCACCCGCTGAAAGCACATATAAAAAGCTCGCGGAGGACGAGTGCCCCAGCATTTTTTAAAAATATTGAAATCCTAACAAGACAAAAGTCATTGTAGTATTTTATCAGTATTTGCAATTCAGTGCGAAATTCATAGTGTGCACTAATTTCGCTAAAGCCCTGCACCGCAACACCCTCGCTGCGACCAAACATTTTCAATTCGAACAGGCGTTGGACCTAAAATATTTCAGCAAAAGAAAAGTGGAATCTCACGATGCCGGTGAAAGCCAATCCTCTCGCCATTGTGTTTCGAGTATTGAGCGGCGCTCAGGATTCCGAATTTAAGTTCGAACCGGAGCTGCGACTCTTTCAGCTGAAGATCTGGTTGCTCAGCGACGACGATGATACTCGCTCGTTAAATGAGTCTGCTGCCCTTTTCGCCTCGATCATGCTGCGAAGTCGAATTTGATTATCCCATAAAGTCTCGCCCAAAGCCACAGCTTCCGAGTTGATCGACAGAGTATTCAGGAGAGAAGATTATCGAGAGCTTTATGATGCGGCTTTTCCGCCGCCTCGCACTCCCTATTATCTTTCGCTCAGTCCTTCGCTCAGGGATTTGCGCTACGAATTCAAAAAGGCGCGAGACGCGATCGACCACCTCAATCGGTTGAACGAACTACGTTTGCGACTGTACGCTACCGGGAAATGTTCATTCAGTCTGAACGAAGCTCGATATCTAGATGCCAAACTGAAGGAGGGAAAGCGCACAAAATTCGCTCGCACCAATCTTTCCAAAGTTCGTCATGCAAGACAGACAAGGGAAGCGCTTCTCTTTGTTGCCAACCACTACGATTCTGCCCTTCTTCAGTTTGAGACCAAACTCAACCAGCTTTTCAAAGAGCTTCGTGAGGAGGCCGCCAATCATGAGCGCTTTAAAAACCTATTTGGTCGCACCATCAGCGCCCTGGCAGTTCTGAAGCCAAAAGGCTTAACCGCCCAACAGGTACACGAGTGGACGCAATTAGATCGGATTCCGCTCGATGTAATTAAGCCATTCACCAAAGCCGAATTCAAACAAATCGGATTTTCTCCGAGGATTCGGCAGGCTGCGGAAACAACCCGCACCGGTAAGCGACAATCGCCACCTGGTCAGGTCAGAAAGTTCTGAACCGGGTCGGTTTTTGTGCCTATTTTCAAGACCCGTAGGATGTTTAGCTTAACGTGATCTACCACCCGGTGCGGGAGATCACGATGCCTAGTTCGTTACCAAAGCCGACCAATACTATACCTCCAGTAATCCGGCCTCGGACAGCGTCTTCTGCAAGGGAGTCACGGCATGAAGCGGTCGATGATGAAGCGCGTCTCATAATGGAAGGCGAAGCTGCCGATCTGTTGGCGCTGTCCGCAAAAACGCTTCGAAATTGGCGATTGTCCGGGTACGGCCCTCCGCATCTCAAAATCGGTCGGCTGGTTCGCTACCGGCTAAGCGACCTCAAAGCTTGGCTCGCAACCTGCGAGCGCGCCTCGACAAGCGATCGGGGAGGCGACCATGCTTGAGCGCGCCTCATTTATTTGGTCGCTCAGATTTTGACAGGTCGATCAGCCCACCGGTGGTACGCGGACGGTGCGCCATTTTGGAGAGAGGGTAAGCGGCGAAAACGCGCAAAGAGCAGCGGGCAGGCGCGAAAGGAACGCCGCCGGCTCGTAAAGGTCTTACGCCGGCATGGCAAAGACAACGACTCTGCATTGCGACTGGCTAATATCTTCGAGAATTGTTTCAAGGAGCATCGATGCCTGAGCGGCGGCTGTCCCGAATGTGCGAGGGCGTTTCAGCGTTGGTTCGTCAGTGCAGCCGGCTCTGTCGTGATACCAAAGAAGCATTGGTATGTTCTAAGCGTTGTCTGGCGAGAGCATCGATTTGCGGAAGGCAAGCTCGATGCAAATACGATGTGTGAGCGGCTCAGGCGTCACCTCCAGGTCGCTTTGACGGCGGCTAAAATGCGTGAGGCCGTCGGGGGATTCGACATCAGCATGAACGAACACGAAAACGGCAAATTCATTCCGCATTGGCGGCCGCATGTCTGGATCCTTGTTGCGACAAGGAATCCAAAGAGACTTCGGAAATGTCTCAAAGAGAGGTTTGCTGCGAGCAAAAGAGTCCGGCGACCATTGCGAATTGTCCGGTACGACGGTTCGCCGAAAGCACTGGCTTATGCATTGAAAGCCGATTTCTCACGGCGTGTGTCTCTTCCTCGAAAGAGCACCAGCGACTCAATTATGACTCGACGCAACACGCGCAATCGATCGCTACGCTCCACGCAGAAGGTCGAACTCGCGCTTGCTCTTCACCAGGCCGGTCTGGCGGATCGAGCGTTCCAGTTTGGCAAGGTCTTAATTCTCAATGATGACAGTGGGGATTCTTGATGCCGAATTCTTCGACATTACCGATCCGATCCAATTCAAACAACACTCGTGTCTGCAAACTTCTGGGAGATAACGATGAGGAAATAAACCTGAATCAGGAAGATGATGTGAAGCGATGGAATTTGATTTGAAATCTTGGAGTCTCAAATATGGGGATCTCTAGAATCTGCAAAATGATGTGAACTGCATTGAAGCTTTTGAATATGAGCACACGCAATTTTTAAAGCGTCGCTTCTAAATGACGAATGCTTATGCATGTTGCTGGCGCGCCGTGTCGATCATGTCAAACGTGTCAGAATCGAACTGTCCCGACATGAGCGGGTCATGTCGGCGCGTGTCGCATCGTGTCACTGCATATGAACGGATGCTGTCTATGACAGACAAACGGAGGAAAGCGCGGGATGATTTATAAAATTAAAAAGAAAGTACGAAACATGCAAAACATGCTCGACACGATCGTTCATTATGCTAATGCAGAGGACGAGGCCACCGGCGACGCATTCGAAATTTTTGATTTCAGGAAGGTCGGAAATCGGTCTGGGCAAATTCGCGTGCCCCGGCAAGATCTGCAAAAGCCCGAAGCGCTCTATTCGTTACTCGTCCGCAAGAATGCAGAGCTGCCGCTATGCCCGGAAAAGTTGGATCAGAAACTCAGCCAAATCATAGGGTCTAAGCCGCGAAAGAGATTTGTATATTCCGCTCGAGTCGGCTGGCGCCCCGACAGACGCGGGTTCGTTACGCCCAGGGAGGTAATCGGCTGTTCGAAGGCAAAGCGCCAGCCTCTGCCGCCCATCTGGCTCGGCGAGCGGCACCAGATCGCCCTAAGCGAAGCCGGCACATGGGAAACGTGGCGGGATACCGTCGGAAAGCTAGCCTTGCGGAGTAATGTCGCGATGCTGGCGATTTGCGCGGCCTTCGCGGCGCCGCTGCTGTCATTTACGGGACGGCCGTCGTTCGGCATTAATCTCTTCGGCGGCGCCAAGGCCGGGAAGACAACGGCCCTGCTGGCAGGCGCGTCCGTGATTGGGCTCGGCCGTGAGGCCGATCTTCCGAACTGGGGCGCCACCGCCGCAGCAAAGGGCGAGTCCGTGCGCATGTACAACGATATGCCTTTTCCTTTGAATGAAGTTGGCCTGCTTGGCGGATCAAAAAGGAAGGCATACCCCGAAATTCGTGAGACAATCTATCGGCTCGGTGAAGGTCATGAGCGCTTGCGACACACCCAGTCCCTATTTTCGGCGGCCGCCGCGAGCTCGGAGGTTCGCACGATCTACTTTTCAACGGGCGAGCATTCGTTCGATGAGTATGCGGACGTCGCCGGGGAAAAACGGGACGAAGGCGAGTATGCGCGCTGTATCGACGTGCCGGTCAATCGGCCGAATAGGCATTCGATCATCAATCGGTTTCCGGCGAACCTACCTGAAGAGAAGCGGAGAAGGTGGGCCGAAGATCGCGTCATCGAATTGCGCAAGGCGTGCGAGGCCAATCATGGAACGGCCTTTCGGCACTACATCGGTCATCTCATCGCCTCACGTACCCTCAAAGCGAGGATCGAGGAGTACATGCGCGAAATGGACCAGTTCGAACGAAGCCCCGTGGTCAAAGGCGCGCTCGAGCATGCTCGTCAAAACTTCGGGCTGCTTTATGCCGGTGGGCGTTTGGCGATCGATGCCGGAGTGGTGCCCTGGACGCCTGAGCAACTGTTACGGGCGGTCGCGACCTGTTGGCGGCGCGCGCTCAACGTTCACGGTCAGAAGAAGGATGCGCTTACCCAAGCGAAACGCGCGCTTCTCGCCAATCTCAAGTCGGAAAAGGTCAAAAAGCGTGGGCCGTCGGCGTCGTTTTCGCCCGCGGACGCAGACGGGTATTATGTGATGGATGGTGGCGTCAGGATCTATACGGTGCACGCTGCGGCGATGCGGAAATGGCTGGGAACAGACCCGAAGCAATTTGACACGCTGGTAGATTGGCTTGATGCTGAACATTTCTTGAAACCGCACCAATCGAGGACAGGCACGGCAGGCTCCGACTGGGCGATTCAAACCCCGAAGTGGCCGAATGGAAAATCGGTGCGGTCGATCGTGTTTCGCGAGCCATTTCAGCGCGGCGACTAGCGCTGAAAACCGGTGGGGGACGTAAAGAGAGCAAATGCGTCCCCCCGTCGCCCAAGGGAACAGCGTTCCTGATCAGCCCCAAATGGCCGGACGGGTTCGCGCGTCAGTATGATTTTTCACCATTCACACTAATACGCCATTGATGGCCCAACGAGCGGGGATAAATCGCCCAATCGCGGGCCTCTATAACGAGGAGTGTGACAGTTCAGCAGAACGTGGGGTCGCGAAGAGTCGGTAATGATCGGCGATCTTGAGTGTGGCTATATGGTCGCGCCTATCAGCCGGCACGCTCGGTCCCGGGTTGAATAGGCCGCTAAAATGAAGACTGTAAAAATTGATGGCGAAACGCTCAGCGACTGAAGGGGAGAGACTATAGCTTTAGACGCTATTGGTTGCGAAGATGCGCTTGCTAGCGCGATTTTCAGGCCAGCGCAGCCAGTTGCGTTGACGTCCTGGCGAGGAAAGTTTTGCCTTCGATTACCTTAATCGGCAGTTGCTATGTGGTTGCTGACTCCGCCTGTCCACTGAGTGAAATAATACTAACTAATTGATTTTATTGGTGCCGGTTGAAGGAGTCGAACCCTCGACCTACTGATTACAAATCCGTACTTTTTTAGCTAAAAACAATGGCTTACACGTCCAGATAGCGGCAACCACGCATCTTGGCATCAAAGGCTTACGCGCTTTTTGTCAAACCCTTTGATCGCACCAGGGGGCGATGCTCGACCCATGGTCTCAGCTTGCATTGCGGGAGGTGCCCCTAGGTGTTTAGTCCCGGCATTTGATGGGTTGGATCGAGTTTGAATCGTTCGGGGTCTTTTGTCCATGCTTTGACGATGAATTCATAGGGCGTCAGACCCTTGAGAGTTTT
>Ga0187867_10003695_pt1 | contig 12116 bp, 10 predicted proteins | sample June2016WEW_13_1_FD_132976 | JGI IMG/M metagenome (GOLD analysis project Ga0187867, IMG submission 132976) | Peatland microbial communities from SPRUCE experiment site at the Marcell Experimental Forest, Minnesota, USA - June2016WEW_13_10 | ecosystem: Environmental > Terrestrial > Soil >... | reverse complement strand
TAAAGCTCGTGTCCAGCCAGATCCGGCCCCCAAAGTACTCAATGATCTTCCTGGTCATGGCCAGGCCGATGCCGGTACCCGGGTACGCGCTGCGCTCGTGCAGGCGCTGGAAGATGACGAAGACACGGTCGGCGTAGTCCGGCTCGATCCCGATGCCGTTGTCGCTGAACGAGAACAACCAGAAATCCTCGTCCCGGCTGACCGTGATCACGACCCGCGGGGGCTTGGCGCCGCGGAACTTCAGCGCGTTGCTGAGCAGGTTCTGGAAGACCGCGGTGAGCAGCGGCAGCTCGCCCAGGACCAGCGGCAGGTGCCCGCTCTCGATGGTGGCGCCGGAGTCTTCCATCCGCGCGGCCAGGTTGGCCCGGGCCACGTCGTGCACATGCACGAAGTCCCGGCGCTGCTGGCCGTCCTCGTAAACCTGCGGGGACCGGCCTCCCTCCAGCGCGGAGCGGAAGATCGCCGCCACGCCGGAGTACGGCGTGTCCCGCGGCATCCGTGGCCCGTAGACGTTGTGGTACCGGAGCGCGACCGCGGACCCGCCGGTCATCCTGGCCCAGGTGGCCGCCAGATGCTCCTGGGCGAGCTTGCTGGCCGCATAGGCGTTGCGGGGATCGAGCGGGGCATCCTCGGTGACGGTGGCCACGGTCAGCGGCGCCGAGCACCGCGGGCAGCGGGGCTCGAAGACGCCCGCCTCCAGATCGCTCACGTCCCGCGGGGCCGGCCGGACCCGGCCGTGCCCGGGGCAGTCGTAGGCACCTTCCCCGTAGACCACCATGGACGAGGCCAGCACCAGGCGGGGCACGCCGCTGCGGCCCATGGCCTCGAGCAGCACCGCGGTGCCGGTGACGTTGACGTCGGAGTAGGCGGGCAGATCGGCCAGGTCGACGCCGAGGCCGACCAGCGCGGCCTGATGGCACACGACGTCCGCGCCCGCTACCGCCCGGCGCACCGCGTCGGGATCGCGGACGTCCCCTACCGCCAGGTCGAAGTTCTCGGGCAGGTACCCGGGCCGCCCGGTGTGTACGGCCGGGGCCAGCGAGTCCAGGCCCTGGACCTCGTGGCCCGCCGCCCGCAGACAATCGACTGCATGGGAGCCGATGAACCCCGCGGCCCCGGTCACCAGAATTCGCATGACAGCAGCGAATCACGGGGCCCACCTGGGCTCATACCGTGCGGGAGGATACGTCACGACTCTGTAAGGGTCAATAACGGTCTGCCCGGGCTACTGTCGCCGCCATGAGGATCGACGTCATCCTGCCCTGCCTGAACGAGGCCGAGGCACTGCCCTGGGTCCTGTCCCGGATGCCGCCGGGCTTTCACCCCATCGTGGCCGACAACGGCTCGACCGACGGGTCGGCCAGCATCGCGGTCGATCACGGCGCCGAGGTCATCCGGGTTCCGCAGCGCGGTTTCGGCGCCGCCTGCCATGCCGGGCTGGCCGCCGCGACCAGCGACATCGTCTGCTTCATGGACGCGGACGCCTCGCTCGACCCCCGCGACCTGCCGCAGGTCGCCGATCCGGTCCGGCTCGGCTCCGCTGACCTGGTGCTGGGCCGCCGGATGGCCCGCACTCTGGGCAGCTGGCCGGTGCACGCCCGGGTGGCGAACAAGGTCCTCGCCGCTGAGCTCCGCCGGCGCACCGGGGTGCGCCTGCGCGACCTCGGGCCGATGCGCTGTGCCCGCCGCGCCCCGCTCCTCGGGCTGGGGCTCGCCGACCGGCGCTTCGGCTACCCGCTGGAGATGGTGATGGCCGCGGCCACCGCCGACTGGAGGATCGACGAGGTGGATATCCCCTACCTGCCCCGGTCCGGGCGGTCCAAGGTCACCGGGACGGTGGGCGGGACGGTGCGGACCGTCCGCGACATGCGCCGGGTGCTCGCCTCATGAGCTGCGGCAGCCCATCGAGCGCCGCCCCGGGCGGCACCGTCGCGGCCCAGCTCATCGTCCTGGCCAAGGCCCCGGTGCCGGGCCGGGTCAAGACCAGGCTCACCCCGCCGTTCACCCCGCAGGAAGCCGCGATGCTGGCCGAGGCGGCGCTCATCGACACGCTGGAAGCCGGGGCCAGCGCCTGCTTCGCCCGGCACACCCTGGCCCTGGATGACCAGCGGGCCGCGCCCGGCGCGCTGCGGGCAGAACTGCCGGCCCGGTTCGAGGTGTCGCCGCAACGCGGCAAGGGACTGGACGAGCGGATCACCGCCGCCTTCGACGACGCCTACGCAGGACTCGCCCTGCCCATCGTGCTGATCGGCATGGACACCCCCCAGGTGACTCCGGGGCTGCTGGAAACGGTGGCGCACCCACTGGCCGCCGGGGACGCGGACGCGGTCTTCGGCCCGGCCGAGGACGGCGGCTTCTGGCTGCTCGGCCTGCGCCGGCCCGACCCGGAACTGATCCTGGGCGTGCCGATGTCGGCGGATCACACCGGCCGGGTCCAGCTGGACCGGCTGCGCGCCGCGGGCCTGCGGGTCCGCCAGGTGCCAGAGCTTCTCGACGTGGACACGGCCGCGGACGCGGAACGCGTCGCACGCCAGGCCCCCGGCAGCCGGTTCGCGGCCACCCTGGCCACCCTGGTCCCGGCCGACCGCTCCCAGCCGGTCCTGACCGGGCGCCACCATCAGCCGCGGCCGGCCCCGGCGATCGCCATAGAGGCAAGCGCTGTCGGGTAAGCCCGCTGGCCGGGATCCAGGCTGCCGGCTGGACGGCCGGGCCGCTGCGCGGGCCGTGGCGCGGTCGGCGGCCATGAGGCGGAAGCAGAGTTCCACCAGCAGCAGTCCGACCACCGAGTCGAGGATCCCTTCAACGATCGACCGGACGATCAGGGTGGTCACGACGTCGGTGGTCCCGGACGGATCGGGCAGGATGGCCACGATCCCGTTGGACAGCAGCAGGGGCAGCGTCGCGAACGCCACGACCCGCCAGAAATGCGGCCGGACCAGATGCGCGGAACGGCGCAGGCCCGCCGCGGGGTGCCGGTGCTCGATCTCGATGACCGGCCCGACCACGGCCAGGAGCGTGATGGCGGCCAGCCCTGGAATGACCAGCGCCACCAGCCCCACCACGATGATCAAGGTGGTCAGCAGGTCGGCCAGGACCAGCGAGCCCCAGGGCAGCGACCGCAGCACGTCGCGGATCCGGGTGTCGTGCGCGCCGTGCTCGGTATCCCCGTGCTCGGTATCCCCGTGCTCGGTATCCCCGTGCTCGGTGGCACTGACCAGCCGGCACAGGAAGCCCGACAGGAACACCGCGCCGAGCAGGCTTACCGTCGAGGTGGACAGGGAGCCGAACAGTGCTGTGGCCAGGGCGGTCCGGTCGAGGAGACGATCAGCAACGAGCTCGGCCGCCACGGTCACCGCGGACACTACGATCGAGACGGCCAGGATCCGCCAGGCGTGCCGCCGGCCGGTCCGCACGACCGCGACGGCGATCGGCCGGAACCGCAGCGCCGCCTCGGGTGACGTCATGACACATCACGCTACGTGATTAGCGCCTCTCCGACACCCGCCGGGGCACCCAGGGTCTCGGCGATGACCTGGACGCTTGCCAGGAAGCCCGCGGTGGCTACGTCCGCCCCGCAGGTCCCGGAGAGCAGCTCCGAGAGCCAGCCGGGGTCCACCATCCCGTCCCGGCCACGCCGTCCAGGCTTACGGCGCCAGTTAGCCGCCACGTTCCCTCGGACCGCCGCCACGTTCCCTCGGACCGCCGCCACGGCCTCGCCCACAAGCCCTGCGTCCTGCGTGGCTTGTGTTACGCCTGTGCCCCGGGCCGGTAATACCGCGAACGTGATCAGACGATCGGTGTTGCCAGGGCAACACCGATCGTCTGATCATCGAGCAGATCATGTGGCTGGCGCGCCTGCCGCGGCCGCTGAGACTGCTGAGAGCCAGAGCGGGTCCCCCGGGCAGCCGGAGGCGACCGCCTCGTTGGGTCAGCAGCCGCCGCCGGGCCAGCCGGTCCACCAGGGCGGTGTCGGCGGCCGCCTGCTGGCGCTGGCCCGGGTAGTAGAAGCCGCAGGCGACTTCGCCGCCCGGATCCGGGAGCCGCGCCCAGATCCCGCTCCGCCCAGTCGAGGACAGTAGGCACGACGGGGTTCTCCGAGCACTCGCGCCTGACCGCCGCCGGGCGCGCCAGATGGTACGCCTCCGCCGGGTCGACGCCGACCAGGCTAGCGGCGCCGCAGCGCTGCGGCACCGGACCCGGTGCCGCAGCGCCGTGGCTGAACTCAGCGTGCCGCGCTAGCGGCTGGTCCTGGGCGGCTATCCCTGGACGGGCAGCTCGGTCATCAGGTCGTCGGCGGTCTCCATGCCTGCCTTCCAGACCGAACGGGCGATGATCTTGGAGGGGTCGGCCCGGTAGGCGTAGTGCCTGGCGACCTCAGTACCCTCGCCGAGCAGCCCCTCGGACAGCGTGGTCGGCTGAAGGCCCAGGGCGAGGAACTGGTCGTTGCGGACGATCAGGTCGTTCTCCTCGGCCTCGCGCCGCGGGTTGGGCAGGTAGGCGATGTCCACGCCCATCACGTCGCCGACCATCTTGGCCAGGTCGAGGACCCGGTGGGTCTCGGTGATCTGGTTGAGGACGCGCGGCCGGTCGCCCGTCTCAGGCGGGTTGGTGATGGCCAGCTCGATGCACCGCACGGTGTCGCGGATGTGGATGAACGCCCGGGTCTGGCCGCCGGTACCGTGCACTGTCAGCGGGTGCCCGATGGCGGCCTGCATCAGGAACCGGTTGAGCACGGTGCCGTAGTCGCCGTCGTAGTCGAACCTGTTGATAAGCCGCTCGTCCTGGCTGGTCTGATCGGTCTGCGTGCCCCACACGATGCCCTGGTGCAGGTCGGTGATGCGCAGCCCGTCGTTCTTGGCGTAGAAGGCGAACATCAGCTGGTCGAGCGGCTTGGTCATGTGGTAGACCGACCCCGGGTTGGCCGGGTGCAGGATTTCCCGCTCCAGCTCACCGTCGGGCGTCGGCACCTTCACGGTCAGGTAGCCCTCGGGGATGGGCGCGCTGCCCGACCAGCCGTACCCGTAGACCCCCATCGTTCCCAGGTGCGCCAGCGCGGCGTCGATCCCGGTCTCGACCAGCGCGGCCAGCAGGTTGTGCGTAGCCCGCACGTTGTTGTCCACGGTGTAACGCTTGGTGGCCGTGGTCCGCATCGAGTACGGCGCCGCGCGCTGCTCGGCGAAGTGCACGATCGCATCCGGGCGCAGCTCCGCCAGCAGCGCGGTCAGCCGGTCGTACTCGGTAGCCAGGTCCAGGCTCACGAAGCCGATCTCGCGGCCGGAGACCTCCCGCCAGACCCGGATCCGCTCGCCGATCGGCCGGATCGGAGTCAGCGACTCCACTTCCAGGTCGATGTCGATCTTGCGACGGCTCAAGTTGTCGATGATGGTCACATCGTGGCCGCGGTCCGACAAGTAAAGCGAGGTCGGCCAGCCACAGAAACCATCGCCGCCTAGAACCAGAACGCGCATTCCGACTCCCATCACGTTCCGCCGTTTGCAGGGACGCCCTTCGGACTCTGCCGTTGGGGCCGGGAAACTTCAAGGCGGGACAACATGCGATCCAGGCCATGCCCGTCCTTAGCCGGCCAGTCTACCTGGAGAGGCTCTGAGCGCAGCCGCCAGATCGGTGCATATGCCGCAGATCGTCATGGTCGCCGCCCGCCAGCGTTGGCATCCTAACCAGGCCCGGGACGCAGCACCAGCCAACTTGCAAGGCTGCTGGTCAGCAGCCCAGCAAGTACCTACCCCCGATCGCGGCACTTTCATCCGCTTTCAACCCGCCCAGGCCAGACATTCCCCCGCCCAGGTAGGGGGAGGGTGAGATGAGTCACAGGACAAAAGCGGGTATACGCGGCTGGGCCTGACGTAACGGGGCAGAAACATCCGCCGTGGACGATGGGGATATGCGACGGCGGCGTATTCAGGTGGGATGCGATTTCACCTACCGGTCCGCGATCGACACGCCGGTCGTCTTCCAGGTGCAGCCCCGCGGTTCCGCGCCCGGGGTCCCGGAAGAATATGTTGTCGTGGATCACGAGCGCTGGTCGGTGCAGCCCCCCATGGAGCTGCACAGTTACACCGACCTGTACGGGAACCCCTGTGCCCGGGCCGTGCTCCCCGCCGGCCGCTCGAGCGTCGGCTATCACGCGCTGGCCGACGTTCCCGACGCCACCGAGGACGCGGATTGCGGCGCCACCGAGGCCAAGCCCGACGCGCTGCCCGATGACACGTTGATCTACACCCTGCCGAGCCGGTACTGCCTGCCTGACGTGCTGGCTGATGAGGCGTGGTCCCAGTTCGGCACGCTGCCCCCCGGTTACCGCCGGGTCGAGGCCATCTGTGATCACGTGCACGGCCATCTGGAATTCAAGTACGGCAGCAGCACCTCGCTGTCCACCGCCGCGGACGTCTACGCGGCGGGCCGGGGCGTCTGCCGGGACTTCACTCACCTGGCCATCTCGTTCTGCCGGGCGCTGAACATCCCGGCCCGCTACGTCTTCGGGTACCTGCCCGACATGGACGTCCCGCCGGACCCCGCGCCGATGGACTTCGCCGCATGGATGGAGGTCTGGCTGGGCGAGCGGTGGTGGACCTTTGATCCCCGCAACAACATGCGGCGCAAGGGCCGGGTGGTGATCGGCCGGGGACGGGACGCGTCGGACGTGGCCATGGCCACGACGTTCGGCGGCCCGATCCTGGAGTCGATGGTGGTTCAGGCTGAGGAGGCGCCCGGATGACACTCGATCCCCAGCTGCAGCGGTTCCTGCAGCACGGGTCCGGGCAGTACGGGTCCGGGCAGTACGGGTCCGCGCAGTACGGGTCCGGGCAGTACGGGTCGGAGCTGCTCGATCACCCGGGGCTGGACCTGGACGCCGCCCGGCGGGTGACCTACGTCATCGAGCAGAGCTTTCGCTACGAGTACGAGGCCCCGGTGCGGTCGCTGCGGCAGCGTCTGGTCATCGTGCCGCCCGCCCGGCACGGCGGCCAGCACCGGCGGGCCCATCAGCTCGAGGTGACGGGCGCGCAGGCCCGGCGCCAGCTGCGCCAGGACCGGCACGGCAACATGGTCACCTGGCTGCGCGCCGAGCACGTGGCGCAGGCCGTGGAGTTCCGGCTTACCGCGGTCGTGGAGCGGATCCGCCGCGACGGGCATGCCGTCCTGCCGCTGCAGGCGCTGCGCAGCCCCGCACTGCTGTCCCCGACCCGGCTGACCGCCGCCGATGACCGGCTCCGGGACCTCGCCGGACGCCTGCCATCCGCCGCCGTGGACCCGCTGGACCAGGCGGAGTGGGTCTGTGAGCTGGTGCACGGCTCGCTGGAGTACGCGGACGGGGTCACGTCGGTACGGACCACGGCCGCCGAGGCCCTGGCCGGCGGCCGGGGCGTCTGCCAGGACATGGCCCACGTCATGCTGGCCCTCTGCCACCTGCTTGGGCTGCCGGCCCGGTACGTGTCCGGGCACCTGATCGGCCAGGGCGGCACGCACGCCTGGGTCGAGGTCGTGATCGCCCGGGCCCAGGATGCGATCGCGGTGCCCTTCGACCCCTGTCACGGCCGGCGTGCGGGCAGCAGCTACGTCACGGTCGCGACCGGCCGCGACTACAGCGACGTGGCGCCGACCTCGGGCAGCTACGTCGGCACGTCAGGCAGCCGCCTGACCGCCCGGCGGCGGGTAGGCGTACTGGCCGCCGCCTGAGCACTGGCCGGCCCCGGCTCAGGTCCGGTTGCCCCGGATCCTGTTGTGCCTGCCGTGGTTCACGACCGGGCGGCCGGTGTTCGGCAGCGGCCGGCCGCTCCGGTTCAGCCCGATGTAGTTCTTGATCACCCCGTTCCGGGTCGTGCCCGCCCGCAGCGTGACGCCGTTGCCGGTGTTGCCGCTGATCAGGTTGGCCGGCCTCATGCTGAGGGCGCCGATGACGTTGGCGTACGCGTGGCCGGTGAGCAGGACGCCGCCCTTGTGGTTGCCCAGCGCCGCCAGGCCCAGCAGCTTGGTCCCGATGAAGCTGGTGAACACCCGGTTGTGGTACGCCCGGCCGGAGATGGCCACGCCGTACCCGTCGTTCCCGGAGAACGTGTTCTGCGGGATCACCGAGCGCAGCGAGCCGCCGATGACGTTACCGTGCGCGGTGCCGTCGATCCGCAGCCCGTCCCCGCCGTTGGGCAGCGGGCTGGCGCCATTTGTGGTCAGGCCCGCGATATCCGGGTCCACGGTGACCCCGGACGCGTTGCCGCCCAGCTCGATGCCGTTCCGCCGGTTACCGGAAAACACGTTGGTCCGGACCAGGTTGTCACCCCCGGTGGCCTTGATCAGCAGGCCGTCCCGGCCGTTCGGCGCGGCGCCCTTGAAGGCCAGCAGTCCGCCGAAGGTGTTGAACGTGGTGAACCCGCTGGCCCTGCCGCTGACCTTGATCCCGTTGAGCGCGTTGCCCGCGGACACATTCCCGAGCGGAATTACGCCGCCCACCTGGGTGTCCTTCGAGGACCCTCCGACACCGATGCCGTTGAGCCGGTTGGCGACGATCGCCGTATTGTTGGCGCCGATGCCGAAGAAGTTGCCCTGCACGACGGTGCCCTTGGCGTCGGTGACGCGCAGGCCATCCTGCTTGTTGCCGCTGACGACGTTGTAGTACACGAACGGGTTGTTCACGAACTTGCAGCCAACCAGCGAGTTGTAGTTCGCCGAGTCGATCCACACCCCGTTGGCGCCGTTCCCGAGGCCAGCGTCCCCGGTGGCCGTGGTGCCGATGAAGTTCCCGTTGAGCTCGTTGTGCCCAGCGCCTGCGTCGATGAGCACGCCGTTAAGACCGTTGGAGGAAATCAGGTTGCCCTGCAGGGGGACCACGAATACCGGGGTCACCGTGCCCTTGCTGCCGGTCGGGTTGTTCGCCTTGCCGGTGGCGGAGTCCACGAACGCGGTGCCGCCGATCTCGTTCGCGTACGAGCGCCCGGTGATGGCGAGACCGTTGTCGCGGTTGGGGATGGCCGACGTGCCGGCCGGGTTGGTGCCGATGCGGTTGTCCTGGACGGTGTTGATCGAAGATCCGGACAGCGTGATGCCGTTCCCGCTGTTGCCGGAGATCACGTTGGAGACCGCTCCGGCCGTGCCCGTCAGGTTCTCGCCGATCGTGTTCCCGTATGAGGACGCCGCAACGAAGACCCCGTCCCCGCGGTTGCCGAACGCGGCACCAGTGGGGCTGAGGCCGATGTAGTTGCCGTCGAGGGTGATGTTGCTGGCCTCCAGCGTGATCCCGTCGCCGCTGGCGTCATCGACCGCAAGGGCCAGCACCCGTGAACCGGTGGAGCCCGGGGCGAACTCCAGCCCGGCCTGCCCGTTGCAGTCGATTTCCACCACGGGCGCGGCGCTGGCGTAGCCGGGTGCGGTGGTCCCGTTGAGGGTCGCGTCCCGGGAGACGGCCGGCAGTGGGCTGGTCACGGTGATGATGCCGCTGACGGCGAACCTGATCAGCGTGGGACGGCCCGGCAGGCTGGTGTTGGCTGTATCGATCGCGGCCCGCAGCGACCCCGGCCCGGCGTTGGCGAGCCTGGTCACGGTGAGAGTCCGCGCGTAGGCGGGCGGGACGTCAGGGTGGGGGGCCGGCCGGGTGGCCGCGGCAGACCGGGTGGCCGGAGCAGGCCGGGTGGCCGCGGCGGCGGTGGGCGGAGCAGGCCGGGTGGCCGCGGCGGCGGTGGCCGCACCCCCGGCCATCACGCCGGACGCTGCGACGCCCGCCGCGACCAGGGCGGCGCCCGCGCCCCGTATTCGCACCTGCGGCACGAAATGGCCCTTACGGACAATATTCCCGCTCCGCGAGCGGATACGGGTGACAATACTGAACACGATGATCCCTCTCCCCGCTGGATGACATCACGCAGGAATATGCGCAGGCAGATCGCACGGCAAACTCCCGAAGCACCTTTCTGCAAACTCGCCCGCATTACGTATTTGAAATCCGCTTAATTAGTCCGCTGGACGGATAGGGCGGACTGCATCGTAGAGCCAGTCGCCACGCGCGGCCAGGGCCTGGGCCGGGCTGAGGCCCGCCACGAGGGCCCGCATTTCCGGCGCGGTGAAACCGGGCGAGCGCGACCAGTTGCGCGGCGTGCGGGGCCTTGGTCATGCGGGAGAAGCCGCTGTCCGCGGAGATGATCGAGGCTCAGGGGCCAGGCGGCGCCACATCCTCGGGCGTCTGCGGGGTGCTGTGCGGGACCGGGTCGCCCGGTGGGCGGTCGTCGAAGGACACCTCGATGTGCTGCTCCTCGCGCCGCTGGTTCTGCAGCGCCTGCAGCGCCATGCTGGCCCGGTCGGCCTCGGTGAGCGGCGGCTGCACGATGGAGCGCGGCCACAGCCGGCGGGTGAGCACCACGTTGACCTCGGCCGCGTACACGGTGATCTGCACGGCCACGTTGATGTAGGCCACCAGGCCGAGCACGGTCGCGAAGTAGCCATAGACCGAGTTGCTGTGCAGGAAGTGGTGCACCAGGTAGGTGCCGACGATCTGCAACACCGTCCAGGCGATCCCGCCAGTCACCGCGCCCGGGATGAGCTGCCGGATCGGGACGCCCTTCGGGGTGAGGACCCGGAACGCGATGATGTACATGCCCACGTTGACCAGAGCGGCCGCTATCTCCGCCACGATCACGAAGATGGCGGCTTTCTTGCCGTAGGTGTTGAGGGCGGCCAGCAGGGTGGTCAGGATCACTCCCACCCCCAGCACGCCGAGGAACTCCATCGCGCGGCCGAGCCGCTGGAAGTACCCAGGCCGGGCGGGACCGGGCAGGTTCCAGACCTGCTCCATCGTGAACAGGCCGGCCTGGGCCAGCCCCGTTGCCCCCCAGACCACGCCGGCCAGGCCGACGATGAGCCCGATAACGCTGGACCGGCGGAGTTCCTTCACATTGCCGGTCAACTGGGAGCCGATCTGAGGCACCTGGTGGGCCACCGCGTCGATGACGCTCTGCCGGAAGGCCGCGTCGACCGAGGCGGCCAGGCCCAGCACGGTCACCAGGACCAGCAGCAAGGGGAACAGAGCGATGAAACTGGAATAGGCGAGGTTGGCGACCAGCACGCCGCCGTTGTCGTCGCCGTACTTCTTGAATACAGCGAAGATGAAGGCCGTGGGGGTGAAGCGCTGCTGGGTCGCGTCCACCCGCCGGATCACGCTCTCGATGGGATTCATCGCGACCACCCGCCTTCGCTGGACAGGGACTGCCCCTGGAAGGCCTGGTCAAACCCCGGCCGGCGCCGGCGGCTGGGCGCGGCCTCGCGGCCTGTTCAGGAGCCAGAGCCCGTGGGCTGTTCACCGGCGGGGCCGGACTTCAGCGCCAGGGCCGTGGCCTGGCGGATGCCCCCCACCCCGCTCATCTGCGCTCGCCGCCAGGGCGCGACACCCTCGATCTCGGTCTCCAGCGAGAAGCTCAGCACCGTACGGATCAGCACGATCAGCCCAAGGACCAGGACGTTGTCGAGGGTGGGCGCGACCGCGACCGTGCGGACCAGGTCGGCCGCCACCAGGACCTCCAGCCCGAGCAGCAGCGTCCCGCCGAACGCCGAGCGCAGCGCCACGTAGCCCGTGCTCGCCTGACCCGACCGCCGCCACGCCACCGCGGCCAGCACGAACGAGCAGATGATGCCCACGACCAGAACCGCCGCACCCAGCGCCTCGAAGCCCTGGGCGACGTGATTCATCGCCGTGCTGAACGTTTCGCCCGAGGCCTGGGCGGACCCCTCGGCAGACGGCGCACTGAGCAGCATCCCGGTCAGGCGGCACCCCCGGAGAACGGACCACTTGCCCGCAGACGGGGCATGGTGCCAGGGTCGCGGACCTGGCAGGCTGGCACATCACCCGGGGTGGATGAGGACGCTGCCGCGGAAGCGGGGTGATCTCTGCCGCGAGGAGTGCCTTCGCACGCGAAAGGCTGGTCAGGCGCCCGCTCGTCCGTGGGAATCTCGTCTCGGGGATGCTGGGGGGTGGGGTAACGCAGTTGAGGCCGCTCCCGTGCTGGGGGCGGCCTCAACTGATGATGTCCGGCGGCGTCCTACTCTCCCACGCGGTCCCCCGCGCAGTACCATCGGCGCTGAAGAGCTTAACTTCCGGGTTCGGAATGGAACCGGGTGTT
>Ga0187867_10003693_pt1 | contig 12120 bp, 8 predicted proteins | sample June2016WEW_13_1_FD_132976 | JGI IMG/M metagenome (GOLD analysis project Ga0187867, IMG submission 132976) | Peatland microbial communities from SPRUCE experiment site at the Marcell Experimental Forest, Minnesota, USA - June2016WEW_13_10 | ecosystem: Environmental > Terrestrial > Soil >... | reverse complement strand
GTCTCGGCGGTGAAAACCGGTAACAATATGCAAGAGATCGACAGGCTCGATCAGATTTCCCGTCGCATCATCGGCGCCGCAATCGAGGTTCATCGGCATCTGGGGCCCGGACTTCTCGAATCAGCCTATCAATTGTGTTTAGCATTTGAGTTAAAGCATCGAGGCCTGCAGATCGAAGAGCAGAAAGCGCTGCCGGTTACCTACAGAGACGTTAAGCTCGATTGTGGTTATCGGCTTGATATTGTCGTCGAGGACGAAATCATCGTTGAAATCAAAGCAGTCGAAAAATTGCTTCCCATTCACGAAGCGCAGCTATTGTCTTATCTACGCCTGGCTCATAAGAGACTCGGCCTCCTGATAAACTTTCATGTCCCGGTCCTGAAGAGCGGCCTTAAACGGATCGTGAACGAATTCCCCGATGCAGGCGCAAGCAAGGCTTCCTGAGTCGACAACAAACAAGAAGAAATGATTTAAGCTTTTCTCGGCGCCCTCGGCGTCTCGGCGGTGAATAAGGTCTTATGTCCATAAGCACAATCGCAGCAATCGGCTCCCACGAAGGCCAATCCGTCACCATTCGCGGATGGCTTTACAACCTCCGCGAAAGCGGCAAGCTTCTCTTCCCACAATTCCGCGACGGCAGCGGCGTCATTCAGGGCGTCGTCCCCAAAAACGCCGTCCCGCCCGAAGTCTTCGACGCCATCAAGGGCCTGACCCAGGAATCCAGCGTCATCGTCGAGGGCAAAGTCCGCGCCGACAAGCGCGCTCCCGGCGGATACGAACTCGATGTCTCCAACGTCCAGGTCGTGCAGCGCGTCTCCGAAGCCGATCCCTATCCCATCACGCCCAAAGAACACGGTACCGACTTCCTCATGGAGCATCGCCACCTCTGGCTCCGCTCCCAGCGCCAGGCGGCCATTCTGCGCGTCCGCGCCGAAATCATCAAAGCCGCCCGCGACTATTTCGACAGCAACGGATTCACCCTCACCGATCCGCCCATCATCACCCCCGCCGCCTGCGAAGGCACCACCACGCTCTTCCCCGTCGAATATTTCGAAGAGCAGGCTTACCTCACGCAGTCCGGCCAGCTTTACATCGAAGCAACCGCCATGGCGTTAGGCAAGGTGTATTCGTTCGGCCCAACCTTCCGCGCCGAGAAATCAAAAACCCGCCGTCATCTCACCGAGTTCTGGATGGTCGAGCCCGAAATCGCCTACGGCACACTCGACGACTTGATGATTCTCGCCGAAGGCTTCCTGACTTTCATCGTCAAGCGCTGCCTCGAGCGCCGCCGCCCCGATTTACAAACCATCGGCCGCGATCTCACCAAACTCGAAAAAATCGAAGCGCCCTTCCCGCGCATCTCCTACGACGAAGCCGTCAAGAACCTCCAGGAAGGCCACGCCCAAGGCAAACTCGAACACAAATTCGAATATGGAGGAGACCTCGGCTCGCCCGACGAAACTTACTTGTCTTCGCAATACGACAAACCCGTCATGGTCCATCGTTACCCCGCCAGCGTGAAAGCCTTCTACATGGAGCCCGATCCCCAGCACCCCGATCTCGCTCTCTGCGTCGACGTCCTCGCCCCCGAAGGCTACGGAGAAATCATCGGAGGCTCGCAGCGTATGGCCTCGCACGACTTGCTCCTGCAACGAATCAAAGAGCACAACCTCCCCGAAGAAGCCTTCAAGTGGTATCTCGACCTCCGCAAATACGGCAGCGTCCCCCACTCCGGCTTCGGCATGGGAATAGAAAGAGCAGTAGCCTGGATCTGCGGCCTCGAGCACGTCCGCGAAACCATCCCCTTCCCAAGAATGCTGTATCGCCTCTACCCATAAGGTGTGCAGCGTAGAGAACGCGCATGTGTGGCGCGGACACTCCTGTCCGCGACCGCCTCATTTTGTGTGGCCGCGTGCCCCAGGTCTCGCGCCTTTTCGAAACCTGGGATTCCACAACTCCCTTCCTTAAGAAATCCGAAATTCTCAGCGCCCTCGGCGTCTCGGCGGTGAACAAACCGGGACGCCGCCCCTTTCGACAGAATACTCACATCCGCCGCATTCTCTTCAGGAGTGAGCAATATTGAACAGACCGGCCGTTGGCCGGACAGTGAAACTGTTTTCCAGCGAACAATCCTTAGTCCACTGAGATGTAGGCCAGCGCATCGAATCTCTCTCACGACTCGCGCTGGCCCTTTTTCTGTTTAACCCCTCTTAACTGTCGTAATATCGCCATTTCACTCACCGACTCTCCGACCGGGGTTCTGAGTGTAAAGGCCTTGTTTTCAGCAACTATCGGTAAACAGCGAACGACGAGGAAGGACCAGCTATTGCGGCTTCGGGCTAATCTGTTATTCAAAGCCGATTCTTGAAGGGAGAACGACCAGCCTCTCGTTCTAGTTGGTAGGGAGTCCCTATGGCTTTGTACCGAGATCTGACCGCCTTCAACAGAGCACCATCGAAAGCTCAGTGAGTGACAGACTGCTGCAAGGGCAGGAGGGAGTGGCGAAATGATGACTACTGTTCAATATTGCTCAGTATTCGCTGTGACCCGTAGTAACATTGGCGAATCGTAAGGGGTGCTGATGCCCCGCAACAGGAGTTGTAGGAGTGTCACTCCCGCCAGATTCAGACCCCAGGGACATCCCAGTCCCCATGTGCTATCCGGCAAGCGTTAGATGGTCAGGTGGGGCCCGGAGCCAACGCTAAGTACAGGAGGTTCCCTCATGACAGCACCCAGAGTCCTCATCGTTGAGGATGACGATTCGGTTCGTCTGATGCTGCAAGAAGGATTGCAGCGAGACGGGTTTGAAGTGGTGACTGCTTCGAACGTGTGCGACGCGCTTAGGCATATCGCGTCGGAAAGTTTTGAGGTCCTTCTGTCAGACCTGCACCTGCCTCTCGCCGGAGATGGCTTCACCCTGGTCAGCGCCATGCGCCATACTCACCCGGATGCGTTGACCGTGATTCTCAGCGGCTACCCGGCGCTGGACGAGGCGATGTCAGCGATCCTTTCCCAAGCCGATGAAATTTTTTCGAAACCGATTGGAATCGGCCCGCTCAAGGAACTCATTCGCACCCGGCTGGCCGCCCCACACACGATCAAACGGGTGAAGCCTGAATCTGTCGCTTCCATACTGGAGCGCGAGATCGACAACACGATTCGGGATTGGCTGGCGAGTGTGGAACAAAATGCCGAACTGGCATGTATTCCTCTGAGCCGCGAGGAACGCACGGGGCACCTCCCTAGACTCCTTCAAGACCTCGTGGTTCGCCTGCGGCTGGACTCGAGTTTGACAGCAGCCCTAATTTCCATAGCTGCTCGCGACCATGGAGAGATGCGGCGACAGCAAGGCTACACCGCTCCCATGGTGGTGGAAGAGTCTCGTATCTTGCAGGTGAGCATCTTCAGCACATTGCAAAGGAATTTGGTAGGGGTGGACTTCAGCAGACTATTGCTGGACGTGGTGACAATCGCGGATGAAGTCGATTCACAATTGAAGCAAGCAATGTTTAGCTACGTCCCGCCGATGGCATTGAATTCTCGGGCGATTGGACTGGCAGGGTAGCGGTCAAGGGGATGATGACCGCCGCATGAGGCTCCACCAGGGCAGAGGCATTGCCCCAAGCACGCTCAGTCCAAATGGACTTGCGGCATTGTGTCGTAACCTCGCAATTACACGCATTGACCCTCCCCGACTCTCTTCCTTAATAACTTCGACATTCTCGGCGCCCTCGGCGTCTCGGCGGTGAAATACCTCACAAACAGCCTGTAACCACCCTCACAGACGCTGCACCACTACGTGTGCAATCATCGCTCTGAATTGCGCCCGACTCACGAGCCGAGCGCGTCAAAAAAAGACATGAATATTCAAAAATACACCGATTATTCACCGAGTTTAAGCGGAGCCCGAACCTCAAAAAACCCAGCAAATTCAACATTCGCCTCCGCTAAAGCCAATGTTTTGAAGACTTTGAATCTAACGTGTTTAGTATGAACAACTTAAGCCAAAACCGAGGGGGGGAGGGGGGGGTACCCAACAATTTATTTATTTATTTTTCCTTCCACCCAAACCCAACGCCAGCAGCACCTATTCATACCAGCCCCAACATCATTTCTAAGGAGCAATCATAATGACGCACTCTTCCGACAAATCTGCAGACGACTGTTGCAAAATGCGAAAGGTCAATGGAGATCCCTGCCAATTACCAGCTCTCAACGGCGAAAATTTCTGCCACTACCACAAGCTCATGGGCCCAAGTCCGGTCAACTTCGACAACCAAATCCTCCCTTCCACCCACGTCTATCTCCCGCCGCTCGAAAGCCCAGCTTCCATCCAGGCCGCAATTTCCGAAGTTTGCGAATTGATGTTGCATCGCCGCATCGAGCCCAAAGAGGCTTCCGCGCTCTTCTATGCCATGCAGGTCGCCTCCCAGAACTTGGGGCCATTCAATGGAATTCCCAACGCGAGTAAAACGCGAAGCACGAACGCTGCCGCCCCAAACCCCGCACCATCGAACTCCGCCGCCAATTCGAATACTTCGCAGGCCTTGCCACCCGGGACCATTCAGGCATGTGCCGAGCAGCCTCCGCGCCGCCGTCCTGGCCGTCCGCGCAAGGCCGTTCCTCAACTGGTCAAAGCGAACGGATGATCGAAAGATGCCCTATCGGACGCACCTGAAGAAGCAGAAGTGATTTTGCTTTTCTCGGCGCCCTCGGCGTCTCGGCGGTCAAATCATCGGGTCGCAGCATCATCAAAGTTTGGTGGTTCCATTTACAATCACCCATAACCCGACTCGCCAGATCGCCCGATTTTCTCGGCGCCCTCGGCGTCTCGACGGTGAGAAGATTCTAGGCAACAAACTATGGCAAGAACCACCGCTTACAGCAGCATCACTCCGCGCCACATCCGCGTGATCGGCGTTCCGCTCGATCTAGGCCAGTCGCGCCGCGGCGTGGACATGGGTCCTTCCGCAGTCCGCGTCGCCGGACTCGAAGCTCGACTCGAGGCCATCGGCCACATTGTCGAGGACGCTGGCAACATCGCCGTTGCCATCCCCGAACAGAAAAAAGAGGGTGCAGCCAACGCCAAATATCTGAAAGAAATCACCGCGACCTGCACCAAGAGCGCCGACATGGTCCTCAAGGCGCTCGAAGCCGGCAAGGTTCCGCTCGTTCTGGGCGGCGATCACTCCGTTGCCGCTGGAACCGTTTCCGGCGTCGCCGAATTTTACCGCCGCCAAGGACAAAAGATCGGTCTCCTCTGGATCGACGCTCACACCGACATGAATACTCCCGAGTCCTCGCCCAGCGGCAACGTCCATGGCATGCCGCTGGCCTCGATCATGGGCCTGCCGCCCTACGAACTCGGCAAGATCTACGATTTCTCGCCCAAGATAGCGCCCGAGAACTGCGTGCTCGTCGGCATCCGCGACGTCGACAACTTCGAGAAAGAAAACATTCGCAAAGCGGGAGTCGAAGTCTTCACCATGCGCGATATCGACGAGCGCGGCATGCGCGCCGTCATGGAAGAAGCCCTTCGCATGGCCGGACGCGGCACTGCCGGCTATCACGTCTCGCTCGATATGGATTGGATCGACCCCGAAGACGCGCCCGGCGTCGGCACTCCCGTCTGGGGCGGCGCAACCTATCGCGAAGCTCACCTCGCCATGGAAATCATCTCCGACCATGGCCGCATGCTCAGCATGGAGATCGTGGAAGTAAATCCCGTGATCGACGAGCGCAACCAGACTGCAGACCTGGCAGTCGAACTGGCGTTATCGGCGTTTGGAAAGAAAATTTTGTAGGAGAATCATCTGGAGATCCCGCGGAACTACCCTGCATTCATTGACTTGCCCTTTTCGCTCACGTAACATTCGCGCCAATGATCGGACAGACCATCTCGCACTACCGCATCGTCGAAAAGCTCGGCGGTGGCGGCATGGGCGTGGTTTATAAGGCCGAGGACACGCGCCTGGATCGATTCGTCGCGCTCAAATTCCTGCCGGAAGAATTAGCCAGAGACCCCCAAGCTCTGGAGCGATTTCGCCGCGAGGCCAAAGCGGCATCGGCCCTCAATCACCCGAATATCTGCACCATCTACGACATTGGCGAGGAAGATGGCAAAGCGTTCATCGCCATGGAGTATCTGGACGGCGTGATGCTGAAGTACCGCATCGCCGGACGTCCGCTCGAGATCGATCCGTTGCTGTCGCTGGCGCTTGAAATCGCCGACGCGCTCGATGCGGCACACTCTGCGGGCATCATTCATCGGGATATAAAGTCGGCGAACATCTTCGTCACCAAACGTGGACACGCCAAGGTTCTCGACTTCGGCCTGGCAAAACGGACGGAGACGGGCACGCGGCGAGAATCAGGCTCAAGCTCGAACGAGCCCACGATCACGCTGGAAGATTTGACCAAAGGCAACGTAGCCATGGGCACGGTGGGCTACATGTCGCCCGAACAGATCGCAGGCAAGCCTCTGGACGAACGAACCGATCTGTTTTCTTTCGGCGTGACCCTTTATGAGATGGCGAGCGGCCGCTTGCCCTTCGATCGTGACACGGAAGGTGCGACGTATGGGGCAATTCTGCACGAGCAGCCGGAACTGCCCAGCCAATGGAACCCGCAACTGCCTCCGCAGGTGGATGCGATTATCGCGAAGGCGCTGGAAAAGGATCGATCACTGCGCTATCAGCACGCTTCGGAGGTGCGAGCCGACCTGCAACGGCTCAAGCGCGACACCGAAAGCGGCCAGGTTCCAACCACGGTCTCCGGCCCGGTCGCGGTGCGAGAGGTTTCCGCGCGAGGACAACGAACGCTCTGGGGAATCGCGCCCTGGAAGCTCGCGCTTCCCGCGCTGCTCGCCTCCGTGCTCGTCATTTTTCTGATGGCCGGGCTCTACTACCGTTCCCACCGCCAAAATCAGCGCCTGACTGAAAAAGACACGATCGTCCTCGCCGATTTTGCCAATAGCACAGGGGACGCCGTGTTCGACGATGCCTTGAAGACCGCGCTTAGCATCTCCCTCCGGCAATCGCCGTTTCTGAATCCGCTCTCTGACAGCGAAGTGGCGAAAACCGTCCAACGGATGGCCCGTCCGGCGAGCGAGAAGCTGACACCTGAAATGACCCGCGAACTCTGCCAGCGCACGGGCAGCAAAGCCTACATCGCCGGAGCGATTGGAAGTCTCGGCAGCAAGTATGTTCTGGAATTGAAGGCGGTGAACTGCCAGAACGGAGACTCGCTGGCCGAGGAGCAGGTTACGGCCGCCTCCAAGGAAAAAGTGCTGGACACGCTGGGCGAGGCAGCTACAAAACTGCGCGGCGAATTAGGCGAATCGTTGGCAACGGTGCAGAAATTTGACGTTCCGCTGGCGGAGGCAACCACCTCCTCGCTCGAAGCCCTAAAAGCCTACAGCCTTGGCCGAAAGGCTTTTCACGAGAAAGGCGGAGAAGCGGCCCTGCCCCATGATCAACGTGCCATCGAGCTCGATCCCAATTTTGCCGAAGGCTACTTGGCGGTGGGCAACGACTACATCAATCTCGGCGAGCCGCGTCGCGCCAGCGAGTACTACACCAAAGCATTCCTGCTGCGGGAACATGCCAGCGAACCGGAGAAACTAACGATCGCGGGGCATTACTATGAAAGCGTCACCGGGGAACTGGATAAAGCGGCTAAAACATACCAGGAACTGATCGAGGACTATCCCCGGGAGCGTGTGGGGTACGGAGGGTTGTGCCGTGTCTATGGCGAACAGGGGCAATATGAAAAAGCCCTGGAGCTGAGCAAACATGCTCCGCGCAGCCCGGACGGAATGATTTATCTCTACGAGAATGTTGCCAACTACGACCTTGCCTTGCAGCGCTTCGACGAGGCGCGACAGATCCTTCGCGACGCGCAGTCGCGAAAGCTGGATGATTCCGGAGCGCGTACATTGCTCTACGAACTTGCCTTCCTTGCCTCGGATTCGCAGGGGATGGAGGAACAGCAAAGGTGGTTTGCGAGCAGCCCCGAAGATGCGGAACCCGGCCTGTCGCTTGCATCCGACACTGAGGCGTATAGAGGTCATCTTGTCAAAGCGCTGCAACTGATGAAGCAGGCCGTGGACTCCGCCATACACGCGGACAACAAAGAGAGCGGAGCGGGAGATCTGGCGGATGCTGCTCTGCAACAAGCGGCCTATGGCAATTCTGCCGAAGCCCGGCGTATCGCAGCGGAGGCATTGAAGCTGGCTCCTGCCAGTCCCGGGGCCGCGGCCGACGTGGCGCTGGCTTTTGCCATGACGGGCGACACCGCCCGGGCTGAATCTTTGGCGCAAGACCTGAACAAGCGCTTCCCGCTCGACACCCAGATGCAGTCGATCTGGCTGCCCACAATCCATGCCCAGTTGGCACTCGCAAGAAGAAACCCTGCTTCGGCTTTGAGTGCTCTACAACCTTCCCCTATCGAGTTGGGGAATCTCATATGGGGCGGTACCTGCCTCTATCACGTGTATGTGCGCGGAGAGGCTTACCTGGCGGACGGACAAGGCAGTGCCGCTGCCGCCGAGTTTCAGAAAATTCTCGACCATAGCGGCATCGTCTTGAATTGCTGGACGGGAGCCTTAGCGCACCTGGGTGTGGCGCGCGCGAATGCGTTGCAGTCGCGAACCTCGCAAGGTGCCGATCGCGATGCCGGCCGCGTCAGAGCGCTCGCTGCCTACAAGGATTTTCTCGCTCTTTGGAAGGACGCCGATCCCGCCATCCCTGTCCTCAAGGAAGCCCAGGCGGAATACGCGAAGCTGCAGTAACGTGGGCTATCCTGATCCGGCTCGCTCGATTCAACTGCAGAGCAGAGAGTGCCAAGTGATGTAACAGACGATAGGGCACAGAACCCTGTCAACGAGTGAGCTGATGCCGTCAGTTCCTCTTGTTCTTCATCGCGTTCATCGCCCAACAGAAGTTGCTTACTGCACGTCCGAGACTTTGCCGTTCAGAAACGTGACCTTGATGTCCTTGTAAACGTAAATCTGCTTTGCGCCGAGGTTGATGATCTTATCCGGCACGCCATTGGCAGCCTTGACCTGATCGGGCGTCATGCCTTTTTCAATCTGCACCGGCTCCGGTGGAGGCTGGTTCTGTGCCTGTCCTCCGCCCCCTCCGCCCTGGTTGTTCCCGCCACCTTGATCATTTCCGCCCTGGTTATTTCCGCCTTGATTATTGTCGCCCTGCTGTCCGCCTTGATCGCTGCTATTGTCGATCGCCAAGAGTCCAGCAATCACGTCTTCCACCTGCGGTGCGCTCATTTGGGCGAGCTGTCCATGAGCGAACTGGAATACCACATCCGTCTTGTAAAACGTCTTCGGATCGGTGTTATTGCAGGAATCGCACGCCACGATGCCCATCACCACCTGATCCTTCTCCGCGTTCACCACGATCTTCGACGGATACACCTTGTCGTTCACTTGAAAAAATTTGGTGTTCAGGTCTTTGTTCGCAACCTTCTTCATGAAACCGCCCAGCACCTTCTGCCCGACGGCGTTCGGCGAATGCACTGTCCCATCCTGGTACTTCGTGGGAGTATAACTTTGATCCGAGTAGGGCACGCCCAGAATTCCGCCCTTCTTCACAACCAGGATCGTGCCCGCTTCTACCACGGCAGCACCGCTGGAATCCGCGCCCATCTTCACCAGGTTGTATTGCGCGCTGAGTTGGTCGCCCAGCGGCACTTGAGCCTTCAATAAGCTGGGAGTGAAACCTACGAGAATCAAAACGATAACCAGGACGGCCATCCCAAGTTTGTACCGCATTGCGAACTCCTCCTCAATGAGCCTTGTGCTCCCACCGCCGGCTGGGAGGGAGCGTTCAAGTAGGACTTTGTTTCCAGTTACAGGGGACGAGGTCAGATTGGAGAACTTCTGCAATCTGACCTCGGACCTCTGCAATCGTTTTAGTTCGGCTGCTTGGCGTCCGCTTCGGCCTGATCCGCTTCTTTCTGCGTGGCGGTCAGGTCGTCCTTCACGTTCGAATCCGGCGTCGGTGGCGGTACTTCTCCCTGCGTCGTCGTCGCATCCGGAGACTTCGGGAGCCCGTTCTTGCCGTTTTCACTGGCCAGTTTCTTGAGCCCCTCATCCATGGTTGATTGCAGGCTGTTGTGCATGTCCTGCAATTCGGAGACTTCGACGCCGACCGTCGCGCCGATCGCGCACTCGTCTTTCTTCGCGCTCTTGACGGTGGCGTCGACCATCTTGTCGTCGTCCGGTTTATCGCCGGTCCGGTAAACAACATCGCCCGGAGTCAGCGTGCATTCCACGCCATCCGAAGTTGTGAGGTCCTCATCGACCGAAACCACGAAGTAGCGGATGTTGGGATCGAGCGCGGCCGGCACTTGATCGCCGGACGCTGGCTTGTCCTTATTGGCCGCCGCATCTTTCTCCGCCGCAATCTCTTTCTTCATCTGTTCAGCCAGCGCGTCCTTCACGTCCTTCGGCATCGGAGTCGCCGCCGCTGATCCACCGCCCATCATGTACCGGCGCGAACCATACGTGGATGCCAGGCTGGCCGCCACTAGCGGATCGGACGAATACAGCGATGCGATCACATCCGACGATTCCTGTTCAAATTGCGGCTTGACGAGTTCGCCTTGATCGCCGCCGTCGCCTCCCGCCGCTGCATTCTGTGCTGCATACGCGGCCTGAAGGTTCGCGGAAATCAGGTAATCCGTCAACCAAAGCGCGGCAAATGGATAGACGGGATAGGGCTGATACCATGCTCCGTAATAGCCGTACCAGGGCGCTCCGCCCCAGCCCCATCCGTAGTAAACCGGCGCAGGCCACGGGTTATACGCCCATCCGTAATAAGCCGGTCCATAGTAGAACCCTGGCGCGTAGCCATAATACGGATAGCCGCCATAGTTCCAGCTGCGATAGCCGTAGGCGTAGGCATGTCCGCCGCGCCAATACGTCCGCTGCACATACTCATGTCCGCCGTGTCGGTAATACGCGCGCTGGCTATAGCCACCGTACCGTCCGTGGCTTACAACCGTGCGCCCATTGCGGTTGGCCACTATGTGCCGGTTGCCGTTCATGCCGCGACTGACGGTCGCGCCGCTCTTGGTATGAATCGACCGAACCTGTCCATTTGAGCGAGTAGTCACGCTGCTGCCGCTCCGGGTAGTCCGGGTTTGCGATCCTGCAGGCTGATGATGGCTGGCGTTCTGCGCTCCGCCTCGATTGCCAGCCTGGTTGCCACCGGCGCGGTTCCCGGTCTGGTTGCCACCGGCGCGGTTCCCGGTCTGGTTGCCGCCCGCGCGATTGCCCGTTTGGTTGCCACCGGCGCGATTGCCGTTCTGATTTCCGCCGGCGCGATTACCGGTCTGGTTGCCGCCCGCGCGATTCGCCTGACTGTTGCCTCCCGGTCCGCGGTTCATGCTGTTTTGGCCGCCGGGGCCGCGATTCATTCCGTTTTGGCCGGTGGCGCCGTGACTGGCGTTTCCACCCGGTCCGCGGTTCATCCCACTGCTGCCAGAGGGAGCACGATTTCCGCCCGCCGCGGCCGGACGCTGGCCGCCACCCGACGGATGTTGCGCCGGTGCCGCGTGAGCCGCCGGAGCAGCATGTGCGGCTGGAGCCGGGTGCGAAGCCGGGGCGCTAGGTTTGTTCCCAGCAGCTGCCAAGGCGGTGAGCGTGAATACGGCCAGTGCCAATGACAATACGACAAGAATATTTCTTTCCTTGATACTCGAATTCATGAGCGACTCCTCAGAGGATGCGAAGCGTTTTTCGCCTACGACCAACAAACAGAACGGCCAACGCACAATGCAAGCAGCGTGCGCTCCCGCGGGTGTATGTTTCGATGAGCGCTCCTCGGTCGAGTGCCCTTCGGGGTAAGGGCTGGCACCGGCCTTCGAAGCATCGCTAATTTCACACCGGATTTCCCTCGCTGTCAAGTAATTGAAGAGGTCGGTAGTGGGTCAGTTTGAATCCCGCCTCCAGAAGGCAGAGTCCGAAGAGGTGATGAGGTGTGTTCGTGGGCATACCGAAATCTACATCGAGGTTTCCGGCATCCCGGCTCTTTGGGAGCATGTGAAAGGTCTCAAGAGTCGTTATCGGATCAGAGATCTATTCGATCGCGAATATGG
>Ga0187867_10003685_pt1 | contig 12127 bp, 8 predicted proteins | sample June2016WEW_13_1_FD_132976 | JGI IMG/M metagenome (GOLD analysis project Ga0187867, IMG submission 132976) | Peatland microbial communities from SPRUCE experiment site at the Marcell Experimental Forest, Minnesota, USA - June2016WEW_13_10 | ecosystem: Environmental > Terrestrial > Soil >... | reverse complement strand
CGCGCCGACGGCGTCGAGATCGATGCCCAGCGATTGGGCGGCGGCCAGGCCATCGGGCATAATGCCTTCGCCGCAGGCCTTATCGATGGGCGGAATGGAACAGTCCGCCAGAGTCACATCAAAGCCGCGCCGGCGTGCGGCGATAGCCGCGGCCAGGCCCGCGGGGCCGCCGCCGATCACAAATATGTCCGTGGAACGAGGAAGTGCCGCAGCCAACATATCCCCCTCTAAGTGCGCTTGATGGACGAATATGCAGACGGCTGCGATCCGCGGTTCGTTTCGACGAAATGTCCTCACGTGGCCAGGCAACTTAGCCAGGCGACTTAGCCGCCGGTGGATTCACGCACGATGAGGGTCGGTTCGATGATTACCGTGCGAGGCTGCCGGCGCCGCTTCGAGCCAATGGACTTCACCAGGATTTCGGCGGCCTGCTGCCCGATGGTGGCGCTGCCCTGATCTATGGTGGAGAGCGGCACGCGCAGCAGGTCCGAATAGTGCACGTTGCCGACACCGATGACTTTGATCTCCCCGGGGATGCCGACGCCAGCCTCCAGGATGGCCTTCATGGCGCCGGCGGCGGTGGGGTCGTTGTAGCCGAAGATGCCGTCCGGGCGCGGATCGAGCGCCAGCAGACGGCGCGCGGCCTGGTAGCCGGTGGCATCGTCGTTGGCGTTCACCACGTAGGAATCGGGGACTGTAAGGCCGGCCTCGGCCAGCGCCTCGCGATAGCCTTTCAGGCGGCCCACGCCGGGTGTCAGCGGCGGCCCGGCGATGTGCGCGATCCGGCGGCAGCCCCGTTCGATGAGGTGCGTGGTGGCGAGACGTCCGATAGCTTCATCGTCGGCGCCCACATAGGGCGCGCGCACATCGGCGAATCGCCGGTCGATCAGAACATATGGCACGCCGCGCGCTTCGATGCGCTCGAAAACGTCGACCCAGGAAGGCGGCTGTGCGGAAGCCAGGATCAGCCCATCCACCTGCCGCGCCAGGAGGCGGTCGATTTCGCTCGATTCGAAGGCGCAATCCTCTTCCGAATTGCAGATCACCACGTCATAACCGAGCGGGCGAATGGCCGCGGAGATGCCCTTGGCGATTTCCGCGAAGAAGGAGCACATCAGGTCCGGAACAACGAGTCCGATCATGAAGGTGCGGCGCGCGGCCAGGCTGCGGGCCACCCAGTTGGGTTGATAGTTGAGTTCTTTAATGCGGGCCAGTACGCGCTGGCGGGTTTCCGGCCCGACATCGGCGCACGCGCGAACCACCTTGGAGACGGTCATCACGGAAACATCGAGGTCGCGCGCTATATCTTTCAGGCGAACCGGAGATTTTGCAGGACTCGGCATAATCAGGCGCGGCGCCCGGCGGCGTCGGAACTGGCAATGTCTGCAACCAGAAGGCGAGTATAACAAGTTGCGTGCGCAGGGGTGGCCCGCAAGCCCAAGGGTGCGGCGCAGACCTGCCCTAAAGGCCTGGCGGAAACCCGCCGATATCATCCAGTGGCTGCTCAATCCGCCAGGACGGTTGTCTTGGGCTACAATACGGACAATAGGCTCTCCGAAGCCTGATTCCAGAAACTCCGGGCTTGCGGATGGCGAAGCAAGACATCACCGGACACAAGGGAGGCGAATATGGGCCCCCATCACGCCGAAGCCAATCTCTCAGCCTTGATCGAGAGTACCGAAGACCTTATCTGGTCGGTGGACCTTGATTACCGGTTGCTGACCTTTCAACGGGGCATTTCACGACAAGTTCCAGCGACATTTTGGCGTCCGGCCATTGGTGGGGATGGGGCCGGAGGACTTGCTGCCGCCGGCGAGAGCGGCATTATGGCCTCCACTATATGAGCGTGGGGTGTCGGAAGGGCCCTTCCGGACCGAGTATACGCTGCTGGATGGCCGGATCCTGGAACTGGCTTTCAACCGAATCGTCCAGGATGGTGAAACGACGGGTATTTCGGTTTTCGGAAAGGACATCACAGAACGAAGGACGGCTGAGGCTGCACTGCGGGATGCCGAGAGACAATACCGGGACATATTCGAGAAGGCGCCCGAAGGAATCTATCGAGCAACACTTGAGGGGGCAACTCTAGTTGCGAACCCCGCCATGGCAAACATGCTGGGTTACGAATCGGCGCAAGAGGTCGTATCTACGATTACCGACTCGGCGCACCAGGTCTGGCTGGACCCGAATGAGCGGTCGCAGTTTTTGCAGATGCTCGAACAGCATGGGGCCGTGCGTGGGTACGAGTGCCAGTTCCAGCGCAAGGACGGGACCGCAATTTGGGTGTCGCTGAACAGCCGGAAGGTCTGCGGGAAGGATGGACGGGCGCTTTACATCGATGGTTTCATCGAAGATATTACCGAACGGAAAAAGGCGGAGGCCCAACTACAGGCTCAACACGAGAGATTCCAGAGAATTATCGAAAACACCGACGCCGGGTACTTCCGAATCGGCATGGACGGCTGTTTCGAGGACGTGAACCCGGCGTGGCTGCGGATGCACGGATTCACCCGCAGGGAGGACGCCATCGGGCTGCACTTCTCGGCGGTTCAGGTTCCAGACGACGCAGGCAACGCGGAGGTGATTATCGGAGCTGTCGAGCGAGGCGAACCGATACGCGGCGGCGAGTTTTCCAGGTTGCGCCGGGACGGGAAGATCGGCTACCACAGCTTCTCGGCCAATCCCGTGCTGGACGGCGATCGTGTGATCGGCGTCGAAGGGTTTTTGGTCGACATCACCGCACGGAAGGTAGCCGAGCGGGACAGGCGCCATAGCGAACAGCAATACCGGTCGCTCTTCAACTCCATGCAGGAAGGGGTCGCTATGCAGAAGCTGATCTGGTCCAACGGCGTTCCCGACAACTGCATACTGCTGGATGTGAATCGACGTTTCGAAGAGATCCTGGGAATGAAGCGCGAGCATGTCGTGAACAAGCTGGCGACCGAGGTGTACGGGACCGAAGCCGCTCCGTACCTGGAAGAGTATGCGTCGGTTGTGGAGGGGGGAAGGCCGCTTGAATTCGAGACATACTTTCCGCCCTTGGACAAGCATTTTGTCATCTCGGTGACACCTATAGACGAGGATCTCTTCGCCACGATCTTTTTCGACGTTACAGAACAAAGGAAAACCCAGGAGCGGTATCACTTGATTTCCGAGAACGCCGCGGATGTGATTTGGATGTGGGACCTGGAAGAAGGACGATGCGTCTATGTCAGTCCATCGGTACGGCAGTTGAGAGGGTTCACACCCGAAGAGATCATGGCTCAATCCCTGGAACAGGCGATGCCAGGCGATAGTTACCGGAGAGCCGTCGCCGAGATCGAAAGTCGCAGAGCGGCCGTAGAATCGGGCGACGAGAGTGCGCGCATCCAGACGAGTGAAGTGGTATATCTCCGCAAAGACGGCACAACCGTAGCTACGGAAACCGTCACGAAACTGGTTTCGGATGCGCGAGGAAAAGTACATTACATTATCGGCGTAAGCCGGGACATCAGCGAACTGAAACGCGCGGAAGCCGAGAAGGCCAAGATAGAAGATCAATTGCGCCAGGCCCAAAAACTGGAGAGCGTCGGAAGGCTGGCGGGCGGGGTGGCGCACGACTTCAACAACCTGCTGACCGTGATCAACGGGTACAGCCGGCTGCTGCTCAGCAGCCTGAAGGCGGGCGATCCGCTGCGGGACGGCCTGGAAGAGATCCACAGGGCCGGAGAGCGCGCCGCGGGATTGACGCAACAACTGCTGGCTTTCAGCCGCAAGCAGATACTGCAACCGCGCGTGCTCGATCTAAACCGCGTGGTGGACGAGATGCGACGTATGCTGGAGCGCCTGATGGGCGAAGACGTGGAGGTGTGCGTCACGTTGCAGGCGGAAGCGGCGACCATCTGCGCCGATCCGCACCAACTGGAGCAGGTGCTCATGAACCTGGCAGTGAACTCCCGCGACGCCATGCCGCACGGCGGCAAGTTTTCGATCGAGACGGGTTTTGTGGAATGGGGCGAGAGCCAAGTCCAATTACGTCCGGGGGCGCACGCGGGCCCCTACGTCATGCTGGCGGTGAGCGACACCGGCGTGGGCATGAGCGAAGAGACGCGCGGGCACATCTTCGAACCGTTCTTCACCACCAAGGAAGTCGGTAAAGGGACGGGGCTGGGGCTGTCGACGATCCATGGCATCGTGGAGCAGAGCGGCGGCTGCGTCGAAGCCGAAAGCGAGGTGGGGCGCGGGACGACGTTCAAGATCTACATTCCCCGGGTGATGGACGCGCAGGCCGCTTGTGGAAAGCGGGAAGCGGTTCCGGCGATGGGGGGCAAGGAGACGGTGCTGGTGGTGGAGGACCAGGCGGAGGTCCGGAGATATGCGGCTGCCGCGCTGAAGGTTTACGGCTACCGGGTGATGGAAGCGGCGAATGCCGACGAGGCGCTGCTGCTCTGCGAGCGGGAGTGCGAGCGCATCGACCTGATCTTAACCGACGTGGTGATGCCGAGCATGAGTGGGACGGCGCTGGCCGATCGGCTGAAGAAACGCTGGCCCGGAATCAAAGTGATATTCATGTCGGGCTACGCCGACGACACCATGGTGCATCATGGGGTTCTGGAGGAGGATGCGAGGTTCATCCAGAAGCCGTTCAGTCCGGACCAGTTGGCCATCAAAGTCCGGGAAGTGCTGATGACGCCGGATGCGCCGGCTCGCATCGTTGTGGCGGACGACGAAGCCGGAGTGCGCAGTTTTCTGCGAACGGTGCTGGAGGATGGCGGCTACGAGGTGATGGAAGCGGCCAATGGAAAGGAAGCGCTCAAAGCGGCGCTGGCCGGACGGGTGGACCTGGTGATCACGGACCTGGTGATGCCCGAACAGGAGGGGCTGGAGACCATACGGGCTTTGCGCAAGGAAATAGCCGGCATCGGAATCATCGCGATATCGGGTGCGTTCGGCGGACGGTTCCTGGAAACGGCTCGCATGCTCGGCGCCCAGGCGGTGCTGAGCAAGCCGTTTAGCGGTGAACTGCTGCTCGCCAAGGTGGCAGAGGTGCTGAAGTTGCGGCGGTGAAGTGCGGGTGGCCACAACGGTTCAGAAGCGCCGCGATTTATTCACAAGTTTGCCACAAGCCGGTCCCGGTAAGTGCATGGACTGGCGGGGCGAAAAACTTGTTGAAAAGGGCCGGCAGAGATGAAATGCGGCTGGCTTTTCGAGCGGCGCTCGCGCTACAAAGAGAGAGTCCATTACGCGGTTGCGCAGCCGGGATGGCAAATCTCGGGGGAGGTGGTCATCCTGGTTGCGCAGGCGCAGGGACTACGGTGTTCTTCTGGGCCCGGCCTTCACAATGTCTTCGGGGCAGCCGTCCGTCATGAGCTTGAAATTCTCGATGAACCGCGCGGCCAGGGCCTGGTACTTGTGGTCGTAATCCTGCTGGCTCGGCCACGTGTTCGCCGGATTGAGGATCTGCGTCGGAATGCCCTCGCACTGGGTGGGCACTTCGAATCCGAAGACCGGGTCCGCGCGAAATTCGACCGTGTTGAGCTTCCCTGAGAGGGCCGCGTTCAGGAGCTTGCGGGTGTGCTGGATGCTGATGCGCCTGCCGACGCCGAACGACCCGCCGGTCCATCCGGTATTCACCAGCCAGCACGTGGCGCCGTACTTCAGCAGCCGCGCTTTCAGCATTTCGGCGTAGGCATACGGACGGTGCACCATGAAAGGGCCGCCGAAACAGGTGCTGAAGGTGATTTCCGGCTCCGTGCCCAGGCCGATCTCGGTGCCGGCGATCTTGCTGGTGTAGCCGGAGATGAAGTGGTAGATGGCCTGGTCGGGAGTGAGGCGCGCAATGGGCGGCATGACGCCGCTGGCGTCGCACGTCAGGAAGACCACGTTGCGCGGATGGCCGGCCATCTTGGGCGGCATATAGTTCTCGATGTAATCGAGCGGATAGGCGCCGCGGGTGTTTTCGGTGATCAGGTCGTCGTTGAGGTCGAGGCGGCGCGAGAGCGGATCCACCACCACGTTCTCCAGGATGGTGCCGAAGCGGCGCGTGCAGGCATGGATCTGCGGCTCGGCCTCGGGCGAGAGACGAATGACCTTGGCGTAGCAGCCGTCCTCGAAGTTAAAGATGCCGTTCTCGCTCCAGCCATGCTCGTCATCGCCGATCAGTCTGCGGGACGGGTCCGCCGAGAGCGTGGTCTTGCCGGTTCCGGAGAGGCCGAAGAAAAGCGCCGTATCGCCGTCCGGCCCGACGTTGGCCGAGCAGTGCATGGGCAGCACGCCCTCCAGCGGAAGCAGGAAATTGAGCACCGTGAAGATGGTCTTCTTGATCTCTCCGCCATAACTGGTACCGCCGATGATGGCCAGCCGCTGGGAGAAGTTAATGAGGATGAAGGTCTCGGTGCGGGTGCCATCGATGATGGCGGAGGACTGGAACGAGGGCGCGCAGATCACGGTGAACTCGGGCGCGTGCCGCCTGAGCTCGTCGGTGCTTTTGATCTTCATGAACATGTTACGGGCGAACAGGCTGTGCCAGGCCTTCTCGCTGACGATGCGGATAGGCAGGCGGTAATCCGGATCGGCGCCGGCATAGCAATCCTGCACGAACACGTCGCGGTTTTGCAGGAATCCCTGCATCCGTGTGAGCAACGCGCTGAACTTATCGCCGCTGAAGGGCCGGTTGTACTCGCCCCACCAGACGTGGTTTTCGGTGGAATGCTCCTGGACGATGAACTTGTCGGCCGCGGCGCGCGCGGTGTGCTTGCCGGTGCTGACTACCACCGGACCGAGATGCGAGATGCGCGCCTCGCCGCGGAATACGATCTCTTCGTAGAGCGAAGCGGTCGGCAGGTTCCAGTAAATGCGGTGGAGATTGGTGAGGCCGTGGTTTTGCAGGCCATAAATCGCCGCCAGCTTGCCAGCCTCGGGCTGCGCGGGCGATGGAAGATCGAGATAGGGGTTCATCGCCAGTCCCTCACTAGTTTGCGGTCGCCGAGGTAAAGTTCGTTGGGAGCCTGCGGGTCGAGCGCCCACTTGATGCGCTCGACGCCTTCGGTGATTTCCTTGATGGTGCCGCAGAAGCTCATCCGCAGGTGGCCCTCCATGCCAAAATCGCGGCCGGGAACGGTGACCACGCGGACCTTATCGAGCAGCAAATGGCAAAGTTTTTGCGAGTCCTTCTCGTAGGCGCTGAAATCGGGGAAGCAATAGAAAGTGCCGCCGGGCTTCACCACCTTGACGCCGGTGAACGCGCCGAGGCGCCGCATCATCACGTTGCGATTGTTCTCGAGGGTGAGGCGCAGGCTCTCGACGGACGACTGCACGCCGTTGAGCGCGCCCACCGCCGCCCATTGCGAAGGAGCGGCCGGCCCAGAAGTTTCCTGCGACTGGATGTTGGTCATGGCGCGGATCACCTGTTTGTTGCCGACCGCCCAGCCGATGCGAAAACCCGTCATGGCGTACATCTTCGAGACGCAGTTGATGACCACGAGCTTGGAGTTGTCGAGGGTGAGCGCGTGGCTGAACTCGTAAACGTTAGTGGGCTTGCGGTTCTCGAAGATCAGCCGGTTGTAAGTGTCGTCCATGATCAGATAGAGGTCGTGCTTTTCGCACAACTCCACCACGCCGGCGACGAATTCGTCGGAGTACACAGCGCCGGAGGGGTTGTTGGGGCTGTTGATGATGATGGCTTTGGTGTAGATGCCAATGTTTTCGGCGATCTCTTGGACACTCGGCTCGAAGCCGCCATTGAGCGCCGCCACCGGCACGGGCACACCCCCTGCGAGTTTCACCATCTCCGGGTAGCTGACCCAGTACGGCACGGGGAAGATGACTTCCTCTTTGGGATCGAGGATGGCGTGCAACAGCACCATGATGGACTGCTTGGCGCCGCTCGACGCGATCACGTTCTCCGCCGCCGCGGTGCGGCCGTAGTGCTCTTCGGTGTAGCGGATGATGGCCTTCTTGAGCGCTGGAATGCCGTCCGCCGGAGTGTACTTCACGTCGCCGGTGCTGAGAAGAGAAGCGCAGCTCACAATGGCGTCGATGGGCGCTTTGCTCTTGGGCTCGCCGCCCCCGAGGTGGATCACGGGTTCGCCCTTGTCCCTGAGCAACGCTGCGGTTTCATTCAGCTTCAGGGTGGGCGACTCGGATATGGATTTTGCCAGTTGGCTTAAACTCATGCCTTACACATCCTTAGAATATAGAGATCCCCCACGGACTCTGCACGAGGGATCAACGCCAGTATACAAGATGTTACGGTCGGAAACCAACTGGACCGGCTGGCAGTTACAATGGTGAAATTATGAACCGGCAGCCCCACATCGTCGTGGTTGGAAGCGCGAACGTCGATCTGACCACGTTCACGGATCTGTTTCCGCGTCCCGGCGAGACCATTTTCGGGCGCGAATTCCATCTCGGCTTCGGCGGCAAGGGCGCCAACCAGGCGGTAGCCGCGCGGCTGTGCGGCGCGAGGGTGTCGATGGTGGCGCGGGTCGGCGACGACCTGTTCGGGCCGGCCACCATCCAAAACTTCACCGCGCGCGGCATCGATGCCAGCCACGTCCGGATCACGTCCGGCGTGTCGAGCGGCGTGGCGCCCATCTTCGTGGATAGTTCCGGCCAGAACCGCATCCTGGTGGTGAAGGGCGCCAACGACCGCCTTTCGCCCAGCGATGTGGACGCCGCGTCGGATCTGCTGCGCGGCGCGGATTCGATTGTGCTGCAGCTCGAGATTCCCATCGAGACGGTGTATCACACGCTGCGCTTCGCTCGCGCCCATGGCATCCGCGCGATTCTGAACCCGGCGCCCGGCCAGGCGCTCGACCTGGCTCAAGTGGCCAACGCCGATTACGTCATTCCCAACGAAACTGAGGCGGAAGCGCTCAGCGGAATGCCGGTGCGAACCCTGGACGACGCTCGGAACTGCGCTTCCAAGCTGCTGGCCGACGGCCTGCGGCGCGTCATCGTGACGCTCGGCGCCAACGGCGCGCTGTGCGCGGGAGCGGATGGCGTTAGGCACATTCCGCCATTTGCGGTGGAACCGGTGGACACCACCGGGGCGGGAGACGCTTTCATTGGGAGCCTGGCGTGCTTTCTCGGGAGCGGCTGCGCGGAGGACGAAGCCATCGCCCGCGCCAATCTCTACGCGGCTCTCTCCACCCTGGCCGTGGGCACGCAGAAGTCCTTCGTCGCGCTCGACCGTTTCGAGGCGGAATGGGCGGCCCGGTGATCTACCTGCCCTCGCCGCCAGACGGAGGTTTTTCAGCGCTGCTGGCGCCGAAAAGCCGCCGAAAGAACGCTTTGGTTTCGTCCATCACCATCTCATCCAGAAGAGCTGTCTCCTTGACGGCGTCGATTTGACCGGGAAGAGCGGCAGCAATGCGGTTACGCTCGGTTTCGAGGCGTTCCGCGGCGATTACCATATCGGACCACGCGGCGCCCCACTGAAAGTTCTGGGAAAAGCCGCCAACGATGACTAAACTGGCGGCGAAGAGCGGTGTCAGGACGGCAAAACCGGTTTCCAGCCACGTACCCCTCACGAAGTACGCCGAGGAGAGGGATGAGAGCAGTGTCACCACGGCGCCCAGCACCACCGTGAGATAACGGGTTGTCTTGTAGGCGCGCTGGTTGTCCCGACTGGCCTTCCAGTAGTACGCAATGCGCTCTTGATAACGGTCCAACACGCGTTTCCGGGCGTCGGCAGCCTCACTTGGTTGGCCAGTGCCCATATTTGCCTCCCGCCGACAGTGTAGCGCGGTGCCGGCGGGTTTGGAGCCTAATCGATTGATTCCATTGAGACAACCATCTGTGACCGGCACTTGTGAGAGAATACGCCCAAAGGATATGCAACACTTGCTACGGCCACACTTCACAGTTTGCCTGTTGTTAGCGGCCTCATACGCGCTTGCGCAAAGAGGGCCGGCTACGGAACCGCCAGCCGCTCGGGCGGCTGAGACGCCTGCAACTCCCATTCCGGCGGAGACCAGCTCGGTCACCGAGCATGAGCTGTCGCTGGACGGCAAGACCATTCACTACAGCGCCACGGCGGGGACCTTGCTGATCGACGGCGACGACGCCAAGCCGTACGGCATTGTCTTTTACGTTGCGTACACCCTGGTTGGCGTGGGCGATCTTCGAACCAGGCCGGTCACGTTCCTCTATAACGGCGGACCGGGCTCGGCGAGCTTCTGGCTGCACATGGGTTCGGTGGGGCCGGTGCGGGTGGTGACGGCCAGCCCGGAGGCTACCGGCGCCGCTCCTTACCAGGTGACGCCGAACCAGTATAGCCTTCTGGATAAGACCGATCTCGTGTTTGTGGACGCCGTGGGCACGGGGTTTTCGAGGCCGGTGGGAACTGCGACCATCAGAAACTTCGCTGGGACCGACCAGGACGTACAGGCGTTCGAGAGGTTCATTCACCGCTACGTGACCGTGAACCACCGATGGAACTCGCCCAAGTTCCTGTTCGGCGAATCTTACGGAACTACGCGTTCGGCGGCGCTGGCGGATGCGCTCGAAACCAGCGGGATGTCCTTGAATGGCGTCATTCTCATGTCCACGATTCTCAACTACTTCACCATGGCTCCGGGAGCCGATACCGTCTTCATTGGGAACCTCCCCTCCTATGCGGCCATCGCCTGGCAGTACGGGAAGATTGCGCATAAACCCGCGGACCAGAAGGCGTTTCTGAACGAAGTGCGGGCCTTCGCGCGGGGTCCTTATGCGGAAGCCCTGGCACAGGGCCACAACCTGCCGCAGGCGCAGGCGGACTCGATCGCCGCCAAGCTGGCCGGATACACCGGTCTGACGGTCGAGTACATCAAGGAAGCCAATCTGCGGGTGAGTCCGGCGCGTTTCCGCAAGGAGCTGATGCGCGACAAGCGGCTCATTATCGGACGGTATGATGCGCGGTTCGAAGGAACGGATCTGGACGCCGCCGGCGAGAATCCGGGCTATGATCCCTCGAGCACCGGCATCACGGGCGCGTTTGTATCGGCATTCCAAGAGTATCTGGACCACGAGCTGAAGTACACATCGAAGGAGACTTACTTGCCCAGTGGACTGAACATAAACCAAACCTGGGATCACACCCACCGCCCGCCGGGAGAAGGAGGAGGCGGCGGACGAGGGCAGGCGCAGCCCATGCGGGATGCCTATGTGGCGGGAGACCTGGCGGATGCCATGCGCAAGAATCCACGGCTGAAGGTGTTTTCGGCCAACGGGCTGTTCGATCTGGCGACCCCGTTCTTCATCACCGAGTACGATTTGGCGCACATGGAGCTGGAGCCGAAGCTGCGGGGGAACATCGAGTTCGGATATTACCCGTCGGGGCACATGATCTACCTGAACGTGGATGCGCTGAAGCAATTGAAGAGCGACCTGGCTGGGTTCTATTCGCGGGCGATGGAAAGCGGGAACTGAGGAGGACTGCCGGCCTGACGCCGCAGGCCGTCCCGCTTTCCTGATAGGATTGCTTCTGCATGAAGATTTCACGACGCGCCTTTCACACGGCGATGCTTTCCACGCCGGCATTGGCCCAGGCGGCCGCTCAAGCCGGTCCGGCAAGCCCGCAGAAACTGGTGCTGCCGGCCTGGAACAGCCCACCCACGGCGGGCGACCCTTTTCAATTTCCGGGCGCTCCGTCGCCGCGCGAGCGCTGGAACGTGCCGGGCCCTCCGCGGAAGTACTTTTCGGAATGGTTGCCCGCTCTGTTCGAACGAACGCTGGCGATTGACGAGTGGAAGGGAGAGAAGAGCCAGTTGCGCTGGATCTTCACCGGCCCGATGGGCGGATTCATCGTGGAAGTTGGAGCGGGCAGAGTCCGTCTGGTCGAGAGATACTTCGACTCGCCCGGGCTGAGCAAGGTGCCACCCGTCGCGGAGAGACCCGCGCGGCACCCGGAAGGCCTATGGGAGGAATCGAGCGCAGAATGGAGCGGCGACCTTCGCGCGATCGCCGTGGTGCTCGATCACCGGCTGTCGGTTCGAGTGGCACTCAACGGCCAGGAAGCGCTGGTCGCGCATTGCACCCTGGACGTCAACCGGCACCAGTTGGCGTATACGGGAGAGGACGGCGCGGTTCGAGGGCGCCTGTTGCCGCCGGCGATCGAGTCCGCCACAGTGCGCGTGGATACTTCCGCCCGCTTCCAGGAGAT
>Ga0187867_10003681_pt1 | contig 12130 bp, 11 predicted proteins | sample June2016WEW_13_1_FD_132976 | JGI IMG/M metagenome (GOLD analysis project Ga0187867, IMG submission 132976) | Peatland microbial communities from SPRUCE experiment site at the Marcell Experimental Forest, Minnesota, USA - June2016WEW_13_10 | ecosystem: Environmental > Terrestrial > Soil >... | reverse complement strand
TGCTCTGTGGCCTGGCATGCTCTGTGGGCTGGATTTTACCTGCCGTTCCCTGACTCCATGAACATTGAGAAGTTCCGGTACCATAAGCACAATTGTGATTATCGTCGTGTTGCTTCTGCTGTTTGGCGGTGGCGGCGGTTATTACGCGCACGGCGCCGGTACGGGGGCGCCGGGCTGGGAGGAGTGCTTGGCACCGTGCTGGTGGTTGTGTTGGTATTCTGGCTGGTCGGCGCGTTCCGTTTGACGTGAGCGATACACGAAGAGCGTCAAGCGATGCGTAACCGGTGATCGTCGCGGACGCCGATCGATCAGGCGTCCCTGCTGGCACTCGGATCTGTCGCTGCAACTGCGAGTATGGAACGTTCAAGCAACCATGCGCCGTCAGGTTGCTTCCTGCAGCACGCCGGCCAGCACTTCCCGCTGCTCAACGAACAACGCCTTGACCCAATCGATAACCGCGCGCACGCAGGCGGCGCGGCGCAGATCGCGGTGCACGATGATCCAGTATTCCGCCGCGATCTCCGGAATCGGCGCGGTCAGCCGCTCGAGCAAAGGATGGCCATCGCCGACATAGCAAGGCAGCACGCCTCGGCCGGTCCCGGCACGGATCGCCTCCACATGCATCAGCATTGACGAGGCGCGCAGGGCCACCTTCATGCCGGTTTCCTCGACCTGACGCGAAACCCAGCGCGCGGGCGCGTAGTGGGCCTGCTCCTCGGTATAGGTAACCCAGGCAGCGGCATCCGAACCGCGCCGCCGGTACACCGCACAGGCAAAGGTGCCGGCCTTGGAGACATAGAAATCCCCGCTCTCCGGCGGCTGGTGGCGCAACGCCATATCGGCTTCGCGGCGCGCCAGGTTCGCCGTCTGGCGAGACTCGACGAGCTCCAGTGTGATGCCGGACGGCAGCGCCGCCGTCGCCGATCCCGACAGCCCGCGCGCCAGAAACCCGGCGGCACATTCGCCGGTCGAGACCCGCACCGTCCCGCTCAACACTGTGGAGGCCGCCGCGTGCCGCCGTTCCAGCGTCAGCATGGCATCCTCGACGCTTTCAGCCGCGGCGAGCAACTGTTCGCCGGCGGCGTTGAGGCGCAGCCCCTCCGGCAACCGGTCGAACAAGGTCGGCCCGCCAAAGCTGGCTTCGAACGCGGCGAGGTGGCGGGCGATGGTCGGTTGGCTCAGCCCAAGCGCCCGCCCGGCGCCGCGCATGGTGCCCTCGCGGGCAACAGCGAGGAATACCCGGACGTCGTCCCAGACCATCGCACTGCGGCCTGCATGCGGTGGACGTAGCGCCGGTTCAGGCTGTGTTGCGTCGGCGGTGATTGCCAATTCGTCAAAGGCATCCATGACAGGCTCCTTGTCGACAGGCTCCTTGTCGACAGGCGATGGGTCGGTTTTCAGACGGCCATTGGTAGCATGAACAACAGTGCCACGAAAACGTTCCGGGGGTCGCCAAAATCGAAGATCGCCGCAACGAAAACGTGGCGTTACGTTTGCCCTGTGCCGCGGACAAGAACAGCAGGCAGGGAGGCAGACATGGAGAGTGGAACGCCCCGTATCATCGATCTCAACGTAGAATCTGCAAAGCTGACGATGTACCGCGGCCGGACGCCAACTACCACCTTCGCGCAACGTAAGGGTAGCGCGACGCAACTGGGGCCGTACCGCGACGGGATGCTCCTGCTCAGCGAGTCCGCCGGGACAGGCCATTGGGAGACCCATCCCGAGGATGAGCTGCTCTACGTGCTCGACGGCGCGATGACCGTGGACATCGTCGCCCAGGACAGGGTGCAAACCATTGCGGTTGGCGCCGGTATGATCGCCGTCGTTCCGCCAGGCGCATGGCATCGCGTTCACTCGACTAATGGCGCGACGGCCTTCAGCGCGACGATCCCCGGAGATCATATCGATCTCGATGTCGCCGACCCGCGGACGGTGGAGCGCGATCCGACACCAGATGCGGCGCGAATTGACCCACCAAACGACGTTGTCGATCTCAATGCGGAGCTTGCGAAGCTGACGATGTTCCGTCGGACCCCGGCGGCGACGGTGGATGATCGCAGGGGCAGCGTCGCGCGCCTCGCCTCGTACCGCGACGGTGCCCTGTTTGCGATCAAGTCCTCGGGGATCGATCACTGGGAATCGCATCTGACCGGGGACGAACTGGTTTACCTCCTCGACGGCTCTGCCACGCTGGACGTCGTAACCGACGCCGGTCCGCAATCCTTCGCGTTACGCGCGGGCATGTTGGCGGTCATTCCGCAGGGCGCCTGGCACCGCGTGAAATCGCCCGACGGTGTAACGCAACTAAGCGTGACGCCGTCTCCGGGTAAGCATATCGAGCTCGACGTCGACGACCCCCGGACGGTCGCGCGTAACCCGGCTTGAGCGGCGATCAGATCGGTTCCGATCTGCACGGCAAAGCGGAGGCAGTAACGATGGCAACGCCAACCGTCATTACCCCAACCGGACGGACCACCTCGATCCGACTGCGCGGCGCGGCGACCGGCGATAGCATCATGATGTTCGAAGAGACCATTCCCGCCGGCACAAAAAGCACGTTCCATCTGCATCACGACAGCGACGAGGTGGTCTATGTCCTGAGTGGCGAGGTCACGTTCCGAATTGGTGACGCGGTCTCGTCGCGCGGCCCGGGGGAATGCGCGTTTGTGCCACGCGGCGCGCCGCATGCCTGGAAGAGCACCGGTGCGGATACCGGGCGTGTGCTGTTTCTCTACACGCCCGCCAGGGCTGGCGGCCTGATCGAGGAGCAACAACGGACCGGCCGCAAATTCGCGTCGATGAATGAGCACGAACTGGCGGACATCCTGCAGCGGCACGGTTGGGAGTTGCTCGGGCCGTCACCGCTCTGAGCCGGAAACTTGCATATCAAATAAATTACAATATCGACTCTGCAGTCACCGGACCATCACCCCGCCAGGTCCTGCCAGTAGCCAATCAACGGGGAGCCCCGCACCACCGCCCTCACCGCCTCCTGGTCCTCGGCCGCCATCGCTGTCCGCCAGCCTTCCGCTACCGCGATCGAGTTACGCACGACAGCGTAATATCCCGCGGGCCCGTCGTAGCTTGTGCTGCGGTCCAGAAATGCCTCGGTCTGGCCGTGCCACGCCAGGCCGGCGAACGCCAGGATCGCCTGCGCCTCCGCTGCCGGCCTGGCGCACAAAGCCTCATATACGACCACAAGTGCATTGCTCCGCCCAGACACTGCTGCCCAGGCGGTTTCGTTGAAAGCACGCCAACTCCAGGCGTATTTGGCGGCGTCGGGCAGGCGCTGGAATGCCAGCTCGTTGACCCCATGGTGGGCGGCAAATCTTACGGCCTCAGCCTCGTCGAACGGCATATCAGTGCCGGGTTTTGCCAGCGCGAACCTGCCGTCCCTGGCCCCTCGCATCACCGAGGCGACCTGCCCGCACGGATGCCGCAAAATCAGCACCAACCGCCCCGACGGGTAAGCCTGGGCAAACGAGCCAATGCCGGTGCTCAACCGCACCGACTTGATCACCACCCTGGCGCGGCCCAGGTCCCCCAGGTCGGGGATTGGCCAGACAGGAAGCCCGATCCGCTCTGCTGCCACTCCGGCATACACCAGCGTCGAACGCAGCAGCCAGGCCGGCACCGTCTGCCAGGATTTTCGGAAAAACGGCCGCTTTCCCGCCGTCCGCGCATCGTGCTGCCGCACCCAGCGCGCCACATCCTGCTCGATCGAGCCGCTCGCCGGCACCAACTCATCCGGCTCGTGCCGATACAGCACGTCCGGGTGGCTATCGAAAATCTTCCCCAGCCAGGTCGTGCCGGAGCGCGGTGCGCCGACAATCAGAATCGACCTCGCCGCAATGGCATCGACGTTCGAACCGGCAAACATGTTCCGCACGGCGTAGGACATCGTCAGGCCGCTGTCATCTCGCACCGCGGGATACCAGGCAATTGCCTGAACCGAGGAAGGGCCGGGGTATCACCCCAGGACCCCGACCAGGAGGCCCATCGATCCGCTCCGCGGCTCGATGCTGGACCTCCGCCAAGAGCATTGCCCTTGGGACCATTCAATGGACAGGTTGCAAAGGGCCTCGCCCTTTGCCGAGGGGTCCAGGGGAGCAGAGCTCCCCGGGCGGGTTCGAAGGACGGAGCCCTCGCTTTTCCCCGGCGCAGGCGGTTGCCTGGCGTCGCCGCACTGCCGATTGACGCCTCCCGGCCCGCGTGGGACGCTGGTTTTAAAGCCGCAGAACGGCCCAAAAGGGGGAGAAAACACTGCATGGCAGCCCAGACCATCGAGGGCTTCGTCGGCACGTCCATGGACAATGCCCGACTGAGCCCGATCCATTACCGCGTCTTCGCGCTAATCGCCGCCGGCTATTTCTTCGACGTGGCAGACTACGTCATCCTCGGCTCGCTGCTCCCGGACATGACCCGCGCCGGCGGCTTCGCCACCGCACCGCAGATCGCTTTGGTCGGCAGTGCCACCTTGTTCGGCCTGTTCCTCGGCACCTTGGCGCAGGGCGAGTTCACCGACCGGTTCGGGCGCAAAACGGTCTACCAGTTCAACCTGCTGCTCTACGGCACCGCAACGGTCGCCGCCGCCTTCTCGCCCAACTATCTCTGGCTGGCGGCGCTACGCTTCATCGCCGGCATCGGTCTGGGCGCGGAACAACCACTGTGTTTCGCCTATGCCGGAGAATACGCGCCCAAAGCCATCCGCGGCCGCTTCATTGCCGGCGTGCAACTGATCGGCGGCGCCTTCGTCTGGCCCATCACCACATTGTTCGCCCTGACATTCCGCGATTCCCTCGGTTGGCGCGGCTGCTGGATCGTCATCGGCATCTGCGCGCTGATTGTCTTTGTGTTCCGTTTCTCATTGCCGGAGTCGCCGCGCTGGCTGGCCACCCATGGCCAGGGTGAACGTGCCCTCGACCTGCTCGAGCGCATGGGACTGGGCCGTCCCGCCCCGGGCGAGACGCTGATCGCCGATGAAGCCAGTGACACCCACAGCGATCCGATCGGCGTGGTGTTCCGGCATTACCGCCGCCAGGTGCTGGCGGGCATGCTGTGTTTCGTTGCCTTCTTCGGTGTGGCGCTTGGCCTGGGCACCTGGTTGCCGAACATGATGGCCAGCCACGGCATGACCATCACCCAATCGCTGACCTACACCCTGGGCATGCAGATGGCGTTTCCCACCGCCAGCCTGTTCATGATGTTCGCGCTGGAGCGGTTCGGCCGGAAAATTACCGCAACCACCGCCTTCGTCCTGGCCGGCGTGTTCGCTGTGGGTTTTGCCAATGCCGCCACCAATACGACCATCCTGGTGGTCGGCTTCTGCATGATCTTCTTCATCCAACTGGCCGGCAACTCGATGCAAATCTTTTGCTCCGAGGTGTTCCCGACCAACGCGCGCGCCTCCGGGTTCGGCATCGCGCAGAGCGCCGGACGCCTGGCGACCGCGTTCATTATCCCCGGCATTCTGTGGGTGCAGACCGGCTACGGCACCGGCATGGTGTTTATTTGCGTCGCCATCACTCTGGTGGTTGCCGCGGTGGCGGTGAACGTGATCGCTCCGGAAACCCGTGGCCGGTCGCTGGACGAGATTGCGCCGCCGGAAGGATAATCCCATACCGGCCCTCGCCCGATTTGTTCCGGCGAGGGCGATAGGAGATGATCATGACAAATGCACATCGGATGCGGTTTCTCGGCCACACGGACCAGGGTGGCAGGCCGGACGGTGTGCAGGTGATGGTGGCGAACGGTCACGCTTATGTCGGGCACACGTTCTCCGACGGTATCTCTGTCATCGACGTGGCCGATCCGCGCGCGCCGAAGCCGGTGCAGTTCATTGCCTGTCCGCCCAATACGCGGGCGAGCCATCTGCAAGTGCATGACGGGCTGATGCTCGCAATCAACGCCGCCAACGTCTGGGCTTTGCAACAATACGAGAAAGAGGGCGATTACTTCGCTCAGTCGCTCGCCGATAGTTTCACCCGGCGCGAGCGGACTTTTGCCGCCGGCATGCGGGTGTTCGATCTGGCCAACCCGGCAGCACCTCGGGAAATCGGCTTCATGCCGGTGGAGGGGATTGGCCTGCATCGAATCTGGTGGGTCGGCGGACGCTACGCTTACGCCTCAGCCCACCTGGACGGGTTCATCGATCACATCCTGGTGACGATCGACATGGCGGACCCGACGAAGCCGGAAATCGTAGGGCGATGGTGGTTCCCCGGCATGCATCGGGCCGGCGGCGAAACGCCGTCCTGGGGCGAGGGCAAGCGGTGGGCGTTGCATCACATGATTACGGCGGGCGACCTCGGCTATGCCGCGTGGCGCGATGGCGGGCTGACAATCATGGACCTGACCGACCCGACGGCGCCGAAATTGGTGTCGCACCGTAACTGGTCACCGCCTTTCGCCGGCGGCACCCACACCCCGCTGCCGCTGCCTGGGCGAGGCCTTGCTGTGGTGGCGGATGAATCGACCAGCAGTCGGTGCGCCAAGGGAATGGCCTACACCTGGGTCTTGGATGTGCGCGCGCCGGACAACCCGGTGACGATCGCCACCCTACCGACGCCGAAAGGGGAGGACTTCTGCAATAAGGGAGGCAAGTTCGGCCCGCATAATCTGCACGAAAACCGGCCGGGATCGTTGCAGAGCGAGACGTTGATTTTTGCCACTTACCACAATGCCGGCGTGCGGGCGTTCGATATCAGCGCCGCGCATGAGCCGAAGGAGGTCGGGTATTTCGTGCCGGAGGCGCCGGCACGTCTGGTCGATGTCAGACCGGGCGCGGAACGTGTGGTGCAGTCGTGCGATGTGTTCGCGGCGGCAGACGGCACACTGTATTTGACGGATACCAACGGAGGATTGAATATTCTGACGTATGAGGGGTGATGGAACATCGATAGCGCGTTCGTCAAAGTGCCGCCAGGCCCGGACGACGCAGAGCCGTGTGCCCGGCGGTCGGATTGTTCTCGGATTAAAACCTCACGGCGCGGTTTCGGCATGCTGATCTCGCAAAGGCCCTGACCGATGCCCTCATTGGCCGAGCGGGCCGAACTGATCGGCTTCTTCAGTTATTCGCGAGAGGATGACGAAGATTCCAATGGCGCCCTGTCGGCCTTACGCGACCGTATCCAGCGCGAACTGCGCGGACAACTCGGCCGTTCCCCGAGGGATTTCCGCCTTTGGCAGGACAAGTCCGCCATTGCCCCTGGAACACTCTGGGAATCTGAGATCAAGGCCGCAGTCGCTCAATCGGTGTTCTTCATCCCGATTGTCACCCCGACCTCGACCCGGAGCGACTTTTGCCGTTTTGAATTCCAGGCCTTTCTGGAGCGCGAGCGCGAACTGGGGCGGAACGATCTGATTTTCCCGCTGCTCTACATCAGGGTGCCGGCGCTGGAAGACAGTGCCCGGGCAGAGGCCGATCCCGTGCTGTCGATGATCGCTCCTCGCCAATACGTGGACTGGCGTGAGTTTCGCCATCGCGACGTTTATTCAACTCCGGTCAGCGAGGCGATCGAGCGCCTGTGCAGCAAGATCGTCGAAGCGTTGACCCGCCCGGACATGTCGCTGGCGGAGGCGGAACGCCGCCGGCGGGAAGACGCCGAACAACAACGCCGACTGGATGCCGAGCGGCAACAACAGGACCAGGCCCGCGCGACCGCCGAAGCTGAGCGTTTGGCGAATGAAACGCGCCGGTCGGAGCAGGCGGCGCGCCTCGCCGAGGAAACGGAGCAAGCCGAGCAGGCGGCGCGGCGCGCCGAGGAAAAGGCCAAAGCCGAGCAGGCGGCGCGAGTGGCGGAGGAAATGCGCCGGACCGAGGCAGAAATGCCGCGGCGAACCGAAGAGCAGAACCGGCAGCCGGAGCAGCGCCTGACACCGGCAACAAAATCATCAACGACTGAGGACCGGGCGCTGGCGAACGTGTCGGCAAAGCTCGTACCGTTGCTTGCGATCTGGTATTTCGTTGCCGTTTTGTTGCGCGGTAACGTCGGCCCGGGCGCGCTGACGATGATCCGTGACCTTGGTTTTTCGGCGTCGACCTTCAGGTCGGCCGCAAACATTTATTTCATCAGTTACCTTGCGTGTATCCTGCCCTCGACTATGGCGCTGGAGCGGTATGGGGCACGGACCTGGATCGCCCTGCTGATGCTAATGTCGGGCGTCATTTCTGGGGCAACCGCGTTCATCGGCGGCGAAGCCGGGTTCTACATGATGCGGGCCTTGCTGGGCGCGGTACAGGCCGGGGTCTTCTCCGGGATGATCGTCTACCTGTTTCGATGGTTTCCATCTCAATACCGGGCGCGCGCGTTCGGGTACATCATCGCGGCATCGACGCTGGCCTCGGCCGTTGCCGTTCCGGTCGCGAGTACGCTTTTGATGCTGGATGGCTTCGCGGGCCTCAAGGGTTGGCAGTGGCTGTTCATTCTGGAAGGTGTCCCGGCAATCGTTCTGGCCGGCATGGCCTGGCAGCGTCTGACTGACCGGCCAGAAAATGCCTGCTGGTTGGGATCGGAGGACTACGACTGGCTGAATGCGCGATTGGAGGCTGAACGGGTACAGCGGGAGACGATGTCTCCGTCCGGCGTGTGGCAGACGTTGATCCATCCAAAGGTTGTGGCGTTGTCGGTCGTGTATTTTTGCCTGTCCGCAGCAGTTTACAGCATCGTCGTTACGGAGCCGCAGACGGTCAGGGCGTTCGGTCTTGGCGATGCGCCGCGGGCCCTGGTCATGGCGATTCCCTTTGTCTTCACCACGATTGGAATATTGTGGTTCGCTCGCCGCTCAGACCGTCGGATGGAACGTAAGGGCCATCTCGTGTTTGCCATTGGCCTGGGCGCGGTCGGACTGGCTGTGGCGGCGATATCGAATGATCCGTCGCTGACGATGATTTCACTCTCGGTTGCCTTGGCCGCCTCGTTTGCGGCGGTCACAGTGTTCTGGACATTGCCGGCGGCATTTCTGTCCGGCGCCTCGGCCGCCGCGGGGATCGCCGGGATCATCGGTCTGGGTGCTCTGGCAAACTTAATCATGCCGTTCATGTTCGGCGTAATCCGGGATACCACCGGCACCTTCATCGTCGGACAGCTGTTTACCGCCGGCCTTGTCGTGCTGGCGATAGTGATCGTGTTGTTCATGCGTCAGGATCCAACGCCGGACCGGCCCCCGCCGACCGGATCGCGCTAAACCAGTTGGCAACCAACGGTTCGCGGACTGGCGAGTGTCAAAGGTAATGGCAGTCGAACCTTGAAACGGCGCATCCGACTATTTGGCTGCAGAGCGGTTCAGGGCCACAGCAGCACGTACCAGTGTCCTGAAGGCGTCCTCGTCCAAGGCGTCGCCCTCATGCAGATCGATGGCGCGTCTGGTGTTGCCGTCAAGGCTGGAGTTGAACAGACCTGACCGGTCCTTCAGCGAGGCGCCTTTGGCGAACGTCAGCTTCACGTGACTTTTATAAGTTTCGCCAGTGCAGATCATTCCGTCGCTATACCACACCGGAACGCCGCGCCACTTCCACTCCTCGACCACGTCAGGTTCCGCCTGCCTGATGAGAGCGCGGATATGAGATAGCGTCTCGCCCCTCCAGTCGCCCAGTTCGCTGATCCTCGCATCGATCAGCCGAGACGGCGATTCACCCTTGGTCGTTGCGCTCTTTGCCATAATGTTTGCAACTCCTTCGGCGGCTTGTTGCACCAGGCGGGCCACACGGAGTTCACCCGGCGCTGCGGTGTCGCTGGCCTGGAGTTATCGTCTGCGGCTTCACTCGGTCCGCGCCAATACCAGCTCCAGATCGGCAAAGAATTTCTGCCAGCCGTATTGGGCGCCCTGATAGGCCTGCTGTTGATCCGGCCGGAAGCCCGACTGTTCCATGCGCAGGTGGGTTCCCGTGCGCGTGGGGGTGAGGGTCCAGGTGACGACGCTCTCAAGGCCATAGGCAGCCCAGGTGTAGGAAAGGGTTTTGTTTGGCTCGACCGCCGTCACCTGACAGTCGACCGCGCCCCAGTCAGCGCGCAGCGTGAAACGGTGGTCCACGACAGGTTTGAAGTCGTTCTGCATGAGCCAGTCCTCGATCAGGTGTGGCTGCGTGAGCGCACGCCAGATCTTTTCCGGCGGAAAAGCGACGTCCCGTTCGACAACGACGGAGAGCGTTTCGGTTGCAGCATTGCTCATTGGTCCATCCTTTTCAGCAGGTCTTCGAGAGCGTCGAACCGGCTCGGCCAGAAGCCGGCCATCTGGCTTGTCCAGTCGATCAGCGCGGCAAGCGCCCCCGGCTGCGCGCTGTAATGGGACTGGCGCCCGTCACGGCGGTCGCGCACCAACCCGGAGTGCTTCAGCACGCCGAGATGCTTGGAAACGGCGGGTTGCGAGATCCCGGCCCGAGCAGTCAGTGCCGCTACTGTCTGCTCGCCGTCGCGGCACAATCGCTCGAAGATCGCCCGCCGGGTCGGGTCGGCCAACGATCTGAAGAGACTGTCTTGTGGGTTGGCCATGAAGATTGATAACCTGTTGGCTATGGATCAGACCCATAACCGTTTGGATATATGTCAGTCAAGCAGCGCTCCACATCTTTCGTCATCGCGAGCGCACAGTCCGTCATCGCAAGCGCGGCCCTTCTGTCATCGCGAGCGCAGCCCTTCTGTCATCGCGAGCGCGGCGAAGCGATCTCGTGAAAGGTGCGCACAGACGGGCAGATTGCTTCGCTGCGCTCGCGATGACAGGGGCGTCGCACGGCCAGGGTGCGACCGGCGCGCAACCCGATCAGCCGGCGGATCGGCCCCACAGGCGGCCTGAGGCGATGCGAGCGCCCTCCGCCGCTGCCGCGAGTTTGGCCCAGACGACCTCAGCGGCGACATATTCTCGACCGGCAAACGTGCCGAAGCCGCAATCGGTTCCGGCAATCACCCGCTCGCGGTCGCCGACCACGGATACCGCTTCCGCGAGGCGGCGTGCCACCAGCTCGGGATGTTCGACGAAGTTCGTCGTGGTATCGAGCACGCCGGGAATCAGCACCATGTCTTTCGGCAATGGATTGCCGCGCAACGCATCGTATTCATGCTGATGCCGCGGATTGGCGAATTCGATCGACAGCGCCCCGACATTGGCCTTGTAGAGTTGCGGCAGAATGCTCGCCATCGCAATATCGTAAGTATGCGGTGAATCGCTGTTGCCCCAACAGACATGCAGCCTGACACGGTCGCGCGGAATGCCGTCGATCGCCCGATTGATCGCTGCCACATGCAGTTCCAGTTGCCGGAGGAATTCACCATCGGTAAGCTGACTGAAGAACCGGTGCCGTTCCATTGCCAGATCGGGACTGTCGATTTGCAGCACCAGACCGGCTGCATAAATCTCGCGATATTCGTTCGACAGCGCCGCGGCCAGCGCCATCAGATAAGCCTCATGGCTGTCATAATATTGATTGATCATCGTCGTCGCTACGATCCCCGGCGACGGTGCAGTCATGAAGCATTCGCGAAAATCCCCGCCAAGGCGCTTCAGCCGCGCCGCGTCATGCTTGATCGGCGTGGCGTTGACGTAACGAACTTCCGACAGTGCCGCCGGCGCATTGATCAGCCGTGCCGTGTGCGGGAAACGCGCCGCCGTCTGCCTGACATAGCTCGGGAAATCGAGTTGATCCCGCGCCGGCGGGCGCCGTGACTCGCCACCAAAACCGCACATGCATCGCGGCACGTAGGTTTGGAAGCCAACCCGGGATTGTTCCCCGTCGTTACCGATGTCGACACCGGCCTTCACCTGTTCCTGGATGATTTTGGCGGTCGCGGACTCGACCTCGCGGTCGAGTGCGGCGGTATCGATCGCCTCGCCGGCTTCCTGGCGGATCAGCAGGTCCGCCAAGGTTTCGTTACGCGGCAGGCTACCGACGTGAGTGAGCAGAATGCGGTCCGTGCTCGTCAGCATGGGCGTCTCCAGGTTTGCACCGGGCTCGCTCCGGTCAACGGCCAGGTCGGCGGCCACAGGTCGGCGGCCACAGGTCGGCGGCCACAGGTCGGCGGCCACAGGTCGGCGGCCCGGTCGGCGGCCCGGTCGGCGGCCAGGACGGTATAGAGTAGCCACCGTGCCCCGGCCTTACAACGGCGCGGTCTTACAACGGCGCGGACGGGCCGAG